>Ga0207644_10000440_pt1 | contig 26885 bp, 24 predicted proteins | sample KBSS73metaG_FD_184326 | JGI IMG/M metagenome (GOLD analysis project Ga0207644, IMG submission 184326) | Switchgrass rhizosphere microbial communities from Kellogg Biological Station, Michigan, USA - KBS S7-3 metaG (SPAdes) (version 2) | ecosystem: Host-associated > Plants > Roots > Rhizosphere... | reverse complement strand
CCATCACGCACGCGAGGGCCAGGCTGGCTGTCAATGCTTTCATACGTTCCTCCTGAGGCGCGGCCGCTCACCACGATGCCGCACGGCCGCGCTGCCAATGGAGCGCATCGGCGCGAGTGTGTCAAGCGCGCCGGCCGGCGCGAGATCTCAGCCTTCGTCGCGAACGACGACGATGCCATCGGCGTCGGCGTAGAGACGGTCGCCGGGGCGGATCCAGACGCCCTGCAGCTGCACCGCGACGTCGCGCTCGCCTTGCTGGCGCTTCTCGGTCGGGATCGGCACCAGCGCGAGCGCGCGGATGCCGACCGCGGTGGCGGCGAGCTCGGCGACATCGCGAACGGCGCCGTCGACGACCACGCCCGACCAGCCGTTCTTCGCCGCCGCCGCCGCGATGTTGCCGCCGACGAGAGCGCGGCGCAGCGAGGCACCGCCGTCGACGACGAGAACGCGGCCGAGGCCCCGCTCGTCGAGCGCCGCCTTGACGAGCGAGTTGTCCTCGAAACACTTGATCGTGGCGACCGCGCCGGCAAAGACGGGCACGCCGCCGAAGTCGCGGAACACCGGCGGCACGACGAAGAACGTCGTACCGAGGCCGCCCTTGTGGGCGTCGCAGAGGTCGCAGGTCGAGAAGGCGGCGGGCGGCGTGCTCATGGCTTGGGCGGCTTCGCTGACGCGTTCTCGTCGGCGCGGCGCGCCTCGGCCTTCTTCCGGATCGCCGCGAGCGTCGTCCGGCTCGTGCTCACGTCGGCGTCGAGCTTGAGGTGGATCAGCGCCGGCCGGCCGGCCGCGAGCGCGGCGACGAGCGCCGGCTCGAAGGCCGCCGTCGTCTCGACGCGCTCGCCGGCCCACCAGCCATAGGCGCGCGCGAGCGCGGCGAAGTCGGGGTTGCCGAGGTCCGATCCCGAGACGCGGCCGGGATAGTCGCGCTCCTGGTGCATCCGGATCGTTCCGTAGGTGCCGTTGTCGACGACGATGCTGACGAGCTTGCCGGCGCCCTGCCCCGCGCCGTGCGCGATCGCGGTCGCGAACTCCTGGCCGGTCATCAGGAAGTCGCCGTCGCCGGCGAGATTGACGACGGTCCGCCCCGGCTCGAGCAGCGACGCCGCGACCGCCGCCGGGACGCCGTAGCCCATCGCTCCCGACGTCGGCGCGAGGTGGGTGCGACCGGCATGGCGCAACCCGGCGAAGCGATGGAAGCGGCTCAGCCAGCCGGCGAAATTGCCGGCGCCGTTGGTGAAGATGGTGTCGGCCGGAACGTGGCGGTCGATGCAGCGAACGACCTCGGCCATGTCGAGCGGCGCGACCGGCGTCGGCACGAGGTTGGCCTCGTAGTCGGCGTGCGCAGACGCCGTCCACCCGGCCCAGCGCAGCGTCGCCGGCGGCGCCAGCGTCGCCAGCGCCGGCGCGGCGCACGCCATCGACGAGTTGATCGCCAGGTCGGGCGCGTAGACGCGGCCGAGCTCGTCGGCGCCGGCGTGGATGTGGACGAGCCGCTGCCGCGCCTTCGGCGGCGTCAGCAGCTCGTAGCCGCCGGTCGTCATCTCGCCGAGGCGCGGGCCGATGGCGGCGATCAGGTCGGCGTCGCGAATTCGCGCCGCGAGCTTCGGATTGATGCCGATGCCGACGTCGCCGGCGTAGTTCGGATGGCGGTTGTCGAACACGTCGTGGAAGCGGAACGCGCAGCCGACCGGCAGCTGCCAGCCCTCGGCGAATCGCTCGAGCGACTCGCAGGCGTCGGCGGTCCAGCCGCTGCCGCCGGCGATGACGAACGGCCGCTCGGCGGCGCCGAGCAGGTCGCGCAGGCGCGTCAGCGCCGCCGGCGCGGGCGCGGCGAGAGCCGGCTCGATTCGATCGAGAACGGGCGCCGAGGTCGCGGCGGCAAGCATGTCCTCGGGCAACGCGAGCACCACCGGACCGGGCCGTCCCTGCATCGCGACATGAAACGCGCGGCCAATGTATTCCGGCAGCCGGTCCGGGTCGTGCACCTCGGCCGCCCACTTGGCGAAGCCGAGCGTTCCGGGACCGAACATCTGCCGATAGTCGACCTCCTGGAACGCCTCGCGGTCGCGCTGGCTGCTCGCGACCTGGCCGATGAACAGGATCATCGGCGTCGAGTCCTGGAACGCGGTGTGCACGCCGATCGCCGCGTTGCTCGCGCCCGGGCCGCGCGTTACGAAGCACAGGCCCGGCCGACCCGTGAGCTTGCCTTGCGCCTCCGCCATGTAGCTCGCCCCGCCCTCGTGGCGGCAGGCGATGAAGCGGATGCGGTCGCGATGCTCGTAGAAGCCGTCGAGCGCGGCGAGGAAGCTTTCGCCGGGAACGCCGAAGACGGTGTCGGCGCCCTGGGCGATCAGGGCCTCGACGAGAGCGTGGCCGGCGGGGCGATTCGGCGCGGAAGAAGTCATGGCGGGAGAGGAGCGGCGACAACGCGAGGATACGGGCGGCGCCGCGCCGGCGTTCGTCGTTGGGCGGCGGTTCGCCCGTCGCCCGGCCGTTCGCGCTCGCTGGCGCTCAGGGTTCGTCCCGATGCCGCTAATTCACCGTTTGGTGAATTATTCTGGCATGGCTCCCCGCTCCAGCGCCGTCGTCGAGATCCGCTCGCGCGATGCCGACCGCACGCGCGAGGAGATCCTGCGCGCGGCGATGGCGGAATTCGCCGGCCACGGCTTCGGCGGGGCGCGAATGGGCGCCATCGCCGAGCGCAGCGGCGTCGACAAGAAACTCATCTACTACTACTTCGCCGGCAAGGACGAGCTCTTCCTCGCCGTGCTCGAGCAGACCTACGCCGACATCCGCGCCGCCGAGCGCGAGCTTCACCTCGAGGCGAGCGACCCGCTCGAGGCGATCCGGACCCTGGTCGCCTTCACCTGGCGCTACTACCTCGCCCACCCCGAGTTCCTCGCCCTTCTCAACAGCGAGAACATGCACCGCGCCGGCCACCTCAGGCGCTCGCGCCGGATCCGCCAGATGAACTCGCCGCTGATCGAGGTGCTCGCCGACGTTCTCGTGCGCGGCGAGCAGAGCGGCGAGCTGCGCGCCGGCATCGATCCGATGCAGCTCTACATCTCGATCGCCGGCCTCGCCTACTTCTATCTCTCGAACAACCACACGCTGGCGGCGATCTTCGGCCGCGAGCTGATGACGCCGGCGGCGCACGCGGCCCGCCTCGAGCACATGTGCGCGGTGATCGTCGGCTACGTCAGCGCCCCCGTCGCGTCGGCTGTCGCCGTGGCGGCGCCGCGACGCGCGTCGACTCGAATTCCCACCGACAACGCCCTCAGGAGACAACGATGACCCGCCTTCGCCTCAGCCTCCGCCCCGCCCTGGCCGCGATCCTCGCCGTCGCGAGCAGCGGCGCTCTCGCCCAGAACTGGAAGCCGACCCGGCCGATCAACCTGATCGTGCCGTGGGCCGCGGGCGGCTCGACCGACCAGATCACTCGCGTCACCGCCGCCGAGCTCGAGAAGGCGCTCGGCCAGACGATCGTCGTCGTCAACCAGCCGGGCGCGTCGGGCTCGATCGGCACCAAGAGCGCGTTCGATGCGCCGCGCGACGGCTACACGTGGACGGCGGGCGCCGCGCAGGACCTCGGCACCTACCAGACGCTCGGCTCGCTGAACGCGAGCATCAAGGACTGGCACCTGTTCCTGACCGTCGCCAACATCCAGGTGATCGGCGTCAATCCGTCGACGCCGTACCAGAACCCGAAGCAGCTGCTCGACGCGATGAAGGCCAAGCCGGGCGCGATTCCGGTCGCGACGGCGGGCGTCACCTCGGCGGGCCACAACGCGATGGAGCTGATCGCCAAGGCGACCGGCGTCACCTATCGCCACGTCACCTACGACGGCGGCAATCCGGCGGTCGTCGCGACCGTCGCCGGCGAAGCCGAGGTGACGACGCAGCTCGCGGTCGAGCAGGCCGACATGATCCGCGGCAAGCGCCTGCGCCCGCTCGCGACCGTGAGCGACAAGCCGCTCGAGCTCGAGGGCTTCGGCACGATCCCGCCGCTCTCGCAGACGCTGCCCGGCTTCACCGCGCCGGCCAACTACTTCGGCATCTTCCTGCCCAAGGGCGTCCCCGACGACGTCATCAAGACGCTCGAGCGGATCTGGGCCGAGAACATCGGCAAGAGCGAAGCGATCAAGAAGTACGCGACCAGCCGCGGCGCGCTGTTCGCGCCGTCGTCGGGCGAGGCCGCGCAGAAGGCGGTCTTCCCGGCGATCCAGGCCAACGCCTGGCTGCTCTTCAACGGCGGTAAGGCCAAGGTGTCGCCGGACACGGTCGGCATTCCCAAGCCCTGAGGCCGCGCGGCGGAGCACGCCATGTCGAGCAGCGGCGACGTCGCCTACGCCGATCTTCCGCCCGAGGAGGCGCGCGCCCTCGCGGCGAGCGAGCTGCGCGGTGGCTTGGCATGGGCGGTGTTCGGCATCGCCGTGCTCGCACTGTCATGGCGGATGGATCGGCTGGAAGCGCAGCACATCAATCCGTACACCGCGCCTGGCCTGCTGCCGGGGCTGCTCGGCATCGTCATGATCCTGCTTGGCGGCCTGCTCGCGCTGCGCAGCTGGCGGCGCGGCGGCCGCTTCGTTCGCGGGCCGCAGTTCGCGCCGAGCGGCGAGTCGGCGCGGCGCCTTGCGCTCGTCATCGGGCTGATCGTCGCCTACACCGTCGTCCTGCTCGGCCGCGGCCTGCCGTTCTGGCTCGGCGCGGCGATCTACGTGACGGCGTCGATCGTCCTGCTGCAGGCGCCGCAGCGCGCCGCCGAAGGGCGGCGGCTGTCGGCGCGCGAAGTCGTCGTCGCGCTGGCGATCGGCCTGGCCTCGGGCTGGATCATCACTTGGGTGTTCCAGGACGCGTTCCTGGTGCGCCTGCCGTAGCGGGAAACATGTTCTCCGGACTCGCCGACTTCGGCACCGCCTGGCTCGGGTTCATGAACCCGACCTCGATCGCGCTCGGCCTCGGCGGCGCGCTGCTCGGCATCATCGTCGGCATCCTGCCCGGCCTCTCGGCGACGCTCGTGATCGCGCTGCTGACGACGATCACGATCAAGCTGCCGGCGAACAACGCGATCCTGGTCCTCATCTGCTCGTACGTCGGCGCGCTGTACGGAGGATCGCGCACGGCGATCCTGCTCAACATCCCCGGCACGGCGGCGAACGCGGCGTCGTGCGCCGACGGCTATGCGCTCGCGCAGCGCGGCGAGGCGGGCCGCGCGATCGGCATCGCCACCTCGGGCGCGTTCACCGGCACGCTGTTCGGCGTGCTATGCCTGGCGGCGTTCACGCCGTCGCTCGCCGAGGTCGCGCTCGCCTTCGGCGCGTTCGAGTTCTTCTGGCTCGCGCTCTTCGGCGTCGCCCTCTCGGGATCGATCGTCGGCGACGATCCGATCAAGGGCTGGCTGATGGGCGCGCTCGGCCTGTTCGTCGCGCAGATCGGCCAGGAAGGGCTCTATGCGTACGACCGCTTCACCTTCGGCTGGGGCGAGCTCGCCGGCGGCATCTCGCTGATCCCCGCGCTCGTCGGCGCCTTCGGCCTCGCCGAGGTGCTGACCGCGCTCGCCGATCCGGTCGAGAAGAGGCTGGTGCAGGTCAAGGACTCGGCGCTGCCGCGCTTTCGCGAGGTCTTCCAGTACTGGCGCACGGTCCTGCGATCGGGCGTGATCGGCGTCCTCACGGGCCTCCTGCCCGGCGTCGGCGAGGACTCGGGCGCGTGGATGTCGTACGCCGCCGCGAAGGCGACGAGCAAGGAGAAGCACCTCTTCGGCAAGGGTTCGATCGACGGCCTGATGGCCGCCGAGACCGGCGACATGGCGTCGATCCCCGGCCACATCATCCCGTGCCTCGCCCTCGGCATCCCGGGCTCGGCACCCTCGGCGGTGCTGATGGCGGCGATGATCATCCACGGCATCCAGCCCGGACCGATGATGATGATCGCGCACCCGCACTTCGTCTACGAGGTCGTGGCGATGACGTCCTTGGCGACGGTGACGATCCTCATCTTCGGCCTCTTCCTGGTCAAGCCGCTGCTCGTGATCCTGAAGATCCGGCGCACGGTGCTGATGCCGATCATCTTCCTGCTGTGCACCGTCGGCGCGTTCGCGACGGCGTCGCGCTTGTTCGACGTCTACGCGATGCTCGTGATCGGCATCGGCGCGTTCTTCCTGCGCCGGCGCGGCTACCAGATGGCGCCGTTCGTTCTCGGCCTCGTCCTCGGCCCGCTGCTCGACAAGAGCCTGCGCCGCGGCCTGGTCCTCTCCGACGGCAGCCTCGCGCCGTTCTTCACGCGGCCGATCTCGCTTGCGTTCGCGGTGGTGACGATCTTCGCGATCCTGCTCTACGTGCCGGCGTTCAAGGCGGCGGTGCGACGCGTCACCGGCGGCACCGGCCGCGTCTTTCGCTCGGCGCTCGGCCGCCGCGGCGGCGAGGACGCGGCGTGAGGATCGCGCTCTGCAACGAGGTCCTCGCGGCGATGCCGCTCGAGGAGCAGTGCGAGCTCGCGGCGACGCTCGGCTACGACGGCCTCGAGATCGCGCCGTTCACGCTCGCCGATTCGCCGCATCGGATCGACGCCGTCGAGGCGAAGCGCATTCGCGGCGTCGTCGAGTCGACCGGCCTCGTCGTCACCGGCCTGCACTGGCTGCTCGTCCGCCCCGCGGGCCTCTCGCTGACCGACCCCGACGCGGCGGTGCGGGCGCGAACGCTAGAGGTCGTGACGCGGCTGATCGGCCTCTGCGCCGAGCTCGGCGGCAGCGTGCTCGTGCACGGCTCGCCGAAGCAGCGCGCGATCGCCGCAGGCGAAACGCACGCGACGGCGCGCGGCCGGCTGATCGAGTTCCTCGCCGACGCCGCCCGCGTCGCCGCGGCGCACGGCGTCACCTACTGCATCGAGCCGCTTGGCCGCGCCGAGACCGCGCTGATCAACACCGTCGCCGAAGCGGCCGAGGTCGTCCGCGCGGTCGACAACGACTCGCTCAGGACGATGATCGACTGCAGCGCGGCGGGACTTACCGAGACGCAATCGGTGCCCGAGCTGATCGACGCCTGGCTGCCGACCGGACTGATCGCGCACGTCCAGGTCAACGACCCGAACCGGCGCGGGCCGGGCCAGGGCAAGATGAAGTTCGCGCCGATCTTCGCGGCGCTGAAGCGCAACGGCTACGACGCGACGGTCGCGGTCGAGCCGTTCGACTACATCCCTGACGGACCCGGCGCTGCCGCGTTCGCCGCCGGCTACCTGCACGGCATCCGCGAGTCCCTCGCGTAGCCCAACACCTCAGGAATCACATTCATGGCGACAAGAAGACTCGGACTCATCATGCACGGCGTCACGGGCAGGATGGGGATGAACCAGCACCTGATCCGCTCGATCTGCGCGATCCGCGCCCAGGGCGGCGTCGCGCTCGCGAGCGGCGACAAGGTGATGCCCGATCCGATCCTGGTCGGCCGCAACGCCGACAAGATCGAGGCGCTCGCCAAGGCGAACGGCATCGCCCGCTGGGGCACCGACCTCGACGCCGCCCTCGCGAACAAGGACGACACGATCTTCTTCGACGCTGGAACGACGCAGATGCGGCCGACGCTGCTCGCCAAGGCGTTGCGCGCCGGCAAGCACGTCTACTGCGAGAAGCCGATCGCGACCAACCTGAACGAGGCGGTCGAGATCGCGCGCATGGCGCAGGCGTCGGGGCTCAAGCACGGCGCGGTCCAGGACAAGCTCTTCCTGCCCGGCCTCCGCAAGCTCGACATGCTGCGCCGCGCCGGCTTCTTCGGCCGCATGCTCTCGCTGCGGCTCGAGTTCGGCTACTGGGTGTTCGAGGGCGACCTGCAGCCGATCCAGCGGCCGTCGTGGAACTATCGGAGCGTTGACGGCGGCGGAATGATCCTCGACATGATGTGCCACTGGCGCTACGTGCTCGACAACCTGTTCGGCGAGGTGCAGTCGGTGTCGTGCCTCGGCGCGACCCACATCCCGACGCGCTGGGACGAGGACGGCAAGCCGTATCCCGCGACCGCCGACGACGCCGCCTACGCAACCGTGCAGTTGAAGGGCCACGGCGGCGAGCCGGTGATCGCACAGCTCAACATGTCGTGGGCGACGCGCGTGCGCCGCGACGACCTCGTCACCTTCCACGTCGACGGCACCGACGGCTCGGCGGTCGCGGGCCTGCACGACTGCCGCGTCCAACCGCGTGTCGCGACGCCGCGGCCGGTGTGGAACCCCGACGTCAGGCAGCCGATGAACTTCTTCGGGCAGTGGCAGGACGTTCCCGACACCACCGTCTACGACAACGGCTTCAAGATCCAGTGGGAGCACTTCATCCGCCATGTCGTCGACAACGAGCCGTACCAGTGGACGCTGGGCGAAGGCGCCAAGGGCGTGCAGCTCGTCGAGGCGGCGCTCGAGAGCTGGAAGGCGCGGCGCTGGATCGACGTGCCGCCGCTCGCGCTGTGAGGCCGGCATGAGCACCGCATCGCCTCTGTCGATCCGCCTTCCCGGCGCCGATCGCCGTCTCGAGGCGTACACGCTGAGCATGGCGCCGCCGCTCGCGACGGCCGCCCCGAAGCGGCCGTTCACGCGCATCGCCTACTCGGCCGCGCACGTGGTCGCCGATCCGTTCGCGACAGTCGACCCGTGGCTCACCGCGGCGCTCGACTGGGACGCGACGATCGCCTACCGGCAGCGCCTGTGGTCGCTCGGCCTCGGCGTTGCCGAGGCGATGGACACGGCGCAGCGCGGCATGGGCCTCGACTGGCCCACCTCGCTCGAGCTGATCCGGCGCTCGCTCGACGCCGCCCGCGACCATCCCGGCGCGCTCGTTGCCTCCGGCTGCGGCACCGACCACCTCGACTTCGACGCGGCGACGACGATCGACGACGTCATCCGCGCCTACGAAGAGCAGATGGCGGCGATCGAATCGCTCGGCGGCAAGCTGATCGTCATGGCGAGCCGCGCACTCGCGCGCGTCGCGACGAGCGCGGCCGACTACGAGCGCGTCTACGACCGCATCCTGATGCAGTCGAAGCAGCCGGTGATCCTTCATTGGCTCGGCGACATGTTCGATCCGGCGCTGGCCGGCTACTGGGGCAGCGCCGACGTCGACACCGCGATGGCGACGGCGCTCGGCGTCATCGCCGCCAACCCCGGCAAGGTCGACGGCATCAAGATCTCGCTGCTCGACAAGGACAAGGAGATCGCGATGCGGCGGCGGCTGCCCGCGGGCGTTCGCATGTACACCGGCGACGACTTCAACTACGCCGAGCTGATCGCCGGCGACGGCGTCGGCGCCGCGACGAACCAGCAGCACAGCGACGCCCTGCTCGGCATCTTCGACGCGATCGCGCCGGCGGCGAGCGCGGCGCTGGTGGCGTTGAGCGACGGCGAAGTCGAGCGCTTCCACGCCATCCTCGCGCCGACCGTTCCGCTCTCGCGCCACATCTTCCAGGCGCCGACGCGCTTCTACAAGACGGGCATCGTCTTCCTCGCCTGGCTGAACGGCCACCAGTCGCACTTCACGATGGTCGGCGGCCAGCAGAGCGCGCGCTCGCTCGGCCACTTCGCCGAGATCTTCCGCCTCGCCGATCGCGCCGGCCTGATCGAGCAGCCCGAGCTCGCGGTCGCGCGAATGAAGAATCTTCTCGCGCTCCATGGCGCATGAGTCGTCATGTTGAGCGAAGCCAAGCACTTCGGCTGACGCGGCGCGGAAATCCTTCGCGTCTCTTAGGATGACCACGGTGCGCGACTTCTCCCGCGACCATCGCTGGCTCTCGATCAACACCGCGACGCTGCGCGGCGCCGGCACGCTCGATCGGATCATCGACGCCTGCGCGCGCCACGGCATCCGCGCGATCTCGCCGTGGCGCGACCAGGTTCATGCGATCGGCCTCGACCGAACCGCGCAGCTCGTCCGAGCGAACGGCCTGGCGCTTTCGGGCTACTGCCGCGGCGGCATGTTCCCGGCGGCCGACGCCGCCGGCCGAGCCGAGGCGCTGGCCGACAACCGGCGCGCCGTCGACGAGGCGAAGTCGCTCGACGCCGAGTGCCTGGTGCTCGTCGTCGGCGGCCTGCCCGGCGCGCTTTCGGGAACGCCCCTGTCGAAGGACCTGTTCGCCGCGCGGCGCGACGTTCGCGACGGCATCGCCGCGACGCTCGAGTACGCGAAGAGCGTCGGCATGCCGCTCGCGATCGAGCCGCTGCATCCCATGTACGCCGCCGACCGCGCCTGCGTCAACACGATCGAGCAGGCGCTCGATCTCTGCGAGGCGCTCGATCCGCGCGACGGCGGTGATGGCGCGTCGTCGCCGGGCGCGCTCGCGGCGCTCGGCGTCGCCGTCGACGTCTACCACGTCTGGTGGGACCCGAAGCTGGAAGCGCAGATCGCGCGCGCCGGTCGAGCGCGGCTGCATGCGTTCCATGTCTGCGACTGGCTCGTGCCGACGCGCGACCTGCTCAACGACCGCGGCATGATGGGCGACGGCGTGATCGAGATCCCGCGCATCCGCGCCTGGATGGAGAGCGCGGGCTTCGCCGGCTACAGCGAGGTCGAGATCTTCTCGAGCGAGGACTGGTGGAAGCGGCCTGACGACGAGGTCGTCGCGACCTGCATCGAGCGCCACCGCAGCGCGGTCTGACGGGCGTCGCGGCCTGATGCGCCGCGCTCGCGGGCCGCGCTCGCGCTAGGCGGCGGCAGTCGCGAGCGCGGTCCGGCGCGCACGATGCACGTTGAACGCGGTCGTGATCAGGAGCGCCTGGACGATCGCGATGCCGAGCCAGACGTCGGCCGGCCGATGCAGGTCCATGAGCGGCCCGAACGCGAGCGGCGCGACCGCCTGGCCGATGTCGAGTCCCGAATAGACGACGCCGTAGACGCGTCCGGTCGCGTTCTCGGGCGCGGCGCGCTTGACGATGAGGTCGCGCGACGGCCCGGCGACGCCCGCAGCGAGGCCCATCAGCGCGAACAGCGCGGGCACCGCCATCGGCGCGAGCGGCGCGAAGCCGATCGTCAAGGCGATCACCGCAGCGATCGAAAATCCGCCGGCAACGATCCTCTCGCAGCGCGACGGGTCGGCGGCGAGAAAGCCGCCGAGCACCATGCCGCCGGCGCTCGCGACCATGTAGAAGGTCAGGCACAACGCCGCCCAGCGCGTCGGCACGGCGTGCAGGAGGCGCGCCGCTTCAGGAGCGAAGGTCTGGATGCCGCTCAGGACGACGGCATAAAGGAAGAAGAAGCCGAAGCACATCCACACCGCGGGGATGGCGAGGAAGCCGAAGCTCTGCGCGACGGCGCGTTCGCGCGGCGGCGCTGCCTTGGCAGAGGCGGAGCCGGCGGTGGCGGCGCTGGTCATCTCGATCGTCAGGCGCGAGCGGTTCAGGATCAGGACGACGAGAACGACGAGCGCGAGCGCACCGGCCACCGCGAGCGCGATCCGCCATGTCGACGCGAGCGCGATCGGCACCAGCAGCGCCGGCGCGAGCGCCCAGCCCAGGCTGCCGGAGATGCCGTGGACGCTGAACGCGTGCCCGAGACGCGATGAATGGACCTTGCGGTTGAGCAGCGTGTAGTCGACCGGATGGAAGACGCCGTTGCCGATGCCGGCGACGACGGCGAAGCACGCCAGCATCGCGTAGCTCGTGCTGGCGGCGAAGCCGAACGCCGCGACCGCGAGCAGGACGATGCCGCCGAACAGGATCGGCCGCGGCCCGAACTTGTCGACGACGAAGCCCGAGACCGCCTGCACCGCGCACGAGACGACGAAGAACACCGTCAGCAGCACGCCGAGCTCGACGTAGCCGACCTGGAAGGCGTCCTTCAGCCACGGGAAGAGCGGCGGCAGGAGGAGCTGGCTGAAGTGGCTGACGCAGTGAGCGAGGCCGACCAGGCCCATCACGGCGGCGTCCTGGCGCGCCGGCGGCGGCGCAGCGTGAAGGACAGAAGGATTCGACGTCGACGACACGGAAAGATCGGAAAGCGAAACGCGATCGTAGTCGGGACCACGCAGTCCGGTGGGCGGCAGGGTCGCTGCTGCGTGCCGGCGAATGGAGCGACCCAAACGGCGGCCACGGACATTGTTACAAGGCTCGCGCCGCGCGATCTCGGTTCGATCCTCCTCGCGTGCTCCGGCCGTCCGTCCGTCGCTGCCGCGCGTCGATGTAACCAAACGTAGGGCGCGGCCCGACCTAGACTCGCGACGTGGAGGGGCCGCAACGGTCTTGCCCGGCACCAGGAGCCGCCATGCTGACATCGCTCTTCGGAGACTTGAGGGGCTCGCGCGAGGCGAAGGCCAAGTCGACCGACTTCGAAGACACCCAGGTCGTCGGCGGCAGCCAGGACTTCGCCGCCACCGCGATCATGGAAAGCACCGCGACCGAGGTCAACGAGCGCGGCCAGATCATCGATCGTCATGTCAGCGACCTGGTCGTGACCGGCTCGCCGGCGCAGGCGATCCGCGAGCACTTCGCGTCGACTCGCGCCGACCTCGAGACGGCGACCTCGATGATCACGCTCCTCGATCCGGTCGGCGTGTGGGCATCGTCGGTCGTGAAGGCGCTCTCCGATGCCGGCGGCAGGCCGATCGAGAAGCTGCACCTGCGCGAGCAGACGACGCTCAGAACGATCGCGATGATCGAGCGGACGATGCTCGTGCGCCGCCAGGAAGACACGCTTCGCGTCTTCCACGCCGACGTCCGCGCGCCCGGTCCCGAGAACGCGGAGATCCCGGTCGCGCTGATGGAGCGCAGCCAGATGACCGCCGTCATCATCGGCCCGATGCAGCCGCATGCGATCGACGCGCTGCTGACCTCGCTCAAGCTCGCGACCAGCCTGCCGACCTGGCGCTGCCCGAACCTGCTGTTCCAGCTGCCGCCGAACGCTGCCTGGATCGGCGCCAAGGTCGAGGCGATCGAGTGGCCCGAGCGGCTCCACGTCCACGTCGTCAGCGAGCCGATGACCGGCGCGTCGTCGGTCTGGAACGCGATGCTCAAGGTCTGGAACGAGGCCAAGCTGCAGCCCGGATGGGACCCGGCGGCGGTCTCGCCGATGCTCGGCACGAGCGATTTCCCGATCAAGGTCGGCGAGCTCGACCCCTCGGTCGTCGGTGGCGCGAAGGCTGCCGTCGCCACGGGCGACGGCGACGCCGCAGCTCGCCCGGTGCTCGACGCGGCGCGCGGCCGCCAGGCGCTCTCCAGCCTGCGCAAGCTCGACGGCCTGCTCGGTTGCGCTCTCGTCGACGCCGTCAGCGGCCTCGTCCTCGCGCACGAGACGCGCGACCCACAATCGCTCGACATGGAGCTTGCGGCGGCGTCGTGCGCGCAGCTGCTCGGCACCCATCGCGACGCATCGGCCAGCATGGGCCTCGTCGATCCGATCGACGAGGTGATCACGACCGCAGGCTCGCGCCACGTGCTGATCCGCGCCCTGCAGCGACACCCCGACCTGGTCCTGGTCGCGCTGCTCGAGAAGCACCGCACCAACCTCGCACTGGCGCGCTTCCAGCTGCTCGAGGTCGAGCGCAGCCTGCCTTAGGCTCGAGAAGACGCTGCTAGCGCCCGACCGGCGCGGCGTCGCTTCGCGTCTTCAGCGCCAGCGCCTTGTTGGCGAGCGCATCGGCCATCTCGTTGCAGCGGTCGCCGTTGTGGCCGCGCACCCAGCGAACGCTGACGCGGCGCTCGTCGGCGGCGGCGAACAGCCGCTTCCACAGCGCCAGGTTGGCGACCGGCTCGCCCTTCGAGTTGCGCCAGCCCTTTCGCTCCCATGACGCGCGCCACTCGGTCAGTCCCTTGAGGACGTACTGGCTGTCGGAGACGAGCTCGACCTCGGCGCCGACCGGCACCAGCGCCAGGCCTTCGATCGCCGCCGTCAGCTCGGCGATCTGGTTGGTGCCAACGCCGATGTAGCCGAAGTGGGAGGACTCGACGCCACCATCGGGCGCGATCAGCACCGCGCCCCAGCCGCAGGGGCCCGGATTGGTGGGCGCGCAGGCGCCGTCGGTATAGGCGATCCACTTCATCCGGTGATCCACTTCATCGGGCGATCCACGTCATCGAGCGATCGCCTTCATCGAGCAATCGCCCTCATCGCCCGACTCCGGCTGTCGTTTCCTCGCGCTCGGCAGTGGCATGGCTCGCATGCGGCGAGACGGCGATCGGCGCCGGCGCGGTCGCGACGTTGGCGCGCGCATCCTTGCGGATCAGTCCGACCAGCCGCATGCCGCGCACCCGCTTGACGGCGACGATGTAGTAGAGCGCGCCGAACACCGGCCACCAATGCTCGCCGGCGCGCTCCATCCAGGCGAAGCGGGCGAGCCAGCGCGCCGAGGTGAGCGGCGGGATGTAGCAGCCGAAGCGGCCGGCCTCAACCTCGAAGCTGAGCAGGCGCAGCCAGTCGCGCAGGCGTCGGTAGCCGACGAACTCGCCGGCGTGCGGCAGGAAGAGCTCGCCCGAGCTGCCGCGCCAGAGGCGCCGGCGCAAACGGCCGAGCCGCTGGCGCGTGCCCCAGAGGCTCGCCGGATTGAAGCCGACGATGATCACCCGGCCCTCGGGAACGAGGACCCGCTCGACCTCGCGCAGGGCCAGATGCGGATCGCGCGCCAGTTCGAGCGCGTGCGGCAGGATGACGAGATCGAGGCTCGCCGCGGCGAACGGCAGCGCGTCGAAGTGGCAGCGCAGCGACGGCAGCGCGACAACGGCGACGCGACCGCCTTCGGCGCCGGCCGGGCCGTCGTGAGCGGCGCCCGACGCGTCGCCGTCGATCGCCGCGGGAACTTCATCGTCGTGTGCCGACTCCACCGCGAGCCAGCGATGCGGCATCCGGTTGGCGCGCAGCGCATCGAGCTGTGGCAGGCCGAACTGCAGCGCGTGGAACCCGAACAGATCGGCCACGGCGTGGTCGAGATGGCGCTGTTCCCACTCGAGCAGGTACTGCCCGGCAGGGGACCTCAGCCACTGGGGCAACTGTATGATCGCGCCTTTCGTCATGAACCTGACCGCCCTGCCCGCGTTCGCCGACAACTACATCTGGATGATCGACGACGGCGCCCGCGCGATCGTCGTCGATCCGGGCGAGCCAGGGCCGGTGGCCGAGGCGCTCGATTCCCGGCGGCTCGAGTTGGCGGCGATTCTAATGACGCACCACCACGCCGATCACGTCGGCGGCGTCGATGCCTTGCGGCCGCGCCTGCGCGGCCCGGTCTACGGGCCGGCGAGCGAGCGTGTTCCGCAACCGAGCATCGGTCGCCGCGAAGGCGACCAGGCCGAGGCGCTCGGCTTGGTCTTCGACGTGATCGATATCCCGGCCCACACCGCCGGTCACATCGCTTACTTCGCCCGATCAGGTGCGGGCGAGCCGATCGTCTTCTGCGGCGATACGATGTTTTCCGCCGGCTGCGGCAAGCTCTTTGAGGGCACCGCGGCGCAGATGCACAGCTCGCTCGGCAAGCTGGCGCAGCTGCCGGACGCGACGCGCGTCTGCTGCGGTCACGAGTACACGCTTTCCAACCTGCGCTTCGCGCAAGCCGTCGAGCCCGACAACCACGACATCGCCCGCCATCAAGAACACTGCCAAGCGCTGCGCGCGGCCGGCAAGCCGACCCTGCCGTCGACGATTGCGCTCGAGCGCCGGATCAATCCGTTCGTTCGCGTCGGCGAGCCGGTGGTGGTCGCGGCGGCGCGTGCGCACGGCGCGACGAGCACGAGCGGCAGCGACGTGCTCGCGGCGCTGAGAACCTGGAAGAACGAATTCCGATGACGACACGGCCCGAAACGCAGCCCCGACCGGCGGCGCGAACCCTTTACTGGCTCGCCTTGCCGATTCTTCTTCTCGCGGGGTGCGTGTCGGTCCCGTCGACGACCGCCGTCGACGCACCCGAAGTGCCGATCGCCGTCACCGTGCCGGTGCCGGTCGCCGCCGCCGGGAGCGCCAACGACACCGGCGCGGCGCCCGCCGGCGAAGCGACGGTCGCCGCCGCCGACGAGCCGGTCGCCGCGCCGGTCCCGGTCGACCCGCTCCGCCCCGACGTCCGTCTCGACCTCGACTCGCGTGCCGCCCGGGTCGACCTCTGGGAGCGCGTTCGGCGCGGCTTCGCGATGCCCGACCTCGACAGCGAACTCGTTCGCGACCGCGAGCGCTGGTACGCGTCGCGCCCGGATTACGTCGCGCGGATGACCGAGCGCGGCGGCCGCTATCTGTTCTACATCGTCGAGGAGCTCGAGAAGCGCGGCATGCCGACCGAGCTGGCGCTGCTGCCGTTCATCGAGAGCGCCTACAACCCACAGGCGATGTCGGTCGCTCGCGCCTCGGGGATGTGGCAGTTCATCCCGTCGACCGGTCGCGACTTCGAGCTCAAGCAGAACGTCTTCCGCGACGACCGGCGCGACGTCCTGCAGTCGACGCGGGCCGCGCTCGACTACCTCAACAAGCTGCACGGAATGTTCGGCGACTGGCACCTGGCGCTGGCGGCCTACAACTGGGGCGAAGGCAGCGTTCAGCGCGCGATCGCCAAGAACCAGCGCGCCGGCCTGCCGACCGACTACGTCAGCCTGCGCATGCCGGCCGAGACGCAGGGCTACGTCCCCAAGCTGCAGGCGGTCAAGAACATCATCAGCCGACCGGCGAGTTTCAACCTGCAGCTCCCCCCGCTCTACAACCATCCCTATTTCCTGAGCGTGCCGATCGAGCACGACATCGACGTCGCCCTGGCGATCCGCCTCGCCGGGATGACGACTGACGAGTTCCAGAACCTCAATCCGCAGATGAACCGGCCGGTGATCCTCGCCGCTGGAACGCCGCAGATCCTGCTGCCCTACGACAACGCGAACCAGTTCGTTCGCGAGCTGCCGCTGCACCGCGGCCCATTGACAACGTGGACCACGTGGACGGCGCCGAAGACGATGAAGTCGGGGGAGGCCGCGCACGCGGTGGGGATGAGCGAAGAGGAGTTCCGCGAAGTCAATCGCATCCCGGCGCGGATGATCATCAAGTCGGGCTCGACCCTGGTCGTGCCGCGCCGCAACACGATGATCGCCGACGTCTCGAGCACGGTCGCCGACAACGCCACCCTCATGCTCGCGCCCGACGCTCCGCCGCTGCGCAAGGTGACCCTGCGCGCCGGCAAGCGCGACAGCGTCGACTCGATCGCCAAGCGCTACCGCATCAGCGCGACGCAGGTCGCGCAGTGGAACGACGTCGGCACGGCCGCCACCTTCACGCCCGGCAAGACGATCATCGTCTACGTCGCCGGCAAGTCGCACGCGTCGTCGGCCGCGTCGACGCGGAGCGCGGGCGCGCACGGCCACGGCCCGGGCTCGACCCGAGTCGCAGCGTCCGGCAAGAACGCGAAGGCCGGCCGCTCGGGCCACGTCGTCGCCTCGCACAAGCCGGTCGTCGCGCGCAACTGATCGGCCGTCGCGCTCAGCGGCGGTCGACGAACGCGGCCGGCGCCGGAATCTCCGCGTATTCCGCGCCGTTCGGCGCCGGCGCGTATCACGCGCCGCTCAGCGGCGATCGACGAAGGCGTGGGCGATCGTGCCGAGGTCGACGTACTCGAGCTCGCTGCCGATCGGAACGCCGCGCGCGAGCCGCGTGACGCGGATTCCGTGCGAGCCGAGCGCCTCGGCGAGCACGTGCGCCGTCGCCTCCCCCTCGGCCGTGAAGTTGGTGGCGATGATCACCTCCTCGACCTGGCCGTCGCCGGCGCGATCGAGCAGCTCGCGCGCGCCGATCTCGGTCGGTCCGATCCCGTCGAGCGGGCTGAGGCGACCCATCAGCACGAAGTAGAGGCCGCGGTAGCTGCCGGTGCGTTCGAGCGCGGCCTGGTCGGCCGGAGTCTCGACGACCGCGAGCTGGCGCGAATCGCGCGCAGGGTCGCGGCAGATGCTGCAGACCTCGGCCTCGGTGAAGGTGTGGCAGCGCTGGCAATGGCGCACGTGGACGATCGCGCTCTGCAACGCCTCGGCGATCCGGCGCGCGCCCTCGCGGTCGTGCTGCAGCAGATGCCAGGCCATCCGCTGCGCCGACTTGACGCCGACGCCGGGCAGCCGACGCAGCGCCTCGACGAGGCCTTCGAGAGAAGGTTCAGTCGCCACGAAGCCGTGACCGCGGCCGCCGCCGGGCCGCCCCAAGGCGGCCGCGCGACCCCTCGGGGGGCAGCGAACGAAGTGAGGCGCCAGCGGGCACTAGAACGGCAGCTTCATTCCGGGCGGCAGCGGCATTCCGGCGGTGAGCTTGCCCATCTTCTCCTGGCTCACCTCCTCGGCGCGGCGCACGCCGTCGTTGAAGGCAGCGGCGACGAGGTCCTCGAGCATGTCCTTGTCCTCGCCCAGCAGGCTCGGGTCGATGGCGATCCGCTTGACGTCGTGCTTGCACGTCATCGTCACCTTGACGAGGCCCGCTCCCGACTGGCCCTCGACCTCGATCGTCGCGAGCTCGTCCTGCGCCTTCTTGAGGTTGTCCTGCATGGCCTGCGCCTGCTTCATCAGGCCGGCGAGTTGACCCTTCATCATGTCGTCTTCTCCTTGCAGAGTGTCGGGCGCGTGCGAACGCGGCGCGTCATGGCGCGGGGCTCGGAGGCGGCTTGACCGAGCCAGGAACGATCCGCGCCGTCTTGTACTGCGCCATCAGCGCCTTGACGAGCGGATCGTCCTGGATCACGCGCTCGGCGTCGGCCTGGCGTCGATCGCGCTCGGCGGCGTCGCGCACGGCGGGGCTGTCGACGGCGGCGCCGGCCTCGATCTCGAGCTGGACCGGGCGCCCCTCGAGCTGAGTCGCGGCGGTCTGGAGTCGGTCTCGCAGCGCCGGGGCGCGCAGGTTCTCGCGTTCGACGCGAAGCATCAGATGCCGCGCCGCCGCGCTGTCGACGGCACGGACGCACTCGGCCTGCATCGCCAGCTCGCGGACCATCGCGGTGATCGCGCCGGCGGCGACGAGCCGCTGCACGAGCGCGGCCCACAGGTCGGCGGCGGGAGCGCCTTCGATCGAGTCGCCTGGCGCATGCGAGAGGGCTGACGACGGTGCAGACGCCGAGGCCGGCGCGGATGCCGAAGCCGGTGCCGAGGGCGAAGCCGAAGCCGGCGCGGACGACGAAGCCGGTGCGAATGCTCCCGGCGCGGACGCCGAACGCTGCGCGGACGCACGCGGAACGGGCACGGAAGTCGCGACCTGGGTTGCCGCGATCGCCGGCGTCGCGACGGTCGCCGCGCTGCGCACGGCCATGCCGCTGCCGGCGCTCGGCGCGCGCACGGCGCCGGTGGGCGTCGGCGGCGCCGGCGCGTCGGCGTGCGCCTCGGCCGGCGCGAACGCGAGCATCCGCAGCAGCACCATGACCAGGCCGCTGTACTCGTCGGGGGCGAGCGCGATCTCGGCGCGGCCGGCCAGCACGATGCTGTAGAGGAGCTGCGTTTCGTCGGCGGCAAGCAGCGCGGCGAGCCGGCGCGCCGTCTCGCTGTCGGGGTCGTCTTCGGCGAGCGCCGTGGGCAGCGCCTGCACGATCGCCATCTCCTGCAGCAGGACCGCCATCTCCTCGAGCGCGCCGGCGGCGGAAAGGCCGAGCTCGCGCAGGCTGTCGACCGCGCCGATCAGCGCCGCGCCATCGCGCGCCGTCGCCGCTTCGATGCAGCGCGCCGCGTGGCTGCGGTCGACGGCGCCGAGCATCTGGCGCACCGCCGCTTCCTCGATGCGGCCGCTGCCGTAGGCGATCGCCTGGTCGGCGAGCGACTGCGCGTCGCGCATCGAGCCACGCGCCGATCGGGCGATCAGCTTCAGCGCGCCGGTCTCGGCAGCGACATCCTCGGCGGCGAGGATCGTCGCGAGATGCTCGACGATCGTCGCTGCCGCCATCGGCCTCAGGTTGAACTGGAGGCAGCGCGACAGCACCGTCGCGGGCACCTTCTGCGGATCGGTCGTCGCGAGGACGAACTTGAGGTAGTCGGGAGGCTCCTCGAGCGTCTTCAGCATCGCGTTGAACGCGTGCGTCGACAGCATGTGGACTTCGTCGATCAGGTAGACCTTGAAGCGGCCGGAGACCGGCTTGTAGACGGCCTGGTCGAGCAGCCGCGAGATCTCCTCGACGCCGCGGTTGGAGGCGGCGTCGAGCTCGACGTAATCGATGAATCGTCCGCCGTCGATGTCGGTGCACGCCGCGCACGCGCCGCACGGCTGCGCCGTGATCCCGCCGCTGCCGTCGGGGCCCGTGCAGTTGAGCGATTTGGCGAGGATCCGCGCGATCGTCGTCTTGCCGACGCCGCGCGTTCCGGTGAAGAGGTACGCGTGGTGAAGTCGCTGCTGCGTCAGCGCGTTGGCGAGCGCCTGGACGACGTGAGCCTGCCCGACCAGCGTCTCGAAATTGCGCGGTCTGTACTTGCGCGCCAGAACGGACGAAGCCATGCAACGATTCTACGGGCCGCCTCCTTCACCGCCTGCGGCTGCGGGGATAATCGACCTCGTGGCCGCGCCCGACTCTTCCCGCTCCGGCTCGACCGGCCCGATCAGCTACGGCGCTGCCGGCGTCGACTACGCGCGCATCGATCCGCTCAAGCTCGACGCCCAGCGCGCCGCGCTCGCCACCGGCGCCCATCTCGACCGGCACGGCTTCAGCGAGGTCGAATCGTCGCGCGGCGAGTCGGCCTATGTCGTCGACGTCGGCCCGTTCTACCTCGCGACGATCGTCGAATGCCTCGGCTCGAAGGCGCTCGTCGCCGACGCGATGGCGCCGCTGATCGGCAAGAGCGCCTATGCGGGCATCGCCCAGGACACGATCGCGATGGCGGTCAACGACCTCGTCACCGTCGGCGCGACGCCGCTCGTCGTCCAGGCGTACTGGGCCGCCGGCGGCTCCGACTGGTTCAACGACGGCGACCGCGCCGCGGCGCTCGTCGCCGGCTGGAAGCGCGCCTGCGACCTGTGCGGCGTGTCGTGGGGCGGCGGCGAGACGCCGGCGCTCGCTGGAATCGTCGAGGCCGGCCGAATCGACCTCGCCGCCGCGTGCACGGGGATCGTCAGCCCCAAGACGCGGCTCTCGCTCGGCACCCATCTCGGCCCCGGCGACGCGATCGTCCTGCTCGCCTCGAGCGGGATCCACGCCAACGGCCTCAGCCTGGCGCGCGAGCTCGCCGGCCGCTTGCCGCGCGGCTACCTCGAACCGGTGACCGGAAGCGCGGTGCCGACCTCCTTCGGCGAGGCGCTGCTCGCGCCGACCGTTCTCTATCCACCGATCACCGAGGCGCTTCATCGCGCCGGCATCCGGGTCCGCTACGCGGTCAACGTCACGGGCCACGGCTGGCGCAAGCTGATGCGGCATCCCGGCGACTTCACCTATCGCATCCGCCGCCTGCCCGACGTCCCGGCCGTGCTCTCGTTCATCGCGAGAGAGGCGTCGCTCGACGCACGCAGCGCGTACGGCACCTTCAACATGGGCGCCGGATTCGCCGTCTTCGTTCCCGCCGAGGACGCCGAGCGCGCCGTCGCCGTCGCTCGCAAGATCGGCGTCGATGCCTGGGTCGCCGGCGAGGTCGAGGCCGGCCCGCGCCGGCTCGTCATCGAGCCTCTCGACCTCGAGTACGCGGGCAACGAGCTCGGCGTTCGCCTGTAGCGCGCGCCTCGCGCCGCGCCGCCCGCCTAGAATCGACCGTGACGGGCCTCCCCGCATGGGAGCGCGGCCAAACGGGTCAGGTCGGGAACGAAGCAGCCCTAACCGTTGCCACCAGTGCCGGGGTCAGGCTCGTCACCTTCTTCCCGAAAGCGCGTCGAAACGAGGGGGCAAGTGGCCCGGCTTTCCGCGCTAGCCGAAGTCCGTCCGGATTGCGGAGCCGGCGCCGCTCGATGTGGCGCGGCGGAGATACACACAGTTTGCAACGCCCATCCGCGGCGTCGTGCGCAATGCTTCACGCGAACCGGCCAGCGAAAAGCGACGCCGACCGGCACCATGCACCTGGCGCGTGGCGCATCACAACGGGAGTTTCAGATGAACCGCATCGGAAGGATCAGCCTGGGCATGGTGGCCGTGCTCGCGCTGTCCGGGGTCGCAACCGCGAAAGACTCGCCACCGGTCGCCGTCGCGATGGCCAAGCCCGACGTCGCGGTCGCGGCTCAGGTTTCCGGCCCGCCGAGCGAGACCAAGCCCGCCAAGGTGGCTGCGAAGCGCAACGCGACCGCGACCACTGAAGCCGAGCCCGCGCGCGACCCGTACGCGGTTCCCCTGTTTCAGCAGGCACGACCGCTCAAGCCGTTCAAGTAAAACGTCCAAGGCACGCTCCGAGGTGCCGCTGACGGACAACGTCGCGCCACGCTCGCCGGCTTAAGCGCAAGAGAGAGGCGGCGTCGCGTCCCCAGTCGGGTGGATTCACGCTCGCGTCGCACGCGCCTAGAGTCCGCGCAGTCCTGCCGAGGCTGCCATGAGAACTCCTTTTTTCGTCGACTCTGCTTCGTATCTCTCCGAACACTCCGAGGGGCGGTCATCGCTCGTCGTCAGCCGCTTGCTCACGCTTGCGCTGGTCGTCGCCGTCGCGGCGAGCTCAGCCGTGCTGATCGCGATCTAGCGGCGGCGCTTCGGGCGCCGGCGACGCTGCCGGCGCTGGCGACGTAGCGGGCGCACCGTCCTCGTCGCTGCCAGCCGCCACCTCGCCGGCACTCGCCCCGCTGTCATCGACGCGTCCCGCCGACATCGCGCCGCCATCGCCGCTTGCCGCCGCCATCGCATCGCGCAAGGCATCCTGGACGATTCGCGTCGTCAGCTGCAGAGTGCGCGCATAGCGGGCGACGACCTCGCCGAGCGCGTGAGCCACCTTCGACGCCGGCAGATCGAGCGCGTCGACGGTTTCGTTGGCGGCGCTCGCGACGATTCGAAGCATCTCGCCATCGGCGTCGGGCTTGCGCACCGGCACCTCGCCGGGCAGGCGCCGGATCATGTGCAGGATCTCGTCGCCGAGGCCCCACTGGCGCGCCGCAGCGGTGCCGAGGGCTTCGATGTCGACGCCGAGGACCGCGAAGGCCGCCGCCGACTCGTCGAGGCCGGGTTGCTCGGCGGCCCCGCCCTCGCCATCTCCTTCCCCGACGAAGGGTCGGCTCAGGTGCTCGATCTGCTCGGCTTCGTCGGCGAAGTGGTATCGCAGGAGGAGGCGGCCGAGGTTCTGCAGCACGGCGACGAGATAGACCGCCTCGCCGTCGTAGCCGGCCGGACGGAGCGACTGGGCGACGAGACCGGCGAGGACGGCGCGATCGATCGTCTTGCGCAGCGCGCCAGCACCCACCTCGTCGAGCGGTCCCGGCCAGACCCGAAGCCGGTTCGCTGCCTCGCGAACGCCGTCGACGCCGATCAGGGCGACGACGCGGCGCAACGTCAGCACCGGCCCGTTGCCGGGGATCTGCGTGCCTTGCACGCGGGCCGAGCTGAACGTCTTCAGCAGCTCGAACGACAACGCCATGTCGGGCAGGAGATGGCGCGCGATCTCGTCGGTGCGCTGACTCTCGATCGCCGTGATCCGCTTGACCCGCGTCGCCAGCCCGGGCAGCGCGGGCAGATGGCCGACGCTGTGCAGCCGGTCGAGCAGGAGCGTGACCGGGCCGCCCTCATCGGCCGCCGTCGCCTCGAGCCAGCCGCTGAGCGCGCCGAGGAAGGTGCGCGCGTTGCGATAGCGAAGACGCACCTGGCCCGACGTGCTGCGATTGGCGATCGCGCGCAGCGGCTCGGCGATCGGTTGCGGCGTCGTCCAGGGCAGGCGGATCAGCTCGCGCCCGTTCGGCGCCGTGCGCTCGATGATCGCCGCGACGTCCGCGCCGCCGAGCGGCGCGACGCCGGTGAGGAGCCGATGCAGGATCACGCCGCAGGCGAGGACGTCGCGCTCGGCGGCGGCACGCTGCGCGCGCAACGACGACGCCAGCGGCGCGGCGCGGCTGTCGCCCTTTCGAGCCGGCGCAAGGTCGGCGTCGCCGAGGTCGGCCACGGCGATGGCGAACGCCATCACGCTCGCCTGACCGCGATCGTTGATGACGATGTTGTGAAGCTCGAGGTCGCGATGCGCGACGCCCGCGTCATGGCCGAAGGCGAGTCCGCGCAGGACGCCGGCGATCCAGCGCACGGCCTCCTCGGTCGGCGGCGACGGGTGATGGGCCAGCCATTCGGAGAGCGTCACTCCGGCGCGGCGATCGACGGCGACGAACGGCCAGTGCTCGTGCACGCCGCACTCGGCCACCGGCGCGATGTTCGGATGCTCGAGGCGTGCGGCGCGCCGCGCCGTCAGCAGCCAATGGCCGATGGCCGCCGCGCCGGCGGGCGAATGGCGCGGCATCGACAGCATCGCCTCGCCGCCGGTGCGCGTGTCGGTGGCGAGCCAGACCATCGTCAGCTCGCTCTTGGCGAGCAGTCGCTGCAGGACGAAGTGCCCGAAGGCACGCGTCGGCGACGATGGACGGATCACGGGGGCGACAGCGGACGGCATCGCGGAGAGACGAAGTTGCCTGATTGGAGCGTACTGGAGCCACCGCCGATGGCGCGATGAAGGCGTGAAAAGTGAGGCTTCTTGCCGTGAAGCGCTGCACCTCAGGCGAGCTCGATGAGCCTGCCCTCCCCGGGATGAACGGGCAGCGCGAACCACGGGCGTGACCGTCTGTCCTCAGACCACCTCGACGATCCGGCCCTCGCCGGTCACGAAGGCGCAACGAATGGCCTCGCCGGGCTGGGCGCGCGCGACCGCCGCGCGGTAGCGCAGCAATTGGGCGCGGTACGCGTCCAGCTCCTCGGGCGCATGACTGAGCTTGTAATCGAGGACCCACCAGACCGGGCCGTCGCCCTCGTCGAGCAGGACGAGGCGGTCGATGCGCAGCACCTCACCCGCGTCGCTCAGCGACACCTCGTTGCCGCGCCAGCGGATCTGTGCGCCGCGGAAGAAGCGGGCGCCTTCGGGATGGTCGACGATGGTGGCCACGACGTTGCGCACCGGCCCCGGCGCGACACCGAACTCCCGTGCCGCGGCGTCGGCGGCGTCGTGACGATCGATCCGCGAGTCAGCCACGATCCACTCGAGCGCGCGGTGGACGGCGCGGCCGATGCGCGCGCTCGCCGCTGGCGCCTCCGCAGGCCGGGCGCCGGCTGCGATCGATCTGCGCCACGATGGCAGCGTCGCGATGACGATGTCCTCTCGCGGCGGCGGTGCCGCGGCGACGCCGCCAGGCAGGTCGAAGAGCAGCTCGGCTTGTCGCTGCGGCGAGGCCGGGCACGCCGCAGCGACGCGGCTCCACCAGGTCGGACCGATCGGCGTCAGGTAGGGCTCGGTGGCGCTGAAGACGAGGCGCCGCTTCGCACGCGACATCGCGACGTAGAGCATGTTCAGCTCCTCCCGCTCGCGTGCCCGCAGTTCGTCGTCGAGCGCGGCGCGCAGCGACGGCGGGCAGCGGTTCTCGTTGTAGACGAAGGCGCACCGCGTCGGCTTCGGAGAATCGACCGGCCACTCGACGAGCAGCGTCGTCGTCGCCGGGTTGGTGCGCTCCGGCTCGGTGTCCATCAGGAACACCGTGTCGGCCTCGAGTCCCTTCGCACCGTGCACGGTGAGCAGGCGCACGGTCGAGGCGCGCACCGGCAGTGTCGCCTTCACGGCTCGCTTCTTGAGCGCGCGCACGAACGCATAGGGCGTCGCGTAGCGCCCTCCATCGAGATAGAGCGACTGCGCTAGCACGGCGTCGATCGCGTCGAGCGCGAACTCGCGCTGTTCGGGCGGCACCGCGGCGGCGTAGCGCGCGTGGGCGTCGGCCTCGACGACGATGCGATCGAGCAGGTCGTGCGGCGGCAGCGCAACGACGAGCGCATGCCAGCGCCCGAGGAGCGTTCGCGCGCGCTCGAGGGCGGGGCTTGGCGCCTCGAGCTCGCGCAGCGCGCGCCACCAGCTCGCTCCGTCGGCGGCCCGCGCGCGGATCGCGAGCAGGTCGAGGTCGGCCGCGCCGAACAGCGGGCTGCGCAGGGCGCGAGCGAGCGAGAGATCGTGACCGGTGGAGCCGAGCACGTCGAGCAACGCGATCAGGTCCTGCGCCTCCGGCGTCTCGGCCAGCATGGCGTCCTCCACTGCCGAATGGCCGACGTGGCGGCGCTCGAGCGCATGGGCGACAAGGCGGAGCGACTGGCGCTTGCGGCAGAGCACGTAGATCTCCTCGCCGCGCGTACCGGTCGCGATCTCCGCCGTCACGGCCTCGGCGACCGCCTCGGCCTCGCGCTCACGCAGCACCTCGTCGACGATCAGCCGCGGTGTGCTCAGGCTGTCGCGCCAGACCAGCGGCGCCGCGTCGTCGCCGCGCCGCGACGGCGGCCGCGGCGGACGGTCGATGCGTGGCAGCGTCGACACGGAGCTGTCGGCGACGGTGCCGACCTCGGTCGTGTGCCGGCGAAAGCCCGGGAACAGCGCGCCGGCGGCGGCGAACACGCTGTTGATCGCCTCGATCACCGGAGGCGCATTGCGGCGGGTGTGATCGCAGGCCAGGACGCTGCCATCGAGCCCGTCGCGAACGAACCTCGCGGCCGCCTCGAACACGCGCGGCTCGGCGCGGCGGAATCGGTAGATGCTCTGCTTCGGGTCGCCGACGATGAAGACGCCCGGCGGCCGCTGCCCGCTCGCGCCCCCGCCCGCGCCGGCATAGCCCGACAACCAACCGTGCAGCGCGTGCCACTGCAGCGGGCTCGTGTCCTGGAACTCGTCGATCAGCAGGTGGGCGACTCGCGCGTCGAGGCGCTCCTGGACCCAGCCCGACAGCTCGCCGTCGCGCAGCAGGACGAGCGCGACGCGCTCGAGGTCGGCCATGTCGGCGAGGCCTTGTGCTCGCTTGTAGTCGGCCAGCGCGGCGAGCAGCGCGCGGCCGAGGCGAACCATGCGCAGATGCTCCTCGCGCGACTCGTGCTGGTGGACTTGATCGGCCAGAT
>Ga0207644_10000435_pt1 | contig 27117 bp, 32 predicted proteins | sample KBSS73metaG_FD_184326 | JGI IMG/M metagenome (GOLD analysis project Ga0207644, IMG submission 184326) | Switchgrass rhizosphere microbial communities from Kellogg Biological Station, Michigan, USA - KBS S7-3 metaG (SPAdes) (version 2) | ecosystem: Host-associated > Plants > Roots > Rhizosphere... | reverse complement strand
TGGTCGCCCATCGACGGGCAGCCCCATGTGCTGCTCGCGACTGACAAGATGTCCTTTCCTCGCAGGCAGATGGACGCTGCTCACGAGCTAGCTCATGCCGTTTTGCACCGGGCGGTGCCGGCCGAGGAGTTTGAGGCCAATCTCCGCGTGATCGAGCGGCAAGCCTTTCGGCTTGGTAGTGCGTTTCTCATGCCATCGACGAGCTACCCACACGAGGTTCGGCGCTGCTCGCTTGCGGTGCTGGCGAGCCTTAAGGAAAGGTGGCGGGTGTCGATTAAGGCGCAGATTAAGCGACTCTCGGATCTCGACATCATCCCTGAAGAATTATCGCGTCAGCTTTACAAGCTCTACTCGACGAAGGGTTGGTCGAAGGGTGAGCCGCTGGATCAGCATTGGCCCATCCAACAGCCGCGAGCTCTACGTGACAGCCTCAACCTGATCGTCGATAACGGAGTGCGCAGCAAAGCCGACTTGCTCGCGACCGAGTTTACGATCTCGGCAACAGATGTGGAGTTGCTTTGCGGTCTGACAACGGGCTGGTTCGAACGCGATGCAGCTGAGGTTGTGACGTTGAAACGCGCTATGCTAGATGGCGAGACTCGGTCACAGGGAGAAGGTCAAATCATCGCCTTTCCTGCTCGTCACCGTCGCTCAATCGGGTAATCAAACAGGGGCTCCGCAGCTTTGAAGGATGAGGTACGCCCCAGCTCTATGGGCAAAACTAGAGCACATCGCCACCTAACAAATTCGCATGGATCGAGTGGCAGGTTTGGCAGAAGTTTCCGTTCGTAGTTTAAGCGGCGAACGACGCATTCTGGTCGAGGCTGTGTAAAAACGCGTAAAGGAGGAGGTGTCGGATCTTAGCGCGGTGACAGGCTCCGCACGATTTTCGCTTAAGTCGCGGATCGCGATCAGGTGCGGATCGCTGCAATGAGTGGCTGGATGCCCATGATCTGGATCATCCGCTTCATATTGTAGGCCAGCACGCACAAACTCATCTCAGTTCTGACGTTTTTGAGCGTCTTGGTCACAAAGTGGGTGCCGCCCATCCAGGATTTGAGGGTACCAAAGACATGCTCGACAGTCCGGCGACGGATGCCCATGGCATTGGGTAGCAGGTCCAGCCGCTTTTGCATGGCATCGATGACCGCCTCATGCTTCCACCGTTTGACGCGCTTCACTTTCTCAGTAGTGCAGCGTGGTCGTAGCGTGCAGCTGTGGCAAGCGCTCAGGTTCCGGTAATTATCCACGTCGCCGTAATGGTCTGATCGTGCACGCGCCTTGGTCAGATGTTCTCCTGCCGGGCAGGTATATCGGTCGTGGTCGGCGTCGTACACGAAGTCGGCCTTTGTAAATAAACCGCGCTGGGCTTTGCCGGACGTGTCGGTTCTAGGCACGCAGGGCAAAATGCCGGTGCCTTCGCATTCCAGTACTTGTTCGCCGTTCATATAGCCGCGATCCGCCAGGACGGTGATTTGGGGTGCGTCGATGGCCGCTTGCGCTTGCCGGCCCATCGGCGCGAGTTGCGCCCGGTCATTGCCATCGTTGATCACCTCATGCGCGACAATGAGGTGGTGTTCAGCATCCACCGCTGCCTGCAGGTTATAGCCGACAATCCCCGTGCCGCGACCACTGCTGTTCATGGACCTGGCATCTGGGTCGGTAAGCGACACCTGATGATCGGACGCGGCCTCGACCTGTGCGGCCATTTCCTTCAAGAATTGCATCTGGCCGCGCAAGCCCGCGATCTTCTCCCTGATCTGGTCAACCCGCGCTTGCGGGACGTCGCTGGCTTCGCGATCGGCACGATCAAGCGCAGCAAGGTAGCGCTCAATGCTACCCTCGACCTGTTCGATCCGCTTGGCCGCCTTGTGTTGTGTGTAATTTCGATCCCGGTTGTTCACTGCTTTGAATTTGCTTCCGTCGACTGCAACGGTCGCCTGTCCGAACAGGCTTAGCTGTCGGCACAGCATCACAAACTGACTGCAGACAGCCCGGATTGCGTCACCATTGTCCCGTCGAAAGTTGGCGATCGTCTTGAAGTCCGGTGCCAATCGGCCAGTCAGCCACATCAATTCGATATTGCGCTGCGCCTCGCGCTCCAGTCGCCTGCTCGACTGAATTCTATTTAGGTAGCCGTAAAGGTAAATCTTGAGCATCGTCGAAGGATGATATGCCGGGCGACCAGTCTCGGCAGGCGTCGCTCCGGCAAAACCCAAAGCGTGGAAATCGAGCTCATCGATAAAGGCCTCGAGCACCCGAACCGGGTTGTCCTCGGACACGTAATCATCAAGCGAAGCAGGCAGCAAAAAATCCTGCCGGCGGTCTTCCCCTTGAACGAAACGGCCCATCCAAAAGCCTCCCGCAGATCCCGGAAGATCGTATCATACCTTCGCGTTTTTACACAGCCTCGGACATGACCTGCCAATCCACGATGTTGTAGTCTCGTTCCGCCCAAGCGCGGGGCGTTCGGCGGATCTCCGCAGGGTATCTGGCATGAGCTGTGGAGACCTCCACACGGCGAGGCAGAGGGGTGAAGCGCCCGGGCCCCATCGATTCATAATACATGCGATTGGCCGAATTGATCGTTCCGGTGAGCCAATAGAGCATCACATTCTCGAGAAGGCGGTCCTTGGTGAAGGCGCGTTCCACATCACCGTCGCAGTCGCTCCAGCGGCGGCACTTTTCCACGATCCAGGCCGCCAGACCGGCTGGCGAGTCCGTCAGACCATAAGCCAGTGACTGGGGCTTGGGGTGCCTTGGATCACTTGGTAGGCAGTCTCATGCAAATCGTAGTCACGCTTCCACTCGACATACGCCAACTCGTCCTGCGTTAGGCCTTCGAGTGGGTTGGCGGGATCGGCAGGACCTCCCGAGATCAGATTGATATGTAGCGCACGCATGTTCGGTTCATCGAAGATTGCCATCCACGAAGATATCGCCGATCCCCAGTCGCCTCCTTGGGCAATGTAGCCTTTGTAGTTGAGCCGCTGCATCAGCTCCACATTCGCCATGGCAGCTCGGCGGCAATCGAATCCACGGTGCCGAGTGGGTCCAGAAAATCCGTAGCCCGGTATGGCGGCAGCATCGTCACGTTTCGCGCGTGCGTCGAGGAGACCCACCATCGGGTATATCCCGAAGTTCATACTCTTCTGTTTGCCATCATAGCTGTAGTTCCAGCGCTACAGCTTCCCGCCGTTCGGTTTAACCAGCAGGTACTGGCGGTGGCCGTCCGTCAGCTTGTACGCCTTGTCCCGCGGCTTAGCGCCGCGCAGTTTCGCATCGTTCAACACTCTCTATCTCCGAGGTCACGTTTTCGTGCACCGAAGCCACGTTCGAGGCCTTCGCGATCAACGGAGGCCAGCGAACGCGACCGAACGAGCCTTAACGGCAAGCTTCGGATTCAAGGGAGAAAGATCAATCCGGACGGTCATTTGCGGCCCGTTGCGAACAAGGGCCTGGCGGAGACGCCGGGATTCGAACCCGGGGTGCCCCCTTAAGAGCACGACGGTTTAGCAAACCGCTGGTTTCAGCCACTCACCCACGTCTCCGGATGCGGCCTTGAGGGCGCGGCTATAGCGAGGTGGTTTGGGGGCGGCAAGGGGTGATGCGGGCGCGACGCCGATCCTTTTGCCTTTGCGCACGCCTCGTCTCGACGCAAAAGCGACTCGCACCGCCGCCTGTTCATTGCTCTGTCAGGCGGCGCGTCATCTATGGCACAGTGGGTGCGTGATCTTGGCCGCGGGGGCCGTGGCGTCGCGCGCTTCAAGATTTTGGGAGGGTGGTCGTGATGGTTTCCTGGAAGCGCGGGCTGTGGGTGGCGCGCAATTGGGCCGCTGCTGCCGCGGTCGCCATGCTCACGACCAGTCCGGCGCTGGCCCAAGTGCGCTCGGTCGATCCGGACGCGGCGATCGACGGCGATCTCGCGCCCGGCCAGAATGCGCCCGCCGTCACGCCGAACCCCTCGCCTCCTCCATCGGACGCGACAACCACCGGGAGCAGCGGCAACGGCACACCCGTCGAGACCTCGCCCGACGACGCGGCCGCCTCCACCTCGGCGAACCCGGGAGCATGGAGCTCGCAATCGGTGACCGCACAGCCTGCCGGCGACGGCCAGACCTACCACGAGGATGACTTGATCGGCGCGGCCGAGGGCGTGTTCGGCAAGGGCGCGCAAGGGCTCGCCAGCCTGATCGAGGACCTGCTGCGCAAGCAAGGCCGGCCCAATGCCTATATTGTCGGGCGCGAGGGCTCGGGCGCGATCGGCGTCGGCTTGCGCTACGGTTCGGGAACGCTGCACCACAAGGTGGAGGGCACGCGGCCGGTCTATTGGACCGGCCCTTCGATCGGCTTCGACGCGGGGCTGAACGCGGCCAACGCCTTCGTCCTGGTCTACAACCTCTACGACACCGAGGACCTCTACAAGCGCTTCCCGGCGGGCGAAGGGCAGGCCTATCTCGTGGGCGGATTCAACGTGAGCTACTTGCGGCGCGGAGATGTCGTGCTGATCCCGGTGCGGATGGGCGCGGGCGTGCGCCTGGGCCTCAATGCCGGCTACATGAAGTTCACCCGCAAGCAGACCTGGCTGCCGTTCTAAGACTTCGGCTTGCGGGCGAGGCCAGTGCGCAGTAAGGCCCCGCCCGCCATGCTTACCGACCTCCAGCAACAGCCCGCCGATGCGCTCCTTGCGCTGATCAAGCTCCACAACGCCGATCCGCGCGCCGACAAGATCGACCTTGGGGTCGGGGTGTATAAGACCGGGCAGGGCGATACGCCGGTCTTCGGCGCGATCAAGGCCGCCGAGCGCAAGCTCGTGGAGACGCAGGACTCCAAGGCCTACCTCGGCCCTGAAGGCGACATGGGCTTCGTCGCTGCGCTGATGCCCTATATCTTCGGCAAGGATTCGCCAGACATGGGCGGCCGCATCGAAGGCATGCAGACGCCGGGCGGCACCGGCTCGCTGCGTGTGGCGCTCGCGATGGTCAAGAAGGCAGGTTACACCCGGGTTATCGTCGGCAAGCCAAGCTGGCCCAACCACAACCAGATCTGCGCCGACCTTGGCCTTGAGGTCCTCGAGTTCAACCACGCGGCGGCCGACGGCACGCCCGACATGGAGGCTCTGCGCGGCGCGTTCGCCTCGGCCGGTGCGACGGACGCGATCCTGCTTCACGGCTGCTGCCACAACCCGACCGGCATCGACTATTCGAACGCCGAGTGGGACGAGATCGCCGAACTGGTGACGGCGAGCCCGGCGCTGCCGGTCATCGACCTTGCTTACCAGGGCCTGGGCCGCGGCATGGAAGAGGACGCCTATGGCCTGCGGCGCGTGCTCGTCGCGGTGCCTGAGGCGCTGGTGTGCTACTCGTGCGACAAGAACTTCGGGCTCTATCGCGACCGCACCGGTGCGGTCTACGCGATGGTGTCGGACCCGGCGGACTTGCCCAAGGTTATGTCGAACGGCCATGCCCTGGCGCGCGCGAACTGGTCGCAGCCGCCCGACCACGGCGCTGCCGCCGTGTGCCTGGTGCTGGAGGATGCCGACCTGACCGCCCAGTGGCTCGACGAGCTCGACCAGATGCGCGACCGCATGCGCCAGGTGCGCGCGCGACTGGCGGCGGCGGGCAGGACCGGCGGGGTCGATCTGTCGCCGATCGGCGGGCAGAACGGGTTGTTCTCGATCATCCCCTTCACGCCCGAGCAGGTCCAGGCGATGCGCAGCAAGCACGGCATCTACTTCGCTGCGTCGGGTCGCATCAATGTCGCGGGCCTGACGATGGGCAACATCGACCAGTTCATCGCCGCCGTGGCGGACGTGACCGCCTGAGCGCTTGCCACCGGTAACGGGGGGCGCTGCAGCCGGCGATAGCCTGTGGACTGATCAGCCGCGCAGGCTCTGCATCCGCTTGAGATAGCGGGCGAGGACGTCGATCTCGAGGTTCACCTTGTCGCCTGCAGCGAGCGTGCCCAGGGTGGTGACTTCGGCGGTGTGCGGGATGATGTTGACCGCGAAGTGGCAAGTGCCATCGGCCTGATCCGCAACCTCGTTGACCGTGAGCGACACGCCGTCCACAGTGATCGAGCCTTTGGCGGCAAGATAAGGAGCCAGCTCGGGCGCGATACGAAAGCCGATACGGCGCGAATCGCCCTCCGGGCAGATGCCGAGGACTTCGCCGACACCGTCCACATGGCCGGTCACGATATGGCCACCCAACTCGTCGCCGAGCTTGAGGGCAGGTTCGAGGTTGAGCGTCGTACCCTCGTGCCAGCGCCCTGGCACCGTGCGGGCGACGGATTCGGCGGAGATATCGACCGCGAACCAGGCGTCACCCTCGATCCCGCCCTTGTCGACAACCGTCAGGCACGTGCCCGAGCAGGCGATCGATGCGCCGATGGCGATAGCTTCCGGGTCGAACGGGCAGGCGATGACGGCGCGCAGATCGCCGGACTGGCGAGCCTCGCGGATGGTGCCAAGAGCGGTGATGATGCCTGTGAACATGCTCGCTCCCTAGCGCTGCCGCTCGTAGACTTCCAGCGTGTCCGGCGCGAGCGTGCGGCGATCGCGCAGCCGCCATCGGCCATGGGCCTCGCCCAGCGACGGCAGGCCGATGGAGGCAATGGCACTGCGCCCCTCGCCGATAAGGATCGGTGCGCGATAAAGGACCAGCACGTCGACAAGATCGGCCGCGAGAAACGCCGATGCCGTCTGCGCTCCGCCCTCGACGAAGAGGTGCTGGACGCCTTCCATCGATCCCAACCTGTCCGGCGCGGTCAGCGCGCGCCAGCCCTCCGGCGCCGCGCCGCCGGTGAGCACCCATCGCTCGGGGCTGCGGGTCGCAAGGCCGGGCAGCCGCACGTCGAGCCTGGGGTTGTCCGCGCGCAGGGTGCCACCGCCCACGAGGATGGCATCGGCTCTCGCGCGCAGCGCGTGGGTATGCGCGCGCGCGGCCTCGCCGGTGATCCACTGGCTTTCGCCTTTGGCGGTGGCGATGCACCCGTCGAGCGAGGTCGCGAGCTTGAGCGTCACTTCCGGACGGCCCAGGCGCGTGCGGATCAGATATCCCGACAGGCTCGCCGCGCAAGCAGGCGAGGGCACAAGGTCGCAGGCAATCCCTGCCGCCTGGATGCGAGCGATCCCGTCGCCGGCCGTGCGCGGATCGGGATCCTCGCAGCCGACGACGACACGCGAAAGGCCGGAGGCGGAGACCAGGTCGGCGCAGGCCGGGCCGCGTCGCGAGCGGTGCGCGCACGGTTCGAGCGTGACATAGAGCGTCGCGCCGCATGCCGCTTCGCCTGCCGCTTCGAGCGCAACCGCTTCGGCGTGGGGGCGTCCGCGGGGCTGCGTCCACCCGCGCGCGATCACGTGTCCCTCCTTGACGATGACCGCGCCGACGCCGGGATTGGGCCGGCTTAGCGGGCGCGCCCGCGCCGCCAAGCTGGCCGCGGCGGCGAGCCAGCGCGAATCGTCACTCACCGGCGGCGGGCGTCGCGCTGCCGGTCGGCTTTCCCTCGGACGCGAGCACGGTGTCGGCTTCCTCCCGACGCTTGCGGATGGCTTCAAGCCGCGCTTTCTCTGCGGCTGCGTTCTCCACATCGGCCTCCCGGGCGATCCGGTCGACGTCCATGCCGGCGAAGCGGCCGAGCGTCTTGTAGATGGCGCGCACTTCCGCGTCGCTCTTGGCCTGCTCCAGCGCGAACCGTTCCTTCGCCTTCTGATTGGCGATGTTGGAGGCCATGATCTCGGCATCGGTGCGATGCTCGGGAAGCACGGTGATGTAGGTGATCTTGGGGGGCAAGTGCGGTGCCTCTCCGCCCTGGTGCGCCATCAGGCTGAACAGGCCGAATGTGCACACGCCCGAGACGAGCGCGATCCGCCAGCGGTTGCGCCCTGCCTGCTTCCAGACCTGCTTGAAGTCGGCGAGCATGCCTGCGGGGTTGACGTCGCGCCACATCCCGGATCGTTTGAACAATGCCATGTGCGCTATTTAGGCTTTCGCATGGCCGCGCGCCAGATCAACCGAAGGGCTGATAGAGCCCGCGGCCTTCTCGCTTGAGCCAGGCATTCGCTGCGCCCAGGTCTCCTTCGAAGAGCGACGCGAGGGAAGCGTGGAATGCGGGCGAGTGATCGAAGTGGAGAAGATGCGCCACTTCGTGGGCGACGACCGAGCGGCGCACGAACTCCGGCGCCATGATCAGCCGCCAGTTGATGCGGATCGCCCCATCGGCGGCGCAGCTGCCCCAGCGGCGGCGGGCGTTCGACAGCGCGAGGCGAGGCACCGAAACGCCAGCTCTGGCGCAATAATGCCCAAGGTCGCGCGTGATGTGCTCGACGGCCCGCTCTTGCAGCCAGCGTCGCAGGCGCGGGGCGAGCGAGGCTTCCGCGCCCCCGACGTGCAGCACGCCGTCCTCCAGGATCGGTCGCCGGCGCGACGTGGCTTGGTGCCGCAGCTCGATCGGTCGCCCCAGCAGCATCAGCGGGCTGCCCGATTGGACCGTGACCGGAGCGGGCAGGGCGACCAACTGCCGCTCCAGCCAGTCGCGGCGCGAGCGGGCGAAGGCCAAGGCCTCGGCGGTACCGCCCCAGCGCGGCATCGAGATGCGCACCGTGCTGCCATCCGGCGCCAGGCGCATCGTCATCCGGCGCGCCCGGTCAAGCCGCCGCACCTCGATCGGCAGCGAGCGGCCGGCGATCTCGATCGTCGGCGCGGCGCGGGGGTCGCGGCGCAGCCAGTCGAGCATCAGCGCCGATCCCCTTCAATGTCCCAGGGATTGTCCTCCGCCTCGATCTCCCATCCTTCCATGCCCTCGGGCCAGACGATGTGCTGCTCGAGCGGTCCGGCGACGGTCTCGCTTACGGCGCGGCCGACGATCGAGGCCCCCGCGGCGTGCACCGTGTCGCGATCTCCGGTGAGCAGGTAATGCCACTCGGGCAACGGGTCGCCCTCGGCCCGCAGCCGGTAGGCGCAGGTGTCGGGCAGCCACTCGAGCGAACCCGCGTTGCGGATCGTCAGGCGCAGGCAGTCGGGCACGAAGGCGCGGCGGTTCACGTAGTTGGTGCAGCGCGCGGTCGTGAGGTCGAGCAGCTTGCAAGCGACGTTGGTGTGGTAGATCTCGCCCGTGTCGGCATCCTCCACCTTGTGCAGGCAGCACTTGCCGCAGCCGTCGCACAAGGCTTCCCACTCGCGCCGGTTCAAGGTCTCGAGCGGGCGCTCCCAGAACCGGGCCGAAGCGGTTACTGCACCCACTTCTCAAGCTCCGCCGCGACCGCTGCATCGCCGCCCTGCGGGCCCTTGTCGATCGGCAGCAGCGCGATCGGCTTGCCATCGGTGCCGAACAGGATGGCGGAGCGGCTGTGATCCATCAGGTAGCCGTCGCCGGCGGCCTTGCCTTTCTCGTAGTAGGCCTTGAACTGGTCCGCCGCCGCCTTGATCTGCTCGGGGCTGCCGGTGAGGCCGAGCAGGCGCGGGGAGAAGGCGGCAGTCCACTGCCCGATCACCTGGGGCGTATCGCGCTCGGGATCGATGGTGATGAAGATCGGCTGCACTTTGGCGGCGCGTTCGGGGCTGGCCTTCTCGAACTGCGCGAAGCCCTTCATGAGCACCTGCACGTCGAGCGGGCAGGCGTCGGGGCAAAAGGTGTAGCCGAAGTAGACGATGCGGTACTTGCCCTTGAAGTCGTTCCAGGTGACGGTCTTGCCGTTCTTGTCGACCAGGGTGAACGGGCCGCCGATCGCGGCGCCTTCCAGCGGCGGAGCCTCGTGAGAAGCGGCGCCGCCCGGGTTGGAGCCGCAGGCCGCGAGGGCAAGCGGCAGCAGCAGGGCGGCGATCAGGCGTGAACGAAGGGTCATGGCGCGGCGGTTCATGCTCTGCTAAACGCCGGCGTGCAAGGCGGCCGGGCGGCAAGACTCGGGTGGACGAACGAAAAATGCGAAGGATCGGTGAAGTGTTCAAGCGTGACGGGTCGCGCACAATGATCTGGCTGCGCACGGCCCTTGCGGTCGCGGCGGCCTTCGGCCTGGGCCTTGCCATGCCGGCGCAGGCGCAATTCTCTGAAGGATACAAGTTCCTCGAGGCGGTGCGCAAGAAGGATGGCCAGAAGGTCGAGGACGCGCTGGCCGAACCGGGCACCACGATCATCAACACCCGCGATGTCACTTCGGGCGAAAGCGCGCTTCACATCGTCACCAACCGCCGCGACCTGACCTGGCTGCAGTACCTTGTGACCAAGGGCGCCAACGTGAACGCGCGCGACAGCCAGGGGCGCACTCCGCTCCAGCTCGCCGTCAACCTGGGTTGGCGCGACGGGATCACCGTTCTGCTGGGCGCCCGGGCCAACACCGAGGTGGCCAACGACGCGGGCGAGACGCCGCTCATCACCGCGGTGCACCGCCGCGACGTCGATCTTACCAAGCTGCTGCTGCAGGCCGGCGCCGATCCGGACCGGTCGGACAACTCGGGCCGCTCGGCGCGGGACTATGCGGCGCTCGATGGCAAGTCGAACCCGTTGCTCAGCGTCATCCAGACCGAGACCAAGCCCGGCGCCTCGAAGGCCAACCGTCGCACGTATGGCCCGGTGCTCTGAGCGATGACGGCTGCTGCTGAAGACCAGTCGCTCGACGATGTGCGCCTGAGACTGGCGCCGCTGATCGCGGATTCGGCCGTATTCGATGGCTGGAGCGCCGAAGCCGTGCGCCAGGCCGCTGCCTCGGCCGGGGTGGACGAGGACGTCGCCCTCTATGCCTTCCGCGGCGGCGCGATGGAGATGATCGAGGCGTGGATCGCCGCGATCGACGCCGCGATGGCGCAGGCGCTTCCGGCGGCGGAGCTCGCCCGATTGTCGATCCGCGAGCGCATCCGCCGGCTCGTGCAGTTCCGGCTCGATGCCATTGCCGGCCAGCGCGAAGCACTCGCCCGCGCGCTCTCGATCATGGCGTTGCCGCGCAATGTGGGACGCGCCGCGAAGCTGGGGTGGCGCAGCGCCGACCGGATGTGGCGCCTCGCCGGCGACACCGCGACCGACTACAACCACTACAGCAAGCGCGCGATCCTGGGCGCCATCTACGCCGCGACGCTCACAGTCTTCGCCAACGACGAAAGCGAGGGCCGGGCCGACACGCGGGCGTTTCTCGATCGCCGGATCGGCGAGGTCATGAAGTTCGAGAAGACCAAGGCGCAATTGCTGCGCCCGGGCGAACACCAGTTCAGCATGGCACGCTTCCTGGGACGGCTCCGCTACCCCGCGCGCTGACGCGGTTCTCCGGCGGGCTTCGTTGATTGGGCGCAATGACAGCCTCTTGAGTTATTGCGAACCAGTTGCAATATTCCTGGCAATCTGGCAGCGCACCTTCATGACTCTCGATCTTCTCGAACCTGGCCAAGCCGCCCGCATCACCGCGGTGCACTGGGATGTGCTGGTCGAGGAGGAAGCCCGTCGCCTGCGCGCGCTCGGGATCGACGACGGCGCCAAGGTCCGCGTCGCGCATCGTGGCGTATTCGGCGGTCGTGATCCGATCGCTCTGGCCATCGGCCGGATGACCGTCGCCGTGCGCCGCGCCCACGCCGCCGCCATGGAAGTCGAGCCGCTGTGAGCGCCCGCCGATGAGCAAGCCCCGCAAGATCGCGCTCGTCGGCAACCCGAACGCGGGCAAGAGCGCGCTGTTCAACGCGCTGACCGGCGCGCGGCAGAAGATCGCGAACTATCCGGGCGTCACCGTCGAGCGCAAGTCGGGCCGCATGGTCCTGCCCTCGGGCGAGCCGGTCGAGATGACCGACCTGCCGGGCTCCTACTCGCTCGATCCGACCAGCCCTGACGAGGCAGTCACCTCCAAGGTCATCCGCGGCGAGTTCCCCGGCGAGAGCGCGCCCGACGCGCTGGTGGTGGTGCTCGACGCCTCCAACCTCGAGCAGCACCTGGTCTTCGCGCAGGAGATCATCGCACTGGGCAAGCCGACCGTGGTGGCGCTCAACATGGTCGACTTGGCCGAGCGCGACGGGCTGGTGCTCGATCCCGCGGCGCTGGAGCAGGCGCTCGGGGTCACGGTTGTGCCCACCGTCGCGGTGCGCCGCCGGGGCCTGGCAGAGCTTGCCGAAGCGGTCGCCAGCGCCGAAATGCGTCATCCCGGCCCCGGCCTCACCGGGCTGTCGATGGTCGAGCGGCGCGTCGCGGCGCATGCGATGGCCGATGGCGCGATCCTGTCCGAATCGAAGCGGCACCGCCTGCACGCCAGGCTCGACCGAGTGCTGCTGCATCCCTGGATCGGACCGCTGATCCTGTTCGCGCTGCTGTTCCTGGTGTTCCAGGCGGTCTTTGCTGGTGCCACCCCGTTCTCCGACGCGCTGGAGGCCGGGGTCGCCGCGCTGACCGGCCTCGTGACCCAGCACGTGCCGCCCAGCCTCGCGCGCGATCTGCTGACCGACGGCGTGCTGTCCGGCGTCGGCGCGGTCGTCGTGTTCCTGCCGCTGATCGTCATCCTGTTCTTCTTCATCCTGACGATGGAAGCGTCGGGCTACATGGCCCGCGCCGCGTTCCTGATGGACCGGATGATGGCGGGTGTCGGCCTGTCGGGCCGCAGCTTCATCCCGCTGCTCTCCAGCTTCGCTTGCGCCATCCCGGGCATCATGGCGACTCGCAGCATCACCGACCCGCGCGATCGCCTGACGACGATCCTGATCGCGCCGCTGATGACCTGCTCGGCGCGCCTGCCCGTCTACGCCGTGATCATCGCCGCGTTCATCCCGGCCAGGGCGGTGTGGGGCGGCATCGGCCTGCAGGGGCTGGTCCTGTTCGCGCTCTATGTCGCGGGCATCGTCGGCGCCATGGTAGTCGCGCTCATCCTGCGCCGCTCGGTGACCAAGGGCGCGGCGAGCGGCTTCATCATGGAGCTGCCCAAGTACCAGATGCCCGCCGTCAAGGACTTGGCCATCGGCCTGTGGCAGCGTGCCTGGATCTTCCTGCGCCGGGCCGGCACGATCATCTTCACGGTGACCGTGGTCCTGTGGCTCCTGCTCAATTTCCCGCGCGCGCATGAGGGCCAGAACCAGGTCGATGCCTCGATCGCCGGCAAGCTGGCCAACGGTCTTGCCGTGGTGGTCGAGCCGATCGGCTTCAACCGCGACATGGCGCTGGCGCTGATCCCGGCGATGGCGGCGCGCGAAGTGGCGGTGAGCTCGCTCGCCACGACGTACGCCGTCGCCGCTTCGGACGACGAGAATGCGCAGGCGATGGCGCTGGGCGACCAGCTCAAGTCGCGCTGGAGCCTGCCGACCGCGCTCGCCTTCCTGGCCTGGTTCGTCTTCGCGCCGCAGTGCATGTCGACCATCGCCGTCACCCGGCGCGAGACCAACGGCTGGAAATGGCCCGCGTTCATGCTCGCCTACTTGTTCGGCCTCGCCTACGTCTTTGCGGGGCTGACCTATTGGACCGCCGTCGCGCTGGGGCTCTGATCCTTCGCCAAGTTCTCGAATTTCGCCCACATCGCGCGTGGAGAGTTTCTGCGCGGCGCGGGATTCGGCGGGCGGAAAGTCGCCGGCGGTCGAGAAGGGTTCACAAGTTCAAAGAGCGTCTCGGGCATGGCATGGCACATCGAAGCCGTGCAGGAAACCGATTTGGTGTTCGGCCGGCCCGGGTCGCGCGCGGGCCAACGTTGGCCGTTGAAAAAGCATCGCGACGGACTCGCCTCGCCGCGCTTGCATGGCTAACTCGGGGGCCGAATTCGATACGAAGGTGAGTCCCCATGGCAGGCAGCGTCAACAAGGTCATTCTGGTCGGCAACCTCGGTGCCGATCCGGAAGTGAAGTCGTTCCAGAACGGCGGGCGCATCGCCAACTTGCGCATCGCCACCAGCGAGAACTGGAAGGACAAGAGCACCGGCGAGCGCAAGGAGCGGACCGAGTGGCACACCGTGGTGCTCAACTCGGACGGCCTCGTCGGCGTCGCCGAGCGCTTCCTGCGCAAGGGCAGCAAAGTCTACATCGAGGGCCAGCTGCGCACCCGCAAGTGGCAGGACCAGTCGGGCAACGACCGTTACACCACCGAAGTCTCGGTCGGCGGCATGGGCGGCGTGTTGACCATGCTCGACGGCGCCCAGGGCGGCGGTGGCGGCGGCTCTCGTGGCGGTGGCGGCAGCGGCGGTGGTGATTGGGGCGGCGGTGGCGGCCGCTCGTCCGGCGGTGGCGATGACTGGGGCAGCGGCGGCGGCAGCGCGCGCGGCGGCGGCGCTTTGGGTGGCGGCTCCTCGGGTGGCGGCTCCTCGGGCGGCGGCAGCGACTGGGGCCGCACCGGCGGCTCCACCGGCGGCGGCTTCGGCGACGATCTGGACGACGACATCCCGTTCTGAGCGGTAGCGACACGATCAAGCGCGCGCCGCAAGACGGCGCGCCGCGACGATATCGACGGCGAGTGTTGGGTGGGAAGCGGACGTCTGCTTGGTTCAGAAGACGATGAACTTATCGCAGCCATCTATGTGCCCAGCTTCATAAGGGCCGTCATCGGATAGGACGTGTAGCGCCGCCCCAGTATCGAATAGCAGGGTTAGCCGGAAGCCTTCGCTTCGCACGTCTGCGACCGTTCGACCCACGAGATGATGAAGCAAGGTGGCTGGCGCTTCCGACGCTACACACTTGTATTTCCAGACAGTTCCATCTGGCTCGGTATGCTCGACGGCATACTCGCTAATTAGAAGATTACGCTCAAAACGAAACTGCGTGCTGAAAGGATCGAGGGACACCTGCTTAAGAGTGTCGCCAATCAGATACGTCATTTCGGATGCGGGCGGGAACTCGTGCATCCTGTGAACCTATGGATTATCTGGCACGACGCCAATGTCTGATGTTGGGCGGCTCCTGCCGGACAGTCTTTTGGCTGAAGGTGGTGGGAAGCTGACGGTGTACTGAAACTGGCGTGATCGCTCAGTCAGCGTTCTCGTTGTTTAACTTCAAACGCATCGAGACATTAGCATCGGCTATATTCAAGCTGTTAACCAGCAATTGCTCGCTGACTTCAGCGACACTCTTCTTGCCAGATAAAACAACATCAGTGAAGCCAGCCAATTGACGATCATAGTCGTGGCAGGCTTTCGCTGCAATCATTCTGATCTTTGTCCGCTGCTCATCGTTGATTTCTATCTGCCCCGGAGGAATCTGGGAATCCACCTCCTGCTTTAGGCAACGGGTGGAAGCCTCGATCAATTTATCGAAGTTTTCTTCTTCAGGCGAAACTCCTACGGCGGGGGTGGCGATCCCGACTGACAGAGTAAGGGCTAGCTTTAGGCCTGATTTCATCTGAAGTTTTGCCAGTCAGAGAGCAGAGATACGGCTCATACAACCACAGCCTTATGCCCGTAATTGGGCGAGAGCGGCCGTCAAGCTCAACGGCGGAGAGCCTGCCGCCGTTCCTCCCGCGCGGCGATCAGCAACGCGCGCACAGCCGGCTGATCGACCTGATCTAGTTTCGTGAGAGGCATGTGCCGCATCGCCTTGCCCGTGCCGCGAAGCATCCCGGCAGGATCGGCCAGATCCGCGCCGCGATAGAAGGCGAGGTTTACATGGTCCTTGTACGGCAGCGCACAAGCATAGGCTTCGCTCATCTTCTTTGGTCCCCAGCCCCAGCTCACGGCGCGATCGCCAGGCCTGGACACCTCCACGAGGTCGGGATGCAGCGCGAATGCGAGCGCCCTCAAGGCACGTAGCAGCGCCTCATGCCCAGGTTCGAGAGCGACGATCTGCTCGAAAGTGCCAACAGAATCTCTCATGAGCAATGATTGTCCAGCTCCTGCATTGTCCGCAAGCGGCCCGTAGCTTGCTCCAAGGCTGGCGCTGCGCTGGCCCACCCCGTTCGGCTAGGCGGTACACCGCCACGCCTTTCGGCCCTCCCGCTAGCGGGAGGGCGGACGGCTCTTTCCCCGCCCGCTTGCGGGAGGGGCGCGAGACTTGCTGAGCGTAGCGAAGCTAGTCGCAGCGGAGTGGGCTGGGCGCGCGGTTGGGATCCCGGCGATGACGGGGCCGGGGTGTCTTCCGCCGGTCATCCCGACCGGCGGACAGTCGTGCGGCCTAGCGCTTGCGGGCCTTGCGGGCGGCGTAGCGAGCGTCGCGGGCGGCCTTGAGTTCCTCGGCGGTGGGCACCTTGGGACGCGCGGCGATCGCGGCCGCGGCGGCATCGCGCTCGGCCTGCTCCTTGGCCGCTATTTCGGCCGCTTTCGCTGCCAATTCAGCCTCGCGCGCCGCTTCGGCGGCCGCTCGCTTTTCCGCTTCGGCGGCTTCCTTGGCGCGGCGGCGCTCGGCGCGCTCGGCCAGTTCGGCCTCGCTTGGCTTGGGCTTGTTCTTCAACATCTCCAAAGCCTTGGCCTTGGCGCTGTTCGCGGCGGCAACCCGCTCGTTGAAGCCCGGCTCCTTGAAACCTCGCATCAAATCCTTCTCTTGTTCTTCGCTTGTCGCTGGGGGAAGGGTGCCCCTTACAGAAAACCGTCCAGCTTGACCACCTTGCGTGAGGTGGGCGTCGCAGTCCTAAAGTTTCAAGCCCTTCAACGCCCTGAAAGGGTTCGCGTCCTCGTCGCCTTGCAATTCGGGCCGCTGGCGGGCTTCGTCGGCTTGCGGGCCGGTGAGGAACGGGTCGATCGCCAGGGCGAGGGTCTGCGCCACCGCTTCGCCGAGGTCGAAGTGGGTGCCGGTGTACTCGATCTCGTCGAAGTCCTCCGCGCTCAATTCGATCTCCTCGTCGGGGCCGTACATGCGCGCCTCGGGGACGAAGCGGACGGCGATCTCCTCGCGGATCGAGACCGGCAGGTCCTTGGCCGAGACGGCGCACGGCTGGACGATCTCGGCTTCGAGCGTGCCGGTGGCCTCGACGACGCGGTCCTTGCGGTGGAGCACCAGGTCGGCCTCCAGCCGGTCGATTCGCACGATGGCGAAGCGGCGCGAGAGGGCCTCGCGCTCGGCGGCGTCGGCTTCGAGCCGCACCGCCTTGCCCTCGCACTGGCGCACGTCGAGCAGGCGGGGAAACTCAGGCGCCTCGCTCATCGCGCGATCCTGCCGGCGAGCAGGTCGTCCTCGCCGGTGGCGTCGAGGTCGCCTACGAGGACGAGGACGGCGTCGGCCAGCGCCTGCTTGTCGGCGTCCTCGACCAGCGTGACGTTGCGTTCGAGCACCGGGACCAGCGCCGCGCGCGGGTCGGGCCGACCAAGCGCCTCGCGCAGCGCCCCGATCCGACCGCCGAGCGTGCTGACGAGCTTGCCCATGTGCTTGCCGACGACGAGGTCGCCCACGCCCGACTGGCGCAGCTGCCCGTCCATGTCCTCGACGAACAGCTCGGTGAGGCGCGCGGCCAGGACCTTCAGCCGCTCGTCGCGCTCCATGCGCAGCATGACGAGGGCGAGCACCATCGTCACCGCGTCGAAGCGGCCGGGCACGGTGTCGGCGACGCCGTACTGCGCATACCAGGGCTTTTCGCGCGCGATCTCGACCGTGCGGTGCCACAGCGGGCGCACCGGGGCGCGATCGTCGACGGACTTGCCGAGCAGGCGGGAGAAGATCGACGCTGGGATCGACACGGGGGCATAGACCTTTCACAAAAGACGTTCACCGGCGATTCAACCGGCGCGGCGCAACGGCCATTGCGCTAGCCGGTGCAGGGCCGTAATGCTCGACGCCGATCGACGGGCCGGATCGTTGCGGCCGATATATGGGGTACCCGGGCGCTGGCAATGGCTGGTGTCAGGCCTACCCTCGGACTGGAGTGGAATAATGCGCAGGTTCGGGAAGGCCGGGGTGGCCAAGGTGTCGCTGGGCCTGATGGTGGTTGCGCTTTCCGGTCTGGGCGGCTGCACCTCGATCCGCGACCATCGCGGCTATATCATGGACCAGGCGCTGGTCGACGCGATCCAGCCGGGCATCGACAACCGCACTTCGGTGGAGAAGACGCTCGGCCGGCCGAGCTTCGTCAGCCAGTTCGGCACCAAGGACTGGTACTATGTCTCGCAGAACGTGAAGACGCCGCCGTTCCTGCGGCCGCGGACCGAGAACCAGATCGTGATGCGGGTGCGCTTCGATCCCGCCGGCAACGTGGCCGGGATCGACAAGCGCGGCATGGAGAAGGTCGCGCGGATCAATCCCGAAGGCGCCAAGACGCCGACGCTGGGCCGCAACCGCAGCCTGCTGGAGGATCTGTTCGGCAATGTCGGCACCGTGGGCGCCGGCGGCGGCGCGGGTGCGCCGACCGGCGGCACTGGACCCAACGGCAGCTGATTTCAGTAAGAAGTTGGTTCGGGCAGAGGCGCGGAGGGAGTCGCGCTTGCGACGAAGCCGCTTTCGTCCCTGCTGCCGCCTAAACCGCGCCGTTCGAGGCAAGCGTGGGCCTGCGGTGCTAAACGGCGTCTCTCCGCGGCTCTGCGCGAACCAACCTTGCTTCTTCCAATCCCATCACCAGCACCATTGAACCCGACAGCCCCGCGCATATATGCCGGCGATGGACAATAACGGGGCGAGCCACGGCCTCATTCAGTGGCACGGGACCACCATCATCGGCGTGAAGAAGGGCGGCAAGACCGTCATCGCCGGCGACGGTCAGGTCTCCATGGGCAACACCGTCATGAAGCCCAACGCGCGCAAGGTGCGGCGGATCGGCGCCAAGGACAAGAACGGGGGCGAGAAGGTCATCGCCGGGTTCGCCGGGGCGACCGCCGACGCCTTCACCTTGTTCGAGCGGCTGGAGAAGAAGCTGGAGCAGTACTCCGGCCAGCTGACCCGCGCCGCGGTGGAGCTCGCCAAGGACTGGCGCACCGACAAGTACTTGCGCAACCTGGAAGCGCTGATGATCGTCGCCGACGAGACCACGCTGCTGGTGCTGACCGGCAACGGCGACGTGCTGGAGCCCGAGGCGGGGATCGCCGCGATCGGCTCGGGCGGGAACTATGCGCTCGCCGCCGCCAAGGCGATCGACCAGTACGAAGCCGACGCCGAAGTGATCGCGCGCAAGGCGATGCAGGTCGCGGCCGACATCTGCGTCTTCACCAACGATCGCGTCACGGTGGAAACGGTCTGAACCACTCTCCCCTCCCGCGCGCGGGAGGGGCTGGGGGTGGGCCTGTTTCCGCTCAAACCCCGAAAAGCCCACCCCAGCCCCTCCCTCAGTCGGGAGGGGAGAAGGACATGAAATGAACTCCTCGCTCACTCCCAAGGCGATCGTCGCCGCGCTCGATTCGCATATCGTCGGCCAGACCGAGGCCAAGAAGGCGGTCGCCGTCGCGCTGCGCAACCGGTGGCGCCGACAGCGTCTGCCGGCCGAGTTGCGCGACGAGGTGACGCCCAAGAACATCCTGATGATCGGGCCCACCGGCTGCGGCAAGACCGAGATCAGCCGCCGCCTGGCCAAGCTGGCCGACGCGCCGTTCGTGAAAGTGGAAGCGACCAAGTTCACCGAAGTCGGCTATGTCGGCCGCGATGTCGAGCAGATCGCCCGCGACTTGGTCGAGGAAGCGATCCGCCTCGAGAAGGAGCGCCGGCGCGAGTCGGTGCGCGAGGCGGCGAGCAAGGCGGCGATGGAGCGGCTGCTCAATGCGCTCGTGGGCGACAGCGCTTCCGAGGCGACCCGCGCCGCGTTCCAGCAGCGCATCGTCGAGAACGCGATGAACGACACCGAAGTCGAGATCGAGGTGGAGGACAGCCCGGCCGCGCCGATGGAGATCCCCGGCATGAACGGCTCGGTTGGCATGATCAACATCGGCGACATCATGGGCAAGGCGTTCGGGCAGAACAACTTGAAGCGCCGCAAGATGAAAGTGCCCGCTGCCTGGGACAAGTTGGTCGACGAGGAGAGCGAGAAGCGGCTCGACCAGGACGACGTTGCCCGCACCGCGCTGACCAATGCCGAGACCAACGGCATCGTCTTCCTCGACGAGATCGACAAGATCGCCGTCTCCGACGTGCGCGGCGGCTCGGTCAGCCGCGAGGGCGTGCAGCGCGACCTGCTGCCGCTGATCGAGGGCACGACGGTCGCCACCAAGTACGGCCCGATGAAGACCGACCATGTCCTGTTCATCGCCAGCGGCGCGTTCCACGTCGCCAAGCCCAGCGACATGCTGCCCGAGCTGCAAGGCCGCCTGCCGATCCGCGTCGAACTGAAGGCGCTGACCGAGGAGGACTTCGTGCGCATCCTGTCGGAGACGCGCGCGAACCTGGTGGCGCAGTACCAGGCGCTGCTCGGCACCGAGGACGTGACGGTCGAGATCACGTCCGACGCGGTCCGCGAAGTCGCCAGGATCGCCGCGCAAGTGAACGAGAGCGTCGAGAACATCGGCGCCCGGCGTTTGCAGACGATCATGGAGAAGCTGCTGGAGGAATTGAGCTTCGAGGCCGAGGACCGCCGGGGCGAGACGGTGACGATCGACGCCGCCTACGTACGCGAGCGGCTGACCGAGCTGGCGGGCGATACCGACCTGTCGAAGTATATCCTCTGAGTTCAGCGTCGACCCGGCTCGAGCCCCCTTCAAGCCCTGGTCGACGTTGTTCATTCCGGTCGGATGCTGCTAGGCTACCCGAAAGGGAGATCACAAATGCCACTCGAAGGCGGATGCCAATGCAAGCAGGTGCGCTACGCCGTCGAGGGCGAGCCGGAGCACTCGGCCTTCTGCCATTGCTCGGACTGTCGCGCTTCGTCCGGAGCGCCCGCGGTCGTGTGGTCGGCATTCCCCGCCGAGCGGTTCAGCGTGACGGCCGGCGAGGCCAAGGTCTACAGCAGCAATGGCGATGCCATGCGCCACTTCTGCGGAACTTGCGGCACCGGCCTGTGGTACGTCAACGAGGCGGTGCTGCCGGGCCTGATCGATATCCAGACCGCCACCCTCGATGATCCCGAGGCGCTGCCGCCGGGCGTGCACATCCAGGCGGCCGAAGAGCTGTCGTGGATGAAGACCGCGCAGGACCTGCCGCACTTCGCCCGCTATCCGGGAGCCGAGTGATGTCGATCCCGCCCGACGATCGCCCCGTCTACCGCCTGCTCACCGGCGCCGACGACCGCGCCTTTTGCGAGCGCGTGTCGGAGGCGCTGGCGCAGGGCTGGCGGCTCTACGGCTCGCCCTCGCTGCACTGGGACACGTCCGAGAACTGCATGAAGGCCGCGCAGGCCGTAGTGTGGAAGGACGCCGACGTCGTGAAGTGAGCGTCGACCCGGGTCGAGCCCGGGTCGGCGTGTCATTCCGCCGCTTCGCTGAACTCTTCCTGTTCTGCCGCCTGGCGCGCCCACATCTCCGCGTAGAGCCCATCGTGGCGGAGCAGTTCGCCGTGGGTGCCGCTTTCGGCGAGGCGGCCGTCGTTCAGCACCAGGATCCGGTCCGAGTCCGCGATGGTCGAGAGGCGGTGGGCGATGGAGAGGCTGGTGCGGTGTTCGCTCACGCGGTGCAGGGTCGCCAGGATGTCCTGCTCGGTACGGGTGTCGAGTGCGCTAGTGGCTTCGTCGAGCAACAGGATCGGCGGGTTCTTGACCAAGGTGCGGGCGATGGCGACGCGCTGCTTCTCGCCGCCCGACAGCTTCAGGCCCCGCTCGCCCACTTCGGTGTCGAAGCCCTGGGGCAGGCGGCCGATCAGGTCCATCAGCGCGGCGCCGCGCGCGGCGGCATCGACATCGGCCTGGGTGGCGCCGTCGCGGCCGTAGGCGATGTTGTAGCCGATGGTCTCGTTGAACAGCACCGAGTCCTGCGGGACGATGCCGATCGCGGCGCGCAAGCTGGCTTGGGTCACGTGCCTGATGTCCTGCCCGTCGATCAGGATGCGCCCCGACCACGGATCGTAGAAGCGGAACAATAGCCGGGCGATGGTCGACTTGCCCGCGCCCGAGGGGCCGACGATGGCGAAGCTCTGTCCGGCGGGCACTGCGAACGAGAGGCCCTTGAGGATCGTACGGTCGGGCTCGTAGCCGAACACGACATCCTCGAACACGACCGAGGGCTGGCGGATCACCAGCGCCGCGGCGTTCGGCGCGTCCGAGACCTCCTGCGGCTCGTCGAGCAGGCGGAACATCTCGGCCATGTCGATCAGGCCCTGGCGGATCGTGCGGTAGACCATGCCGAGCATGTCGAGCGGGCGGAACAGCTGGGTGAGGTAGGTCTGCACGAACACCAGCTGGCCGGCGCTATAGCGTCCCTGCCACCAGCCGTAGACCGTCCAGGCCATCGCCGCAGCCATCAGCAGGTTCACGACAAGGCCTTGCGCGATGTTGAGCAGGCCCAGCGAGTTCTCGCTCTTCACCGCAGCCTGGGCATAAGCCGTGGTGGCGCCGGCGTAGCGCGCTTCCTCGCGCTTCTCGGCGCCGAAATACTTCACCGTCTCGTAGTTCAGCAGCGAATCGACCGCGTGAGCCATCGCCTTGCCGTCGAGCCGGTTCATCTTCTCGCGCAGCGCGGTGCGCCATTCGGTGATGGTGCGCGTCACCCAGATATAGGCGACGACGGCCACGGCGGTCGCAGCGACCAGCGGCCAGCCGAAATTCAGGTAGAAGATCACGCCGACAACCAGGAGCTGCAGCACCGTGGGCGCGATGTTGAACAGCATGAAGTAGAGCATCGTGTCGATGCTCTTGGTGCCGCGCTCGATCACCTTGGTGACTTCGCCGGTGCGGCGCGCGAGGTGGAAGCGCAGCGAAAGCTTGTGGAGCTGGGCGAAGACGTTCTCGGCCAGCGCGCGGGTGGCATCCTGGCCCACGCGCTCGAAGACGATGTTGCGCATGTTGTCGAACGCGACGCCGACGAACCGCATCGCGGCGTAGGCGAGCACGGTCAGCATCACCAGCGTGAGCAGCTTGGGGCCGGTCGTGCCCATCGCGTCGACCGCCCACTTGAGCGTGTAGGGCAGGACGAGCTGGGTCGCGGTGGACGCCAGGATCAGCAGCACCGCAAGCACGATGCGGATGCGCAGCGCCGGATTTTCGCGCGGCCACAAGTACGGCAGGAACCGGGCCAGCGTGCGCCAGCCGTCATGGCGGGCCTTGGGGTCTCGAACGGCGGTGTCGGGGGGCATGGCGGCTATGTAGGGAGGCGAGCGGCCGTTGCATACCGTCCTCCCGGGCGAGGCCGGGAGGACGGTTGCCCCCGGGTCGACGCCAGGACCAAGCCGGAGGCCGGTCTATTGGTTCAGGTCGAAGAACACCTTGCGCGTGGCGAAGTCGATGGCGATCCGCTTGAAGGCGCGCAGCTCGTGCATGCCCAGGAATATCGCCGGCTTGTCGTGCAGCTTGAGCTCGGTGAAGGCGGGACCGTCGGCATAGGCGATCATCACGTTGGCGACTTGCAGCGGGCCGAGCCTGAGCGTGCCGGCGACGCTGAAATCGGCCGGCAGCGTCTGCCCGGTGGCGCTGGTGAGCAGGCCGGTGGCGGTGGCGCGCTGGCGCAGCGCCTTTTGCAGCGCGAGGTTGCCGATCGTCCCTTGCGCGCCGGTGTCCACGACCACGTCGGTCCGGATGCCGTCGATCAGCGCGTTCGTCAGGATGAGGCGGCCCGAGCGGCGGCGGGCCTTGACCACGATCTCGTAGCTCGAGGTAGAGCCCATCTCGCGCGGCGTGCCGATGGCGATGGTCTGGCGCGCGAAGTCGAATACCACCCGCTGTCCCTCGAGCGAGTCGGTGCCGATGATGCCGTCCGCGCCCATGTGCTGGTCCTCGAGCAGCGGCACCACCAGCCCGGCGACGGATTGCTGGCCGAAGGCGATCTCGTCGACATGGGCGGTCGCCACCCGGCCGCTCCCGGCGATGCCGATCACCTTGACTTCGGGCCCCTGGGGCAACGCGAGGCGCGCCGCCACCGCCGTGGAGAGCACGGTGCGCTGCGACCCGGTGTCGAGCAGGAAGCGGTAAGGCCCGTTGCCCTGCACGGCGACCGGAACGGTCATCCGGTCGATCGCATCGCTGCGGCCGGCGATGGTGTCGACATCTTCGGCGATGGCCAGCGACGGCGCCTGCCGCGCCTCCAGGATTACCGGATTAGCGATCATCAAGGCCGGGGCTGCGGCCAGTGCGGCGGCTGTTGCGGCGATCAGTCCGGACATCGTCTCTACCCTCCGCCCGCTCCGCTCGCTGGGGTGGAGTCGGGAACTCACGAACATACCACCAAGATCGCGGGGCGGCCAGCCAACTATGAAGCTGGATGGCTCAGGCGGTGCGCATCCTCAGGCGGTGCAGCACCGGCTCGGCGGCGTGGCTGGCGGTCGCGGCGAGGTCCTCGCAGGCGGGATGGCGCAGGACGAAGACCGCCGCCAGCCACGCGAGGCCTGACGCCAGCGCCGCCACGACCAGCCCCCCGAAGCCGAGCGTCCCGGGCGTGCGCCAGACATGGGTCGCATAAAGCGCGGGCAGGGCGGTGAAGGCGGCGACCGTCGCGCTCCCGGCGTAGATGCGCAGCAGCGCCGCCCAGCGGAAGCCGACCATGCGCTGCAGCCAGGCGGCGTAGATCGCGATCCAGCCCAGGCCATAGACGATGCGGGAGGCGGCCGCCGCCTCCACCCCGATCGCCGCGCCCGCCGCCAGCGTGCCGACCGACAGCGCGGTGTCCGCGAGGTTGAACCACAGCAGCTGGCGCAGCCGTCCGGTGAGGATCGGCAAGTCCATGTGCAGCGGCAGCGCGACCATGCAGCACTCGGCCAGCGCCACGTAGGCGAGCAGCGGCGCGGCTTGCGACCACCCCTCGCCATAGAGCAGCAGCACGACGGGCTGCGCCAGCACCGCCAGCAGTACCATCGCCGGCCAGACGATCGCACCGTGCGCCGCGACGACCCGCTCGTAGTAAGGCCCCAGGTCGCGGCCCTCGTCGCGCAGCCGGGCGAACGTCGGATAATAGATCGAGCTCACCGCCCCGGCGACGAGGTAGTGCAGCTGCGAGGCGAGGGCGACACCGCGGCTGAACAGGCCCGCCGCCGCCATGCCCTGCATCCGGCCGACGATGAGGTCGGGCGTGCGCATGCCGATCCCGCCCGAGAGGTAGAGCAGGGCGCTGCCCGAGCCGAAGCCGATGATCTCGCGCAGCCGCTCGTAGCGCACGCGCAGCGAGAATGGGGCGGGGCGCCAGGCCTGCGCGACCACCGCGCGTGTCGCGGCCTGCGCGATCATCGCCCAGGCCAGCGATTCCGCCGAGAAGCCGAGCGCCGCGAGGCTCAGCGCGCAGACGCTGTTGGCCACCGCGCCCGCGCAGTTGACCGTGAACGTCGCGCGAAAGTCGAGCCGGCGCGAAAGCAGCGCGACGGGCACGATGCTCCAGGGGTTGAGGAGGTAGGACGCGGCGATCAGCGCGAGGATGCGGAAGAGCCGCGGCTCGCCGTAGAACCGCGCCACCGGCTCGGCGAGCGCGAGGATCAGTGCGCCCAGCACAAACGAGAACAGCACCGCGATGAAGCTGCAATGCCGCACCGTCTCCTCGTCCGCGCTCGGATGGCGGCCGATATAGCGGGTGAGGCCGAAGTCCTGGATGATCGAGAGGATCATCGCCGTCGCCAGCGCGACCGAGAACAGCCCGATCTCGGCAGGCTTGAGGAAGAAGCGCGAGATGATGACCGACGTCGCGAACTGCAGCGCGAACAGGCAGTACTGGCTGCCCGCCGCCCATAGCGCAGCCGAGCGGACGCTGCCGCTGCCCCGGCCGCTGTCGCTCGATGCTTCGACAGTGTCGCTCGCCGGCCCCATCATCCGCTCAGGCCGCCATCGTCGTGGCGAGCGTCGCGGCCAGGCGCAGTGCGCGTACCGGCTCGCCGAAGCGCAGCAGCCGCAGCACGGTGCGCCACATGCCGTCGCGCCGCCCGCCCTCGCGCACATGGCGTACGAGGAGGTCGAAGCCGTCGTCGCGCATGGCATGGGCCGAGTAGAGCAGGCCGAGCGCCACCTGTTCACGCACACTGCGCGACACGCCATTGCGGCCGAACAGCCCGTCGAGCGCGTCGATCGGCGGCAATCGGCCGAGCTGGGCGGTCGGATCGGGCCGGCCCGCCTCTCGTTCGTGCCAGGCGAGCTGGGCGACGGCGGTGCCGATCTGCTGCTCGGTCGCGTGGCGCGAGGAGACCTGGCCGGGATAGCGGCGATAGCGCACCAGGCGCTCGGGGATGTTGGCGAGCTTGGTCACGCTGGCGAGGCGCAGCCACAAGTCGAAGTCCTCGCAGTGGCGGAACGCGGCGTGGTATCCGCCGACCGACAGGACGACGTCGCGGCGGTACATCGCCGCGGGATGGCAGATCACCTGCTCGCCGCGTGCGATGGTGGCGAGCACCTCCTCGTGGGTGATGGGGTGGTCGGCGCCGGTGCGGAACATCGGCTCGCCATGCTCGCCCATGTCCTCGCTCCACGATCCGACGACGCCGTGGTCGGGGTGTGCCGCGAGGAATGCGAGCTGGCGTTCGAAGCGCTGCGGGCGGGAGATGTCGTCCGCGTCCATGCGCGCGACGATCGGCGCGCGGGCCTCGTGCAGCAGTTGGTTGAGGCTGGCGACGAGGCCCCGGTTCTCGCGGATGATCGGGCGTACGCGGGAGTCGCTCCTCGCGTAGCAGCGCAGGATCGAGGCGGTGGCATCGTTCGAGCCATCGTCGAGGACCAGGAGCTCGAAGTCCTCGAAGGTCTGCGCCAGTACGCTGTCGATTGCGGCGGCGAGGAAGCGCTCGCCATTGTAGACGCTCATGGCGACCGAGAGCGCCGGACCCGGGGCGAGGGGACTAGGAGTGCTCGGGCTCGGCATGGGCCTGGATGTGCTTCCCGCAAGAATGTCTCGCGGCCATGGTGATCCGCGGGTACCTGGGCACGGGCGTAGCCGTTTACGGTAAACAAAGCGTGTGATCGTCGCCAATGCAGCCCCCAAGCCTCCCGAAAGTCCAGCAGAACGGCCGATTTCCGGGCCTTCGGGGTTCATGTGAAAGTTTTTTGAAAAAAGGGTTTGACCGACTCAGGTCGCCTCCATATATGCCGCTTCACCGGACGGGGACGCCGCTACTGAGTGGCTCTTCTACTGGTCGCCAACATGACGGACACCTAAGTCCCCCACCTTAGAAGCGGGGGATGATTGGTTGTCCGGCTTTACTGTTCGGTGGAGATGGTTGCTGGCTTGTTCTGGTCGCGAACTCGGTTCTTTGACATTGTTGGTTTTGATGAAGGGACATGTGGGCGACGGCG
>Ga0207644_10000432_pt1 | contig 27181 bp, 24 predicted proteins | sample KBSS73metaG_FD_184326 | JGI IMG/M metagenome (GOLD analysis project Ga0207644, IMG submission 184326) | Switchgrass rhizosphere microbial communities from Kellogg Biological Station, Michigan, USA - KBS S7-3 metaG (SPAdes) (version 2) | ecosystem: Host-associated > Plants > Roots > Rhizosphere... | reverse complement strand
CCGCCCAGGCGTGATCGCGGCGCCCGTCGACGCGTTGGTCGTCGCGTTGATCTTGGCGATGATTCCCTGCGCGATCGGCCCGGTGTAGAGCGCATCGGCGCCGCCGTCGGCGAGCGCCGTCAGCGTTGCCGCGTAGGCCGGGATCTTCAGCGTCGTGCCGACCGTCTTCGACGTCAGGTTCGCGTTGAGATAGGTCGCCGTCGCCTCGGCATCGGCGAGCAGGTTGGTCCGCGATCCCTCGATCGCCTGGGCCAGACGGCCGCTGATCGGAAAGCCGTCGGTCGCGAGCTGGACGCCGGGCTGCATCAGCTCCTTCCACGTCATCCGGCCGTGCGCCTTGTGGGCGAGGTCGAGCATCCGGATCGCTCCCGGCGTGCCGATCGAGCGGCCGCTCGCGCGCGCGTTCGGCTTGGGCAGCGTCTGGTCGGTGGCGTCGTCGATCCAGCGCAGGTAGTTCTGCGTCGCCGCGGCGGGAGCGGTCTCGCGGCCGTCGTAGCTGTCGACCACCTTGGTCTTCGCGTCGTAGTACAGCATGAAGGCACCGCCGCCGAGGCCGCTCGACTGCGGCTCGACGAGGCCGAGGACGGCCTGCACCGCGACCGCCGCGTCGGCGGCGGTTCCGCCAGCCTTGAGGACGTCGCAACCCGTGCGGCTCGCCAGCGGGTTGGCGGTCACGACCATGTACGTTCGCGACGTGACCGCCTTCTTGCCGGTCTTGTAGCCCGACGCCGGCTCGGGCGCGGCGGGATCGCCGGGAAGGCCGGAGCCGACGACGACCGAGCCGGTGTCGGTGATCGCCTGGCACTCGAGCGCGCGCGCCTCGGCGACGCGGTCGAAGTCGTCGCCGCCGCCGCACGCGGCCAGGAGCAGCGCGCACGTCAGGAGCGGCATCGGAGCGAGAAATCGGGACGGTGAACGCATGCGGGCCTCGAGGTGGAATGACACGGCCATGGTATGCGTGCTATCGCGTCGATGGAGGCTCTCCTCGATCAGGGAAAAACCGGGGACGGCACGTCGATTGCACTCGCCGCCGCTGCCTGCAGCGACGCGTCGCTGCCATCCCATCGCAAGGTCGCGATCGGCGCCGCGACGCCGGCGAAGTTGCGGCTCATTGATTGCAGGTAGACCGGGTCGTAGTGCTGCGTCAGCAGCTCGCGGACGACCTCGGCCGAACGCCCCGACCGCGCAGCCTCCTGCCAGCGCGCGACGACGTCGTTGCCGCGCAGCGCGCGCAGCGCGTCGAGGCGGGCGCAGAACGCGTCGCTGTCGGCGACGAAGAAGTCGTATTCGTCGAGCAGCAGCGCGGCCCTTTCCTCGAGCCCGAGCTCGAGCCACAGGCACGGCGCGGCGCGCATCGCGGCGATCAGCGCGTCGGCGACGCGCAGGTCGCCGATCTTCTTGCTCTCGCTCTCGACGAAGACGTCGCGCGTCGCGTCGAAGCCGCGCAGCGCGCTCCAGACGCGGGTGTCGAACTCCTTTTGCGAAGGCTGCGTGCTGCCGGGGACGAGGCCGAGCACCGAGCCGCGGTGGTTGGCGAGCGCTTCCAGGTCGAGGACCTGCGCTCCCTGCGCGGCGAGAGCGCCGAGCAGCCGGCTCTTGCCCGAGCCGGTCGGCCCGCAGACGACGCGCCAGCGAAATCGCGCCGGCAGCTCCGCCAGCTCGGCGACGACGGCGCGGCGGAAATCGCGGTAGCCGCCGTCGAGGACATGGACGCAAAAGCCGATCTGATCGAGCACCGCCGCGAGCGCGCCGCTGCGCTTGCCGCCGCGCCAGCAGTAGACCAGCGGCGTCCACTCGCGCGGCTTGTCGACCACGTGCCGCTCGACGTGGCCGGCAATGTTGCGCGCCACCAGCGCCGCGCCACGCTTCTTCGCGTCGAACGCCGACGCCTGCTTGTATTCGGTCCCGATCGCCGCCCGCTCGTCATCGTCGAGCGACGGCCAGTTCACCGCACCCGGCAGTCGATCCTCCGCGAACTCGCCCGGCGAGCGTGCGTCGACGATGGTGTCGAAGCGGCCCAGGTCGGCGATCGCCTCGGTGGCGCTAACCCGGATCAACGGCAAAGGGAAAGGCGCTGCGATGCGGCGCTGAGCATGACAACACGACGACGGGAAAGGCGAGGCGATGTCGCGTCCGGCCGGCCGCCGGGCCGCCCCAAGGCCGGCCGCGCCCCCTCGGGGGGCAGCGAGCGAAGCGAGCGTGGGGGCCTCATTTACACAATGGCGTCGAGCATCTCGGTTTCGATCTGCAGCTGCATCTTGTTCTGCTGCAGCGCCGGGCCGTCGATCAGGAAGGTGTCCTCGACGCGCTCGCCGAGCGTCGTGATCTTGGCCAGCTGCAGGTTGATGTCGTGGCGGGCGAGGACGCGCGAGATCGCGTAGAGCAGCCCCGAGCGATCGCTCGCCGAGACCGCGAGCAGCCAGCGCTGGGCGCGCTCGTCCGGCCTGAGCGTGACGCGCGGCGTGACCGGGAACGAACGAACCCGGCGCGAGAGGCGGCCGCGGCTCGGCTCGGGCAACGGCCCGGTCGCCTGCAGAGCGATCGCGAGCTGCGTCTCGACGTAGGCGATCAGGTCGCGCAGCAGCGGCTCGAGATGCGGGCTGATGACGAGGAAGGTGTCGAGCGCGTAGCCGATCGTCGTCGTGTGGACCTTGGCGTCGAGGATGTTGAAGTTGGCGCTGTCGAAATAACCGCAGGTTCGCGCGAACAGGTCCTGGCGGTCGGGCGCGTAGACGAGCACCTGCAGGCCGACGCCGAGCGGGCTGACGCGGGCGCGGACGACCGGCCTGGGCGAGTCGACGAGGTCGACCAGCGAGCGCGTGTGCCAGGCGATCTCGCTCGCGTCGTGACGCGCGAAGTAGCTCAGCTCGAGCGTGCGCCAGAGCGGCACCTCGATCGTCCCGGGCAGCATCGCCAGGTTGAGGAGGAGGCGCGCCTCGAGCTTGGTCGCCTCGATCTCGGCGTCGAGGTTGGGGCGGGCGCCGCCGAGCGCGCGCAGGGTGAGGCGGTACAGGTCCTCGAGCAGCTTTCCCTTCCACGCGTTCCAGACCTTGGGGCTCGTGCCGCGAACGTCGGCGACGGTGAGCAGGTAGAGCGCGGTCAGGCGCCGCTCGCTGCCGACGGCGGCGGCGAAATCGGCGATGACGTCGGGGTCGGACAGATCTTCCTTCTGCGCGACGCGCGACATCGTCAGGTGCTCGGTGACCAGCCATTCGACAAGCGACGCGTCCTCGCCGGCGACGCCATGGTCGCGGCAGAAGCGACGCGCCTCGCGCGTGCCGAGCTCGGAGTGATCGCCGCCGCGGCCCTTGGCGATGTCGTGGAAGAGGGCGGCGATGTAGAGCACCCACGGCCGGTCGAACGTCGATGCGAGCTGCGAGCAGAACGGGTACTCGTGCGCGTGCTCGGGGATCAGGAAGCGGCGCACGTTGCGCAGCACCATCAGGATGTGCTGGTCGACGGTGTAGACGTGGAACAGGTCGTGCTGCATCTGGCCGACGATGCGCCGGAAGACCCAGAGATAGCGGCCGAGGACGCTGGTCTCGTTCATCAGGCGAAAGGCGTGCGTCTGGCCGCCGCTCGCCTTCAGGATCTTCATGAAGGTCGCGTGGTTGACCGGATCGCGCCGGAACTTCGCGTCCATCAGGTGGCGCGCGTTGTAGAGCGCGCGCAGCGTCCGCGCCGAGAGCCCCTTCGGCCCCACGGTCTGCTGGTAGACGAGGAACGTCTCGAGGATCGCGTGCGGGTCGCGCTCGTAGAGATCGTCGCTCGCGACCTCGAGCATGCCGCTCTTCTCGAGGAACTTCGCCGAGATCGGCCGCATCGGCGCGTCCTCGAGGCCGGCGATCCGCTCCTCGATGTTGAGCATCAGGATCTGGTTCAGCTGCGTCACCGCCTTGGCCGCCCAGTAGTAGCGCCGCATCAGCCGCTCGGACGCGCGCTGGCCGCCGAGCGACTTGTAGCCGAAGCTCTCGGCGACGGCGGTCTGCAGGTCGAACACCAGGCGGTCCTCGCGCCGGCCGGCGATCGCGTGCAGGCGGGCGCGGATCAGCCGCAGCATGCCGCCGTTTCGCTGCAGCTGGCGGACCTCGAACGGCGTGATCAGGCCGTGCGCGGCGAGCTCCTGCCACTTGCGCCCGAAGCCTGCCGCGCGCGCGACCCAGATCACGGTCTGCAGGTCGCGCAGGCCGCCCGGGCTCTCCTTGCAGTTGGGCTCGAGCGAGTACGGCGTGTTCTCGTACTTCTGGTGGCGCTGCCGCATCTCGAGCGTCTTCGCGCGCAGGAACGCCTTCGGGTCCATCGCCTGAGAAGTGGCGCGCTCGAAGGACTTGAACACCTTGCGCGCGCCGCACAGGAAGCGCGCTTCGAGCAGCGCCGTCTGCACCGTGACGTCGGCGAGCGCCATCGCGACGCACTCGTCGACGGTGCGAACGCTCGAGCCGATCTCGAGACCGGCGTCCCAGCACGCGGTGATGAAGTGCTCGGTGGCGGCGCCGCCGCCCGAAGCGGCCGCGGCCGAGGCCGTCGGCAGCAGGACCAGGACGTCGACATCGGAATAGGGAAACAGCTCGCCGCGGCCGTAGCCACCGACCGCGACGAGCGCCGCGTCGGCCGGCATCGCCGCATCGGCCCACAGCTGGCGCAGCGTCGCGTCGACGTCGGCGGCGAGGGCGTGGACGAGGCGAAGCGCAGCGCGCGCCGTCGGCCGCGCCGCCAGGAAGCGCCCGAGCCGCGCCGCCTTGGCGTGGCGAAAGCGGGCGCGCAGCTGGGCGGGATCGACAGGGACATGCGACGCGTCGGCGCCGCCCGCGCCTTCGACGCTGCTGGCCTTGCTGCCCGCGGCGTTTGTCGCAACGGCGACCGGATCGCGCGTGTTCACGCCGCGCCCGAGATTCAGCCGGCGACGAAGGCCGGCGGCGGCGGCGACCCGGCCGAGAGCGTCATCACCTCGTAGCCGGTGTCGGTGACGAGCACGGTGTGCTCCCACTGCGCCGAGAGCGACCGGTCGCGCGTCACGATGGTCCAGCCGTCGCCCGCCTCGCGGATGTCGCGCTTGCCGGCGTTGACCATCGGCTCGATCGTGAACGTCATCCCGGCCTTCAGCTCGTCGAGCGTTCCGGGCTTGCCGTAGTGCAGCACCTGCGGGTCCTCGTGGAAGCGCTCGCCGATGCCGTGGCCGCAGAACTCGCGCACGACCGAGAAGCCGTTGCCTTCGGTGAAGACCTGGATCGCGTGGCCGATGTCGCCGAGGCGAACGCCCGGCTTGACCTTCGCGATCCCCTTCCACATCGCGTCGTATGTGATCTGGATCAGCCGCCGCGCTGCGATCGACCCTTCGCCGACGATGAACATGCGGCTGGTGTCGCCGTGCCAACCGTCCTTGATGACGGTGACGTCGATGTTGACGATGTCGCCGTTCTTGAGCGGTCGGTCGTTCGGGATGCCGTGGCAGACCTGGTGGTTGATCGACGTGCAGATCGACTTCGGGTAGGGCGTGTAGCCCGGCGGCGCGTAGTTGAGCGGCGCCGGAATGGCGCCCTGCTCGTAGACGATGTGGTCGTGCGCGATCTTGTCGATCGCCTCGGTCGTCACCCCCGGCTTGACGTGCGGCGTCAGGACGTCGAGCACCTCGGACGCGAGCCGGCCCGCGACTCGCATGCCGGCGATCTGGGCCTCGTTCTTGATGCTGATCGTCATGGCTGAATTATCGCATCGGGGCCCTAGAATCGCGGGTTTCCACCGGGGTCGCCCTGCTGCCGAGAGGCCGGCGTCGCCCCTCTGCCGACCCTGCCGAGCGCCTTCGTGTGACGACCGAGACCAAGCACCTCGCCCGGTTCGAAGGCGGCAACGCGTTGCCGGGGTTCCGGGCCGCGGCGCTTCTCGCCAGGCTGCAGGCCGAAGTCGCACGGATCTCGTCGCTCTCGGCGCGCCACGTCCACTGGGTCTGGAGCGACTCGCCGCTGACTCGCGCCGACAGCGACCGCCTCGCCGCACTGCTCCGCTACGGCGACCCGGTCGACGACGCGGGCGACGCTGCGAAGGGCGACGCCGAGACGATCGTCGTCGCGCCTCGCCTCGGCACGATCTCGCCGTGGGCGTCGAAGGCGACCGACATCGCGCGCAACTGCGGGCTCGTCGTGCACCGGATCGAGCGGGTCACCGAATACACGCTCGCGCTGAAGAAGCCGTTCATCATCGGCCGGCCCTCGCGGCTCGACGCCGGCGAACGCGCGGCGGCGGCGGCGCTCCTGCACGACCGGATGACCGAGTGCGTCTTCGACGATCGCGAGGACGCGCGCCGGCTCTTCGACGAGCAGCCGGCGCGCGACGCGGTCGCGATCGATGTCCTCGGCGGCGGGCGCGCCGCGCTCGAGGCCGCCAACCGCGAATTCGGCCTCGCCCTGTCGGCCGACGAGATCGACTACCTGCTCGACGCGTTCACGTCGCTCGGCCGCAACCCGAGCGACGTCGAGCTGATGATGTTCGCGCAGGCCAACAGCGAGCACTGCCGCCACAAGATCTTCAACGCGACGTTCACGATCGACGGCGAGACGCAGCCGCTCTCGATGTTCCAGATGATCAGGAACACCGAGAAGCTCGCGCCTCGGCACACGATCGTGGCCTACAGCGACAACGCCGCCGTGATGGAAGGCCGCGAGGTCGAGCGCTGGCTGCCGGAGGGCTACACCAACGCGCCGCGCTGGTCGGCGCGGCGCGAGCTCGTCCATTCGCTGATGAAGGTCGAGACGCACAACCACCCGACCGCGATCGCCCCGTTCCCGGGCGCGTCGACCGGCGCCGGCGGCGAGATCCGCGACGAAGGCGCGACCGGGCGTGGCTCGCGGCCGAAGGCGGGATTGACGGGCTTCAGCGTTTCGAACCTGCACCTTCCCGCGGTGCCGGGGCGGCCCGGACTCTCGAGCCCCGACGATCCCGAGCCGTGGGAGAAGGATCGCTACGGCCAGCCCGACCACATCGCCAGCGCGCTGCAGATCATGATCGACGGGCCGCTCGGCGGTGCCGCGTTCAACAACGAGTTCGGCCGGCCGAACCTGCTCGGCTACTTCCGCGTGTATGAACAAGGCGTGCCGGTCGGCACGAGCGAGCAGGGCGTGTCGCCGGGCGAGGGCGTTGCGAGCGAGCGGCGCGGCTATCACAAGCCGATCATGATCGCGGGCGGCCTCGGCGCGATCGCCGCGACGCAGACGCACAAGGTCGAGTTTCCTGCCGGGACGCTTCTCGTCCACCTCGGCGGCCCGGGAATGCGGATCGGCATGGGCGGCGGCGCGGCGAGCTCGATGGCGGCAGGCGCCAACGCCGCCGACCTCGACTTCGATTCGGTGCAGCGCGGCAATCCCGAGATCCAGCGGCGCGCGCAGGAGGTCATCAACCACTGCGTCGCGCTCGGCGCCGCCAATCCGATCCTGGCCATCCACGACGTCGGCGCCGGTGGCCTCTCGAACGCGTTTCCGGAGCTCGTCGAGGGCGCCGGGCGCGGCGCCCGCTTCGACCTGCGCAAGGTGCCGGTCGAGGAAAGCGGCCTCGCGCCGAAGGAGATCTGGTGCAACGAGAGCCAGGAGCGCTACGTGATCGCGGTGGCGAAGGAATCGCTGCCGATCTTCGACGCCATGTGCGTTCGCGAGCGCTGCCCGCATGCGGTCGTCGGCATCGCGAGCGAAGACCGTGAGCTCGTCGTTGCCGCCGGTGCCCTCCCGAGCGAAGCAAAGGATCGCGTTGCCGCGCCGGACGAGATCCTTCGCGTTGCCCGGGACGGCAATGAAGCCGTCATCGACATGCCGATGGACGTCCTCTTCGGCAAGGCGCCGAAGATGCATCGCGCCGTGCGCCGCCGCCGTCTCGCGCTGCCGCCGCTCGACCTCGGCGACGTCGACCTGAAGAAGGTCGCGTTCGATGTCCTGCGCCACCCGACGGTCGCGAGCAAGCGCTTCCTGGTCACGATCGGCGACCGCACCGTAGGCGGCCTTTCGTGCCGCGACCCGATGGTCGGGCCGTGGCAGGTGCCGGTCGCCGACTGCGCGATCACGCTCGCCGACTTCAGCGGCTTCGCCGGCGAGGCGATGGCGATGGGCGAGCGGACGCCGCTCGCCGTCGTCGACGCGCCGGCGTCGGGACGGATGGCGGTCGGCGAGGCGATCACCAACCTGCTCGCCGCGCCGATCGCGCTCGATCGCGTCAAGCTCAGCTGCAACTGGATGGCGGCGTGCAGCGACGACCCGCACGCCGGCGCCGGCAGCGACGACGTGCCGCCTCCGCCCGGCGACGACGCCGCGCTCTACGACACCGTCAAAACGGTGGGCATGGAGTTCTGCCCCGCGCTCGGCATCGGCATTCCGGTCGGCAAGGACAGCCTGTCGATGCGAACGCGCTGGCAAGGCGAGGGTGACCGCACGAAGCAGGTGACGGCGCCGGTCAGCCTCGTCGTCACGGCGTTCGCGAGCGTCGACGACGTCCGCTTGCATTCGACGCCGCAGCTCGTCGCCGGCGACACGACGCTCATCCTCGTCGACCTCGGCCGCGGCCGGATGCGGATGGGCGGCTCGATGCTGGCTCAGGTCACGGGTCAGGTCGGCGACGAGGTGCCCGACCTCGACGATCCCGCCCTGCTCACGTCGCTGGTCAAGGCGGTCACGTCACTGCGCGACGCCGGGATCGTTCTCGCGTACCACGACCGCAGCGACGGCGGCCTGTGGGCGGCGGCATGCGAGATGGCGTTCGCCGGCCACCTCGGCGTGAGCCTCAACGTCGACCTGCTCGTGACCGAAGGCGACGGCATCGCCGACAGCCGCTCCGATCAGGGCGATGCGAAGAACTGGGCGCAGCAGGTGAGCGCGCGGCGCGAGGAGCTGACGCTGCGCGCGCTCTTCAACGAGGAGCTCGGCGCGATCGTCCAGGTCGCGACGTCGCGGCGCGACGAGGCGATCCGGATCCTTCGCGACGCCAGCCTCGGCAAGCACAGCCACGTCGTCGGCAAGACGACGACGCGCCCGCTCGTCGAGGTGTGGCGCGACGCCAAGGCGGTGTTCAGCGCGTCGCTGCGCGACCTTCACCAGGCGTGGGACGAGGTGAGTTGGCGAATCTGCCGGCTGCGCGACCACCCCGAGTTCGCCGACGCCGAGCACGAGGCCGCCGGCCGCGACGACGACCCGGGCTTGCACGTCCATCTCGCCGGCCCCGCGTTCGACCGCGCTCGCCCGGCCGCGCCGGCGATCGTCGGGCGTGCGCCCAAGGTCGCGGTCCTGCGCGAGCAGGGCGTCAACAGCCACGTCGAGCTGAGCTATGCGATGAGCCAGGCGGGCTTCGAGACGCATGACGTCCACATGACCGACTTGCAGTCGGGCCGTACGCGCCTCGACATGTACCAGGGCTTCGTCGCCTGCGGCGGCTTCAGCTACGGCGACACGCTCGGCGCCGGCGAAGGCTGGGCGCGATCGATCCGCTTCAACGCCCAGCTCGCCGACCAGTTCGCGACCTTCTTCGCGCGCCGGGATGTCTTCGCGCTCGGCATCTGCAACGGCTGCCAGATGATGGCCGCGCTCGCCGACATGATTCCCGGCGCCGACGCCTGGCCGCGCTTCACTCGCAACAGGAGCGAGCAGTTCGAGGCGCGCCTCAGCCTGGTCGAGGTGCTGCCGTCGCCTTCGATCTTCTTCGCCGACATGGCCGGCAGCCGCCTGCCGATCGCGGTCGCGCACGGCGAGGGCTTCGCCGACTTCTCGCAGCGCGGCGACGCGACCAAGGTGAATGCGGTGATGCGGTTCGTCGACCATTGGGGCCGGCCGACCGAAGCCTATCCGGCCAACCCGAATGGAAGCGCCGGCGGCCTGACCGGAGTCACCACTGCCGACGGACGCTACACGGCGCTGATGCCGCATGCGGAGCGCGTCTTTCGCCGGGTCCAGCTCAGCTGGGCGCCGGCCGATGCCGGCGAGCCTGGAGCGTGGTCGCAGATGTTCGCGAGCGCCGGGCGCCGGGTGGTGCGGAGCTAGGGGGCAGCCTCGGGCTGCGCCTCGGTGTCGCGCTCCGCCGCGCGTGGAAGGCACTCGGTTTGCCAAGGACGCCACGCGCGATCGAGGTCTTGATTTTCGTCTGCGCCAGGCGCAATCTCGGCGTCTCCCGCCCGACCCTGCAACTGCTCTCAATCCGAGGAGACAACAATGAAAGTCCTGGTCGCCTTCGCCTCCGCGTTGCTCGCAGCCGCCCCCGCGTTCGGAGTGACGATCGTCTACACGACGTCGCTGTCGGGCCCGAACGAAAATCCGCCCATTAACTCGCCCGGCGTTGGCGTCGCCACCGTCACCGTCGATACGACCGCGCACACGCTGCGCGTCCAGGAGACGTTCAGTGGCCTGACCTCGGGGACCACGGCTTCGCACATCCATTGCTGCAACGTGCCTCCGGCAACATCCGGGGTCGCGACGATGACGCCGACGTTCTCCGGCCTGCCGCTCGGCGTGACGTTTGGCAGCATGGACCAGACGCTCGACACGACGGCGTTGGCCACCTACAACGCGCCGTTCGTGACCGCCAATGGCGGCACCGCCCTCGGCGCCGAAGCCGCGTTGTTCGCCGGCATCGCCGCGGGCAACGCGTACGTGAACATCCACACGACCCAAAATCCAGGCGGAGAGATTCGCGGCTTCCTTACCCCCGCGGCGGCGGTGCCGGAGCCCGAGACCTACGCGCTCTTCCTGGCGGGATTGGCGTCGCTCGGTATCGTCGCGCGGCGTCGCCAGCGTCGCGAGCCGAACGGCCTGGCCTGCTGATTGGCGTCGGCAAGAGCGTCGGTCAGCGCCTGAACCAGCTGCCCGACGCGATCGCCGCGGCGACCGTCACGCCGTAGGCGACGAGGCCGAGCGCGAGCATCGCGAAGGCCCAGCCGAGCGATCCGCCGAGGCTCATCGCGAGCCAGCCGCCGCCGACCGCGACGACGAGCCGCAGCATGCCGCCGATGAGCGGCCAGGCGAGCCGCCCGGCGCCCTGCGACGCGAAGTAGAGCGAGAGGCCGAGCCCGAAGAAGCCGTACGTCGGCCCGACGACGCGCAGGTACGCGGCCCCGGTGGCGAGCATTCCCGGGTCGTGGCCGAACAGGCCGAGCCACGCCTCGGGCCAGATCGCTGCGACGACGCCGACCGTCTCGCTGATCGCGAACGCGATCGCGCCGCCGATGAGGGCGATCCGCAGCGCCCGTTCGCGCTGGCCGGCGCCGATGTTGGTGCCGACGAGCGCGACCATCGGCGCGCCGAGGCCGAAGACGAGCGGGATGAGCAGGTACTCGAGGCGCGCGCCGGTGCCGTAGCCGGCGACGCCGTCGGGTCCGCCGTGGACGCCGACGAGCGCGGTCGTCAGCGCCACCGTCAGCGTCGTCTGCAGCGTGCTGATCGCGCCGACGGCGCCCACCCGCAGGATGTCGACGAAGAAGCGCGGCTCGAGGCGCGCGCGGCGCAGCCTGACGACCGAGCGGCCCGAGACGATGTACCAGGCGAGCACGGCGGCGGTCAGCGCGGTCGTCGCGACGACGGCGAGCCCGCCGCCGGCGATGCCCAGCGCGGGCACCGGGCCCCAGCCGAAGATGAAAAGCGGCGACAGCGGCACGAGAAGGACGATGCCGAGGCAGACGGCAAGCGACGGCACGAGCATGTTGCCGGTGCCGCGGATGACGCTGGCGAGCGCGTTCATCAGCCAGACGAGGACGTTGCCGACGAAGACGACGTTCGAGTACGCGAGCGCGGCCTCGAGCGATGCGCCCTGGCCGCCCATCGCGGCATAGATCGGCCGCCCGAAGGCGAGGAACAGCGCCGACGTGACGAGGCCCAGTCCGACGTTGACGAGGATCGCGTGCAGCACCAGCGCATCGGCATCGGCGCGCTTGCCGGCGCCGAGAGCGCGCGCGAGCGCCGACGAGATGCCGCCGCCGATCGCGCCGGCGGAGAGCATCTGCATCATCATGAAGCCGGGGAAAACGAGCGCCATTCCGGCGAGCGCATCGGTGCCGAGGCGCGAGACCCACCACGTCTCGATCAGGCCGGTCGACGCTTGCGCCGTCATGACGAGGATGTTCGGCCACGCCATCATGAGCAGCGTCGGCACGATCGCGCCCTGCAGCAGGCGGCGCGTGCGCGGGTTCATCGTTTCGGCGGCGGGCGCCGGCGCGGTGGCGCGCGCCGCGGAGTCGGCGATCGGCACGTCCGCGGCGAGGGCGCTCACGGGGCGGTGGCCTTGGCGCGCCGACGTGCCGGCTTGGGCGTGAAGACGCCGGCGAAGCGCGTCGGCGCCGTCCGCCCGGGCGCCGCAAAGTGCTTCCTGCCGAACACGACGAGCGCCGTCAGTACCGGCTTGAAGTCGCGGCCGCGCTCGGTGAGGACGTATTCGTCGCGCGGCGGCCGCTCGCTGTACGGGCGCCGCTCGAGCAGCCCGGCGTCGACGAGGGCGGCGAGGCGGCGCGCCAGGATGTTCGGCGCGATGCCGAGACTGCGCTCGAAATCGTCGAAGCGAGTCGTTCCGCCGAAGGCGTCGCGCAGGATCAGCATGCTCCACCACTCGCCGACGTGCTCGAGACTGAGCGCGATCGGGCAGGTCATGTCGGCGAAGCTCTTGCGTTGCATCGGCCGATGGTACGCCAGTCGATTGCATGATGCAAGCAACATCGAGATCCGGGGGTCGCATAGGCTGCGGAGGCCGCACGAGCTGCTGGGATTGGACAAGCTGCGGAGGTCAGACGAGCTGCGGCAAACTTGCTTTCCATGTCCGGCGCCGCCGTCTCGCCCCGTCCCGTCGTTCGCCGCCTCGCTCGCGCCGGCGACGCAGAGATCGCGGCGCTCGCGGAACTCCTCGTCGACGTCGTCGAGGGCGGCGCGTCGGTCGGCTTCATGCAGCCGATCGATCTCGCCCGCGCGGAGGCGTTCTGGCGCGGCGTCGCTGCCGGCGTCGCGCGCGGCGAGCGCGCTCTCTTCGTCGCCGAGGACGGCGAGCCCGGCGCGATCGTCGGCACGGTTCAGCTCGTCGTGCAGCAGCCCGAGAACCAGCCGCATCGCGCCGACGTCGCCAAGATGCTCGTCCGCCGCGGCGCGCGACGGCGCGGCATCGGCGCGGCGCTGATGAAGGCGGCCGAGGACGAGGCCCGCGGGCTCGACAAGACCCTGCTCGTCCTCGACACCGCGAGCGCCGACGCGGAGCGCCTCTACGCGCGCCTCGGCTGGCAGCGCTGCGGAACGATCCCCGGCTACGCGCTGCTGCCCGGGGGCGGCCCTTGCGACACGACGTACTTCTACCGCGTCCTCGCCGAATAGGAGCGATGGCGCCCGTTTCGGTTCGCCGCTTCCGTTCGCGCCGCGAATCGCCCCGGTCGCGGGCTCGCGAACGATTGCCGCGATACTCCGATCGTCGTCCACGCTCCTCGACCCGATGTACTTTCGCGGCCTCGGCACCGCCACGCCACCGTCCCGCTACACGAAGGCCGATTGCCTGGATGCGTTCCAGCGCTCCGACTGGTTCGCTCGCCTCGACAGCCGATCGCACCTCATCGCCCGCACCGTCCTGCAGCGCGACAACGGCATCGAGGCGAGGCGCCTCGCGCTCGACTCGCTCGACGAGGTCTTCACGATCGACCCCGACACGCTCGACCGGCGCTTCCTCGCCCACGCGCCGAAGCTCGCGAGCGAGGCCGGCGCGCGCGCTCTCGAATCGGCGCGGGTCGACGCGGCCGCCATCGATGCCGTCGTCGTCAGCACCTGCACGGGCTACCTCTGCCCGGGCCTCTCAAGCTACGTCGCCGAGCGGCTCGGGCTGCGCCCCGACGTGCAGTCGTTCGACCTCGTCGGCCAGGGCTGCGCCGCGGCGCTGCCGAACCTGCAGCTCGGCCGCTCGCTGATCGCTTCGGGAGCGGCGAAGCACGTCCTCTCGATCTGCGCGGAGGTGAGCAGCGCGGCGATGTACCTCGACAACGATCCGGGCGTTCTCATCAGCGCCTGTCTCTTCGGCGACGGCGCCGGCGCCGCCGTGCTGTCGGCCGATCCGGGCCCGGCCGGGCGCCGGATCGAGTGGCGCGACGCCGCTTCGCTGATCGAGCCCGGGCAGCGCAAGGCGCTGATGTTCGAGCAGAAGGACGGCATGCTTCGCAACATCCTGACCCGCGAGGTGCCGACGCTCGCGGCGGAGTATGCGCATCGCGTCCTCGTGACGGTCCTCGGACGCGCGGGGCTGACGAGCGCCGACATCGCCGCCTGGATCATGCATGCCGGCGGCCGCGACGTCCTGCTCGCCCTCGAGCGCCGCTTCGAGCTCGACCACGAGGCGTTTCGCCACAGCGCGGCGATGCTGCGCGAGTACGGCAACCTCTCGAGCGCCTTCGTCTACTTCGTCCTCGCCGCGGCGATCGCCGACGGCGCGCCCGCCGGGTGGTGGTGGCTGTCGTCGTTCGGCGCCGGCTTCAGTTGCCACGGCGCGCTGCTTCGCGTCGAATGATGCTGGCGCGCGCGCTCGAGCCCGAGACGCTCGACCACCTCGCGCCGGACGACCCGGTCGCGCAACGGTCGCGGCGCGACCTGCGACGCGTCAATGCGTTCATGGGCGCGCGCCGCATCCTCGCCCGCGCGCTCGCTCGCGCCGTCGCCGTCGACGCTGATGACGAAGCTGACGCGGAGGCCGAGGCCGACGTCGCCGCGCCGCTGCGAATCCTCGAGCTCGGTTGCGGCGACGGCAGGCTGATGCTCGACGTCGCCCGCCACCGCGGCGATCGCTGGCCAGGCGCGTCGCTCGATCTGCTCGACCGCCAGCCGATCGTCGACGCCGCGACGCTCGCGGCCTACGGTGCGGCAGGATGGCGGGCGCGGCCCCTCGTCGCCGACGTGATCGACTGGGCCGCACGCGGCGACAGCGAGCCGCGCTGGGACGTCGTCGTCGCCAATCTCTTCCTGCATCACTTCGAGGGCGATGCGCTGCGCAAGATCCTCGCGGCGTGCGCGCGCCGCGCCGACGCGCTCGTCGCCTGCGAGCCGCGGCGCAGCCGCTTCGCGCTCGCGGCGAGCCACCTGATCTTCTTCCTCGGCGCCAACGCCGTGACCCGCCGCGACGGCGTCCTCAGCGTCCGCGCCGGTTTCATCGACGGCGAGCTCGGCGCGGCGTGGCCCGAGGCCGTGCCGACGTGGCAGGTCGACGAGTACGACGACGGCCTGTTCACGCACTGCCTCGTCGCACGCCGGCAGACGCGGCGATGAAGACGCGCTTCAACGTCGCCATCGTCGGCGCCGGGCCGGCGGGGGCGAGCGCCGCGATCCTCCTCGCCCGCGCCGGCTGGTCGGTCGCCCTCGTCGAGCGGCAGTCGTTTCCGCGCCGCAAGGTGTGCGGCGAATGCGTCGCGGCGAGCAACCTCGCGCTCCTCGACGCGCTCGGGGTCGGCGCCGCGGTCGGCTCGCGTGCCGGCGCCGAGCTGCGCCGGGTCGCGCTCATGCGCGGCGACGAGACGATCGTCGCGCCGCTGCCCTCCGCGAGCGGCGGCTTCCGCTGGGGCCGGGCGATCGGCCGCGAGCATCTCGACACGCTCCTCGCCGACGCCGCCGGGAACGCCGGCGCGACGCGCCTGCAGCCGTGCTCGCTGCAGTCGATCGCCGGCACCGCGGGCGACTTCGTCCTGACGGTGCGACCGGCCGCGCGCAGCGCCCGCGACGTCGATGACGACGGCGCCGCCGGCGACGGCGGTGATCTGGAGCTGCACGCCGGTCTCGTCGTTGCCGCGCATGGATCTTGGGAACCGCTGCCTTTTGAACGCGAGCAGCGGCGCGAGGAGCGCGCCCCCTCCGATCTGTTCGCCTTCAAGGCGAATTTCCGCGGCGCCGCGATCGCCGCCGACCTGCTGCCGGTGCTTTCGTTCCGGTCCGGCTACGGCGGCATGGTCGTCGCCGACGACGGCATCGCGACGCTCGCCGGCTGCATCCGCGCCGATCGTCTCCAGGCGCTGCGCGCGGCGCAGCCCGGCGCGCGTGCCGGCGACGTCTTCGAGTCGACGCTGCGCGACGAATGTAGCGGCGTCGCCGCGGCGCTCGCCGGCGCGACTCGCGAAGGCGCGTGGCTGGCGAGCGGCCCGCTTCGGCCCGGCGTTCGCGTCGGCAATCGCCTCGGCGCGGGCGACGCCGGGATCTTCCGCATCGGCAATGCCGCCGGCGAGGCGCACCCGATCGTCGGCGAGGGAATCAGCATGGCGCTGCAGTCGGCGTTCGTCCTCGCCGACCTGATCGGCTCGCATCGCGCGGAGCTCGTCGGCCCGGCCACGGCGGCGTCGGCGCAGCGGCGCGCGCTCGCCGCCTACGAGAAGCTCTGGCGGCGGCGCTTCTCGCGCCGGCTGCGAGTCGCCGCCGCGTTCGCGCACATCGCGATGCGGCCGGCGCTCGCCGGTGCGGCGTGGCCGCTGGTCCGCCGCTGGCCGAAGATCCTCACCGTTGGCGCGCGACTGAGCGACAAGACACGCTGCGCGCCCGAGGCGGCTCGATGGGCCGGCGCCGCGGCATGACGGCGGCGCCGGCGGCGCGGGCGACCGACGCGGCCCCGTCGACGGCGCCAGTGCCACCGACGTCGTCGCCGTCACCCACCTCGCCGGCGCGACACGATCGCTTCGATCGCCTCGACGCATTGCGCGGCGTCGCCGTCGTCTGGATGGCGGCGTTCCATTTCTGTTTCGACCTGAACTACTTCCGCTTCATCCGCCAGAACTTCTACGTCGATCCGTTCTGGACCGTCCAGCGCGCGTGCATCGTCACGCTGTTTATGGCGTGCGTCGGGGCAGGCCAGGCGATCGCGTCGGCGCAGCGGCAGACGTGGCAGCGTTTCTGGCGCCGCTGGGCGCAGATCGCCGGCTGCGCCGTGCTGGTGTCGATCGGCTCGTGGCTGATGTTTCCGCCCAGCTTCATCAGCTTCGGCGTGCTCCACGGCATCGCCGTCATGCTCGTCATCGCGCGGCTGACGTCGTCGTGGGGCGCGTCGCGCTGGCCGCTCGGGGCGGTCGCGATCGCCTTGCCGAAGCTCGTCGCCGACTCGTTCTTCGACACGCGCTGGACCAACTGGGTCGGCCTCGTCACGCACCTGCCGGTGACCGAGGACTACGCCCCGGTCCTGCCCTGGCTCGGGGTCGTCTGGTGGGGCGCGGCGGCCACCGACTGGCTGCTCGCCCATCGCCCTCGCGTGCTGACCGGCGCGCTGACAAGCTCGGCGCGACCGCTCGCCGTCCTCGGCCGCTGGAGCCTCAGCTTCTACATGCTCCACCAGCCGGTCCTGATCGGGCTGCTCTGGCTTGTCGCTAGCATCGGCCGATGACGCGCCACCTGCTGTTCGGATTCCACGCCGTCGGCGTTCGCCTGAAGACGGCGCCGCGCTCGGTCGTCGAGGTGCACGTCGACGCTGCTCGGCGCGATCAGCGAATGCGCCAGCTCGTCGCGCGCGCCGAGGCCGCCGAAGTCCGGCTCGTCGACAGCGACGACAAGCGCCTGCGCGGCCTCGCCGGCAACGATCGCCATCAGGGCGTCGTCGCGATCGTCGAGGCGGTCGCGCGCAGCCACTCGCTCGACGAGACGCTCGAGGCCGCCGAGGCGAGCGGCGAGCCGGCGCTCGTCCTCGTCCTCGACGGCGTCACGGACCCGCACAACCTCGGCGCCTGCCTGCGCGTCGCCGACGGCGCCGGCGCCCACGCCGTGATCGCGCCGAAGGACCACGCCGTCGGCATCAACGCGACCGTCGCCAAGGTCGCGAGCGGTGCCGCCGAGACGGTGCCCTACTTCATGGTCACGAACCTGGCGCGGACCCTCGGCGAGCTGAAGGAGCGCGAGATCCGGGTCATCGGCACGGCCGAGGACGCGCCGCGCTCGATCTACGAGGTCGACCTCGCCGGGCCGGTGGCGATCGTCTTCGGCGCCGAGGGCAGCGGCCTGCGCCAGCTGACCGCGCGCACGTGCGACGAGCTCGTCCACCTGCCGATGAAGGGGGCGGTCGAGAGCCTCAACGTGTCGGTGGCGAGCGGTGTCTGCCTGTACGAGGCGGCGCGGCAGCGGCTGGCGCGCGCGGCGGCAGAACCTGCCGAGGCCGCGCCGGCGCCGGCCGGCGCCTGAAGGCGAGCGATGCCCGTCATCGAGGTCCGTCATCCGCTCGTTCGCCACAAGGTCGGGCTTCTGCGCGACGCGGGCCTGTCGACGAAGAGCTTTCGCGAGATCACCGCCGAGCTTGGCCGCCTCCTCACCTACGAGGCGACCGCGGATTTTCCGCTCGAGCGGGTCGCGGTCGAGTGCTGGAGCGGGCCGATCGAGGTCGACCGGATCAGCGGCAAGAAGGTCACGGTCGTGCCGATCCTGCGTGCCGGACTGGGGATGCTCGACGGCGTCCTCGACACGATTCCGAACGCGAAGGTGAGCGTCGTCGGCATCGCCCGCAATCACGCGACGCTGATGCCCGAGCCGTACGTTGACCGCCTCGCCGGCGGGCTGGCGGCGCGAACCGCGATCGTCCTCGACCCGATGCTCGCCACCGGCGGCTCGATGAACTCGGCGGTCGCGCTGCTCAAGTCGCGCGGCGCGACCGACATCCGCGCGCTCGTTCTCGTCGCCGCGCCCGAAGGCATCCGTGCGCTGACCGCGGCGCATCCCGACGTCCGCTGCTGGACGGCAGCGATCGACGACCATCTCGACGCCAACGGCTACATCATCCCCGGCCTCGGCGACGCCGGCGATCGCATCTTCGGCACGCGCTGAGCCTGGTCGGCTCGCGCGGGCAGGGCGTCGGGCCCTAGGCCCAGCCCATCGCGCCGACGACGGCGCCGAGCGCGACCAGCCAGATCGGGCTGAGCCGGGTGCGCAGCATGCCCGCGATGCTGACCGCGATCAGCGCGATCGCGCCGGCGCCCTGCGCGCTGAAGTCGACATACGGCCGCGCCAGCAGCCAGCCCGTCGCGACGAGCAGGCCGATGGTGAGGGGAGTCAGGCCGGTCTTGAAGGCGCGCACGAAGCGCGTGTCGCGGCGTCGCTGCCCCCAGCGTGTCGCGATCAGCGTCAGGGCAGTCGACGGCAGCATCGTCCCGGCCATCGTCGCCAGCGTGCCGATTGGCCCGGCGACGTTCCAGCCGATGACGGCGACGAAGAGGACGTTCGGTCCGGGGGCGGCCTGGGCGATCGCGATCGACGCGCTGAACTGGGCGTCGCTGATCCAGTGGTGCTCGGCGACGACGTAGCGATGCATGTCGGGCGCGGTCGTGATCGCGCCGCCGATCGCGAGCAGGCTGAGGACGAGGAAGTGGCCGAACAGGCCGAGCAGGTCGGCCGTCGAGAGGACAGGATGGACGAGCGCGCTCACCGGCCACTCATGGCGTTCGGGCGTAGGCGATCGCGACCGCGGTCGTGCCGAGGGCGGCGATGACCCAGATCAGCGGCCAGCGCAGCCAGGCGATCATCGCGAAGGTCAGGGCCGCGAACAGCGCCGCGAGCGGCACGCCGAGTCGATTGCTGCCGAGGGTCGTCATGAGCCTGATCGCGGTGGCGATGATCAGACCCGCTGCGACCGCGCCCATTCCGCGCAGCGCGCCCGAGACGAACGCCAGGCGCGAGAACTCGGCGTAGGCGAGCGTCAGCGCCATGACGATGACGAACGGGACGACGAGCATTCCGGCGACCGCGGCGAATGCACCCCTGAGGCCGAAGAAGCGGTCGCCGAGCATCAGCCCGAGGTTGACGACGTTCGGCCCGGGCAGCACCTGGCTCAGCGCCAGCATCTCGACGAACTCCTCGCGCGAGAGCCAGCCCTGGCGCTCGACGAGCTCGCGCTGTGCGACCGCGAGGACACCGCCGAAGCCCTGCAGCGCGAGGCGATTGAAAGTGAAGAAGAGGTCGCCGGTCGACTTCGGCCCCGGCCGCGCCCCGTCCGCGTCGGACGTCGGCTCGCTCATGCGGCCGTCGGACGCCGCCGGCTCGCCCAGACGCTGAGCGCGATCGCCGCCGCGAGCCAGGCGACGCCGACGCTGGCGAGCGGCCCGTAGCCGCGGTGTGCGATCAGCCAGCCGCCGCTCGACGCGCCCGCCGCCTGGCCGAGATAGATCGCCGACGTGTTGAGCGCCATCAATGCCGGCGCGAGCGCGGGCGCGGCGGCGCCGAGGCGCGCCTGCTGCATCGACTGCGTCGAGAAGCACGCCAGTGCCCACGGGACGAGGACGATCGCCATCGCGATCCCGTTCGTCGCCCACGGCCAGGCGACGAGCGAGAGCGCCATCAGGACGAGCGCGAAGCCGACGGCACGGTCGGCGCCGAAGCGATCGACATAGCGCGACGCGAGCGTGTTGCCGATCACGCCGAAGACGCCGAACCAGACGAAGAGCAGCGTCACGTCGCGGGTGCCGAGGCCGACGACGTTCTTGAAGTACGGCGTGAAGTACGAGAAGAGCGTGAACTGGCCGGCGCCGGCGAGGGCGGTGACGAGCACCATCGCCATCAGCATCGGGTTGCCGAGGGCGTGGCGCCACGCCGCGAGGGTGAGCGATGCCGGTCGAACGCCCGCCGGCACCGCGGCGAGCACCCAGACGGCGGCGGCCGCGCCGAGTGCGGCGATGGCGAAGAAGGCGACGCGCCAGCCGAAGTTGTCGCCGAGCCAGGCCGACATCGGCATGCCGATCACCGAGGCGAGCGACCAGCCGATGAATATGAACGTGATCGCGCCGCCGCGCTCGGCCGGCGGCGTCATCGCCGCGATCGCGGCCGCCGCCTGCGGCGTGAACACGGCGGCGCCGAGGACGGTGAGGGCGCGCACCGGCAGGAGCGCGGCGTAGCTCGGCATCAGCGCGCAAAGGGCGTGGCCGAGCGCATACCAGGCGAGCGAGGCGGCGAGAAGCTTCCTGCGGTCGAGCGCGCCGACCCAGCTCGCGAGGAGCGGCGCGCCGAAGCACATCACGGCCGCCGCCGCCGCGATCAGCTGGCCGGCGACCGAGACCGAGACCGCGAGCGACGCGGCGATGTCGCTCAGCGTGCCGACGACGACCATCACGCCGCAGCCGATGACGAAGTTGCCGAACAGCAGCGACCAGCGGACCTGGCGCCGGCGCCGCTCGCTGACCGCAGGAACGCCGGCAACCGGCGCAGCGGCCGCACCGGCCGCGGCCGCGACGCTCAATGGCGCACCTTGAGCGCCTCGGGATTGACGATGTTCGTCGGCCTTCCTTCGACGAAGTTGACGACGTTCTCGAAGGCGGCGCGGAAGTAGAGCTCGTAGCTGTCCTGCTCGACGTAGCCGATGTGCGGCGTGCAGACCGCGTTCTCGAGGCGAAGCAGCAGGTGTCCCTGCAGGATCGGCTCGGCCTCGAAGACGTCGACCGCAGCCATTCCGGGCCGGCCGCGGTTGAGCGCCGAGACGAGCGCGCCTTCCTCGATCAGCTCGGCGCGCGAGGTGTTGACGATGAGCGCCGTCGGCTTCATCCGCGACAGCGCGTCGAGCTTGACGACGCCGCGCGTGCTCTCGTGCAGGCGCAGGTGCAGCGAGAGCACGTCGGCGGACTCGAACAGCGCGTCGCGGCTCTCGGCGGCCTCGTAGCCTTCGGCCGTGGCCCGGGCGAGGCTCGCCTCGCTGCCCCAGACCACGACGCGCATCCCGAACGCCTTGCCGTAGCCGGCGACGAGCTGGCCGATCTTGCCGAAGCCCCAGATGCCGAGCGTGCGACCCTTCAGCGCCATGCCGATGCCGAAGTTGGCCGGCATCCCCGCCGCCTTCAGCCCGGACTGCTGCCAGCCGCCGTGCTTGAGCGTCGCGATGTAGTGCGGCAGGCGGCGCATCGCCGCCATGATCAGCGCCCAGGTCAGCTCGGCCGGAGCGACCGGCGAGCCGACACCCTCGGCGACGGCGATGCCGAGCCGCGTGCACGCTTCGACGTCGATGTGCGGGCCGACCCGGCCGGTCTGCGCGATCAGCTTCAGCTTGGGAAGCTTCTCGAGGAGCTGGCGCGGGAAATGGCTGCGCTCTCGGATCAGGACGAGCACGTCGGCGTCGCGGACTCGCACCGAGAGCTGGCCGAGCCCCTTGACCGTGTTGGTGAAGACCTTGGTGCTGAGGTGATCGAGGATCGATGCGCACTTGAGCTTGCGCACGGCATCCTGGTAGTCGTCGAGGATGATGATGTTCACGGGGCGGGCGGGCCGGCGAGGCGACCAGTCGAGCGCCGCGGCGGGCACGGCGATGAGCGAGCCATTGTGCACGGGCCTCGTCGTGCCGCTACGATCCGCCCTTTCCATTGCGCAAGGACTCCCGATGGCCCTCGACATGCACTCGGCGAGCGTGCCGGTCTTCGTCCGGATGCTCGGCAACCTCGTCTCCTGGCTCGACAAGGCCGAGGCGCACGCGACAGCGAGAAAGTTCGAGCCGGGAGTCTTTCTGACCGCACGCCTCGCCCCCGACATGCTGCCGCTGCCGACGCAGATCCAGATCGCCTGCGACGCCGCGAAGTTCTGCATCGCGCGGCTCGCCGGCAGCGAATCGCCGACCTTCGCCGACGACGAGAAGAGCCTCGCCGACCTGCGCCAGCGGGTGCAGAAGACGATCGACTACCTGAAATCGGTGCCGTTGGCGCAGATCGTCGGCAGCGACGCGAAGGAGATCTCGGTGCCGCGTCGCACGGGCGCGATCACGATGACCGGCGAGGCGTACCTCAAGCACTTCGCGCTGCCGAACTTCTTCTTCCACGTGACGACCACGTACGCGCTGCTGCGCCACAACGGCGTCGAGCTCGGCAAGATGGATTTCCTCGGCGCGCTGCCGCAGCCGCAAGCGGCTGCCGCCTGAGGTCAGCGGTCCGCGGCGGACCCGCCGCGAGCGCGACGGCGCGACGGGCCGCCGCGTTGCTCGAAGTGGCGGTCGAGCACGGCGAGGCGTCGCTCGGCCTCGGCCTGGTCGTGCAGGAGCGCGACGTGCGCGAAGACCTCGCCGCGCAGATGCCAGAGCTCGTGCAGTGAGCGCGTGACGGCGACGCGGTCGAGGGCTGTTCCGGCGGCAACGGTGCGGACGTCCCAGAGCGCGTCGGCGAAGTCGAGGCGGGCCGCGGCGAGGGCGGCGGAGCGGGCGCGCTGGCCGAAGGCGGAGGGAATCTCGACGCCGGCGACGCGCCAGCCGCTCGCGCTCAGCCAGTCGCCGAGCCGCGACGACCAGTCGCGAGGCGCGAACTCCTGGGGCGGCTGCGCGGAGACGACGCGAGCCGCCGCGGCGCGGCGACCCGGGAGCGACGACGCGGGCACTGGAGAGCGGGAGAAAAGGGGGCGGAACACGGAGCGGCGAGGGCTGAGCCGGTCGATCGCCGGCCGGACCATTGTTCGATCGCGTCGCCGCGGCGAAGGGAGGAACAGGCCCGCCCCGGCCGGCCAATTCGGATCGCACGGCCGAGGCTTGCTCTGCCATGGCGCGCGCCATCGAGGGCGATCTGCCTCAGAGCGCGCCGAACGTCGCCTTCCGCTCGGCCGTGTACTTCCACCACGGCGCCGCGGCGGCGCCGCGCATGAAGTCGGTCGCCGCCATGAAGGTGTCGAGGACGCAGGGATCCTGGCGCTGGCCGGTCGCCTCGCAGAGCCGGCGGTAGAGCGCGTAGGCGTCCTGGCCGCGCAGGTCGGCCGGCCGCTCGATGCCGATCCGGCGCAGATCGGCGGCGAGCGAGGGACCGATGTTGGGCAGCTGCTCGAGACGCTCGCAGTCGTCGGCGCTTTTCGCCTTCGGCGCCTTGATCACCATCGTGCGCTCCCCTCACATGAGCATGTTGTTGCGGATCAGCCCGACCGCGAGCCCTTCGATCTCGAACGCGTCGCCGGCGCCGACGACGATCGTCTTGAACTCGGGGTTCTCGGCCTGGAGCTCGATGCCGGTGCGGGTGCGCTTGAATCGCTTGACGGTGACGTCGTCGCCGAGGCGGGCGACGACGATCTGGCCGTTCTTCGCCTCCTTCGCCTTCTGCACCGCGAGCAGGTCGCCGTCCATGATGCCGGCGTCCTTCATGCTCATGCCGCGGACCTTGAGGAGGTAGTCGGGGCGGCGCGAGAACATGCTCGCTTCCATCAGGAAGGTGCGATCGATGTGTTCCTGGGCGAGGATCGGGCTGCCGGCGGCAACTCGGCCGACGAGCGGCAGCGAAAGCTGCGCCAGGCTCGGCAGCGGCAGGCTGAACTGCTTGCCGCGCGCCTGGTTGAGCGCGCGCAATGTGTCAGACTGGAGACGAATGCCGCGCGACGTCCCGCCGACCAGCTCGATGACGCCCTTTCGCGCGAGCGCCTGCAAGTGCTCCTCGGCGGCGTTGGCCGACTTGAAGCCGAGCTCGTTGGCGATTTCGGCCCGCGTCGGCGGCGCGCCGGTGCGCTCGATCGCGCTCTGGACCAGATCGAGGATCTGCTGCTGACGGTCGGTGAGCTTCGGGGACTCCTGCATCGCGAACCTTCCTCGGCCGGGCCGATAGCTGAACAAACGTCCAGTCCTGTATTTTTATCCAGTTTCGCGAAGAATGCAAAGCGCCGCCTCTACCCTGGTCGTCCTCGGCACCGGCGGCACGATCGCCGGCAGTGCCGAGTCGGCCGACGACAACGTCTCCTATCGCTCGGCGACCTTGCCGGTCGCGACTCTCGTCGCGACGCTCGACCTGCCGGCCGGGCTCCCCATCGAGAGCGAGCAGGTCGCCCAGCTCGACAGCAAGGACATGGACTTCGCGACCTGGCGCCGTCTTGCCGTTCGCATCGCGGCGCACCTGGCGCGGCCCGACGTGATCGCCGTCGTCGTCACCCACGGCACCGACACGCTCGAGGAGACCGCGTACTTCCTGCAGCGCGTCCTCTCGCCCGCGAAGCCCGTCGTCCTGACCGCGGCGATGCGGCCGGCGACGTCGCGCCTCGCCGACGGCCCGCAGAACCTCGCCGACGCGATCGCCGTCGCGACCGCGCCGGACTCGCACGGCGTCACGGTCGTCATCGCCGGCACCGTGCATTCGGCACTCGACGTCCGCAAGGTCCACCCGTATCGCCTCGACGCCTTCGGCTCGGGCGACGCCGGGCCGATCGCGCGGGTGGAGGAAGGGCGGCTGCGCGTGCTGCGGCGGTGGCCCGACGCCGCCGGCGCGCCGTCCGGCATCGGCGTGCTCCCCGAAGACACGTCGGCGTGGCCCCGCGTCGGGATCGTCACGAGCGGCGCCGGGGCCGACGCGAGAAGCGTCGGCGCGCTCGTCGACGCCGGCTTCACCGGCATCGCCGTCGCGGCGACCGGCAACGGTCGCATTCATTCGTCGCTTGAGGCGCCGCTGCGCGATGCGATGGCGCGCGGTTGCGCCGTGCTGCGCAGCACGCGCTGCCTCGACGGGACCGTGATCGATGCGGCCGCGGCATCGGCCGACGACGACCTGCCGTCGGCCGGGGCGCTCACGCCGCAGCAGGCGCGCGTCGAGCTGATCGTCCGCCTGCTCGAGCGCAGCCGCGGCGCGCCGCCTTAGACGCCGCCCGGCGGGAGGTCAGACGACGTCGAGGACGACCTCGATGTTGCCGCGCGTCGCGTTCGAGTACGGGCAGACCTGATGCGCCGCCTCGACGAGCTTTTGCGCTTGCGCCTTGTCCATCCCGGGGATGCTGACGTGGAGCGCGACCTGGATGCCGAAGCCTTTCGGGATCGGACCGATGCCGACGTCGGCGCTGATCGACGTGTCGGCAGGCAGCGCGATCTTCTGCATCATCGCGACGTGCTTCATCGCGCCGATGAAGCACGCCGAGTAGCCGGCGGCGAACAGCTGCTCGGGGTTGGTGCCGACGGCGCCGTTGCCGCCGAGGCCCTTCGGCGTCGTCAGCTTGACGTCGAGGACGCCGTCGTCGCTCTTCGACGTTCCTTCGCGGCCGCCGGTCGACGTGGCGTGCGCGGTGTAGAGGATTTTCTCGGGCTTCATGGGTTTCCTTCGCTTCGGGTGAGGGTCAGCCCACGGATTCTGCGATGCCGTCGATCTGCGTGCTGAGCTCGAGCCAGCGCGACTCGAGCGCCTCGATCTGCGCCCCGAGCGCCTTCAGCCTGCGGCCGGTCTCGGCGCGCGCGGCGACGTCGAGGCTGTCGTCGACGCTCGCCGCCTCGAGCTTGTCGCGCTCAGCGAAAAGAACACCGAGGCGGTTGTCGACGAGGTTGAGCTCCTTTTTCAGCGGCCGGGCGGCGTCGGCGCGCTGCTGGCGGGCGGCGGCCGCGGCCTTGCGCTCGGCGCGCGGCGCGATCTCGGCGGGAGCGGCAGCTTCCGAGGGCGCGCCGCTTGCGCGCGCTTTGGGCTGTGCGACGTTTGCGCGCGCGGCGGGCGAAAGCGCGACGCTTGCGGGCGCTGCGGTTGATGCCGCGCCCGGGCGCGCGGCGCGCGCCGCCGCCTTCGACTGCTCGAGCAGCCAGCGCTGATAGTCGTCGAGGTCGCCGTCGAACGGCTTCAGGTCGCCGCCCGCGACCAGCCAGAACTCGTCGCACACCTCGCGCAGCAGCGCCCGGTCGTGGCTCACCAGCATCACCGTTCCCTCGAACTCGTTGAGCGCCATGCTGAGCGCCTCGCGCGTCGTCAGGTCGAGGTGATTGGTCGGCTCGTCGAGCAGGAGCAGGTTCGGCCGCTGCCAGACCAGCATCGCCAGGACGAGTCGCGCCTTCTCGCCGCCCGAGAGCGTGCCGACCGGCTGCTGGACCATCTCGCCGGTGAAGCGGAACGAGCCGAGGAAGTCGCGCAGCTCCTGCTCGCGCCCGGCCGGGCCGACGTCGCGCGCCAGCCGGACCATGTGCATGAGCGGCCCGTCCGTCGGCGACAGGACATCGAGCTCCTGCTGCGCAAAGTAGCCGATCGTCAGCCCCTTGCCGGCGACGATCGCGCCGGCGAGCGGGGCGAGGTCGCCGGCGATCGTCTTCACGAACGTCGACTTGCCCTGGCCGTTGGCGCCGAGGATGCCGATGCGCTGGCCGGCGAGCACCGAGCGGTCGATGTGGTCGACGATCCGCTTCGCGCCGGCGCCACCTTCGCCGGGATAGCCGCACGCCATGTCGGCGAACGCGAGCATCGGATTCGGCAGGCTCTGCGGCTCGCGGAACTCGAACTGGAAGTCGGCGCTGGTCAGCACCGGCGCGAGCTTTTCCATCCGCGCCAGCGCCTTGACGCGGCTTTGCGCCTGCTTGGCCTTGCTCGCCTTGGCCT
>Ga0207644_10000429_pt1 | contig 27281 bp, 26 predicted proteins | sample KBSS73metaG_FD_184326 | JGI IMG/M metagenome (GOLD analysis project Ga0207644, IMG submission 184326) | Switchgrass rhizosphere microbial communities from Kellogg Biological Station, Michigan, USA - KBS S7-3 metaG (SPAdes) (version 2) | ecosystem: Host-associated > Plants > Roots > Rhizosphere... | reverse complement strand
TGGAACCAACGAGAAAGACGCAGAACCCGTAACCGGTGATGCGCGACCCCAGATTTGCCGCCGTCATCGACGCGGCAATAATCGTCGCGACCGTCGCGACCCACGAAATGCTGTCAGCCATGCCGCGGCAATGCGCGGGCGCAGCCGATGGTTCAGATTTCCACCTGGCTGCCGAGCTCGACGACGCGGTTCGTCGGCAGCTTGAAGAATTCCATCGCGCTTTCAGCGTTGCGAAGCATCCAGGCAAACAGCTTCTCGCGCCAGATCGCCATGCCCGGTCGTGACGAAGCGAGTAAAGTCTGGCGAGCCAGGAAGAAGCTGGTGTCCATCATCCGGCACTGATTGCCGATGTCCTTCAGCTGCGCGAGAGCGGCAGGGACATCGATTTCCTCCATGAAACCGTATCGGAGCAGCACCCGGTAGAACCCCGACCCGTAATCCTTCGTCTCGAGCCGCTTCTCGAACGCGACATATGGCACATCCTCGATCCTGACCGTCAGCAAGATGACGCGCTCGTGCAGTACCTTGTTGTGCTTGAGGTTGTGCAACAGGGCATGCGGGACGCCGCTAGCCGAGCTGGTCATGAATACTGCCGTTCCTGGTACGCGGGCAGCACTTGGCGCAGCCGACTTGATGAAAATTTCCATCGGCAGGCTCGCCTCGTTCATGCGGCTGATCATCAGCTGCCTGCCCTTGGCCCAGGTAGTCAGGAAGGTGAACGCGATGCCGCCGACGAGCAGTGGGAACCAGCCGCCGGCAGGGATTTTCGTCAGGTTCGAGCTGAAGTAGCCAAGATCGACAGTGAAGAAGAGGACCAGCAGAGCCCCCACCACGATGCGATTCCATTTCCACATGGTCATCAGGACCACGGCAATGAGCACAGTATCGATCAGCATCGCGCCTGTGACGGCGATGCCGTAGGCCGCGGCCAAGTTGGACGAACTGCGGAAGGTGAGGACAAGCAGAAGCACCATCACCATCAGCGCCCAGTTCACGATCGGAATGTAGATCTGGCCGGCCGCGCTCTCACTCGTATGTGCGATGCGAAGACGCGGAACGAACCCGAGCTGGATCGCCTGCTGAGTGACGGAGAATGCGCCTGAGATCACGGCCTGGCTCGCAATGATCGTCGCTGCGGTTGCGAGCAGTACGAGCGGTAGCCGCCACGCATCGGAGGCGAGGTAGAAAAACGGGTCCTTCACCGCGGTCGCGACCTGGTGCGCTGGCATCGAGAGCAACATTGCACCCTGCCCCATGTAGTTCAGAAGCAGCGCAGGAAGGACAAAATAGAGCCAAGCGAATTTGATGGGCCTGCGCCCAAAATGCCCCATGTCGGCGTAAAGCGCCTCCGCCCCCGTCAGCGCGAGAACAACCGATCCCATGGCGAGGAACGCCCGGAGGGGTTCTTCTATGAAGAAGGCCGCCGCATTCGCCGGATTGATCATTGCGAGCACGACGCCGGGCCGGTCCACGATGTGGATGAGGCCGAGACCGGAGAGCGCTCCGAAGTAGATCAGCATTACCGGGCCGAACATCATGCCCACCCTCGCCGTGCCTCGTGCCTGAATGGCGAACAGTCCGACAAGGATTCCAATCGCAATTGGGACGACGAAGGGCCCAAGGCCGGCGTTGACCGTGGTCAGACCCTCGACTGCCGAAAGGACCGAGATTGCGGGCGTGATCATCGAGTCGCCGTAAAAGAGCGCCGTCGCGAAAACGCCCAGCATGACGATGCCGTTCGCCCACTTCTTCTTGCCGCTGATCGTGCGGTTGATGAGAGCGAGCAGCGCGAGACTTCCGCCCTCGCCCTTGTTGTCCGCCCGCATGATGATCATCACATATTTGAGCGTCACGACGATCATCATCGACCAGAAGATCATCGAGAGAACCGCCTCGATATGAAACTGGTCCGGTGTCAGGGGATGGTGACCCGCGAAGGTTTCGCGGAAGGAATAGATCGGCGAGGTGCCGATGTCGCCGAACACCACCCCGACGGCCCCGATGGCGAGCTTGTAGAGCGGCCCCTGGGCATGCCCATGCGCGGTATCGTGCGGCGCTTCGGCAGTGGCGCCCCCTGTCGCGGTGATATTCATGTTCTGAGGCTTAGACCCGACAGACTGCGAACTCGCATCCCCTGTGCCGCGCGCGATATCCTCGCTCACGGACGGCGCTCCGTAGCACTGCCGTTCCGGCCCCGCAATCGGACGGGACAGCGGCGAAAAGCGCGTCTATAGGCCCGCTCAATCATTACGAGCGGAGCTAACGATTCAATGCGCATTGGGGTGCCAAAAGAGATCAAGGTCCACGAATACCGGGTCGGCCTGACGCCGGCTTCGGTCGCGGAACTGGTCGCCAACGGCCACGAGCTGTTCGTCGAAACCAAGGCCGGTAACGGCATCGACTGCCCGGACACGGCCTATGAGAAAGCCGGCGCGAAGATCCTGCCGGACGCCAAATCGGTCTTCGATGCTGCGGACATGATCGTGAAGGTCAAGGAACCCCAGCTGCCGGAAATCGCGATGCTGCGGTCGGACCAGATACTCTTCACCTATCTCCACCTTGCCGCGGACAAGCCGCAGGCCGAGGGCCTGATGAAATCGGGCGCGACGTGCATTGCCTACGAAACGGTAACCGCGCGCAACGGTTCGCTGCCGCTCCTCAAGCCGATGAGCGAGGTTGCGGGCCGCATGTCGGTCCAGGTCGGTGCTCACTACCTCGAGAAGGAACAGGGTGGCCGCGGCGTGCTGCTGGGCGGAGTCCCGGGCGTAGCTCCGGCGAAAGTCGCCATCCTCGGCGGCGGCGTCGCCGGCGTGAACGCCGCGCAGATGGCGACCGGCATGCGTGCCGACGTCACCATCTATGACATCAATAACGACCGTCTCGCCGAGCTGGACATGTTCTTCTCAAGCCAGATCAAGACGGCCTATGCGTCGCGTTCGGCGATCGCAAATGCGGTGAAGGAAGCGGAGCTGGTAATCGGAGCCGTGCTCGTTCCCGGAGCGGCGGCACCAAGGCTTGTTACCCGCGACATGCTGAAAACGATGAAACGCGGCTCGGTGCTGGTCGACATCGCGATCGATCAGGGTGGCTGTTTCGAGACGTCGCATGCAACGACGCACGCAGATCCCGTCTATGAAGTGGACGGCATCATCCATTATTGCGTCGCCAACATGCCGGGCGCAGTAGCTCGGACGAGCGCCTTCGCGCTCAACAATGCGACCTTGCCGTTTGCATTGAAGATTGCGAATCTCGGCGCGGAAGAAGCCATGCGCGAGGATCCGCACCTCGCCAATGGTCTCAATGTCTCGCGCGGCAAGATCCGCCATCAGGCGGTCGCCGAGGCGCTTGACCTCGCTTACGAGCCGGCCTGAGGCCTGGCGGCGCTCGGCGTTGCGCTGAGCGCCGCAACCCCGCGTTCGACAAGTGGTCGCCACTCGGCATCAGCCGGCGCCCTGGCCAGAACCGTTTTCCAGATCTTTACCGCCGCGGGACTGTTTCCGGATCGCGCAAGCGCAAGTCCGTAGAAAAACGGTGCGGCCGGGTGACCCGGTGCCAGCTGCGCGGCGCGCTGGTATGCGAGCTCTGCCGGTGGCGTGATGCCGCGGGAATGGTCGACGAGTGCGTTGCCCAACCCGATCCAGAGCTGAGGGTCGCCAGGATAGCGACGGACGGCATTCTGAAGGATGCCCACTGCATCTTCGGTCTTGCCGTCACGGGCCAGCGCCTCGGACATTCGAAGCCAGGTTTCGGCCGGCGCGAAGTGACCGAAAAACGCATGGCGGGCATCGGTAAGCGGGAAAATGTCTCCCCCTTCTTGTCCCTCCGCGACAGCTGCCGGCGTATTGGGCCGGCCCTGGAGCGCATAGCCCGACGCTCCAAGCAACAACGCGGCCGCGCTTGCCGTGAGCAGCCCGCCACGAACGCCAAGCAGCCACAAGAGGCCAATGCTTCCTATCGTCAGCAAGAGAAGTGCAAGCCAGCCCATCAATCTCGAGCCTTTAGCTTGATGCGCCGGCGAACGATCCACGCGCCCAGCACCAATAGGACGAGCGGCGCGAGCCAAAGGGGCCAGGCGGCGGGCTCAGTCGTAGGCTTGTAACTAATCCACGTCCCATACCGCTGAACGAGCCAGGCGCGAATGGCGGCTGGCTGCTCGCCAGCTGCGATGCGGCGCCGCACGAGGTCGCGCATGTCGCCTGCAAGCTCGGCATCGGAATCGGCAATCGACTGGCCCTGGCAGACGAGGCAACGGAGCTCGGCCATCAGTGCCTGCGCCTTGGCTTCCTGCTTGGAGTCCGGAAGCTGCCGGTTCGACCAATATGCCGGCGGCAACCTGCTGTCGGCCAGCGCCGGCTGGAGCGCGAAGAGCGCCAGGAAAACTGCGATGAGCCTCACTTTGCCTGCTCCAGCCTGGACATGATCATCGGCATGTCGGATTGCTCAATCGGCCCGATGTGCTGGTAACGAACGATCCCGCGCCCATCGACAATGAAGCTTTCAGGTACGCCCGAGGAGCCGAACGCGATTTGCACCTGGCTTCGAGGGTCGCTGCCAATGCGTTCGTAAGGATCGCCGTTGCGGGCGAGGAAGGCAGCGATATCGTCCGGACGATCGCGAATTGCGATACCGTCGATCGCGACCCCTGCCCTTTGCAGCTGCTGCAGGACTTTGACTTCGCCGATGCAGGGTATGCACCAGCTTGCAAAGATGTTCACCAGCCGAGGCTTCCCCGTGGCGAGGTCACTCGAGCTCAAGGTCGGCTTCGTCGGCAATGCTGCGTCGAGCATGAAGACGGGAATTGGCTTCCCTTCGAGCTTGGAATGCACTGTCGTGTCGGGCGGTGTCGCAAGACGCCAGATGAGAGCGCCGACCACCATCAGCAGGAGCACCAAGGGTGCAAATCGAACGGCGCGGCTCACGCGTAACGCTCCTTGCGCCACTGGGCGCTTGACCCGCGACGCCGCCGCACGCGCCACAGCCGTCCGAACAGCGCAAGAGCACCCCCGAGTGCGATTAGCGCGCCGCCTCCCCAGATGAGAGTGACGAAGGGCTTCCACCACAGCCTGAGCTGCCAGCCACCGGAAGGGTCGGCCTTGCCGACCACGGTATACAACTGACCGTTCCAGAATGTCTGGATGGCGGCTTCGTTCGTTTCCGCCGGCGGGTTCGAGAAGTAGCGCGTCTGCGGCTTCAGGGTCACCGCGCCAGCACCTCGGCTGGCCTGCAGCTCGGCTTCAACCGCCGTCCAGTTCTTGCCCGCCGTTGGCGTGACGTCCTGTAGTTGGACCAGCCACGGCCCCAGGCTGAGGATCTCGCCCGGTCTTGCCACCGCAAGGCGCTCGCTCGTGAAGGCCGTGTTCGCAGCCATGCCGCCAAGCGCAACCGCAATCCCGAAATGCGCGATCACCATACCCCAGGTCTCGAGCGGAGCGCGAAATGGATTGCGACCGATCAGCGGAAGCACGCTTGCAGCGGCAAGAAACGCGGCAACGCCGAAGCCCAGTCGCGGCAGAATGCCGATGTCGGGCGCAAGGAAGATCGTGATCGCCAGTGCGGCACCACCGAGCAGGGCGGGAACTTTCAGCTGTCCCCAGATCGTACGCCGCTCACGCCGCCAGCTCAGCAGCGGCCCTATTCCCACCAGTGATGCGAGCACGAGCGCAAGAGGCCCTGCCACGGCGTTGAAGTAAGGTGCTCCCACCGAAAGCTTCTCGCCGCTCATCGCCTCGACGAACAGCGGGTAGAGAGTGCCAAGGAACACGATTCCCAGGATAACGCTGAGGAGCAGGTTGTTGATCACAAGTCCGCTTTCACGGCTCACTAGCTCAAAAGGCGCACCCTCTTTCAGTGTCGCGCCGCGAACGGCGAACAGAGCGAAAGCTGCTCCGACGTAGATTCCGAGCAGAGCGAGGAGGAACGTGCCGCGTTCCGGATCTATCGCGAAAGCGTGAACCGACGTCAGGATGCCCGAGCGCACCAGGAACGTGCCGATCATCGACATCGAGAATGCGATGACCGCAAGCATCATCGTCCATGCCTTGAGCGCACCGCGGGCCGCCAGAACGTTGATCGAGTGCAGCAGTGCGGTCGCAGCGAGCCAAGGCATCAGCGACGCATTCTCGACCGGGTCCCAGAACCAGTAACCGCCCCAGCCCAGCTCGTAATATGCCCAGTAGCTGCCCGCGGTAATTCCGAGCGTCAGCATTATCCAGGCACCCAGTACCCATGGACGCATGGCCCTTGCGAGACGGCTGTCGACCTCGCCCGTAAGCAGCGCACCAACGGCGAAACTGAACGCCACCGACAGGCCTACGTAGCCAAGGTAGAGCGTGGGCGGGTGGAAGGCCAAGCCGGGATCCTGAAGTAGCGGATTGAGCCCCTGTCCGTCCGGCGGCGGCGGATACAGCCGCGCAAAGGGATTCGAAGCGATCAGCAGGAAGGCATAGAAGCCGAGGGCCAACACTGCCTGGCTGCCGAGACCGGCGACGAGGGTGAGTTCACTGGTACGCCGCGAGAGCATGGCAACGAACGAACCGGCGACTGCCAGGATCGTAACCCACAGCAGCATGGAGCCTTCGTGATTCCCCCACGCTCCTGCGACCTTGTAGATGAAGGGTTTGGCGCTGTGGCTGTTCTCGAAGACGAGCGCGACCGACATGTCGCTGCGCGCGAAGGCGAGCAGCAGCATCGCAAAGGCGATGAGGGTCAGGCCGCCCTGGACCACAGCGACGGCGCGCATGGGCCGCGCCACCGCGATCTTGCTTCGCAGCGCGAGGATCATGAGCAAAAACTGGTAAGCGGCGAGCCCGGCTGCGAGCCACAACGCCGCAAGTCCGGCCTCGGCAGTCATTTTTGGAGCGTCTTCCCGGCCTTGTGCTCCGCGGAGAGATTGCCGAGCTGCGGTGGCATATAGCGCTCGTCATGCTTGGCGAGGATGGTGTCGGCAACAAACGTGCCGCCTTGCAGGCGCCCCTCGGCGACTGCACCGCTGCCCTCGCGGAACAGGTCTGGGACTATGCCGCGGTACATGACAGGCGTCTCTGCCTTGCCGTCGGTTACCACGAAACGGATCGTCACCCCGTCCGCATCGCGCCGGATCGATTGGCGCTTCACCATGCCACCAAGCCGCACCGGCTGGCCATCGCCAGCCTTGCCCGCGGTGATGTCGGCGGGCGTGTAAAAATAGGAGGCACGGTCCTTTAGGCCCCACATGGCGAGGAGCACGGCAACGAGCACCGCAATCAGTGCGGCGCTGAGAAGAGCGAGCCGCTGGTTTTTGGGCTTCATTTGCGTTTGAGCGCGTCGGCGGCAGCTTCTGCCCGCCGCATCGATGCGAACGCCCACAGGAGCAACGCAACGGTGAGCGCGACCGCGATACCGTAAGCGGCCATCACGAAGGGCCATGGATTCACCGGCTCAGCCTCCGCATTCGTGCCTCAACCTTAGCCTCCGCGAGCTCGGCCCGCATCCGCATCAGGGTCGCTGCTGCAAAGAGGCAAGTGAAACCGATCATTGTGAGCGGCAGCGGCCACAGGATCGAGCGATCGATGCTGGATCCCGTGATGCCGATGCTCTCGCCCTGATGAAGCGTACGCCACCACAGGACCGAATAATGGATGATCGGCAGGTTGATGGCGCCGACGAGACCGTAGATCGCAGCAATCCGCCCTTCTCCGCCGCGCTCTCGCTCAGCTGAAGCCAAGGCGATGTAGCCGAGATACATGAAGAACAGCACGAGCATCGACGTGAGCCTGCCGTCCCACTCCCACCAGGTTCCCCACGTCGGACGGCCCCAGATCGAGCCCGTCATCAGGCAGATGGCGGCGAACGTCGCGCCCGCCGGCGCGACGGCGCGACCGCCGACGGCAGCAAGCGGATGCCGCCAGACCAATTGGCTGATCGATGCAGCCGCGATGCCGGTCCAGCCCGCCATTCCAAGCCAGGCGGAAGGCACGTGGATATAGAGTATCCGTACCGTCTCGCCCTGCAGATAATCGGGCGGCGTCAGCGTCAGCCCGGATGCGATGCCGGCGACGGCAAGCGCAATACCGATAAGCAACAGCCAGGTCGTCGCTGGCCTCGCAAAGCGAACAAATCGTGCAGGATTGGCAAGCGCGTGCATGTCGCGCGCTCTTATGCCCTTCCGATGAGGCGCTGCGCCATAGCGTCCGCGACCGCGGCAGGATCGCGGCCGGTCTCGGCGCCCTCGGACCAGATCTGCTCGAGCCGCATCGGAATGCCTTCGATCCGACGGCGGACGAGGGTCGCATCGCCGTCGCCGAGATATTCCGTGCAGACATTGATGATCCCGCCGGCATTAATGACGTAGTCGGGCGCGTAAAGGATCCCGCGCGCATGAAGGCGCTGTCCGTCCTCGGGAGTCGCCAGCTGGTTGTTCGCGCCGCCCGCAATGATCGGCGTCCTTAGCGCCGAGATGCTCTCATTCGTCAGGATCGCGCCGAGGGCATTGGGGCTGACAACGTCGGCCTCAAGTCCGAGGATTTCATCGGTCGGGACCACTTTGCCTCCGGTGGCATCTGCAAGCTTTTGTGCTTTTGCCTGGTCGACGTCGGCGATGCTGAGCTTTGCGCCTTCCGCGCACGCATGAAGTGCAACGCCGGTTGCAACACTGCCGGCACCCTGCATTGCGATGTGCAGCCCGCTGAGGCTGTCCTTGCCAAGGGCCCATCGAACGGCCGCCTTGATGCCAAGGAACACGCCGAGCGAGGTGTGCGGACCAGGGTCCCCGCCAACGTCACCCGCACTGTTCGGGAGACCGGCCACGAACTTGGTCGAGCGCGCGACTTCGATCATGTCGGCAACATTGATGCCCACGTCTTCAGCAGTGACATAACGACCGCCGAGCCCGTCCACCGCCTTGCCGAAGGCGTGCAGCATTTCGGGCGTCTTCGCGCGATTCTGGTCCGCGAGGATCACGGACTTGCCGCCGCCAAGCGGCAGGCCGGCCATGGCATTCTTGTAGCTCATGCCACGCGACAGCCGCAGCGCGTCGGTCAGCGCGTCGCCGTCCTTCGCATAGTGCCAGAAGCGCGCGCCCCCGCCAGCCGGCCCAAGATGCGTGGAGTGAACAGCGATGATGGCCTTAAGGCCCGTCTTCTCGTCGTTGACGAAATGGACTTCTTCATGCGCGTCGTAGTCGGGGAGGCCCCAAGGCGTCGTCATCTTCGTCCTGAATTTCCGGTTCGAATAGAAGGAAGTGGGGCGATCGAGGGGACTTGAACCCCCGACCCTCGGTACCACAAACCGATGCTCTAACCAGCTGAGCTACGATCGCCACAGGAACGCCCCGGATACCACCGTCTCCCGCGGTTTCCTTCGGCGCCGGCGCCACTTAGGGTGGCATGCGTTGGAACGCAAGTTGGGCGCGGCTCACATGAATTCGACCATTGAAAAGTTCGGCTACCCGGCGACACTGATCAGGAAATTCGAACACTGGCTGGTGCTGCTTCGCCCGGCGCAGGTGACACTCGGCAGCCTGGTGCTCGCGGCAAAGAGCAATGCAACCGCCTACTCCGGTTTACCGCCGGAGGCGTTCGCGGAGCAGGCCAAAGTGGTTGCAGCCATCGAGACGGCCTTGGCGCAATTCGTCCGTTTCGAACGCATCAACTACCTGATGCTCATGATGGTGGATCCCCACGTCCATTTCCACGTAATCCCGCGATATTCGAAGACGCGCCTCTGGAATGACATCGAGTTCGAGGACGCTGGATGGCCGGCGGTTCCCCGGCTCGATTGCGCGATAAAGCTGGACGCGGAACAGGTTTCCGTGTTGGTGACCGAAATCAGCGCCATCTTTCGGTAACTGCATTCGCTGTCTCATTTGAGGTAAAGGCTTGCGCGATACATTACGGGGGCGCATCGTCTTGCGGGAGAATGCGCATGGCGAGTCGCCGCGCCAAATCGCCCACTGAGGCAGTGTCCCTTCGGGAGACGCTGATCGCGGCGGGGCTAGAGCCTCATCTGGCCGACCTGCTCGATGAGATGCCGCACCGTATCATCCAGGTTGACCCACGGCGGCCTTTCCGTGAAGCCGGAGCTCCTCGTGACGAAGTCATGTTCGTTCGTTCCGGCATCCTTTCGAAGTTCAAATCCGACGCGTCCGGCCGGCGACAGATAGTTGCCCTGAGATTCCCCGGCGAAGGCATTTTGCCGCGCGACGGAGCGGCTCAGTATGGGATACAGGCGATCGTCCGTAGCGAGGTCATGGTCGGCAAGGCCAAGGACTTCGACCCGATCGTTGAAGCCAATCCAACCTTGCAGCGCTTCTTCTGGCGGCTCGTCCAGCGCAATGAAGCAATCGGCTATGAATGGCTGGTCAATTGCGGCCGGCGTGATTCGACCGCTCGCGTCGCTCACCTGCTGTGCGAGACGGCCGTCCGGATGCGCGTCGATCAGGATGATCGGATGGTGAACCCGTTCACTCAGCAACAGATCGCGGACATCACTGGACAGACCTCAGTGAACGTAAACCGCGTCCTTGCTGACATGGAGCGGCAGGGCCTTATCAAGCGCAAGGGACGCGAGATCGAGTTCACCGACTGGTCGGAAATGCGCCGGGTCGCGAGCTTTCAGCCAGCCTATCTCGAGTAATGAGCTAGGTAGCAATGGTGGGCGCGGCAGGGTTTGAACCTGCGACCCCACCCGTGTGAAGGGTGTGCTCTACCACTGAGCTACGCGCCCGCTCTTGGGGGATCCCCCGCGGAAGTCGGCGGATATAGTGCAGCCGTTACGCCTGTCTAGTTATTGAACCGCGTCCTTGAGGACTTTGCCGGGGCGGAACTTGGGCTGCGAGCTGGCCTTGATCTCCATCGGCTCACCCGTCCGCGGGTTTCGCCCGGTCGAGCCCTTCCGTCGCGTAACCGAGAAATTTCCGAAACCGACGAGGCGCACCTCGTCGCCCCGCTTCAGTGTCGAGGTAATGACCTCGAGCATCGTTTCGACCGCGCGCATCGCGTCGTTGCGGCTTAGCCCAGACCGGTCGGCGACGTGACCGATCAGTTCTTGCTTGTTCATGCCCCAAGCTCCCCTAACCCGCGGCCAGACTCGCAATGCGCGGGCCGCGCACCTTTAAGGCAAGAGTCTGCGCGCAAGTCCAGTGGCTCTAGTGACGAACCGCCGCGCCGGTTTCAGACTGGGACGGGTGCACCGGGGGTTCAGGCGCATGCTCGTCGTCGTCGGTCCACTCGATCGCCTGCAACGGCTCGGCAAGCGCGCGCGCAAGCACCTGGTCGACGTGATCGACGGGAATGATTTCCAGGCCTTCCTTCACGCTCGAAGGAAGCTCTACGAGATCCTTCTCGTTCTCTGCTGGAATCAGGACAGTGGTGATCCCGCCCCGGAGTGCCGCCAGCAGCTTTTCCTTGAGACCGCCGATCGGCAGAACGCGACCGCGAAGCGTAACTTCGCCGGTCATTGCAACGTCGCGACGGACCGCGACGCCGGTCAAGGTCGAGATCATCGCAGTGACCATGCCAATGCCCGCCGACGGACCGTCCTTGGGCACCGCACCTTCCGGCAAGTGCACGTGGATATCCTTGCGCGCGAAGATCGAAGGCTTCACGCCGTAAGCCGGCGCGCGGGCCTTCACGAAGCTCATCGCCGCCTGGATCGACTCCTGCATGACCTCGCCGAGCTTGCCGGTAGTCCTGATCTGACCCTTGCCAGGGACCGTGACGGCTTCGATCGTCAGCAACTCGCCGCCGACTTCCGTCCAGGCAAGGCCGGTGACAGCACCGATCTGGTCTTCTTCCTCGCCCATGCCGTAGCGGAATTTCCGCACGCCCAGGAAATCGTCGAGGTTGTCGGACGTAAGCTCGATTTTCTCGACCTTATTCTCGAGAATCTGACGGAGCGACTTGCGAGCGACCTTGGCGAGCTCGCGTTCAAGCGTTCGGACTCCGGCTTCCCGCGTGTAGTGCCGGATCATCGCGCGCAACGCGTCGTCACTGTAGTTCAGCTCGTCGGACTTAAGGCCGTGGGCGTCCATCTGCTTCGGTATCAGGTGGCGCTTGGCGATCTCGACCTTCTCGTCCTCGGTGTATCCCTCGAGCCGAATGATCTCCATGCGGTCGAGCAGCGGCTGGGGCATGTCGAGGGAGTTTGCCGTCGTGACGAACATCACGTCGCTTAAGTCATAGTCGAGCTCGAGGTAATGGTCCTGGAACTTGCTGTTCTGCTCGGGGTCCAGCACCTCGAGGAGAGCCGAACTCGGATCGCCTCGGAAGTCCTGACCGAGCTTGTCGATCTCGTCGAGAAGGAACAGCGGGTTCGACGTCCCGGCCTTCTTAATGTTCGAGATGATCTTGCCGGGCAGCGAGCCGATGTAGGTCCGGCGGTGGCCCCGGATTTCCGCCTCATCGCGAACGCCGCCGAGCGACTGGCGCACGAACTCGCGTCCGGTTGCTCGAGCGATCGAGCGGCCGAGCGAGGTCTTGCCAACGCCGGGCGGACCGACGAGGCACAGGATCGGGCCCTTTAGCTTGTTGGTCCGCGCCTGCACCGCAAGATATTCGACAATGCGGTCCTTGACCTTCTCCAACCCGTAATGGTCCTCGTCGAGGACGCCCTGCGCCTCGGCAATGTCCTTCTTCAGCTTCGACTTCTTGCCCCAGGGCAGTCCGAGCAGCACGTCGAGATAGTTGCGGGCCACGGTCGCTTCGGCTGACATCGGCGCCATCGCGCGGAGCTTCTTCAGCTCGGCGTTCGCGCGGTTGCGCGCTTCCTTCGAAAGACGCGTCTTGCGGATCTTCTCGGCGAGCTCCTGCAGCTCGTCGCCGCCTTCCTCGCTCTCGTTGCCGAGCTCGCGCTGAATCGCCTTCAACTGCTCGTTGAGATAATATTCGCGCTGCGTCTTCTCCATCTGACGCTTAACGCGGCTGCGAATCTTCTTCTCGACCTGCAGGACGCCGAGCTCGCCTTCCATGAAGGCAAACACCATTTCGAGCCGGCGTGCGGGATTGAGCTCGCCAAGCAGCGCCTGCTTGTCCGCGACCTTGATCGAGAGATTCGACGCGACGGCGTCACCCAGCGCCGAGGGATCCTCGATCTCGCCGAGCTGGATTCCCGTCTCCGGCGGAAGCCGCTTGTTGAGCTTCGCGTAATTTTCGAACTGGTCGATAACCGAGCGCATGAGCGCCTGTGCCTCGGGCGAGGGGGTGCCTTCTTCCTCGACTTCCTCGATCTCGGCGGCCGTGTAGCCCTCGCGTGGCACCATGTTGACGAGACGGGCGCGCTTCACGCCCTCGACGAGGACGCGAACCGTCCCGTCGGGCAGCTTCAGTAACTGCATCGCGGTGGCGATGACGCCAAGGTCATAGAGCGCGTCGCGATCGGGATCGTCCTCGCCCGGATCGAGCTGGGCAACCAGGAACAGCTCCTTGTCGGCCCCCATCGCCGCTTCGAGTGCTGCGACCGATTTCTCGCGCCCGACGAACAGGGGCACAATCCGGTGCGGGAAGACGACGATGTCGCGAAGCGGCAGAATGGGAAGAAAGCGAGTCATGGACCAATATATGGGCGGCGCTTGGTCCGGGCGCAACAAAGCGCAGGAACATTGGCTGCCCCCCACTCGCTTGAAGAGCAACGACGAAGCGCAAGGAGGTCCGCATGGCGCAGAACCGCGAGAAGATCAGCACCGGCCCGAACGAGGAGGCCATCAACGAAACGATTGCGGGGACAGGTCCCGGAATTCCTGACGATGCGCTCGCGCCCGGAGAGGAGCTTCCCGACGCGCCGAGCGAGGAAATTGTCAAACGGATTGCCGAAAAACTCGGCTTGCCCACTGCAGAACGCGACACGCTTCCGCTCGAAGGTGAGTAATTCGCGCCAGGCCGTTAACGATTGATTCTGTAATCGTTCAGTTTCGTTCCTTATTACTAGGGGCGTGACGAAACGCCATTCCTTGCTCGCGCTCAGCGCGTTGACGATCCCCGCGGGTGCACTCGCGCAATTCAGCGGCAATTGGCCTGTTCCAGGACCGGTTCCGCCGCCTCCGCCTGCCCAGTCTTACCCTGCGCGCCAGGCTCCGGTTGCGGAGCCGTGGATGGCGCGCCCGGCGCCGCAGGGTCAGCCGTGGCAATCACCCGCCGCGCAGGGGAGCGGCAAGGCGCCCGCGCTCGAACCGATCGATCTGCCTCCGGCAATCGAGCAGGGCGTCGACATGATCTACATCGACGAGGAGCTCGTCCCGAAGGCCGCCCGCGAGAACGAATCCGGCGATATGACGTTCGCCGACTGGAGCGGCGCGCCCGTCGACATGTTCAATTCGGTGAACCCAATCTACACCGACCTTCGCCGTGGCCTCATCCGCTACCAGCAGCGTTGGGGAAACCTGCCCCAGGTTCCCGTAGCAGCCGGCCCGGCGCTGAAGACCGGAATGACGGGCGATCGCGTCGCGACCCTTCGCACCCGCCTCGGGCTTCCCGAAGGCGACAAGTTCGATGCTGCCCTCGCTACGCAGGTGAAGGAATTCCAGTCCGTCCACGGCATCAAGCCGGATGGAATCGCGGGATCCGGCACGATCGAAGCGCTCAATCGCGGCGCGCAATATTACGAGCAGCTGATCATCATCAACATGGAGCGCGCCAAGCGGCTGCCGGCCCCTGAAGAGCAGCGTAAATACGTGCTGGTCGATGCCGGGAACGCCCGGCTGTCGATGTGGCAGAACGGCCGCAAGGTCGACGAGATGAAGGTAGTCGTAGGCAAGGCCGAGACGGCGACCCCGATGATGGCTGCCTACATCAAATATGCGAGCGTGAACCCCTACTGGAACGTTCCGCCGGAGCTCGTGAAGAATCTCGTTGGCCCGCGCGTCGTCGCGCAGGGCATCAGCTATCTCACGGACCGCGAATATCAGGTGCTGACGGACTGGGGCGACAATCCGCAGACGATCGATCCGCGCGACGTCGACTGGCGCGCGGTCGTCGACGGGCGGCAGGACGTCCGGCTTCGCCGCTTGCCCAGCCCCGCCAATTCAATGGGCATGATGAAGTTCATGCTGCCCAATTACTTCGGGATCTACCTGCACGACTCGCCGGAAAAGGATCACTTCACCAAGAACGAGCTGTGGATCAGCAATGGCTGCGTTCGTGTCGAGGACTATAAACGCCTCGCGACCTGGCTGTTCGGCGGTTACGTTCCCAAAGGCCACGACCCCAAGGTCGAGGAGGAGGTCGACCTGCCCAAGCCGGTTCCGGTCTACATGACCTACCTCACGGCGCAGCCGACGGCGAACGGCGTCCAGTTCATGCCCGACCATTATGGCCGCGACGAGCACCTGATGGAACGGTTCGGGACGCAGCTGTTGGCGGCCGTCCGCGGCCTATAATGCAGCTGTATTGACGAAGTAACACAGTCGGAGTAGCGGCGCGACATGTTCGCGCCCCATCCGATCAGCTTCGTTCAGCTGAATGCCTTCTGGATCCTGACCGCCCTACTGATGACCGGGATCCTGTGGGTCGGACTTCGTAATATCAACAAGCCGTCTGCCAAAGCGAGGCGCCTTGGGTCGACGATCGGCATTGCGCTTCAGGCGCTCGGATGCGCAGCTGCGGGAATCGGGTTCACCAAGCCGGTGCTGCCGTGGTGGGCACCCTACTCGCTTGCCTCGACGATCCTGGTCATCTTGCTTGGAGGAAGCGCAATCCTGATCTTCCTCTGGGCGGCGATAACGATGGGAAAGAATTGGAGTCTCGTCGCCCGCACCCGTAGCGATCATCAGTTGATCCGATCGGGACCATTTTCGATGGTGCGGCACCCGATCTACCTTGCACTTCTGCTCTACCTTTTCAGCATCGCTGCTGCGCTCGGCCATTGGCAGCAGCTGCTCTTTGCCATCCCGCTCTATGTCGCGGGCACATTCATCCGGATCCGCGACGAGGAGAAGCTGCTTCGAGCGCAGTTTGGCGACGAGCACGAACGATATGTTCGCGACGTACCGGCCCTCATTCCCCTGATTTTTTAAGCCGTCGGCTAGGCGGCGTCGTCGGCCTTATCCTTTGCCGCGTAGACGCGAACGGGCTCCTTGCGACCCTCGACGACGTCCTTGTCGATGTGGACCTCGTCGACTCCGTCCATCGACGGGAGGTCGAACATCGTGTCGAGCAATATGCCCTCCAGTATCGACCTCAGGCCCCGGGCCCCTGTCTTCCGCTCGATCGCCTTGACGGCAATCGAATGCAGAGCGTCATCGGTAAACTCGAGCTGGACGTCCTCCATGTCGAACAACTTGGCATATTGTTTGACGAGGGCATTCTTCGGCTCGACGAGGATCTTCACGAGCGCGGTCTCATCGAGATCGAGCAACGTCGCAATCACCGGCAGACGACCCACGAACTCCGGGATCAGGCCGAACTTCAGCAGGTCTTCGGGCTCGCAATGCTTGAGCACTTCGCCAGTCTTGCGCTCGTCGGGCGCGGCGACATGTGCGCCAAAGCCCATCGACTTGCCCTGCATCCGGTCGGAGATGATCTTCTCCAGTCCCGCGAAGGCACCGCCACAGATGAACAGTATGTTCGTCGTGTCGACTTGCAGGAATTCCTGCTGCGGGTGCTTGCGACCCCCCTGGGGCGGAACCGAGGCGGTCGTGCCTTCCATGAGCTTGAGCAGCGCCTGCTGCACGCCCTCGCCCGAGACATCGCGCGTGATCGATGGATTGTCCGACTTGCGGCTGATCTTGTCGATCTCGTCGATGTAGACGATGCCGCGCTGTGCCTTCTCGACGTTGTAATCGGACGCTTGGAGCAATTTGAGGATGATGTTCTCGACGTCCTCGCCGACGTAACCGGCTTCGGTCAGTGTCGTTGCGTCCGCCATGGTGAACGGCACGTCGAGAATTCTCGCCAGCGTCTGTGCGAGGAGCGTCTTGCCGCAGCCGGTCGGGCCGATCAGCAGGATGTTCGACTTGGCGAGCTCGACGTCGTTGCCGGCCTTCGCACCGTGGGACAGGCGCTTGTAATGGTTGTGAACGGCGACCGACAGAACGCGCTTGGCGCGGTCCTGGCCGATCACATAATCGTCGAGAACCTTGCAGATCTCGGACGGCGTTGGGACCCCATCGCGCGTCTTGACGAGCGCCGACTTGGATTCTTCCCGGATAATGTCGTTGCAGAGCTCGACGCATTCATCGCAGATGAACACGGTCGGTCCGGCAATCAGCTTCCTGACCTCGTGCTGCGATTTGCCGCAGAACGAGCAGTAGAGAGTGCTCTTGCTGTCGCCGCCTGAAAGCTTGGTCATTCCCGTCCTTGCATCTCGGCCGCGAACGACCGTCCTCTGATGGGCATGCTAGCCCGCTTTATGACACAATCAACTCTGCAGGGCGGTTAACGTATCCCTCCCCGTGATTGGTCGTTTAGAATCAAGAATATGGATGGAGCCTTGCCTCGCCGCAAGTGCTGTAGACCCGTACGGTAACCTTACCATGTCCCACGATCGGTCGTGGCTTAACCATCAGCGAGGGCGTCGAGGGAGGCCCGCATCGCGTCGTGAAAATCTGAGCGCGCGTAGATATCGTTGTGGCCCGCGCTCCCGATTGTCCGGTCGAACACGAGATTTCGGACTTTCTTGCGAAGTTCCTGAGTTCGCTCGGGCGGGACGATTTCGTCCCGTTCAGCTGCAAGGATTGCAACCCGGACCGCGCTTTCCTCAAGCGGCGCGGCCGCGTCGATTTCATGGCTGAAGAAGGCGCCTATGGGCAACCAGGGGTACATTGATTGAGCGACAGCCTGCAGCGAGTCGAACGGTGTGACGAGGATCAAGCCGGCAAGTGAGCGCTTGGCCGCCAGCTGAGCTGCAACGCCCGTTCCGATGCTGAATCCGACCGCGATGACTCGCGCCGGATTCACGCGCTTGATCGCGGCGTCGTACACCAGCGCAGCATCCGAAATCAGTGCGTCGCCGGAAGGCTCCCCGGTCGAAGGCGCGTAGCCTCGGTAGTGGAATGCGACCACCTCGTGCTCCGGGAAGAGCTCGTGAAGATATTCAGCCACGTCCTGCCCGTTCCACGCGTTACCGCCGAAGCCGAGGACGAGCGTCTTGCTGGCGCCCCCTTGGTCCGCCGGAATGTGCACTCCTTCGAGCTTTTGGCCATCGGGCGTGCCGACACTCAGCCTGTCCGCACCGCGAGGAAGCGGACCTGCAGCCGGCACAGCATCGACCGGAAAGAGAAGGTTGGTCTGGAATTCGAACATTCTGGTTGCTTCGTCGCGCCCGCGACCAGGCGATAAATCAACTAGGCCGCGAAGGCGGCTTCGATTGCGGGAGTTACGCGGTCAACCGTGTACGGCTTCTCGATGACCGGCGCATCGTTGAACTCTGGCGGAGGAGGATCGACGTGACCTCCTGTCGCGATGACGAACGGAACATTGCGCTCGCGCAGCTTGGTCGCGACTGGCCAGACGTTCTCGCCTTTCAGATTGACGTCGAGAATCGCAAGGTCGAAGCCGCCCTTCTCGATCTCGTTGAGCGCGCATTGGACAGTATCGCAGGTGCCCCGGACCTTGTGTCCGAGCGAATCGAGGAAGTCCTCGAGCATCATGGCGATGAGCGGCTCGTCTTCGACGATGAGAATGGAACGCGACCCCGACATCTGACCTGCTCGAATAAAGCGCGACGCCAAAAGCGCAATTGTCTTATTTTGGCATGACGGTGCGCCGCGCCGCCTCGGCGAGCTCGGTGACCGAAAAAGGTTTCGGCAGGAAGTTGACGTTCTCGATGTCGATCGATTTCCTGAGCTGCTCCTCGGCATAGCCCGACATGAAGAGGATCTTGAGATCGGGACGGCTCTCCCGCGCCTCGCGCACCATGGTCGGCCCGTCCATGCCCGGCATGACGACATCGCTGATCAGGAGATCGATCGGCTCGTTCTTCGCGAGGATTTCGAGGGCGTCCTCGCCATTGTCCGCCGTGATCACCGTGTAGCCGTGCCGGGTCAACGCGCGCTCGGCGACGCTGCGGACCATAGGTTCGTCCTCGACCAGCAGCACCGTGCCACTGCCCCAGAGCTCGTCCTTCTTCGAAACCTCTGGCTTGCGCGATCGGCTTGCACCCGCCTCTTCACGATGCACGGGAAGGTAGATGACGAAGCGGGTGCCTTCTCCGACCTTCGAATCGGCAAAAATGAATCCGCCCGACTGCTTCACGATGCCGTACACCGTCGAAAGTCCAAGTCCCGTGCCCTTCCCCACCTCCTTGGTGGTGAAGAAGGGCTCGAAGATCTTGCCAAGCACGCTAGGGGCAATCCCCGTGCCCGTATCGGTAACCGAAAGGGCGCTGTAATCCGCGATAGGCAGGATGTCGGAACCCAGCTCTGCAACCTGGTCCGACTTCACGGAATAGGTCTGGATCGTCAGCGTACCGCCGCCTTTCACCGCCATTGCGTCACGGGCGTTGACGGCCAAGTTGACGATCACCTGCTCGAGCTGGCCCGGATCCGCACGAATCGGGCCAAGGCTCCGGCCATGCTTCACAACCAGCTCAACGGTCTCCCCGAGGAGCCGCTTCAGGAGATGGGAAACCTCCGACACGACGTCGGGAAGCTGGAGCACCTGCGGGCGCAGCGTTTGCTGGCGGGAAAATGCCAGCAGTTGCCGTGTCAGGCCTGCGGCACGGTTCGAGTTCGACTTGATCTGCTGAATGTCGTCATAATCGCTGTCGCCCGGCGTGTGCCGCATCAGCATCAGGTCGCAGTGGCCGATGATCGCGGTCAGAATATTGTTGAAGTCGTGGGCAACGCCGCCGGCGAGCTGCCCGACAACCTGCATCTTCGTCGCCTGGGCGACCTGCCGCTTCAGCTTGGCCTCTTCGCTATTGTCCTTGAGGAGAAGCAGGACGGCGGCATCGCCAAGGCCGCGAAGTCCGGCGATTGTCAGTGCTACCGGTTCGGCAGGCTGATGGGTGAGGCGCACCGCAAGGTCTCCAGACATCGCTGGCCCGCGAGCATTGCGGCGAACCGCATCGGCGACCGCTGCCTTGTCCTCCTTGACCACCAGGTCACCCGGATAGACGGGCATCGCTGCGCCCTTGAGGCCACCCGCCTGGCGGAACGCGCTGTTCATCGTCAGGAACCGGCCGTCGCGGTCGACGAGGGCAAGACCGATGGGAAGGACATCGAGGAGCGCTTGAAGGTTCGATGATTCGACCGTGTCGTCGCCACCCGTGTCGAAGAGCAGGAACGTGCCTGCACCCTTGTCCCTCAGAGGATCGGCAGGAACGTGGACCGCGCGAACCGCTTTGGCGCCGTCCCCCTCGGCGACCATCCGCATTCGATCGTCCTCGCCGACCTCGACCAGCTCGGCGAACCGGACATTCTGCAAGGGTTGATCGGCCCCGAGCGCGCGCTCAACGAAGAGATTGTTCGCCGCCAGCACAGCTCCCTTGTCATCGACCACCGCCGCCGCCACGCCGGCCGACGCAAGCCGCTGTCCGATCGCTCCCTCGATCCGTCGCGTGGCGATCGAAAGTGGATCCGGCGGCGGTGCTCCGGGGAACCGCCAGAGCAGAAGGTCGCTGCCGGAGCCAACGCGCTCGACTTCGACCGGGCTCGGCCCGGCGGTCGTCTCGATGCCGGTAACGCAGCCCGCGCCGTCGCGCTGTGCCATCGACTTTGCGAGATTCAGACCCTGACGGGCTTCCTCGCTGGCCGCGAGCTCGAGCGGTGGCGTGCCGCCAAACCGCTCGCGGTAGGCATGGTTCACCACCAGCAACGAACCATCGAAACTGGAAAGTCCGACCGGATCGCGCATTAATCCCATGGCAGCGGAAACGAGCGAAAAGTCGGGGCCGCCGACAAGCGCTTGCGGGACGATTGTCCGAGTGTTTTCGGATCGAACGTACAACGCAGCCGCGGCGGCGATCGTGCCGGCCACGGCCGCTGCAGCGAACAGCTCGTGACCGGCAAGAAGCAATACGGCCGCCGCGGTAAGGCCGGCTGCAACGACAATCGCCGGTGCAAGCCATCGACCCCACCCGTCCAGCGGGGTCGAATCTATCCGAGGCAGCTCCTGGTACAGCATCTAGGCAGGATGCATCCTACCAGCTGCTGCTGATCCTACCAGATGCGGACGCGATCGGCCGGATCGAGATACAGTTTCTGGCCGGGCTTGACGCCGAACGCCTGGTACCAGGGGTCCATGTTTCGAACCACGCTGGCGCGGACCGGACACGGCGAGTGCGGGTCGGTCAGCAGCTGCTGGCGAAGTGCCGCCTCTCGCTGCTTGCAACGCCAGACCTGTGCAAAGCCCAGGTAGAAGCGCTGGTCAGCAGTCAGTCCGTCGATCACCGGCGGCGAGGCGCCGTTGAGGGACGCGATGTAGGCATCGTGAGCGATCGTGAGGCCGGCAAGGTCGGCGACATTCTCACCCATCGTCAGTTTGCCGTTCACGTGCATGCCCGGCAGCGGCGAGTAGGAATTGATCTGCTGCTCGTACTTGTCGAGCCGCGCGTGGAATTCCTTGCTGTCGCCGGGCGTCCACCAGTCGATCAGGTTACCATGCAGATCGTACTTGGCGCCCTGGTCATCGAACTGGTGGCTCATCTCGTGACCGATCACAGCACCGATACCGCCGTAATTGACGGCGGCATCGGCGTGAGGATCGAAGAACGGCGGTTGAAGGATCGCCGCCGGGAACACGATTTCGACCATCGTTGAATTCGAGTAGGCATTAATGGTCATCGGCGTCATGCCCCATTCCCACCGCCGGATCGGGCCGCCGAGCTTGCCGACCTGATACAGATGCTCGAACCTGCTGGCCCGCATCGCATTGCCGAGCAGGTCGTCTTGCTTGATGACCAGCCCGCTCATGTCCTTCCACTGCGATGGGTAGCCGATCTTTGGCGTGAAAGCGGCAAGCTTGGCATGGGCCTTGGCCTTCGTATCCGCGCTCATCCATTCGAGCCTGTCGACACGGCGGTCCATCGCTCCGATGAGGTTGTGCACCAGCTGGTCGGCCGCCGCCTTTGTCTCCGGCGGGAAGTAGCGCGCGACGTAGAGCTTGCTGACGTCGTCGCCGAGCGCCGCGACGGTAAAGTTCACGCCGCGCTTCCAGCGCGCTTCCTGCTCCGGCGTACCGGCGAGAGTCGTGCCGTAGAAGGAGAAGTTCTCCCGGTCGAACTTCTCCGGCAGAAATGCCGCATAGGCATCGATCGTCCGCACGAGCAGCTGGTCCTTGAGGACGGGTAGCGGAGTCTTTGAGATCTGCGACGCGATCCCCTTGATCGCGCTTGGCTGGGCAACGACGACATAGCCGACTTTCGCGCCCTCACCCCTCGCTAGGGCCGCAAAGTCAAAACCAGGCGCCTCCTTGGCGAGCTGCGCCAGCGTCAGCTTGTTGTACGTCTTGTTGGCGTCACGGCTCTCCGCGCGTGGCCAATGGGCCTGGGCAACCTTTGTTTCGAGGTCGAGGATTGCCTTGGCGCGCGTTGCGGCGCTCTTCTCGCCAGCAAGCGTAAGAACGTTGGCCAGATGCTGCAGATACTTGTTGCGAGTTTCGACGAGCTTCGGGTCGGACGACAGGTAATAGTCGCGATCGGGCATGCCGAGACCGCCCTGCGACATGTTCAACGCGTATTTGTCGGAAGCCTTGCGGTCTTGGCCCACGAACATCCGGACAGGAATATTGACCCCGTTCCGATCTGCCTCCGCGTAAAGCGCTGGCAGTCCTGCTTTGGACTTCGTCGCACGGATCTTGTTCAGCCAGGGGTTGAGCGGAGTAAGGCCCTTCGTCTCGATCGCGGCCGTGTCCATGAAGCTTGCGTAGGCGTTGCCGATCTTGCTGTTCGGATCCTTCGACTGCTCATCGATGATCGTCCGGGTCCGCTCCCGCGAGAGATCGTCGAGTACGTTGAACATGCCGTAACGCGACTTGTCCGACGGGATCTGGTTGTTCTTCAGCCACGTCCCGTTGGCGAAGTCGAAAAAGTCGTCGCCCGGGCTGACGCCGCGGTCCATGCCTGCGACGTCGAAGCCAAAACTGCCGTACTGCGGCCTTCCCGTCGCGGCGGTCTGAGCTGCCGTGGCGGCGACAGTTGCTGACGGCGCCGAACCCGCGAGCGCGAGACTGGCAGTGCCCGCAATCGCGGTCGAGGCCAAGGCGAACGCAAACATTCTAATCATTTCAATCCCCTCCAAGTGATTCCCCTATCTTTGGAGAAGGAAGGCGAAACCCGGCCAACGTCAATCGACAATCGTGCGTCCCCGCCCTGCGAACGGCAACCGGGTCAGCTTTTCGCGCTCCGGCGCTGGCGCCAGCGACTGTGCGACCAGAAGCGCCACACGAGCGCTGCAACGGCATAGCCGACGACTGCGGCGACTGCTGCTATCGTCAGAACTCCGACAGCGATCGAACCGGATGCCTCATGGATCCAGAACAGGAGCCGGCTGAGTTCGCCAGAAAAACGCTCCGCCGCCGCGTGGTTGACCAGCGGTGCGTCGTGATGCAGCTCCCACGAGCCAATCCTGTAGGCCGCGTAATAGAGCGGCGGAATCGTGATCGGATTTACGACGAGCGTGAAGAGGGCTGCCACCGCCACGTTCGCCCGCGCGGGGATTGCCAGAAGCGCTGCTATCGCGGTGTGCATTACGGGGATGATCACGGCTACGAACAGGCCGAGCGCCACTCCGCGGGGCACGGACCGGCGGTTCATTCGCCATAGCGACGAATGGGTAAGGCGGGACGCAAACGGTCGCAGAATCCGGTAACGATGGACTGTTTCCCGCGTCGGGATGTGGCGCTTGATCCAATGGAAGCGACCGGCCGGGGGGCTCGCCTCAGCCACGGGTTTTGAGCAGCCGCTGCTGCTCCCGTTTCCAGTCTCGCTCCTTCATCGTCTCGCGCTTGTCGTGCACCTTCTTACCGCGGGCGAGCGCCAGTTCGACTTTGGCGCGCCCGCTGCCGTTGAAATATAGGCACAACGGGACGAGCGTCAGCCCCTGGCGCGTAACCGCGCCCTGCAATTTCGCTATCTCGCGGTGCTTGAGCAATAATTTACGGGGGCGTCGCGGCTCGTGGTTGAGACGATTGCCGTGGCTGTATTCCGGTACGTGGCTGTTGATCAGCCAGATCTCATCGCCTTCAACGTTCGCGTAGCTCTCGGCTATGGATCCCTCGCCGTGGCGAAGCGATTTCACCTCAGTTCCGGTCAACTGGATGCCCGCCTCGAACCGATCCTCGACGAAATAGTCGAATCGAGCGCGCCGGTTCTCGGCGACGACCTTCTGCTTATCGAACGGCTGGGGAAGCGGCTTGGCCATAGCGCCTAGATAAGACCTGCGTGGTCCAATGCAGCATCGACCGTCCTCCTCGACGCTTCGGATGCCTCGACGAGCGGAAGGCGAATCTCGGTCGGAAAGCCTGGACGGACCCGCGACAAGGCATATTTCGTCGGCGCCGGCGACGCATCGGAGAACAGGGCCTTGTGCAGGGGGAACAGCCGGTCCTGCAGCTTCAGTGCCTCATCCCACCGCCCCTCGCGGGTTGCCTTCTGGAAATCGGAGCACAGCTTGGGTGCGACGTTGGCGGTGACCGAGATGCACCCGGTGCCGCCCATCGCGTTGAAGCCAAGAGCCATGTCGTCGTTGCCGCTGAGCTGAACGAAGTCAGCTCCGCACGCGAGCCGCTGCGCCGAGACTCGATCGAGGCTTCCCGTCGCGTCCTTGATCGCGACGATCCTCGGGTGTTTTACCGCATTTCCGAGGGTTTCGACGGAGATGTCGGCTACCGTTCGCGAAGGTACATTGTAGACCACGATCGGAAGGGGCGACGCTTCGGCGACGGCGGTAAAATGCGCGAGAAGGCCTGCCTGGCTAGGCTTGTTGTAATAAGGAACGACTACCAGCGCCGCGTCCGCCCCGACGTCCGCAGCCGCACGGATCAGCTCAATCGCCGCCGCCGTGGAGTAGCTTCCGCAGCCGGCGATCACCGGCACCCTGCCCTTCGCGATCTGAACCGCGTGAGCGACAATCTCGCGATGCTCGTCCCGGCTGAGCGTCGCGCTTTCGCCCGTAGTGCCGCAGGGCACAAGCGCATTCGACCCCTCGGTGATCTGCCACTCGACGAACGCTCCGAATGTGTCTTCGGCGACACGGCCGCCGGAAAATGGCGTCACGAGCGCCGGAATCGAGCCGAAAAACATGAACTTGCCTCCTGGAAGGAGAGTTAGAGTGATGGCCGTTATTCGGATTTGGGGGCCGGCGTTCACGGCCTGATAAGGAGCGGGGGTAGATTATGTCCAGCATGTGGCGTGTTGCTGTGATCGTCCCGGTCCTGTTGGGCACTGCTCCTTCGAGCTCGGCACAGTTTGCCGCTCCCGCGAGCCCCGTCGCAGCGCCTGCATATGCGTCAACCGTCGCCGCATCGCTCAACCAATGGCGCACTTTGCGCCAAAGCAGCGGCTACCGGTTTTCCGATTATGCAAATTTCCTGATCGCCAACCCCGACTGGCCCGATTCGTCGCGCATGCGCGGGTGGGCTGAAAAAGCGATGCAGCCCGGCGAGAGCGCGGCGACGGTTGTTGCCTTCTTCGCTCAGAAAAAGCCCCGCACCGGTACCGGCTGGGCCCGCCTTGCGGATGCCTATTCGTCCACCGGCCAGATGGCCCAGGCTCTCGATGCTGCGCGTCAGGCCTGGCGTTCCGACGATCTTAACAGCAACGACGAGTCGTCCATCTGGAATCGATATGGCGGTAGTTTCACCCGGGCGGACAACGACGACCGGCTGGATGCGCTGCTGTTCGGAAAGCGGCCCAGCGATGCTGCGCGCTTCCTTTCCTCAGCCAGCCCGGACCGGCAGGCGGCGTTCGCGGCGCGAATAGCAATGCAGCAAAACGCGCCTGACGCTGAGGCCCGCTATGCAGCAGTGATCGGCATGGTAACCCGCGATGCAGGCCTCATGATGGACCGCGCGCGCTGGTTGCGAGCCAATAATTACGGCTCTGCTGCGCAGCAGCTTGCCGCTCGCGATCACCAGTTCACGTACAAGCCGATCGATCCCGAGCGCTTTGCCGAGATGCTGATCGTGCTGGCGAACGATGCCGTTCAGGACCGCAGCTGGCAGACCGCCTACAATATTGCGAGCCAGGTCGACGACATCCTGCCCACGGGCACGAGCGTTGCCGAGCAGCCGATCGGTATTCGCGACAACTACACGACCCTTGCGTGGCTCGCCGGCTCGGTGGCTCTGGATCGCATGAACCGGCCTGCCAGCGCAGTTGCAATGTTCGATCGTTACGCTCGTGCCGGCCGGTCGCTCCAGGTGCTGACGAAGGGCAATTATTGGGCGGGCCGCGCGGCACTGGCCGCCGGACGATTCCAGGACGCGAGCGCGTACTTCCAGCACGCTGCAGCTTATCCCGAGCTCTTCTATGGCCAACTTGCGCTTGAGCGGCTCGGCCGCTCGGTTGCTCCGCCGTCGGCGGCACTGCCGCAATATGTGACGACCCAGCTGCAGCGCACGGCGTTCAGCAACCGGCGACTGGTGCAGGCAACCCGGCTGCTCGGTCAGCAGGGCAGGTCCACCGAGCAGGCCCTGTTCGTCAGAGCACTTGCCGAATCGCTCGACAACGACACCGATCGAAACCTTGCCGTGCAACTCGGCGAGCAGATCGGCCGGCAGGACCTCGCCGTCTGGACGGCGCGCATGGCGCGCGTGAAGGGATCCGCTTTCTACGTCCGCCAGGCTTACCCGCTTCTGCCCGGTTCGGTTTCAACGAGCCTGTGGTCGCTTGCCCATGGCATCAGCCGGCAGGAAAGCTCGTTCGATCCCTACGCGATCAGCCACGCGGGTGCGCGAGGCATGATGCAGCTGATGACCGGCACGGCGCGCGAACAGGCAGGCAAGATGGGTATCGGGTACGACAGCTATCGGCTGATCACCGATCCCGGCTACAACGTGATGATCGGTTCATCCTACTTCCAGCGGATGCTGAACATCTGGGGCGGAAACGTGCCGCTGGCTGTGGCCAGCTACAATGCGGGTTCCGGCAATGTGGGTAAATGGGTGCGCCAGTATGGCGACCCGCGTGGGCAGGTCGACGTGCTCAAGTGGATCGAAGCGATTCCCTATTCGGAGACCCGTGCCTACGTGCAGCGGGTGATCGAGAACAGCGTGGTCTACGATTCGATGCGCACCCAGCAGCCGCATCAAACGGCTGTCCACGTTTCGCGCTATCTTGGGAAGAGCCAGCCGGGCTGATAGTCCACGACTGTGGCCGACAGGTATATCACCCCCCAAGGATTGGCGCGCATCCGGGCCGAATATGACGAGCTT
>Ga0207644_10000427_pt1 | contig 27329 bp, 25 predicted proteins | sample KBSS73metaG_FD_184326 | JGI IMG/M metagenome (GOLD analysis project Ga0207644, IMG submission 184326) | Switchgrass rhizosphere microbial communities from Kellogg Biological Station, Michigan, USA - KBS S7-3 metaG (SPAdes) (version 2) | ecosystem: Host-associated > Plants > Roots > Rhizosphere... | reverse complement strand
AACGGCGCGCTGACGGTCTTCAGCGCAAAGCCCGCGGTACCGACAAGGACGCCAAGGAGGCGAAGGAGACGCTCGACCTCGTCGGCCGCGCGCTCGCCTTGCTGCGCGACGGCAAGCCCGCGCGGCTTACCGAGCGCAAGCCCGAGGAGGAGCGGACGTTCCACATGCTCGGGCTCCTGACATCATTGCCGGTGCTCTATGTGTGCAACGTCGATGAGGCTTCCGCCGCCACCGGTAACGCTTTCTCACGCAAGATCGAGGAGCGTGCGGGCACGGAAAGGGCCGAAGCGATCGTCATCTCGGCGAAGATCGAAGCGGAAATCGCAGTGCTGAGCGCGGATGAGCGGGATTCGTTTCTCCACGCCATGGATCTCAAGGAGGCCGGGCTCGATCGCTTGATCCGCGCCGGCTACCGGCTTCTCGACCTCGTCACCTTCTTCACCGCCGGGCCGAAGGAGGCGCGCGCCTGGACGGTCCAGCGCGGCGCCAAGGCACCGCAGGCCGCTGGCGTTATCCACACCGATTTCGAGCGCGGCTTCATCCGCGCCGAGACGATCGCCTACGGCGACTACGTGGCCTGCGGCGGCGAAACGCCGGCGAAGGACGCGGGCAAAATGCGGCTCGAAGGCAAGGATTACGTCGTCCAGGACGGCGATGTGATGCACTTCCGCTTCGCGACGTAGTGCTCGGAGATCAGACGTCAGAATCAGAAGCCGGGCGCCAGGGCCTGGCTCCGGCCATGCCCGTTACTGCCGCATTCCGGAGCCCTGATTCCTGATCGCGGCGAGGTGCTCATTGATGCGGAACACGATGAGCACGAATTCGGCGATGATGCGGGCGATGACCACGCCCATGCAGGCGCCGAGCAGGCTGGCGATCAAGAACATCATCCCGACGAAGGGATTGAACGCCATGCTGGTCAGCGAAGAGACCGCGCCAGCGAGCCCGAGAATGACCGAGATAACAACGGCGAGCCAATAGAAGACCTTGATCACAGTGGGCGTCACGAACCGGTCCCACTGGAACAGGTCGCTGATGCCGAACATCGTGGCTTCTCCCATAAAAAATAGGTGACACGCCCGAGGCGCCGGAATTCACGCTACTTGAGAAGCTCCCCCTCGCGCACACTGCACCCCACGTCCGCAGCGGTCAATCGAGGGCCTGATACGGCGCGCCGAAGCGTACTGATTTCCAAAGAAGGCCGACGCGTGTTGCTCCGGCGGCATTTTTACGACTTCGGAACCAATGGCGGCCTATTGGCGGCTGTCCGTCCCATCACAGGAACGCACAACCGAACAGCGCGTTGGTTTTGTTGCTCGGATTCGTGGGTTCCAAAAGTAGCAATGAGGAGTTGGCTATGATTAACCGTATCTCCTACGCCGCGCTGGGTGTCGCGCTTCTCGCTGGGGCATCCGCCGCCAAGGCCCAAACCGATACTGTGTTCGCGGAGCAGCCACGCGCACGGACCGTCGAAACGATCCGCACGGTACGTACAGTCGAGCCGGCCCGCGTGACACATCGGCACGTCGCCAGAAGGGCGCCGGCCAGGGTGATCACCACGACGACCACGCGTACGATCGTGCGCGACCGCTTCGTTCCGGTACCGGAGGTGATTTCGCCCGCCCCAGCGGTAACCACCTACGGCGACGTAGTCCCGCCGGCGCCGTTCGTGGCCGAGGCGCCGTATTCGCGCCCGCTCTACAATGCCGCGCCGGGTGCGCTCGTGGCCGAGCCGGCCTATTCGCGGCCGCTTTATGACGTGGCGGCCCCGGTCGTCGGGCCGGCGCCGATTGCTGCAGCGCCGTTCGTCGGCGCGGCCCCGGCAGGTCAGTCCGGCGTGCCGCTCCCCGGCTATCGCTACGTGTACGAGGCGGACCGTATCCTGGTCATCGACCCCTACACGAACATCGCCGTGCAAGCGATCCCACGCTAAGGGACGCGTGAACGCAGTCGCTTCAGATTGAATCGATTGCCGATGAGTTTTTCCAAGGAGCACGGGCTATTCGGAAACCAGTTCTCCTTGTTTTGCCGGAGCGTGCCCGCGGAAAGACGCCCACAAGACGACGCACGCGCTGCCCAAAAGGCGGCGCGTGCGAGAGATGGAGGAATCTCATGCAAACCCATCTCCTTCGCAGCCTTTTGATCATTGGGCTCGCCGGCGCCGGGCTGGTGCTCATGCCTGTCGGCAGCAAAGTGGTGGATGCGCAAACGAAAGACGCCCATGACGCCACGGGGGTTATGAGCCCCGACGGCATTCCGCAAAAGTTCGAGCTGACGCCGGCGCAGCGGAGCGCGATCTACGACGCGGTGCGCAAGGACAAGAGCAAGGTGGCGCCGAGCCGGTTCTCGACCGACGTCGGTGCCGAGGTTCCGGCGATGATCGAGCTTTACGTGCTGCCCGACGATATCCTCGTGCAGAATCCGACGACGAAGTTCTACAAGTATACGATGGTGCAGGACCGTGTCGTGCTGGTCGATCCGACCAATATGCGGATCGTCGCCGTGATCGGCCCGGCGCACTGATCGGCCACCGCTCGCGACGGCCGCTTCGCGTCCGGCGTCGGAACCGCCCGTCGAAAAACAGCGTGAGAGCCGAAGATCGGCTACGGCGTGACGGTTTTCGCGTGCTGGGTTACTGCCTTGGGCAGCACGTCGAGATATGGGCCCATGAAGAAGGCCTCGCCGGTGCCCTCGCCGTAGTAGCGGTCATAGCCGTCGATCATCGCGCGGACCGGAGCGACACAGGCCGGCATCGACTCCACGATCAAGTCACCGACCTCGGTCTTGGGCTTGGCGTAGCGCGGGTCCGCAGTGACCGCGCGCACTATGCATTCGGTGGCCGAACGCACCAATTGCTCCGTGGCCGCAACCTTTTGCTGGGCGGACAGGTTGGTATCGACAGTCGGATCGCTGAGCGGGTCCGTGGCTACGGTGACGACGAGCGCCGTAGCGAAAAGCGGTGCAAGAATCATGCGATCTCCCTCACCCGGAGCGCGAGCAATAGCGGGGACGGTTGGTGCCGGTCAATCTTCATTTTGCCGCGGCCGCAGGGCGGCATTGCTGCTTGCGCGGCTGCAGGGTGCTATAACCACTAAGGCGGGTTGAGGAGCACGGCCATGATTTTACCCACGGCGCTCGTTATTGGCGCCCAACTTATGCTGCCGGTCGCCGACGGCGTGCCCGATCTCGATGTCGAGCAGGTGTGCGACGGCATCGCCAGACAGGGCGGTGTTACGTTCCGCGATCCTTCCGTGGCGAAGGAGAAGAAAAACTGCGTCGACAGTGAGCAAGTGGTCCGGGCAGAGCTCGCCAAGCAATGGTCGACCTTTGCGCCTGCCGACAAGACCTCCTGTGTCAACGAATCGCGAATGGGTGGGGAGTCGAGCTACACCGAATTGCTGACCTGCCTGGAAATGGCGCGCGACGTGCGCAACATGCACACCGACGGCGAGGGCAAAGCCAAGGGCAAGACGGCGGCGCCGGCACCAGTGCCGACAACCGCCCCGCCCGGCGCGGCGGGCCCGCCGACCGTCATACGGCCGAAATAGGCGGAAGCTTTCGCGATCGGGCCCGGGCAGCCATGATCATTCAGACCGCACCCCCAGGCACGCCGCACTTGGCGGTGATGATGTACGAGCACACCGCCCTGTGCGCACAGTTCGCGCGCGCGTTCGGTAATGATCGGTTCGAGGCGCTGTCGCCGCTCGACCTGATGATCTACGTCGTCGGGCATCACGATGCCGGCTGGGCGGAGTTCGACCGCGATCCGGCGGTCGATGAGAAAACAGGTCTGCCTTACAATCTCGTGGAAACGCCTGCGGAATACATCACCGTCACCAGCCGGTTGTCGCCTGACTTCAACGAGCGGCAGCATCCCTACTGCGGCCTGATATCGAGCATGCACAGCTGGGGCCTCTATAATGGGCGCTACGGCCTTTCCAACCTCGTGCTCATTGACAGGATTCCAGAGCACGACCGGCCGATTGCCGTGCGCATGCTCGACGGCGAGCTGGCGCGGCAGCAACGCTTGAAGGAAGAGATCGGCAAGGACGGCAAAACGGCGGGCTGGCTCGACGAGAAGAAGATCTTTCAGAACTACAAGCAGCTGCAATTCCTCGACACGCTTGCTCTCTACTTCAATCGCGTGCATCCCGACGAGCGCGTGCCGCAGAGTTTCGAGCACGTGCCGCTGAATGCGCAAGAGGATGTCGCGGTGACAATCCGCCCGCAGGCGGCCGGCGTTTACGCGCTGTCGCCGTTTCCTTTCGCGCCGGATGCGGCCGAATTTGCCTTCGCGGGGCGCCGCGTCGCGCCGCGCGGCGAAGAGGCCAACGGCGGCTGGTCGGCACTGCTCAAGCGCGCGCCGACCGAGTGGGAGCGCTTCAGGCTCGTTCCCGCGTAGCAGGGCGGACCCGCCGCGGCGGTACTCGTGTCACTCCGCGCGCTTTACCGCCGGTATGTTTGATCGAATTCCGCGACGGCGCTGAATCCCATCAACTCGCTGAAGTCGCCGAATTTGTAGAGTGAAGCATCGACGCCGACGCTGGAGCCCTCCTTCTTGAGGTGCTGGTACACCTGACGCAGGGCCGCCCCCGCCGCGAGGAAGCCCAGCGCCGGAAAGATGGCGATGGAATAGCCGATCTCCTCTAGCGTCTTGCGGTCCGGCACCGGCGTGCGCCCACCCTCGACCATGTTCGCCATCAGCGGCTTGTCGAAGCTGCGACCGATCTTCCGCATCTCCTCCAGACTCTCGGGGCTTTCGACAAAAAGAATGTCGGCGCCGGCCTTGGCGTAGGCATCAGCGCGGCGCAGCGCCTCGTCCAGTCCCAGCGAGGTGCGCGCGTCGGTGCGGGCAATGATCAGAAAGTCGGCGGAGTTCCTGCTGGCGACGGCGACCTTGATCTTGTCGACCATGTCCTCGATGGGCACCACGCGGCGGCCGAGCATGTGCCCGCACTTCTTGGGAAACTCCTGATCCTCAAGCTGGATGGCGACAGCACCCGCCGCCTCATAGCCGCGCACCGTGTGCTGGACGTTGAGGAGTCCGCCGTAGCCGGTATCGCCGTCGGCCATGAGCGGCGTCCTCGTTGCCTCGGTGAGGACCTTCACGCGGCCGACCATGTCCGTGTAACTCGCGATACCGGCATCCGGCAGACCCAGGTGCGACGCGACGGTGCCGTAACCGGTCATGTAGAGCGCCTCGAATCCCATCTGATCGGCGATCCGCGCCGAAATCCCGTCGAACACGCCGGGAGCAACCAACAGTTCCTTCTTCGCAAGACGTGCGCGGAAGTCCGGTTGCTGTCGTTCGCTCATGCGCCACTCCATGGTCCGGCCGGCAGCTTTTGTCCGGCGGACGCTGCGGCGAAAAATTCTCGTCGAGTGTGCTACGCGGGGGAAATTGTGTACAGTCTTTGTCAAGCGGAGATGATCGCATGAGTGTCGGGGAGGGTGATGGTGTCGACCGCGCGGCGGCTTTGCGCGCGCTCGTGGCCGATACCGGGGTGAGCGTGTCGCCGGCGGAAGCGGACGCCATGGTGCAGTCGCTGGCGCGCTTTCAGGCTGCGCTTGCAAGCCTTCTGCACCAGCCGTCGTTCGACGAGACCATCGAGCGTTTCTTTCGCCTGCTCGAGACCGGCGCCGCGAAGGGGGCTTCCCGGTGAACGATCCTTCGGCTCTGACGGTGAACGATCCCACGGCTCTGACACTGCGCGAAGCGGCCGCTGCGATTGCGCAGGGCGCCTTGCGTGCCGAGGCGCTCGTCGACGCGTGCCTCGACCGCATCGAGCGTTTGCAGCCGAAGCTCAATTGCTTCATCCGCGTGACCGCGGATGCCGCGCGTGAGCGGGCGCGCGAGGCGGATCGCGCGGTCAAGGCCGGGCGCAAGCTTGGTCCGCTGCACGGGGTGCCGCTCGCCCACAAGGACATGTTCTACCGCGCCGGCGAGGTTTGCAGCTGCGGGTCGAAAATCCGCGCCGCGTTCGTTCCCGACCATACGGCGACCGTGCTGGCGCGGTTCGACGCAGCCGGCGCGGTCGACCTCGGCCGCCTCAACCTCGCGGAATTCGCGCTCGGCCCGACGGGCCACAACGATCATTTCGGCCGCTGCAAGAATCCGTGGAATCCAGAGCACATCACCGGCGGCTCATCGTCCGGCTCCGGCGCTGCGGTGGCCGCCGGCCTGGTGTTTGGAGCGCTCGGCTCCGACACCGGAGGGTCGGTGCGGCTGCCGGCGGCCGCCTGCGGCCTCGCCGGAATAAAGCCGACGCTCGGCCGCGTGAGCCGATATGGCGCCATGCCGCTTTCACACTCTTGCGACTGCATCGGCGTACTGGCCCGCAATGTCGGCGACTGCGCGCGCCTCCTCGCCGTCATTGCCGGACCGGACGAGCGCGACGGCATGTCGAGCCGCAATCCGGTGGAGGATTACGAGCGCGGCCTCGAAGATGCAGGAAGTGCTGGAGCGCTGGCCGGCGTCACGATCGGCGTGCCCAGCCGATACTACTACGATGGAATAGATGCCGAAGTGGCCGAGCTGCTCGCGGCGAGCCGCGGCGTGCTCGAAAAGCGCGGCGCCAAGATCGTGGACGTGCCGATCGGAGACCATGCCGCGGTCAATGATCTCGCCGGCACGATGGTGATGGCCGAAGGCGCGGCCGTGCATCTGCCCTGGCTGCGTGAGTGTCCGCAGGACTACTCGCCGCAGGTGCGCGCGCGGCTTCTCGCCGGCGCCGGCCTGCCGGCGACACTTTATCTGCAGGCGTTGCAGGCGCGCTCGCAGCTGCTCGACGAAATCCTGCGCGACACATTCACCAAGTGCGACGTGCTGCACATACCGGTGCTGAAACAGCCGGTGCCGACCGGCGCCGAAACCGATGTCCGTGGGTCGGCGGCGATGGCGGCGGTGCTGGCGCAGATCGTCGCCGCCACGCGCCCGATCAACTATCTCGGCCTGCCGGGACTCTCGGTCCCCATCGGCTTTACCCGCAACGGCTTGCCGCAGGCGATGCAGCTTGTGGGTCGGCCGTTCCAGGAGGGCCTGTTGTTCCGCATCGGCGCCGCTTACGAAGCCGGCGCCGGCCGCCGGAGCGAACGGCCGCCGCTCAACTGAAATTCGTCACGAGACGCGCCGGCCGGGCGAGCCGAGCGAAGCGCGCGGCGCGAGCACGTCGCGCACCATGTTGGCGTGCGTGTTCGCGTGCTGCCCGCCATAGGCGCGGCGTTTGACGAAGGCGCCGTCGCCGGCGCGGCCGACATAATTGCCGTTATCGATCACGACCTTGCCGCGCGACAGCACGGTCTCGGTGTAACCCTTCACCTTGAAGCCTTCGTAGGCGCTGTAGTCGATATTCATGTGGTGAGTGCGGCCGTTGAAGGCGCTGATCGTCTCTTCGCGCGCCGGATCGAAAATCACGATGTCGGCGTCGCTGCCGACGGCGATCGTGCCCTTCTTCGGGAACAGGCCGAAGATCTTTGCCGGCGCGGTCGAGGTCAGCTCGACGAAACGGTTGAGCGATATGTGCCCGGTGCTGACGCCATAGTGATAGATCAGGCTCATGCGGTTCTCGATGCCCGGACCGCCGTTCGGGATCTTGCTGAAATCGTTGCGGCCGAGCTCTTTCTGCTCCTTGAGACAGAACGGGCAATGATCGGTCGAGATGACGTCGAGAGCGTGCGAACGCAGGCCGTTCCACAACTCGTCGTGATTCCATTTTTCCCGCAGCGGCGGCGTGAGCACGTATTTGGCGCCGTCGAAGCCCGGCTCGTCGTAGCGGTCGACGTCGAGCAGCAGATATTGCGGACAGGTCTCGGCGTGGGCCATGACGCCGCGCGCCTGCGCCATGCGCAGCTCGTGGAGCGCGTCGTAGCAGCTCAAATGCACGATGTAGACCGGCGCGCGCGCCACCTCCGCAATCGCGAGCGCGCGGTGCACGCCTTCCGCCTCCAACCGCGTCGGGCGCGTCAGCGCGTGATATTTAGGTTCGATGTGCCGTTGCTCGAGCGCGATCTTCACCAATTCGTCGATGACGATGCCGTTCTCGGCGTGCATGCAAACGAGCGTGCCGTCCTCGCCGGCTTTGCGCATGGCGCGAAAGATGGTGCCGTCGTCGGAGAGCAGCGCGCCCGGATACGCCATGAACAGCTTGTAGCTGGTGACACCGTTGTCGGCGAGGCTGCGCATCTCGCTGACGCGTTCCTGCGGCATGTCGGTGACGATCATGTGGAACGCATAGTCGATCGCCGTCGTGCCGGCGGCCTTGGCGTGCCAGGTGTCGAGCGCCTTCAGCGTCGAAGTGCCGCGCGTCTGCACGGCGAAATCGATGATGCAGGTGGTGCCGCCATGGGCGGCGGCGCGGGTGCCGGTCTCAAAAGTATCTGAGGTTGTCGTGCCGCCGAACGGCAATTCCAGATGCGTGTGCGGATCGACCCCGCCCGGGATCACCAGCTTGCCGGACGCATCGATGCGCTTGTCCGCGTCGATCGCGAGGTCCTTGCCGATCAAAGCGACCTGCGAGCCGTTAATGAAGATGTCGGCACGATAGTCGTCGACCGCGGTAACGATACGCCCGTTTTTGATCAGTACGCTCACTTTTGTGCTCCCCGTGGCGGTTTGACAGGCCCCTGTTCTGATGTATCATTCGCAAATTGAAGCGGCGCACAAGGGCTTTGGCCTCCTGCCTGGCTGTCTATTGCCGCTCCGGGCTTCAACAAACGCAACCCACATTCGCTAGTTACAACCAGGGGAGACATGCATGCGCGTACAGCAAGGACAGTGGTCGCGCAGATCATTCTTGAAGACCACGGCGGCCGGCGTCGCTGCCGCCGGCGTGGCCGGCAGCTTCGCACGGATCGCGGACGCCGCCGACGGACTGCGCAGCATCGGTCTCGGCGTCAGCGAGATCAATGAGATCCAGGACAAGGCAACAAAGGACCTCGGCTTCCCGGTGAGCGGGCAGGCGATGGGCTACGGCGACATGTTCAGCAAGATGCTGAACCAGAACGACCAGTACGAGATCGCCGAAGGTTACTACAACGACATGGACGTGATGCTGCCCGCCAAAGTCTGGCAGCCGATCGACACCAAGAAGCTGAAGGACTGGGACAAGGTCACCAACCTCACCAAGACCGGAAGGTTGACGCCTGAATCGAGTGTCGGTCAGGGCGACGCGCCTTACCTGTTCCTCTGGGTCGACGAGCAGGGCAACAAAACGAAAGGCCCGTCGCAGTACATCAGCATGTGCCCGGCGTTCCACAACGCCGACTCCATCGGCTACAACCCGAAAGCCACCGGCAAAACGATCGAGAGCTGGGGCGAGCTTCTCAACAAGCAGTACAAGGGCAAGGTCGCGCTGCTCAACGTGCCGCAGATCGGCGTCATGGACGCGGCGATGGCGATCGAGGCGCTCGGTCTCAAGAAGTTCGGCGACAAGGGCAACATGACCAAGCCCGAGATCGACTTCCTGATCGACTATCTGATTCCGCTGAAGAAGGCGGGCCACTTCCGCGCGTTCTGGGAGAATTTCGGCCAGTCGGTCAACCTCATGGTCAACGGCGAAGTGGCGCTCGAGAGCATGTGGTCGCCGGCGGTCGCCGCGATCCAGGCCGAGGGCGTACCCTGCGTCTACGCGTTCCCGAAGGAGGGCATGCGCGGCTGGCACGGCGGTCTTGCCATCTCGGCGAAGGTCAAGGGCAAGCAGCTCGACCAGGCCTACGAGTACATCAACTGGTGGCTCGCCGGTTGGCCGGCCGCGTTCGTCGCCCGCCAGGGCTACTATCATTCGATCCCCGACAACGCGAAGAAGTTCCTCGCGCCCGAGGAATGGGACTACTGGTACGACGGCAAGCCGGCAGCCAAGGACCTGTCCGATCCGTTCGGCACGGTGATCATCAAGAAGGGCGACGTCCGCACGGGCGGCTCGTACTGGAGCCGGTACTCCAAGATCGCCGTGTGGAATTCGCTGATGGACGAGAACGACTACCTGGTGAAGCGGTGGACGGAGTTCCTCACCGCCTGAGCCTGATCACAGCTCAATAGCAGTCGTGAGCGACGCCGCCGGCTTCAACCGGCGGCGTTTTCGTGTATGGTTGATCCGTGACGACGGTCGAAACCTACTCCACATTGACGCGCACCGAGACGGCGCCGCGCGGGCTGATCGGCGCCGCGCCGCCCACGCATGCCGAAGCGGAGGAGGTGCAGCGCAAATACCGCCGCGAGCCCGGATTCCCGGTGCCGATACTGATCGCGCCGGCCACGCTCTGGCTCGTGGTCTTCCTGTTCCTGCCGCTGCTTTCGATTTTCATCTTCACGTTCTGGAAATCGACCGGACACGGCATGGCGCCGGCCTTCACCTTCGACAACTACCGCGCCTTCTTCGTCACGGAGGGCTTTTTCGATCCAAGCAATCCTGATTTCCTGACGCCATCCATTTTCCTGCGCACGCTATGGACGACGTTCCGCTTCACCATATCGGTGATGGCGATCTGTCTGATCCTCGCCTACCCGATGGCCTATTTCCTCTCGATGCAGGTGGAAGATTTCAAGTGGCAGCTTGCTTTGTTTCTCCTCGTCATGGTGCCGTTCTGGACCAGCTATCTCATCCGTGCGGTGGCCTGGTTGCCGATGCTCGGCCGCCACGGGCTGATCAACGAATTTCTGATCTCGATCGGCGCCATCGATGAGCCGGTCAGCTTCTTTTTGTATTCCGAGTTCAGCTACACCATGGCGCTGGTGCAGCTCTATGTGGTGCTGGCGGTCGGACCGATCTTCTTCTCGCTCGCCAAGATCGACCGCACGCTGCTCGAGGCGGCGCGCGACATGGGGGCGACGCCGTTCCAGATCTTCCGCGAGATCATCGCGCCGCTGTCGCTGCCGGGCGTCGCCATCGGCATGATCTTCATCTTCGTCATGCTGATGGGCGAGTTCGCCACCGCCGTCGTGGTCTACGGCGGCAAGACCTCGACCACGGGCACCGTGATCCTCAACTACTACGCCATCGCCAACTATCCCTTCGCCGCGGTCAACGCCTTCATGTTGATGGTGGCGATGATGATCGGGGTCATCGTCATCCTGCGGGTGGTGGATATCCGCAAGGAGCTCTAGCGATGGAGCGCTCGACCCCGGAACGCCGCCGCAAGGCCCGCGTCAAAGCCGGCTTCAGTGTCTACTATGCGATCTTCCTGATTTTCGTCTACGGGCCGATGTTCGCGATGTTCACGCTGTCCTTCCAGGGACCGCGCGGCGGCGTGACCTTTCCGATGCGCGGCCTGAGCTTCTTCTGGTGGGAGAAGCTCGCCGGGCCGTCGGCGGTCGGCGATCTCAAGGCCTCTTTGGTGCGTTCGCTCATTCTTGCCGTCGTGGTGATGATCATCACCGCGCTGTTCTCGACCATGCTGGCGATGGCCTTCCGCAAGCGCTTCCGCGGTTCGGGCGCACTGTTCTATGCGGTGATGGCCGGCCTGATGGTCCCCGGCGTCCTGCTCAGCCTCGGTCTGGCCTCGCTGCTGCGCCAGATCGGTATTGCGCCGAACTGGTGGTATTCGGGCCTCGGCGTGCACGTGGTGTGGACGCTGCCGTTCGGCTTTCTGGTGATGATGGCGGTGTTCAACCGCTTTGACGCCCGTCTCGAGGAGGCGGCGCGCGACATGGGGGCCGATGAGTGGACGGTGTTCAAGGAGGTGACGCTGCCGCTGATCACGCCGGGCATCGTGGCGGCGGGGCTGTTCGGCTTCACTCTCTCCTACGACGAGTTCGCCCGCACCACCCTGTTGTCCGGCGCGCAGAACACCCTGCCGCTCGACATCAACGCGTCGCTGACGCAACGCGTGCAGCCGACGCTGTTCGCGCTCGGCACCGCCTCGACGATATTCTCGCTGCTGATGATCGGACTGTTTATTGTAATTTATACGATCCTGTATCGGCGCTCGCGCTAGCCGCGGAGCTCTGCCGCACCACCTTGAGCAGCCAGTAGATCAGGCAGAAGACCACGGTGAGGATCACCATGGCGACGACGGCGCCGAGCCGGGAGCCGAACTCGGCACCGAGCGTGTAGCCGCTCTGCAACAGATAGACGCAGAGGATCTGCATCGATTGCGCCGCGGCCCCGGCGCAGAACAGGATCGCGATGAAGGCCGACCCGCGCAGCGAGGCCAGCACCATGCCGTCGACGCTGCGCCGCTGCACGATGTAGAGCCGATAGGCGCGCCAGTGATAGCCGCAGAAGCCGATGATGCCGGCGATCAGCACGACCCAGAAGATCGCGTTGTCATAGCCGAGCCCGTTGATGACCAGCGTGAAGAAGTCCTCGAACGGCTTGTAGAAGTAGAGGAAGATGAGAATGACGATGAAGGCTACGTAGCCTACCAGCGCCCAAAACAGCCGCCATCCCGCCATTTCGACTAAGCCCCTCGATGATTTTGCGGATACCCCGGCCGCGCGTGCGGCGTCAGTTGGAGCACGTCACGTCGCCAACGGCAAGGGGCCGGTCCCGCAGCGCCGGCGCATGGAAGCGCTCAGGCATTGGCCTTCATCGCGACGATAAGCAGGACGAGATAGATCACGACGAAGACGGCATCCTTCAACGCCGGCAGGACTTGGCGCTCGCCAGCTGACGAGACCAAGGTCACGACTTCGAGAATGAAGAATACGGCCGCGAGGATGAGGAAGGGCCACATCGAGCCCCACCACGACGCCGGCGCGGCGACGCCTTGCGTGGTCGCCCAGATCAGGAACAGCACCGGCAGGATGACCAGGTATCCGTAGCCGATGAGAAAGCGGCTGCGCGACGCCGTGCGGTCGATGACCCAGAACGCGGCAAAGAACAAGACGAGATTGAGAATATCCCAGAAGCTTGCGGCGTAGCCCTCGGGCTTGTCCACGCTTCGCAGATTGAGGAACGCGAGCATCAGCAGAAACAGCAGCAGGTCGCAGAGGAGCCATTCGCGCACCGCCTCGGCCGTGCTTTTGCCGCCCCACACGCGCGTCGCCTTGTCGATGATGAGGACCAGCGCCACGCCGAGGCTCGCGGGATAGACGAGTTGCGCGAGCAGCGCGTGCTGTGCGGCATGCGCGAGCCCGATCCAGCACAGCAGCACTACGGCGACGACCAGGCCGGCGAGGCCGAGGATGCGCGGCGCCGGCGGTATCGAAGGGGCCGGCACGCTCGCCGGCGCCTTCTCGGCTACCGCCTCGCCCGCCCGAGTCGGTACGGCGGGGAGGGCGGGTCGCGTCGACTGCGCCAGCGTGTAGGCAAAGGAGACGAGGAGCCCGATGACGCCGAGGGCGACCATGACCGCGGCGAAGATGATCGTGCGCGTGTCTGATCGCCAGTCTTCGAAGGTCTCGCCCCACGCCCATTGCCCACCGTTGGCAATCAGCCAGATGACGAAAGCCGCAATGGCGGCGAGGAGCAGCAGCGCCAGGGTGAATTCGTACCACCGCGGCGGCTGCGTCGCCGGCTCGCCCGGGCCGCCGCCCGCCGTCTGCGGCCGTTGCGCCGAGCGCACCAGCAACGCAATGAGAAAGGCCAGCACGCCGATAATGGCGACGACGACCATGGCCTCGACGAAGATTGTCGCTCGCTGTTCCAAGGACGTTTCGACCTTTCGCTAAGGGCGGGCGTGGGTGCCTCTAGCGCCCGTTGCGCAGGAGCGTTTCGGCGCACTTCTGCAGGCTGTCGTTGGCGGCGCGCTCGAGGAGTTCGCCCAGCGAGCGGCCCTGGCCGCTCGCTGCCACCGCGGTTTCGCGGACCGTCGAGCCGTTGGCGCGCAACTGGCCGACCACCTCGATCGTGTTGCCATAGGCGCTGTGGCGCACGATCTCGAAGCTCCAGCCATCGCCGTGAGCTTCGCGCAAGCCGCGCAGCACCTCCGCCAGCGCGCCCCGCTCGCGACCGGCGACCGATTGCGCCGGCGCCACCGGCGGGCGTGACGCTGCGACCGGGCGGGCAGGGGCGGGCGACCGCGCCGGCGTGGTCGGCGGTCGAGGCGCGGCGGGCCGCTCTTCGGCGGCCGCGGCCCTTGGCTGCGGCGAAGATCGCATGCGTTCGCGCAGCGCGCGGGTTGCCGCCTCGTCCACGGTCTCAGCCACCGGATCGAGAACGACGCCGTAGGCGGCGCGGGCGTGTTCGACGGTGCAAAAGCCATCGAGCACGTCGTCGAGCACCTTTTCGGCCGGCCGCTCCAGCGGGTCGCCGAAGCCGCCGCCACAGGGGCCGTAGAATACGTGCACGTCACCGGCGGCAACGCGCAGGCCGGAAAACTTCGCCGGCATGTGCTTCACCTCGGCCGGCCGCGCGACGTTGTAGATGTCGACCTTGCCGACCGCGCCAGTGCTTCCGCCGAACACGCCCCAGGGCACGTCGTGATGGCGCTCGTTCTCGTGGGTGATGAACGCGTCGGTGAGGACGCGCTGCGCCTTGACCACGCCGATGCCGCCGCGGGAACGGCCGGCGCCGGGCATTACGTCGTCGCGCAGTTCGTAGCGGTCGCAGATCATCGGCAGGTGCATCGCCAGATCTTCGAGCGGGTTGTTGCGCGTGTTCGCCATCAGGCTGTCGATGCTGTCCGGGCCGTCGCTGCGCGGGCGGCCGCCATACGAACCCTCGTTGACTTCGAGGAAAACCCAATAGTCGCCGCTCGGGCGGACGCCCGCATAGGAGCAGAACGACAGGCTCGCCGAGCTGCCGGCGATGATGTCGTTGGGCAGAACCGGCGCCAGCGCCTTGTAGATCAGATCGATCACGCGGTTGATCTGGGCAAAGCGCGCCTCAGCGGCAGCCGGAAAGATCGGGTTGTAGATCGAGCCCTTCGGCGCGATGACGCTGACCGGGCGGAATGATCCCTGGTTCGAGGGCACTTTCACGTCCGAAGTCACCGCGTCGAGAAGGAGCGAGCGGATGGCGCAGAAGCAGGCGACCTTGGTCGAGCCCTCGAACGGGACGTTGAACGCGGTCTCGACTTGGTTGGCCGAGCCGGTGAGATCGATCTCGACGCCGTCGCCCTTGACGCGGACGCAGACCTTGATCGGCAGCCGCACATCGCGGTTCTTGCCGTCGTCGTCCAAAAAGCCTTCGGCGCGGTATTCGCCGTCGGGAATGGCAGCAATGCGCTGGCGCAGCACGCGCTCGGTGTAGTCCATCAGCTGCTGCGTTGCGTCGAGCACCATCTGACGTCCGTAGCGGTCCATCAGCTCGACGAAGCGTTTGGCGCCGAGCCGCGCCGAGGCGATCTGCGCGTCGAGGTCGTCTTGCAGCTGGCGCGCAGCGCGGCTGTTGCGCCCGATGTAAGTCCACAGCGCCTCGTTGCGCTTGCCGCGCTCGTAGAGCTTGGTGCCGGCAAACAGCATGCCTTCGGCGAAGACGTCGGGAATATCGATGATCAGTCCCGGCGTCGCGGCGCCGATGTCGAGGTGATGCGCGGTGTTGGCGGAGTATCCGACCAGCGTTCCCTCGTGGAAGACCGGCACGACGACGGCGATGTCCGGCGAATGGCTCGAGCCGTGATAGGGGTGATTATGAATGACCAGGTCGCCCTCGTGCCATTCGCCGCCCTGCAGCGTGTCGCGGATGCCGGCGAGGTAACCGGGCAGCGAGCCGATGTGCAGCGGCGTCGATTCTGATTCGCACAGCGTGTTGAAATCGGTGTCGAACAGGCCGGCGCCGAGATCCTGCGATTCACGGATGATCGAGGAGAACGACATGCGGTAGAGGACGTGCCCCATTTCCTCGGCGATGGTCTGCAGCGCGCCGTTGATCACCTGCAGCGTGATGGGGTCGATTGATTCTCGGGACATGCGCTGTCGCTCTTGTGATCGCCTTCAGCTGCCGCGACGGACGTGCAGATTGCCGAATTCCGCCACCTCGGCGACATAGCCGGGCGGCAGCAGCGTGGTCGAGTTGTGCTGGATCAGGATAGCGGGCCCGGCGACGCGATGGCCGGCCCGCAGCCGCCCGCGGTCGTAGCGCGGCGTGTCGACGGTCTGGCCGTCGTCGAATGTGGTCGGGCGGCTGTAGAGGACGGCGTCGGATATGGCCTGACCGTTCGCCTTGTCGATGCGCGCCACTTTGAGCGGCACCACGTCCTCGCGCCCGATTACCCGCACCGTGATCAGTTCGACCTCGCCGTCGTCGAAATGATAGCCGTAGTCGAGGCGGTGCTGCTGGTGGAAGCCCGTGACCACGTCGCTGAGGTTCGCCGCCGTGACCTTGCCGTCCGGCAGAGTGGCCCGCAGCTCGAATCCCTGTCCGTGATAGCGGCATTCGGCGAGCTTCTGGAATTTCTGCCGTTCGGGTTTGACTCCGTCCTTTTCAAGGTCGCGCCGGCAGCGCCCGACGAGTTCGTCGATCACCGCGTTGATCCTGGAAACGGCGGCCTGATCCGCGTGCTTGAGCGAGACGATGAGCGAGCGCGCATGCTCGTACTGCATGTCGGTCTGCAATAGCCCCATCGCCGCCGTAATGCCGGGCGCTACTGGCACGATGATCTCCTTCGCAGCGATCGCCTCGGCGAGCGCCACGCCGTGCAGCGGACCGGCGCCGCCGAAGGGCACGAGCGCGAATTCGCGCGGATCGATGCCGCGCGCCACCGAGTTCGAGCGAATGGCGAGCGCCATGTTCGAGTTGATGACCTTGATGATTCCGAGCGCGGCGTCCTTGACCGAGAGGCCGAGCGGCTTCGCCACCTTGGCTTCGACGGCCTTGTGGGCGAGGTCGGGATCGAGCGGCAGGTCGCCGCCCAGCATCTTGTCGGCGTCGAGGCGGCCGAGAACGACCTGCGCGTCGGTGACGGTCGGCTCCTCGCCGCCCCGTCCGTAGCAGGCGGGGCCCGGTTCGGCGCCGGCCGAGCGCGGCCCGACGTGAAAACCGCCCGCGGAATCGATGTAGGCGATCGAGCCGCCGCCGGCGCCGATCGAGACGAGATCGATCATCGGCACCAGGATGGGATGGCCGTTCACGTAGGAGTCGCGCGCATTCATGATCTTGATGCGCCCGTCCGGGATGGTGCTGATGTCGGCCGAGGTGCCGCCGATGTCGACGGTGATGAGGTTCGAGCGGCCGCAAAGCATGCCCTCGGCGCGGCCGCCGATCACGCCGCCGGCGGGACCCGACATCAGGATGCCAACCGCCTTCTGCGAACAGGTCTCGACAGTCGCGATGCCGCCGTTCGACTGGATGACGCGCAGATTGGCGCGAAAGCCGCTGTCGGTGAGCTTGCTCTGCAGATTGTTGAGATAGAGCGAGGTCTTCGGCCCGACGAAGGCGTTCATCGCCGCGGTGGAAAAGCGCTCATACTCGCGGATGACGTTGGCTACCTCGGACGAGGTGCAGATATAGGCGTCGGGCATCTCGGCGCGAACGAGCTCGGCGGCGCGCCTTTCGTGCGCGTCGTTGAGGAACGAAAACAAAAAGCCGATGACCACCGATTTGATGCCGCGGCGCTTGAACAGCTTTATGGCCTCGGCGACTTCGCTTTCGTTCAGTGGCGTTTCGACCTTGCCGTCGGGCGGCAGGATGCGCTCCGTCACCGCGATGCGGTTGCGCCGTCGCACCAGCGGCCGCTGCTGCCACGGCACCTCGAAATGCAGCGAGAAATTATATGGCCGCTTGTGCCGGCCGATGTGCAGGATGTCGCGGAAATTCCGCGACGTCAGCATCCCCACTTCGGCGCCGTTGTGCTCGATGGTGATGTTGGTGGCGATCGTCGTGCCGTGCACGATCAGCGATACGTCATCCGGGCGGACGCCGGAAATCTCGCACAGCTCGCGCAGGCCCTTGAGCACGCCCTCGGATTGGTCGTGCGGCGTGCTCGCGACCTTGTGGACGAAAACGCCGTGATCCGCCTCGAGCACGAGGTCAGTGTTGGTCCCGCCGACATCGACGCCTACGCGCGCCATGGATCGCCCGAATCTTTCCCGCGCCGCCGTGCCAGACCCGGGTGCACAACGCCTTTTTGCTATCGACTGATAGTCAAGGAAACATTGTCAGCATTGGCGCGCCTGCGCAACCCCCAAGCCCCGGCGGGAAGTGTCGCGAGATGCTATGTGCAGGCCCGTTGAAACGGCATCCGAGCGGCATCGATTGGCAAAGTTGAGCACAGCAACCAAATAGTGGTTGAATGCTTCTCACAATGGAGAGGAACGCGAGCGATGGTTGCGACCGGCAAATTCGTCTGCTCCGCCTGCAGGTGGTGGCATTACCACCCGACCGAGGGCGCCGAGCCGGGCTCGGAGCAGGCGGTCGGGTATTGCCGGCGCTTTCCGCCGGCGCGGCGGGAGAACGGCGTCGGCGCCTGGCCGATCACCTTCGGCAGCGACTGGTGCGGCGAATTCACCGACAAGGCCGAGGTGTCGTGGCCGTCGTCGCGCGTCGCTCCGGCGCATTGAGGTTAATTGTTCCCCTAAAGCTACGGCGCGCGCGTCATCATTCCGGGGCCGAGCGAAAGCGAGGAGCCCGGAATCCATAACCGCGAATCGTGACTATGGATTCCGGGCTCGCCGCTGCGCGGCGCCCCGGAATGACGACGGAAAGACCTAGAATCTAAATAAGTTCGATGCAGTTCATCAGCGCCGCCTCGGCGGCGCGGCGAAAGGCGTCACGCTCGTCCGCCGCTGAGCCGCCGGTGCCCAAGCTGAAGCGCACGCCGTCGGCTGCCCCGGTGACGGCGCCGGAGGAGAAAGCGGCGCGGCCGAATTGCGTCCGCACCGCGCCGTCCTTGCCGAAAGTGAGTTTGCACAGCACGATCGCCTCGCCGCTCTCGCGGCGCTGCTCGGTGATCTCGTAGCGCCAATCGCTGCCGAAGCGCTCGTTCATCCGGCGCACGGCGGGAGACGAACTTGCGTCGAGCAGAGTGGAGGTCTTCGCGGCACGCGAACTTGAATCGCGATCGGCCGCCACCGGGGCGCGCGTGTCCGCAGCGCGTTCGCCGCTGCGGCGCAGCCCGCCACGATAGAGATCGTCGAACTGCTTCCTGCTCTGCGTCAGCATGTCGTCGAACAGCGACGACGGTTCGGAGCGTCTTGTCTCGGCCATGTGCGGTCCTCAGCCAAAGCGCTGGGTGCGGGGCCACCAGCGGTCGAAATCGTCCTGCGCCTTGGCGGCGAAATCCACGCTGCCGGTAAAGGAAGCGAGATAGTCGAGGGCCTCCGCAAGTGGCACGACGTCGGCGTACTTGGCGTCGATGTCGAAGAGATTTGCTTCGTGTGGCCCGGGCGCTCGATCGCCGACGGCTTCGCGCACGACGATGGTGTGGTAACCATATTGCAGGGAATCGATCGCCGAAGCGCGGATGCAGCCGCTGGTCGTGCAGCCGGCCATGATCACCGTGTCGATGCCGCGCGAGCGCAACAGCATGTCGAGGTCGGTGCCGAAAAAGGCACTGGCATACTGCTTCTCGATGACCCGCTCGCCGGGCAGCGGCTGAATTCTGTGGTCGACTTCGATGAGCGGCGACCCTCTCTGCAGGATGGCGAGCGAGGGCACCTTCTTCACGAAAATGCCGCCGTCGCGCAGGTCCGACGCATAGACGACGGTCGTGTAGACGATCGGCAGCTTCCCGCGACGAAACGCGTCCTGCAACTGGCGCGTGGCGTTGATCTCCCAGGCGAAGTTGCCGCCGAGCGGCGTCGAGGGGTCGGTGAAGCCGTTGATGAAATCGACAATGAGCAGGACCGGGCTCTTGCCGTAGCCGGACCGGCCCGCGAACCCTTTGCGCTCGTAGTCCGCCCGCGTGCCGCTTTGCCAGTCGTTCATGGCTTTGCTCCACCACGCCGATGAGAATGATAAAGGATTGCGTTGCCGTCGGCCCCTTGTCAACGATCTCCCAAGCAAAAGGAAAGTGCGGCTCCGTGTGCAAGTCCAGCCGGCGCCGCCTCTTGCCGGTGCGCACGCAACGTGGGACTGTTGCATTGCAAGCGTCCGTTCGCTCGCCGCCGAGCGGACCGTTTTTCTGTTTCCTCGGTTTTTCACCCAGCGGCCGAGCACCACCATGACCGACGAGAACCGAACCCGCCCGCCCTTCGGTGCACCACGAGCCGGCTATGCGCCACGGTATCAACCACGCTCGCTGGTGCCTTCGCGCACGGCGCAATCGGCGCGCAGCGAGCGGTCCGCGCCTCGCGCCGGAGGCAGCGGCAAGAAGGAGATATTTTGCGCGATCGGCGTCGATGTCGACGCCGTTGCCGGCTGGCTCGGCTCCTATGGCGGCGAGAATTCGCCTTGCGACATCTCGCGCGGCCTGTTCGCTGGCGAAATCGGCGTGCCGCGGCTCGTCAAGCTGTTCGATCGCCTCGGCATCCGCACCAGTTGGTTCATTCCCGGCCACTCGATCGATACCTTCCCGACGCAGTGCAAGATGGTGGTCGATGCCGGCCACGAGATCGGCATGCACGGCTATTCCCACGAGAACCCCATCGCCATGACCCCCGAGCAGGAAGAGGCGGTCATGGACCGGTGCATCGATCTTATCGAGCGCATCAGCGGGCGGCGGCCGACCGGGTATGTGGCGCCGTGGTGGGAATTCAGCACGGTCACCAACGAGCTGTTGCTGAGAAAGGGCATCAAATACGACCACAGCCTGATGAACGACGACTTTCACCCGTTCTACGTGCGGGTCGGCGACAGCTGGACGCCGATCGACTATTCGAAACACCCGGACGAATGGATGCGGCCGCTGGTGCGCGGCGAGGAGACCGACCTCATCGACATACCCGGCAGCTGGTATCTCGACGATTTGCCGCCGATGATGTTCATCAAGAGCGCGCCCAACAGCCACGGCTTCATCAAGCCGCGCGACATCGAGGAGCTGTGGTGCGACCAGTTCGACTGGGTCTACCGCGAATACGACTACGCGGTATTCGCCATGACCATCCATCCTGATGTCTCCGGGCGGCCGCAGGTCCTGCTGATGCTGGAGCGGGTCTACGACTACATCTCCAAGCATGCCGGCATAAAGTTCTGCACCTTCGACGAGATCGCCGACGATTTCCGCCGCCGCTGCCCGCGGCAGGGCGCTTCCGCCGCCGAAGCGGCGCACGCGCGCTGAACGGTCGCGGGCCGGCGCCTGCATGTGCGCGTTGTGCGGCGTGCTCGGCGGCAAGGGGCATTGGAGCGATAGCGCCAGCGCCCCGGCGGCTTTTGCCGGCCGGACTGAACCGCAAACCAGGCTACGCGAACGCCAGGCGCGCACGCGGCTACTCAATCTTGTGCTCAAGCACTACGGGGTCGTGGTCAGGGACTGGTCCGGGAGTTCTTATTTGTTGACCAGCCGCACCGGCCGCACCGCGATTGTCGAGACCATCGCCGAAGTCTGGAGCGCGGCGGAAGGGCTCAGCGGGCGCAGCTGCGATCCGCTCGACGAAGGCTACTTGGCCGTGCTCGCCAACAGCGCGGGCGCAACGCAAGCAAGATGACAAGCTACGGCGACCTCACGCCGGTCAATATCGTCACCGGCTTCCTGGGCAGCGGCAAGACCACGCTGCTGCAGCGGCTGCTGCGGTCGCCGCAACTGTCCGACGCGCTTGTTCTGGTCAACGAGTTCGGCGAGGTCGGGCTCGACCATCATCTGCTGCAGGGCGTCGCCGAAAGCACGCTGCTTCTGGAAAACGGCTGCCTCTGCTGCGCAGTGCGCGGCGATCTGCAGAAGGCGCTGCGCGAGCAGCTGTCACGGCGAACGCGCGGCGAGGTGCCCCATTTCCGCCGCGTCGTCATCGAGACCTCCGGATTGGCCGATCCGGCGCCGATCGCCTACACGTTGTTGTCGGAGGCGGTGCTGCGCCATCACTTCCGTCTCTCCGGCATCATCACCACGGTCGACGTCGTCAACGGCGCGAGCCAGATCGGTAGCTTCCCCGAGGCCGCGAAACAGATCGCGATGGCCGACCGGCTGGTCTTGACCAAGACCGACCTGGCCGACGGGCAGGTGCCGAGCGCATTGCGAGCGCAATTGCGGGCCCTCAACGTCTCGGCGCAGATCGTGGCATCAAGCGCCATCGGCGACGATTTCCACCGTCTGCTGACCGACGACATCTACGATGTCGAAGGAAAATTTCGCGAGGCGAGCCGCTGGACCGAGGGAGAAGCCGGCGGGCACGGGCACGGCGCCCACGATCATACCGCGGCGGTGCAGTCGTTCGTTGTTACATTCGATCGGCCGCTCGATTGGACGGCGTTCGGCGTCTGGGCCACCATGCTGCTGCACCGTCACGGCGCCGACGTGCTGCGCCTCAAGGGACTGTTGAACGTCGCCGGGGTGCCGACGCCGGTGCTGATCAACGGCGTTCAGCACATTGTCCATCCGCCGAGCCATCTCGAAGAGTGGCCGGACGCCGACCGGCGCTCGCGTCTCGTCTTCATCGTGCGCGCGTTGCAGCGAACGCGCATCGAGCGCTCGCTTGTGGTCTTCAACGACCTCGTCAATGCGCCGGCGGCATCAGTGCGTCCCCGTGCAAGCGGGGACGCAGTCACCGCGCGCCAGGACCACGTCGCCGGGTCTGGATTCCCGCTTGCGCGGGAATGAGCGGGAATTTCGTGTAATTTAGCGCACCCGCGGCGGCGCGCTTTGCGGCCGCCAGCCGGTGCGCAGTGCACGCACGACGTAGTGCAGCAGATAGAAGATCACCGCGAAGATGATCAGCAGGAAGATGGCGAGCAGCTTCTCGCCGAACGCGGTGTCGAAGATCGGGCCGCGGTTGACGAAATATTCGCCAAGGACCTCGATCGCCTGCAGTGTCGCGCCGGCGCAGAAGATGACGATGGCGAGGATCGCCGCCTGCAGCGTGTCGAACACCAGCGTGTCGACGTTGAGTTCGCTGACGTTGCGGAAAATCTCGTTGTGGTACGACTGCCAATGGGCGATGGCGTAGACCGCAATGCCGACTAGCGAAGCGAACCAGAAGACCACATTGCTGAAATGGATCAGCGGGATGTGCTCGACCAGGTAAGTCTCGAACGGACGATAGAAGTAGAGAAAGATGAGAAGGATGACGACGGCAACAACGCCGATCCAGAAATGCTGCTGTCTGGTGGTGTCTTCCGCCATGTTCGCGTCTTGGTTTTTGAGGTCCTCAGAAGATGGTAAATCATTCCGCAGTGATGTCAAAATCTGCATGCGGCAGCGATTTTGCAGCCCCGGCGCGCGTGGTTAGCGAGTTGACAACGAAGCGCCACTCCGGGACTATTGGCGCTGAGACAGGCGTCCAGAACGCGTCTCTTCACGTGCCGGGATGGCGCGAACCCTGTGCCAGTGAAGACGAGAGGATTGGTGCCGGCTTCGGTGCAAGAAGGGCCCCGAAACGGCCGACGCAGGGGGAGATATGAGTAGCCGGCTCGGAATTGATGTCGGCGGGACATTTACGGACCTGCTTCTGTTCGACGAGAACTCCGGCGCGATGCGTTTGCTGAAGACGCCATCGACGCCCGCCGATCAATCGGTCGGAATTCTTAACGGCATCCAGCAGCTGGTCGAGGAGACGGGCATCTCCGCCTCGTCAGTCGCCGCCTTGCTGCACGGCACGACCGTGTCGACCAACATCGTGTTGGAGGCCAAGGGCGCCAAGGTCGGCCTGATCGTCACCGAGAATTTCGAGCAGGTCCTGCACCTCGCGCGCTCGCAGACGCCCGGACCGCTCGCCGGGTGGATCATCATGCAGAAGCCCGATCCGCTCGCCGATCTCGAGCTGACGCGCGGCGTCCGCGAGCGCACCAATGCGCACGGCGATATGGTGGTCCCGCTCGACGAGGGATCGGCGCGGCGCGCGGTGCGCGAGCTGATCGAGCTCGGCGCGGAATCGATCACCGTGTCGCTCATGCACTCCTATGCCAACCCGCAGCACGAGCAGCGGATCAAGGCCCTCGTCGAGGAGATCGATCCGGGCATGCCGGTGTCGCTGTCGTCGGAAATCCTGCCGGAATTCCGCGAATACGAGCGGGCGCTTGTCACCGTGATGAACGCCTATGTCCGGCCCAGCATGCGGCGCTATTTGAGCGGCTTCGAGGAGAAGCTGCACCAGGTCCAGTTCCAGCCGAGCGTCAACATCGTGCGCTCCGACGGCGGCCTGATGAGCGTCGAGCGCGCCAGCCAATCGCCGGTGCACACCATGCTGTCCGGTCCGGCGGGCGGCGTGTCCGGCGCCGCCTTCATGGCGGCGCTCGCCGGCTACCCGGAGGCGCTCGGCTTCGACATGGGCGGCACGTCGACCGACGTTTCGCTCATCCAGGAAGGCAAGCCCACGATCTCGCGGCAGACGACGGTCGGCTATTATCCGATCAAGGTGCCGTCGGTCGACGTGCACAGCGTCGGCGCCGGCGGCGGCTCGATTGCCCACGTGCCAATGACCGGCGCTCTGCGCGTCGGGCCGGAAAGCGCCGGCGCGGTGCCGGGGCCGGCCTGCTACGGCAAGGGCGGCGACCGGCCGACGGTCACCGACGCCAACGTGGTGCTGGGCCGGCTGCCGCCGCGGCTGCTCGGCGGCAAGATGGTGCTCGACACCAAGGCGGCCGAAGAAGCGGTGGCGAAGATCGCTCGCGCGCTCAGCCTCGACCTGCACCAGGCGGCGCAGGGCATCCTCGACATCGTCAACGAGAACATGTTCGGCGCGCTGCGTCTGGTCACCGTGCAGAAGGGGCTTGACCCTCGGGATTTCGCGCTGGTCGCGTTCGGCGGCGCCGGCCCGATGCACGGCAACGCCATGGCGATGCTCGCCGGATGCTATCCGGCGATCGTGCCGCCGACTCCCGGCGTGTTGTCCGCGCTGGGCTTCCTCTATTCCGACGTGAAGAACGAATTCGCCCAGACTTATGTGCGCAACATCGGCGACGCCGATCTCGGGCAGGTAGGCGACATCCTGGGGCGGCTCGGACGCGAGGCCAGGCTATGGCTGCGCGAGGAGGGAATCGAGGAAGCGCGGCAGCGCCTGCGTTACGAGGCCGACGTCCGCTATTTCCGCCAAGGCTACGAATTCTCGCTCGAGATCGATCCCGAACGGCTCGGAAGCGGCGGCCTCAACGACCTCGCCGGGCGTTTCGGCCTCGCCCATGAGCGCATCTACGGCTTCAAGCTCGACCAGCCGGTGGAACTCGTCAATCTGCGGGCGGTCGGCGTCGGAGCGGTGCAAAAGATCGATCTGCCGAAATTCGAGAGGGAAGGGCCGGACGCGGCCGCCGCGGTCGTCGAGCAGCACCGCGCCTATTTCGACGGCAGCTTCTCTTCGGTTAATGTCTACGACCGCTCCCGGCTGCGCGCCGGCAACCGTATTCGCGGCCCAGCCATTGTGGCGCAGATGGACGCGACCACAGTGATCCATCCGAACCATATCGGCGAAGTCGACGAGTATCTGAATATCCTGATCAAACCCGAGAAGGCGGCCTGAACGGCCGCGGAGACGATCTCGATGGCGAATCTAAGCCCGCTGAGCAGCAATGTGACGTTCGACGACCTGCTCAAGGCCAACAAGAAGCAGTTCGATCAGATCTTTTCGGCGCAGACGAAGGAATTGGGTCTGGTCGGCGCCAGCCACCGGCCGCCGACGGCGGCGGATCTGGCTTCTGCGAGCATGGCGTCGCAGCCGGCCGGCGAGACGTCCGACCTTTACGCCATGCTCAACGGCCGCTTCGGGTCGGGGTGGTCGTCCGAGGTCGTCGAGCACAAGACCGAGCGCGGCGCGGTGACCGTGCTCTGCAAGCTCACGGTCAACGGCGCTTCGAAGATGCAGTTCGGCTCGGCGCGGGCGAACGGCGACCAGGGCGCTTCGCTGCGGCTCGCGACCGAAGCGGCGCTACGCAACTGCGCGGAGATGTTCGGCGAGGAGGCTCCCGTCGAGGCGCGTGGGCAAGCGCCGGCGGCACGTCCGAACGGCGGACGCCAGAGCGGCGCCGTGCGCGCCGGCGCTGCTGCGGCCCAGGCGCCGAGCGAGGGCCGCCGGCTCGACCCGGTCGCGCTCGATCTCATCGAGAACGCGTTGCGCAACGCCCGCTACGAGATGGACGCGGTGCTGTTCCGCTCGGCGATGTCGCCGGTGATCCGCGAACAGCATGACGAGTTTCCGATGATCACCGATCCCAAAGGGCGGATGATCGTCGGCCAGTTCGGCTCCTACGTGAACGAGATGCTCGCCCAGAACAAGTTCGATCTCGAGCCCGGCGACATCATCCTGCAGAGCGATCCGTACAAATGCGGCGGCGCCATCAGCCACATCAACGACTGGATGGTGCTGGTGCCGGTCTTCCACGAAGGCGAGCTGGTCGGCTTCACCTCGATGTTCGGTCACATGATGGATTGCGGCGGCTGGGTGCCGGGCAGCATGCCGACCGACGCCATCTCGATCTTCGGCGAGGGCATGCGCATTCCGCCGCTGCTCCTCTACAAGCGCGGCGAGCTCAACAAGGCGGTGCTCGACCTGATCATGAACAACACGCGCACGCCGGAGATGAACTACAGCGATCTCATGGCGATCATCGCCGGCTGCCGTGCCGGCGAGAAGCGCGTGATCGAGATCTGCAACCGCTTCGGCCGCGAGACCTACAAGCAGGCCTGCGAGGCGCTGCTCGAGCGCACCAATCGCGCCATGCGCAAGCTGATCGTCCAGAACCTGCCCGAAGAGCCGAAGTCGTTCGAGGATTATGTCGACGACGATGGCCGCGGCAACGGCCCGTTCAAGATGAAGCTCACGGTCTGGCGTGAGGGCGACCATGCCTTCTTTGATTGGACCGGCACCTCGCCGCAGGCGCCGGGGCCGATCAACTTCTATCTGCACGAAGGCATGTTCAAGATGTTCATCGGGGTCTACATGATCATGGTGTTCGACCCCCAGATCCTGTTCAACGACGGGTTCTACGACCTCATTCACGTGACCATGCCCAAGGGCTCGCTGCTGCACCCAGACTTTCCGGCTGCGCTCGGCTCGCGCACCCATGCGCTGTCGCGGCAGTTCGACGTGCTCGGCGGGGCGCTGAGCTACAACGCGCCGGAAATGGCGACCGCTGCCGGCTACGGCTCTAGCCCGCATTTCCTCTATTCCGGCGTCGACAAGTCCGGCCGCCCGTTTCAGCTCATGGAAATTCTCTATGGCGGCATTCCCGGCCGCCCGATCGGCGACGGCATGGATGGGCATTCCTGGTGGCCGCTGTTCCAGAACATTCCGAGCGAATACCTGGAGACCTACTATCCCATGCTCGTCGAGGGCTACAGCACGATCATGGACACCGGCGGCGCCGGCAAGCACCGCGGCGGCAACGGCGTCGAGAAGATTTATCTGCTCCTCGAGGAAGGCGACATCTCGATCCATGACGATCGGCACCAGTCGCAGCCCTGGGGCATTCTTGGCGGGCGGCCCGGCGCCT
>Ga0207644_10000426_pt1 | contig 27342 bp, 29 predicted proteins | sample KBSS73metaG_FD_184326 | JGI IMG/M metagenome (GOLD analysis project Ga0207644, IMG submission 184326) | Switchgrass rhizosphere microbial communities from Kellogg Biological Station, Michigan, USA - KBS S7-3 metaG (SPAdes) (version 2) | ecosystem: Host-associated > Plants > Roots > Rhizosphere... | reverse complement strand
GACCCGATACAGCACGGCCAAGCCCCGCTTCGGTCAGTGCGGACAGATCCATGAAACCCTCACGGGATCAACACCGCCTAGCTTCTGCAATTACAGATCGAGGGGCCTAATGATCCGCAAATGGCTCCCTACCGGCCAGCCACATAGCGAGGTTACAGGCGTATTGGCGGATGGACCGCTGAGCCTCCGGGGATTGTGCGAGCGCAGTTCCGGGCGCCTCACCGACAAAGCTTGGGCAGCCCGAAGACGGATCCCAGTTGTAGTCCGCGAAATGGTGGAAGGTCGACTGGGCTATCCCCGGACCGCCATTCGCAGATGGTTCGAAGGCGACCGCTAAATTGAACTGCCTTCCGCTGGCTTGGCTGGTTCCCGTCGCAATCACCCGTGCAGTTTGATCATCAATCGGCGCCCCTACCGCACCTTCATGGGGATGGGCGGGCAGATATCGGATCAGTTCGCCTAACGCGGCCGGGTCAATCAAGACCGGGTGCGGCGGGTCCATGATCCCGATTTCCTGGAAGTCGCCATTGGCTCCCGAATGATAGTTCGGCCAGAGGATGTACGAAGTCTCGCGGTCGTCTATGACGCGTCGCGTCTCGTCCGGATCGACGTTCGTGCTGTGGAAAAAATGCGCTCGGCCGATGCCGCCGAGTGAGCAGACCGAGCTTCCCAGGTCCATATGGTCGCGCGTGACGAGGAGGCCACCTCCGTTCGACCGGAAACGGCTTATCGCGGCGCAATCTTCATTATGAAGGCCATCACCGGTATCCACCGCAAACAGCCAAAGTTCGTCGAAGTCCAATTGATCAATGGTCGACAACACGGGGTCAGGGCGGCCGGGCTCGACGCGGTCGCGCGAGGTGACGAGGCAGAGCGGCGAGCCATCATCATTGGTTAAGTTTGCGAGGTGATCTCGCAGCATCGAAAAGCGCTCGATGTTCCAATCGTCCTCGATCGATGGAATGGTCGTCTGGAGCAGGACGCGGATTGGTGAAGTTGTCATTCCGTCCTCCTGAAGCTCAGTGTTGAGCCTCCGGTCCACATCGTGGGGTAGACTTCTTTCGCGGCCCTGGGGCGCATCGGGCTAACCCGGCAGCTTGTCGGCTAGAACAAGTGCTTTCCGGATTTGCGGCGCGACGGTCAGCAATTCTTCCGCGCTCGTCATGAGTGCGGCGGCCACTTTTCCAGAGAGGTGGGCCTCCCGGCGCGCCTCCCCATCAAATGCATCGAAGATCGCGAACGTGCTCTGATCGAAGCGAACTGCGAACCAGGTTATTGTGCCCGGTTCGGCGTCGACCAATGCCTTCGCGTTTGCCAGGAAAGCGGCAACTGCGTCTTCCTTTCCGGGCTTTGCTTTGAGTTCCACGTAAAGCGCCGCGGCTGTCATGGCAGACTCCTCTGCACTCCCCCGGCCAGTGGCCCTTATAGACCCTTTTGAGCGGAAACCCTTAGAGAAAGTGCATGGCAGATGGCAACTTGGTACGGAGGCGCTGCGGGCATTGTTTCGCAGAAGCGCGATTTCGGCCGGCGTTCGCTGGTCGACGGCGCGCGAACACTTACCGGTGGTGTGAGTAGCGTCGCTCTGACCACGCGAGGATCAACGTCCAAAGCTGTCGACTGCTGACAGCCAGAGCTGTACTGGCATGCTGGCCGATCAGAGCCAGTCGCATGCAGCCAGGGCTGTCTTGGCCGTAGGCTTCTAAGCTGGTAGGTGCCGCGGCTTCACGGCCGCGGCACATGGTTTGAAGAACCTATTCCGCAGCTGTCCGTCAGCCCGGAACAGACGATGGCGAAGGATCGCCTTCTGGCGTGAGCGCTGAGAAATGCGCGGCCGCCATGCCCGTATAATGCATCCCACAGATCGCAACGGCCATCACCAGAGCCGAGCCCATCCTGCTTAGCAGACGCTGGCGCAATGTCGTCATCCACAGGGCCGCGATCGAGGCGAACAGCGCAATGGCGCCGGCACCGATAACCAGCCCCGGCTCGAAATGCAGGTGCAAGTCCCCGGCCATCGCCATCATACCCAGAAAGTGCATCGACAGGATGCCCGAGGCCATTGGGATTCCGGCAACAATGAGCGCTTCGCGCGGCTCGTGTAGGAGCGTGAGCGTGGCGAACCCCAGGATCGTGAAGACGACCGCAACCACCAGCGACAAGACGGTTGCCGGCCACAAGTAGCTGATCGTGACCCCATGAACGTGGAAGGCCGCCATTCCGGTGAAATGCATGGCCCAGATGGTGAGCCCTAAGGTCGTCCCTGAGGGCAAAACTCCCCTGACCTGACCTGCCTCGCCAATCGCAGAGCGACCCGCCCATGCGGGAGCCAGTCGCAGGGCGATATAGGAACCAAAGGCGGCGATTACGAACGAAAGGGCCACCAGCCATGGCTCATAATGACCGCGCATCGTCATGAAAGTCCGCGTTAGTTTCGTGTTTTCGGAATGTATCACAACCATCCCGACCGCAAGCGCTTTACCCGCAGCAGTTCCCGTGATCGGGGTCAGTCTGCCCTAGGTTCCGGGGCGCGCAATGGTAGTTTCCCCATCGCACTCTACCTACGGTGGTTCGCCACCAATCCTCCAGTAATCCCGCGTCATATCGCAGTTGCCTCGCGCCGGTCCGAAGAGGAACGGAAGGGGCCCCTTGATTGGGTTACGACAGGAGGAATACAATGAATTTGCACGTTTCTGCCAAGGGCCTCGCTGTCCTCTCGGCGCTGCTTTCCTTTGCCGCTCCGGCGATGGCCGCAGATGCCACGCTCGGCGTCAGCGCCGAAGTCACCAAGAACTGCACCGTGTCGACCACGCCAGTCGACTTCGGCCAGGTCGATGCCACGGCTGGCATTGCTGTCGATGGCACTGGTGCGCTCAAGGTAACCTGCACCAGCGGCACTCCGTGGACGGTTTCGGCCGACGCCGGGACCGGCGAGGGCGCTACGCTGACCGATCGCCACATGTCGAATGGGCCTCACCAGATGAGCTATACGCTCTACACCGATTCAGCCCGCAGCCAGATTTGGGGTGACGATGAAGACAGCCAGACCACAACCTTCGGCGACAACGGCACTGGTGTGGAGCAAACCAAGACGATCTACGCCAAGGTCGCTCCTGGCCAGACTGGCCTCCCGTCTGGGAACTACTCAGACACCGTCAACCTGACGATTACCTACTGAGCGATGGCGGGCGCGGCCACCAACTGGTCGGGAAAGAAGAGCGGCAGCCGCGTGGCGGCCGCTCTTCTCGCCCTGTTCCTGACGTTCGCAAACTCGTCGCCAGCCGTGGCCGGGTCGCTGCAGGTCGATCCGGTGGTGCTCGAGCTGGCGCGAGGCAATCGGGCGGCGGCGCTGACCTTGCGCAATCGCGACAGCGCCCCAAGCACCGTCCGCGTCGAGGTATACCGCTGGAGCCAACGGGACGGCGTCGACGTCTATGAGCCGGCTGGCGATATGATCGCCTCCCCTGCGCTCGCCACGATTCCGTCAGGCGCCAGCCAGCTGGTGCGGGTCGGCCCGCGTACCTCGCCGGCGGTGGATTCCTATCGAGTGATCGTGAGGGAGGACCCAAGCGCCCGCGGGCCCGGGACCGGGGTCAAGGTGGTGCTGCGGCTGGACCTTCCGCTGTTTATTGGCGGAGATCCTCACGCGCGGGCGGAGCTGACCTGGACTGCCCATCTTGCTGCTGATGGCGATCTCATCGTGGAAGGCACCAACTCCGGCGCACGGCAGGGCCGCATCCTGGGTATTTCAGTCAATGGCCTGGGGCGCGAGATAGTCTCCTCGCCACGGGCAGGGACAATCCTCGCCCATTCCGCCCGACGTTGGTCGCTCGGTCACCACAAGGAACTGACCGCCGGCCTTCCCGTCGAACTGCGCATTCGGAACGAACAAGGTGAAGTGGCAGCTCAGTCGGTCACGCTTGGCCAGCTCTAGGCTTGTCACCGCGATCATCTTCGTGGGAGTGGCACCCGTCCGGGCTCACGCCGAGGAGGCGCCCGTGGCGATGCTTGCCTCCATCACCCTCAACCGGAATCCCATTGCCGATCCCGCGCTGGTCTTCAAATTGGCGCAAGATCAGGTGTGCATACCCGTCGATGTGATGGTGCGGCTTGGCATTTCGAGCGAGGGTCTGCCCGTTCGTGCAGTCGAAGGGGAACGCTGTTTCGTGCTCGGGCCGGCAAATGGAATTGCCGCTCGCATCGATGCTGTCCGCCAGGGGCTGGCCCTTGACGTTCCGCCCAAACGTCTGCCGGCGGCACGTCTCGACGCGCAGTCGCGTGACCTGACGCCACTAACCGAAAGCGCCATAGGTGGCTTCCTGAACTATGATTTGGCGGTGACACACGCCGAAGCCGAAACGACGCTCGGTGCGGCCCTGACCGCCGGTGTGTTTGCTCCTGGCGGGCATGGCGACACCTCGTTTGTGGCACAAGTTGGCGGGGTCTCTCGGCTGACGCGCCTGGAGACCCGCTGGATCATTGACGAGCCCGAGCGGTTGAGCTCGTGGCGAATTGGAGACGCCGTCGCGGCAGGTGCCACCGGCGTGCCGCCGTTCCGCTTCGCGGGAATCCAGCTTGCCAGCAATTTCGCGACGCAGCCGAACTTTCCGACCGTGCCGCTGCCGACCATCGGCGGCAGCGCCGCCTTGCCGTCAATTGCCGAGCTGTACGTGAACAATATTCTGCAATCGCGGTTCAACGTTCGTCCGGGCCCGTTTACGGTTGCCGAGATTCCGCTCGTCTCTGGTGACGGCGAGGTCAAGGTGGTCGTGCACGATTTGCTGGGGCGCGAAACCGTAATATCGGAACGATACTACGCGGCGCCTCAACAATTGCGCCGCGGACTCTCGGCTTACTCGTTTGAAGCAGGATTCCTCCGCCGAGACTTCGGCCTCAGGAGCTTCGCTTACGGCCAGCCCTTCGCAGCGATGACCCAGCGCTACGGCATTTCGGATCGGTTGACGGGCGAATTCCACATGGCTGCCAGCTTGCAGGTTCAAGAAGCTGCCGTGGCCGCTTCCATCGCATGGCCGGGCATTGGTGTCGTCACCGCCGGCGTGGCGGCGAGCCATTCAGGCCGGGACAGCGGAGTAAGGCTCCAGTTGGGCCTCGAGCGCCGTTCTCCGACGCTTTCCTACGGGCTGGTGTCCGAATGGGCGAACGACTTTATCACGCTGGGATCGGTGCCACAGGGGCCGGGGCAGGCGGCACGCCTGCGCGCTTACATCGGCCGACCCACCTCATTCGGCTCCGTGGGCCTGAGTTACACCTCCACCCTTGCCTCGAACAAACCCCCTCTCAACATTGCCACTGCCGCTGCCGCCATTCGTCTTGGCCGCTTCGCCACGCTCAATTTCTTGGCGAGCTTCATCAGTGGACCGCGTGACGAAACAGCGCTGCGCGCCGTACTCACGGTGCCGCTGGGACGCTCCAGCAGTGGATCAGTGCGGGCCCTGGCAGGGTCGGCCGGTCTTGAAGCTGGCGTCAGCTATCGGCGGCAGACGCCGCCCGCCAGCGGATGGGGCTTTGGCTTCGACGCCAATGCCGGCCACACCCCCTCCGTCCAGACGCGCGCGGAATTGCAGACCGGCGCGGCGACCTTCAGTGGCGAGGTGTCCTTGGCGTCAGGAGCTGCCGCGGTCCGGCTCAGCGCCAGCGGCTCGCTGGGCCTAATTGCCGGCTCACCGTTCGCCGCGCGCCGACTTGGTTCCAGCTTCGGGGTAGTCGACCTCGGCGGTTTGCCGAACGTTCGGATTTTCGTCGACAATGTGCTGATGGGCCGCACCGCGCCGAATGGACGAATGATCCTCCCTCAGTTGCGAGCCTTCGAAGTGAATTCGATCCGTATTGAACCGGCGGACGTGCCGCTTGAAACCGAGCTTGTTTCCGATCGGCTGACAGTGCGTCCCCCGGACGGCAGTGGTGTGATCATACGATTGGCCGACCAGCCCGAAATCCCTGCCTCGGTCCGGGTGACGCTCGAAGACGGCTCGCCGCTTCCCGCCGGCGCAATGGTGCCGGTTCGGCCTGCCGACCAAACTGTTGAGAGCCTGCCGGACGGCCAGGTTGACCTCCCACTCCACACGGGAAACAACATGATTACGATCGATCTTGGGGCGCGCCATTGCGGCTTCAAACTCTTGATGCCGACAACGGGCAAGCTCGGCCGTCTAGCTCAGCCGCTGGTGTGCAGGGGCGCCGATCGATGAAGCAAGCGCTGCTCGCGATCGCCGTCGCCGCGCTGCCGACACCCGCGCGGGCGGCATCCTGCGTGGCGTCTTCAGCGGGCGTGAACTTCGGTGAATACGATCCCTTCGCGGCGGCGGCGCTGGCGAGTGTCGGACGGATCGACCTGCATTGCGATGGGTCGGTCGCGGCAGAGGTGAGTCTGAGTTCTGGCCAAGGAACCTACGCCGAGCGCCAATTGGTGGCAGGAGCGAACGCACTTGTCTACAACCTGTTCACCAGTTCGCAGTTCGTCAGCGTGTGGGGTGACGGGGCGGGGAGCACGGCCAAAGTAACGGTGGCGGGCAGCGATGTCGCTCTACCGGTCTATGGGCTCATCGCCCCCCGGCAGAACGTCCCCGCTGGAACCTACAGCGACATCATTGTTATCAGCATCACCTATTAGCGCCCTCAGCGCAGTGACTTCGAGATTGAGCCCGACAAAGCGCTTCGGTCGACCATCATTGCCGAACACGGCCCTGCCCATGCCTAGCACCCAGCGGATGGTGCCTTCCGCATCGATCGTGCGATAGCGCATGCGATAGGTCTCGCCTGATTGGACCGACTTATTGAACTGGTCGCCAACCCGTTGTCGATCGGCTTCGTGTACGGTCCCGGCCCACGCACCGCGGGTTAGCTCCAGCGGGCCATCCGGCCCCAGGCCGTGCATGTCCCGGCTGCGAGGGCAAAAGCGAAGTAGGCCTGAGTCTAGGTCGAGGTCCCAGAGGCCGACCCCGGCGTTCGCCTGGGCCAATTCCAGACGCCCGAGCGCCTCCTCCGCCGTCTGCTGGGCGGCCTTGATATCGTTGATATCGCTGGCACTTCCGACCATACGCAGCGGCAGGCCGGTAATGGGATCGCGCGCCACTACGCGGCCACGATCAAGGTTCCAGAGCCAGCCACCGTCGGCGCGGCGGAGGCGGTACTCGCATCGGAAGTTGTCGGAACAACCATCCAGATGCTCCTTGAGACAGCGCGTGAGCAGCGGCAGGTCATCTGGATGAACTAGATGGACAAAGCTGTCGAAGTTGGCGGGGAATGCATCAGGTGCATAGCCGAGCCGTGCGAGGAAGCATTCGGACATGGCCACTTCGCCCGTTTGGATGTTCCAGTCCCAGGCTCCATCGCCAGCCGCATCAAGAGCGTGAAGCAACGTTTCCTCGCTCAATCGCAGTTGTGCGCTTGAGTGCCGCTCGCGGCTGACGTTGCGGAAGCAGACCAGCAATCCTGCCGGATAAGGGCGTACGCTTGTGTCGAGCCAGGAACGCAGGTGCGGTTCGTAAAACTCGAAGCGCGTGGGCCGGTCATCAGCCAGTGCCTTATGCAGTTCGTGCCACGCCCGGGTCCCCGCAGTCAGCGGGAACCGCTCCCACAATCTCGCTCCCGCTAGGTCCTCGCCACTGGACATCAATTGCAGGGCATTGGCATTCAGGTAGGTAAACCGCCAGTCGCGGTCGACCAGGAACACGCAATCGGTCGAGGCTTCCAGGATATCTCGAGCCGATGGTAGCGCAGGTGCCATCGTCGGTCTGGCAGGCAGACCGACCTGCTCATCGCCGCGCTCACCTTCGACTTCGCTTGCTTCCCGCGGTGTATCGCCTGCTAACCCCTCACTCATGGGTGGGAGTTCGGCATCGATGGCCAAGTGTAGGGCTTCGGCAAGATTACTGACCTCGAGCTCCTCCATCATGGTGGCGCGATAGACTTCCACCGTCCGCGGGCTGAGTGCGAGGCGCTGAGCGATCATTTTGTTGCTCATGCCGGCAAGCAAGCCCTGGAGGATTTCGCGCTTGCGCGATGACAGGCGCCCGATCCGGGACCGCGCCGCGGTCTTGCGCGTCCCCTGCGCCAGGACCTCGTGCGATCTGTCCAGGGCCCGCTCGATCGAGGCGATGAGCTCAGACTCCCGGTAAGGCTTCTGAAGGAAATCGAAGGCGCCCCGCCGGAGGGACTCGATTGCAGCCGAGACCGAGGTTTCGGCGCCGACCATGATCACCGGGACAGAACAACTGCGCGCTTCCAGTTCGGCCAGTACGTTGAGCGCGCCCACTCCGGGCATTTCCCAGTCGAACACGATGCAACCGTCGCGCAAACGCGGCCGAGAGAGCAGTTCTTCCCCGCTGCCGTAGATCTCTGTCTTGTAGCCGTGGCCGGCAAGCAGGTAGCTGGTTGCCGCCCGGATTTGCGGGTTGTCGTCGACGATGTGAATTACGAAGGGAATGGCGAGCTCGTAGGCAAAATGATGACGCCAGTGGGGGCGTCGGGACCTCTGGTGCGGCTGATGGCAGCGGATGCCTGGCGCGGATGGATCAGCGCCGCCAGCAATCTGCCGCCGCTGGCCCACATAGGGTAAATTACCTATTTTTCAACGGTATGTGCCGCGCGGGCGGCTACGATTGGGTTACTACAATGCGGCCGTGAAGCCCTTCGGCAAAGTCCTGCCCCTAAACCCACGCCATTGGCTCAAGGAGTGGCGGCAATGGAACACGTGGCCATCGAACTGCAGGTGCATGGCTCACGTGCCATGGCGAGTGGACCAAAATGCAGCCCGCACAGCAGAAAGCCTCCTTCGCTGGAGGCAGCGCTGCACGACAGCGAGGCTCTCAACCGCAGCATCCTCGAAGCCAGCGCGGATTGCATCAAGCTCGTGTCTCGTGATGGCATGATCGAATTGATGAACGCCCCGGGCCTGTGCGCGATGGAACTCGCGTCGCCAGACTGTGTCGTTGGCCGCGAGTGGAGTTCACTTTGGCCGGAAAACATCCAGGCCACGGTCAGGGCCGCTGTCGCTCAGGCTGCCGCCGGTGCGATCGCGCGGTTCACTGGCTTTTGCCCGACTGCGAAGGGTTCGCCGCGCTGGTGGGACGTCGTGGTCACCCCGATGCAAGCCGACGACGGCACGATCCGTCGCCTTTTGGTCATCTCGCGCGACGTGACAGCTACCCGCGCGGCTGCCTACGAGTTGCGCTGGGCCAGCGAGCACGATTCCTTGACCGAGCTACCCAACCGGAGGGCCTTCGAAGCACATCTGCAGGCGGCAACCATCCGAGCCATGGAAGGTGGCGGCGGGGTCGGGCTCCTGCTGATCGACCTCGACCACTTCAAGCACGTAAACGATACCCTGGGCCACGGTGCCGGCGACCTGCTGCTCAAGACGTTCGGGCGTCGCCTCAAGCAAACCGTGCGGGCGCAGGACTATGTCGCCCGGCTTGGTGGAGACGAATTCGCCGTGGTTCTTCACAACGTGGACTCGGAGGCTGAGATGATGGTCGCGGGGGAATCCATACTGTCGCGGCTGCACGATCCGATAGTGTTCGAGGGCAGGGTTTTGGGCACCGGTGCAAGCATCGGGGGCGCGATGTTCCCGCGTGATGCCACCTGCGCCAACGACCTGCTCAAAAACGCCGACACGGCCTTGTACGCGCTCAAGGCCTCGGGCCGCGGCGGAACCAGGATGTTCCACAGCTACATGCGCGAGCAGCTGCAGGTTGCCGCAGCGCAACTGGGCCTCGCCCGCCGAGCCATTGCAGCTCGCTCGCTCGTGCCGGTGTACCAACCCAAGATCGAGCTAAGGTCCGGCAAGATCGTTGGCTTCGAGGCACTGATGCGGTGGCGACATCCCGAGCACGGGTTGCAACTGCCGGACACCATTGCCGAGGCGTTCAAGGACTACGAGCATGCCTCGGCCATCGGCGAGCAGATGCAACGGTCCGTTCTTCAGGACGTGGCGAGATGGAGCGGGAATTCGCTCGCCTTTGGCCGTGTGTCGATCAACGCCGCTCCGGCCGAGTTCTTGCGCGATGACTATGCCGAGCGGCTGATGGACCGCTTGCAGAAGCACTCCGTGTCGCCCGAACTGATCGAGGTCGAGGTTACGGAGCATGTGTTTCTCGACCGCGGTGCCGAGTATGTCAGTCGCGCCCTGCAAGCGCTGCACGAGGCTGGCGTGCGAGTAGCTTTGGACGATTTCGGCACCGGCTATTCCTCATTGTCCCACTTGCGCGATTTCCCGGTGGCAGTGCTCAAGATTGACCGGTCGTTCGTGTCCAGGGTCAGCACGGACTCGCAGATTGCCGCCATTGTGAGGGCGGTCATCGATCTGGCCACCAGTCTCTCGATCGACGTGGTAGCAGAAGGCATTGAAAAGCCTGAACAGGCAGATTTTCTTCTGAAAGCCGGCTGCGGCTATGCGCAGGGGCACTTTTTCGGCTGCCCTGCACTCGCCGACGAGGTGCCGCACCTTCTAGCTGTCGGCCAACTGTGCGACCCCATGATGTCACTCCGCATTTAATCGTTGGGCGCCGACCAACGGCTCGTAACGCTATCGCACGCATCAGACCCAGCTCAGTCTCTGCTGTCCGGCCGCGGGGACTGGATTAAACATCCGCCAAGCTCGACCTAAGGGGAGCGGGAGCCGTCATACGGTCCGCCTTGGCGCATGATAGGTCCCGATGAGCAAACCACTCCCGCTAAAAATCGCTATTGTGGGCGAGAATGGACTGGTCTTTCTACTGTCGGCCTTGCTCCCGCAGGATCATGAGCTGCTTAAGCCATGTCGCTGTCGTATGACGACGTCCCGGTGTCACCCGGCCTCGACACAGGAGAGAGGGGTTTCGCGCCTCAACGGTGAATTTCGGCGTAACCGGACCTTCACAGTCGCTTCGCTCCTCGGCAGATTTCCTAGGTCAGTCGACCCAGAGCATCCTTGTCGAGGTGAATGAACGGCAGGTTCCGATCCGCTTATCGAGAGGCTGGAACGTCAGCTGTGTTGGCGCCAATGCGCTTTCTGCACTCCGCGGGCCGATGGCCTCTGCGATTCACGCTAATCCGGCCGTGTCTGCCTGGGCGACGATCGCCAACAATCGCGCCTCGTAGAGGGATGCCCACTGCAGATGCAGAGATCGCAACGTTTCGTCGGCCGAACTCGAGGCTCTTGCGCGCTCTTCCTTGAGGCGCCGTTCGTAGAAGGCGCGATTTTCTTCGATCCTCATATTCGCTCCCGCTGATGTCGCCTGGTGCGGCGGTCGCCGCTCTCCGAGCGGCGCCCGTAACTCCGGTCAGGATTCGACCGGGCTAAGGATGATTTCAACGCGGCGGTTCGCAGCGCGGCCCGAGACCGTCGCGTTACTGGCGATCGGCTCGGTCTTGCCGAAGCCGGCGACGTGCATCCGCACCGGGTTGACGCTGCGGTCCGCGAGGTAATCGGCGACCGCGTCGGCGCGGCGTTCGGAAAGAGCCTGGTTGTATTCGTAGGACCCGACCGCATCGGTGTGCCCGTTCACATCGACATAGGTCGATGGATAGCGGGCCAGCACGCGCGAAACTGCGTTGAGCGTAAGATAGAACCGGGGCTGGATGTCCGACCTGTCGAAGGCGAAGTTCACGTCACTCGGCAGGTCGAGGACAATCTGCTGGCCCTGCTTGCGCACATTGACCCCGGTCCCGCGCAGTTCGTCCTGAAGGACGACGTACTGGCGGTCGACGTAGGCTGGAATCTCGTCATACACGACAGGGGCGATGCCAGCCTCGATTATGGCTGTGCGGCGGACGGCGAGATTAGGCAGGGTCGGGACCGCAACGCTGGTGCCGACGCGCGCGGCGCCAGCCGCACCGGTGACACTTGAGGTGATCGCTCCAGCGGCGGTCGGGACGGCCGCGCGGACGCTGGCCGTTGCCTCGGCCAGAGGCGCAGCGGGCGCAGCGACCCGCGACGACAAGGCTCCTTCAGCGCTGACCCGTCGCGGCACGGCCGGCTGGCGGACGCGCCGCGTCGCCTCGATGTTGCCGCCAGTGGTGGTCGAGACCTCCCGGCCGACGCGCGACACCCCGACGTCTCCCGCGCCGCCGATCATGGTACCGGGGAGGCTGACGGCGCCGCCAAGCCCACCGCCGAGCAGCTGGGCGCTCGCCGGCGCGGCACCAAGCGCCAGGGCCATTGTAACCGCAAGGGAAGTTCCAAGGCTGTTGTTCGAGATTGGCATCATGTGTCCTCCTGGTTCGCTCCCGCCAAGCCTCGTGGCGGCAAACTCTGTGTGAGGAACGATGGCCTCATCGGATTTAATCCATGGGCTTGTGCAAAATTGAATCAGGTTCCGTTGCGGCATCCGGCGCAGAGAATGCCGCGGCCCACGCGGGGCCCGCGCACCTGCGCCTCGGCATCGACTGCTTGCAACGTGCTGAGCTGCGAGCTCTGGTTCACGCGATGGGCGGCGATCCGGGAGGCTGCAAGCGGAGCTGCAAACGACGTCCCGCGCAGTGCCACCCGACGACCATCAAGGCCGACGGCGGTGAGATCGGCACCGGGCGCGGCATAGTCGAGATGGGCGGCTTTGCCGGCTTCGAACAGGACGCGGTTCTGCCGATCCACCCCGGTGACGGCGATCACGCCGGGATAGGAGGCGGGGTAGGCTGCCGGAGCGGCCGGACCGTCGTTACCGACGGCGGCAACCACGACCAGTCCTTTCGCACGAGCCAGCTCGACCGCGCGGCGGACCAGCGGATTGGCCGGACCGACGAGGCTAATCGAGACGACCGACACCTCTTGCCGGATCATCCAGCCGAGCGCTCGGGCAATGGCGAGGGCATTGCCGCCTGCCGGATCCGAACCATAGATGTCGGCGACATAGAGCCGCGCTGTACCCGCGCCCGCCAGCAGCGAACGGATCGCCTGGGCGTGCGCGCTGGGGCGGGGGGCACCGATGGCGAAGCCGGCCTGGCCAATAAGGTCGCCTCCGGGGCCGATCCCGCCGTCGATGACGCCGACAGTGCCGCCCCGGGGCAGCCTGGGAGCTCCGGCGCTGCGAGCCGGTCCTTCGGTGACAGCTCCGCTCGCAAAGTAGATGTGGTCCGCGGTAATCTCGGCCCGGGGCAACAGTCGGCGCAGGGCGGACTCGGCGCGGCTCAACGGCATCCGGTCCGGCACGGCGAGCTCCGCGTAGGGGATGTCGAGCCCCTCGATCGAGCCCTGCGCCACGATCGAATAGCCGGCGTCGGCTGCGAGGCGGAGGTCGTCGGCGGTCGGGTCGATTACCAGCAGTTCGCCGCGACGCGCCGGCTGCCGTCGGGCGTCGTACTCGACCGCGGCGGCGTTGCCGGCGACAAAGCGGCCGAGGCGTTCCGTCCTGGCCCGGACGAGGTCGTCGGCGTTCCGCACGGTCCGGTCCAGCGTGCCAATAGTATCAGTCAGCGTTGTATCCAGGCGCCCGAGCACTCCGCCCAATGGCGGCACCGCGATCTGGGCTGCGGAGCCCGAGGGCAGCAGCACCATGCCCGCGAGCAGGGCCAGTGCGGGAATTCTATCCATGCGATTGTCCCTCACGAAAAATGTTGCCATCCAGGGATGAAACGACGGTTGGTCGGCGTTTCATCCCTGACAAGGCCAAGTCATGATCCCTGCGCAGTTCGGAGACAAGCTCGTCGCGCTGCTGCCACAGATGCGGCGGTTCGCACGCGGACTGGCGCGCGATGCGACCGATGGTGACGACCTGTGCCAGGCAACGATCGAGCGCGCGCTCAAGTCTGCCGACCAGTGGCAGGACGGCACGCGCGTTGATGCATGGATGTACCGGATTATGCGTAACCTGTGGATCGACGAACATCGCGCAAGGGCACGTCGGGGCCCGGTCCTGCCTCCGGACGACCCGACCTTCGACGGCGCCGACCGTGGCGATACGCAGATCGAGGCGCGGCTGGAACTGGGCAACATCGACCGCGCGCTGGCCCGCCTGCCTGACGAGCAGCGCGAGGCGGTCCTGCTCGTGCTGGTCGAGGGCCTGGCCTACAAGGAGGCAGCAGAGGTAATCGGCTGCCCGATGGGCACACTGACCTCGCGCCTGGGGCGCGGACGCGAGGCGCTGCTGCGTATGATCGGAGAAGCGCCATGACGATCAGTTCCGACCAGCTCGGTGCCTATGTCGACGGGCAGTCCGATGCCGAAGAGGCCCAGCGGATCGAGCAGGCTGCGGCAAACGATCCCGACCTCACTCGGCGAATTGCCGGCGAGCGGGCCTTGCGCGAGCGGCTGCGAGGCCATTTCGCGCCGGTCATCGCCGAGCCGATTCCCGATGCCTGGGAAGCCATGATCCGAGCCGCCGCGGCGGCCGAGCAGAATTCCGGCGCGGCGGTGATCGATCTTGCCGAGGCGCGTGCCCGGCGCGGCGGTTCGGTGCCGCCGAACGATCGCAGGTGGGGCCGGCGTGCCTGGGCAGGGGCCGCCATCGCAGCGTCGATGGTGCTGGGGTTGATCATGGGCATGCAACTGCAAGGTGGCGGGCCTGTCGGATTGCGAGACGGAGCGCTTAGGGCGCAGGGCACCCTCGCGCGGGCGCTCGACACCCAGCTCGCCTCCTCGCAAGGAAGCCCCCGGTACCGGATCATGCTGACGTTCCGCGGGACGGATGGGATGGTCTGCCGCGCCTTTTCTGGACGAGATGCGTCCGGCGTCGCTTGCCGGGCCGAGGACGGCTGGCAGCTACGTCACCTGTTGCCGGGAATATCGCCGGCCACCTCGCAATATCGCCAGGCCAGCTCGGACAACGGCGAACTGATGGCAATCGCCCAGGGCATGGCCTCCGGCGACGCGTTCGATGCCAGACAGGAAGGCGCCGCGCGGGCGCGCGGCTGGCGATGAGGCGGCGGCGCAGGGTCAGCAGAAACAGCCGGCAGCGCAAAGCCGCTGGAATGGCTCTCGCCCTTGCGCTCATGACTGCGCCTCCGGGAGCCGCGGCAGCAAACCCCGCCAGCGCTTGCGTGAGGGCCTTGGCTGCCGAATACGGTGCCCGGCACATGGAGATGGGTGGCGGCCTCGTCCTGCGCCCTGATGGACGGTTTCACTATGAATTGTCCTACGGCGCCCTCGACGAAATGGCCGATGGGACGTGGGCCTGTGATCAGGACTCCATTTTCCTCACCAGCGACCCGGTCAACCCGCCACGCTTCATGGTCGAAAGCCTGCGCACGGGCAGGAAAGGGGATCTGCATGTGACCCTCGATGTACCCGAGGGCATGTCACGCCAATATTTCAGCGTGCTCATCCGTAGGGCTGACGGGACAGGCGAGCGGCAACAATTTGATGAGGATGGCCTATCCTACGTATTCTCCGGGGAGCGCCCTGTCACCCTTGTCCCGGTACTCGAACTGTACGAACTGATCGGCGAACCGATCAAGCTGCCCGCCGGCGACGGATTCGATATCCGTCTGCGTTTCGCTGCCAACGATCTCGGCAAAGTGGCATTATCCCGCACGGTGCTTGAGCGAGATGGAAGGAACCTGATGTTGCGGCGCTTTGGCACGACCATCCGGTTCGCACCGCAGAGCATTTAGGCCTGTTCGCTCGAGGAGGGTCGCCTTACTGACGCCTTGATGAACGGACGGCGAGTATTAGCGATGTCGACCGCATCCATGAACGGCGGCTTTGTCGGCGGCAACCGCCAATTACCCTCTCAGGCAAGCAACTCCGACACCGTAACGCCCAGAGGTCGGGCGAGCTTCTCCACGACCGTGATGGTGGGATTGCGCGCGCACCGCTCGATGTCTGAGACATAGGTGCGATGGATCTCTGCCTCGAATGCAAACCTCTCCTGGCTCCATCCTTTCTGCTCCCGCAGGCGGCGCAAGTTCTGGGCAAGGCGCTGACGAACATTCACGTCGCCCATCAACCGCTCTGCAGACAATCGATCTACAGACGATAAGTGACAATGCGCTTGACTTCACAGGGAGTTTCGAGCGTCAGTCGCGTCACTGATAGTATGCAGGAACGACGATGGCCCTGATCAAGTGCGGCGAATGTGGTTCGACCGCGAGTACTTCGGCAAAGGCCTGCCCAGGTTGCGGGGCGGGTGCCAAAGCCATGCGCAAAGGGCGGAGCCGCTGGCCGACAACCAGGCGCGGGTGGGCCTTGCTGGGGTTCACCGGCCTTATGGTCGCGGGTGCGGCAAGCTCGATGATCGGGGGCTCACCACCGCCACAGCCAAAAACCGCCGAGGATCTTGCGTCAGACAAGCGCAACCACGCAGCTTATGCGGCAGCCGCAGCCATCAAGCGCTCGCTGCGGGAGACGGATTCCGCGATATTCGAAAAAGTCCGAGTCGACGACGCGGCCGAGACCGTCTGCATTGTTTACCGCGCCCGCAACGGGTTCGGCGGGATGGGCATCGGCCACGTCCTGTACCACAGCGGGGTCCCGTCAGCGCGCGCGACGGACTGGAATCGAAGATGCGCCCACAAGGACATATACGAGCTCAACGACATCGCCCAGCTGGTCCCGGCAAATGGACGCGTTTGAACAACTCGCCTCAGACATCTTGTGGACCGAAGGCTACTGGGTCCGCACCGGGGTCAAGGTCGAACTGACCCGCGAGGAAAAGATCCGCATTGGCCGCCACTCGGCGCCGCGCTGGGAAATCGACCTCGTTGCCTACCACGCGGGGCGCGAGGAACTGCTGGCGCTCGAGTGCAAGAGCTACCTCGACTCCGGCGGCGTCCACGCCGCCCATTTCGAACCGGGCTCGAAGTATGCCCACCGCTACAAACTGTTTCACGATCCGGTCCTGCGCGAGACCGTGCTGGGCCGTCTGCGGCAGCAGTGCGTGGAACGCGGGCTCTGCCCAGATCGGGTCGGGCTGCCCCGCCTGGGCTTGATCCATGGCCACGCCACGGCTCACAACGCCGCCCTCTTGCGCCCGCGGTTTGAACGCGAAGGCTGGCTGCTGTTCGGTCCCGACTGGCTGCGCGCCCACCTCTCGCGCATGGCTGCCGGTAGCTACGAGAATAGCACCGCGGCGGTCGTCGCCAAGCTGCTGCTGCGCCCGCAGGTCGTGACCACTCGCCCCTCGACGTCCGATGACGCCGCGTCCGAGGCCGCCTGACCCCCTCAAGGAGCCTGATCAACGATGAAAGTCCTGCCCTGCCGCGCCTTTTGTCTAGCACCCCTGCTCATGGCGGCCACCCCGCCCTGCACCGCACGGGCCGTGGACCGTGTTCGGCCAGACCCTCGGCCAGCCGCTCGCCGTGCCCGAATGCAAGCACAAGCTCATGGGCGACGGCACGCCGTTCAGCACCTACGAGGACAATCCGGCGGTAACCTGCTTCGAACCCGACATCGCGCTCAGCGATGCCCCGTGGCGGCGCGGATCGCTGGATTTTCCGCTCAAGCAGATACCGCTGATCGTCCACGGCTACTTCGGCTACACCCTGGTGATCGATGGCAAGCTCGAGGGGCTTCAATTCGACACGCTCGACTATTCCCACCGGGACGGGATCGTCGCCGAACTCAGCCAGAAGTTCGGGCGCCCCACCAGGGTCACCCGGACCACGGCCGAACCGGCCGATATTCCGGTGCCCGCCATGGTGTTCGAGTGGAACCTGACCGACCTCACCGTGGAATACCGCGACATTGACTACAGCGTGGAATATGGCAGCCTGCGCATCGATACCCCGGTGATGCATGCGCTGCGGCTGCGCCACGAACACGAGAGCATGGCCGGGCGGACGGCACATTAAATCAACTACAGCTGATAATCTGAAGGCCGTTCGGTGGTGTAATCCCTCAAGTTGGCAGCGGCCCAGACCTGATGACGGCCTCGCGGCAAACAGATAGTACGAGACCCTGCCCAAGGGCGGCGCTCAATCGGCCCACGGCCACGCCGCGGTGGCACCACACGCGAAAACCCCGATGGACCCAAGGCTCGCAGCCGGGAGCTACCCCTACGCCCAGGCGCACGCCCAGCGCCGCCAAAGGAGACGATGGCCTGATGAACCACACGGATCGCCAAACCTTCCCGCTCAGCAGCATCCATCCTGGCTGGACGGGCGAGCGGATCCTCGCGATTGAACATCCGCTGCGCCGAGGTCTTGTCCGCCTCAGCGACCAGTTAGGCGGTGCTGACGCGGCAATTATCGTCGTACTTACAGAATTCGACTACGACGGTATGCTCGAAACGATCGAGGCGATCGAGCCAATTCATGTCGGCACGGATTCTGTGGCCCGGACGCATTCCATGCTGGAGGAATATCGAAGAGCGATCAACGCCAGATACCCCGCCTTAACGCCGGACAGTGAAAGCGTGTATCCCCTGAACGTCATGCCGGCAACCCGCGCGGTCGTGCCCGGCACCTTTCCCCGCCAGGTTGCAGGGTTCAGGCTGGCCAATAGGGCACTATACCGATCGGTTTATCTGCGGTTGCACATTGTCGAACGTGGAGAAGATCCGGACAGTATTCTCAGCGAGATCCTGAAATTAGACGGGATACAGGAAGCGTTGATCGACTATGTCGCCCGGCTTGAACGCTTCCCCTAAATCGCCCCGGCCGAGTGGAAGTGTGGGCCCAGGCCGAAGCGGACCGGGTTCACCCGATCCGCTCCGGTCAGTTTCTTGCCCACTTTGAAGCACCGCAGCGCGACGAAGGACGAGAGCTGACATCGAACGCGCCTCCGCTGTTACCCGTCGGAGTCCTTCTTGCGAGACCCGGGCGTGTTTTCCCAGATTCCGATCCATTTCTTACGGCGCGAGGCGTTCGTTGCTTGCAAGTAAAGCTCAGAATTGACCCCACGCTTCGACCGGGCCTGGAATTCCGCGTCCCCCCATAGGCTTCGCAACTTCGGCGCACAGTGCGAACAATTCGTCACAATGGCGATCTCTTCTGCGTTGCTGCGCATGCGGGCGGCGATGTCCTTCGGATCGATATTGAGAGTCCTCGTCATCGTGAGAGCGATCTTGGCCATGGTTTCGTTGGCGGCTTGCTCCTGCTCGGCCGCCCAGTCCAGCTTGGCTTGGATACCGAGATCGCCGAGCATGCCCGTCAGCCGCTCCAGATCACGCATATTGCCGCTTTTGATGGTCCGGGTCAGCGTAGCTTCGATGGCGAGTTCGAGCTTGGTCATCTTTCGGCCGCCGACCTCGACCACCTCAGACAGGATCCGTTCGATGGTTTTGGTCGGGCTCTCGAGAGCCCGCTTTCGCGACCGGCCGGCAGGATTGCCCGATTGCCCGGGCAGGAACTGGTTTTTGCGCGGCGGTTTGCCGTAGCCGACGTCATAGTCGCCCGGCGGGCGCTTCTTAGTCACGGTCACCCTCCCCCGCTTCGCCCTCAGCGGCGAGCGCGTCGAACGTGCGGCCCGTCTCGTCATCAGTCGCGGCCAGGCCCGTCCAGGCCTGCCAACGCCGCACGGCGACATCGGCGTAGAGCGGATCCAGCTCCATGCCGAGGCAAACCCGGCCGGTGCGCTCGGCGGCAATGATCGTGGTGCCCGATCCGATAAAGCAGTCGACCACGATCTCGCCGTGGCGGGTGCAGTCGAGGATCGCGTCGGCGATCATCTCGACGCTCTTGGGGGTGGGGTGCCGCTTGAGCATGTCGCCTTCGCGCCCACTCCGGCTGGACGCCGCGCTGGGGTAGTCCCACACATTGGTGCGGTTTCGCCCATGGCGGCCGAGCTCGACGTTGTTGATATGCTTTGCCCCAGGTGCCCGGAACACCAGTACCAGCTCGTGCTGCGACCGATATAGGCCGCCCATCCCACCGCGGTCTTTGGTCCAGCAGCACAGTTGAACCAACGAACCGAACACCGCTTCCCCGGCGTCCAACAGCAGGCTGAGGCTGCGCCAGTCGATGAACAGGTAGGCCAGCGCCCCGGGGCGCATGACCCCGGCAAGATTGCGCAGGAAAGCGAGGAAGAACGCTTTCAGTTCCTCGGGTGCCTTCTCGCCGGCGGCCTCGACGAAGTCGCGGTGCAGGCCCTTCTTCGAGACAAAACCGTCGATCGGGCAACCATAGGGGGGATCGGTGATGACCATCGCGGCCTGCAGCTTGGCCATCAGCACCGCGAAGTGCTCGGTCTTCGTCGCGTCGCCGACCATCAGCCGGTTAGCGCCGAGGTGCCAGACCATGCCGGGCCGCGATACGGCCACCGCATGCATCTGCGGGCCGGCGTCAGCCTCAGCGCCGCCGGCCGTCAATCGGTCGGAAAACCCGAGGATGCGGTCGAGCTCGCCATTGCCGAAGCCAAGATCGAGATGCGAGAAGTCCTCGATCTGTTGCTCGAACTGCTTGACCCAGGTTTCGAGGTCAGCCGGATCCCAGCTGCCCTTGGTGAGGAGCTGGGTGATCGCCACCGAGTAGCGGTTCTGATCGATCGGATCCGCACCGGCATGGACGATCACCGTGATCGCGGTGAGCCCCAGCTTCTGCGCCGCGTGGACCAGCAGATGGCCGACGAGCACGCCGTATTCTTCGGTGACGACGATCGGCAGCGGCAGGCCCGGGGGGAAGCGGCGCAGCACATCGCAGGCGCGGGCAATGTCATCCTTGCTGAACCGGCGCGGCTCGTTCGGGCGGAAGCCCAGCCGCTGTGGATCGACAAACGCAAGGCTCGTCTGGTTGGTCCCGTTGACGGGAGCGGAACATTTTCTCGGTGGAACGCGCATTCAGCCCTCCGTGATTCGGTGGAGGGCAAGCAAATGGACCACGAAAAATGAGCGGATAAAGCCCTTTAGTTGCGCGGCCGCAATTTTCTCGGCCGGCCGCGGGTAGCTGGCTCGAAATCGAGCAGCTCGGGCTTAGGCTGGCGGGGCGAGGAGTAGCGGGCCGCATCACCGTCAAGCACCGGCGCAGCCGCATCGTACGCTTCGGTGAATTCTTTCAGCGCGGCGTGGACACGCCGCCGCAAGCCCGCAGCCGAGAGCACGCGCTTGGCCACGAGGCGGTGCTCACCGGTGGCCGGATCACGCTCGTAGCCGAATTGGGTCATCTGTTTCGCTTCCCGGACGGCGCCGCTGAGCGTCAGTCCGCGCTGGCGTGCCGACTTGAGGAAGCCGACCAAGAACGCGTGGTCCTCGATTTCCGGGCGTCCGGGCCCGCGGCCCTCGTCTGTTTCTTCTAAGGCTTGGGTCATGGCGCGATTCCCTGTTGTGGGGCGCGAGGCTGGAACAGGGAATGGGCGGTGACTAGCCCCCTCCCCCTGCGGCTCCGAGCCGGAATTGATGAGATTTGGAAGCCCGCAATTGCGCCGCTGCGGCGCGGCAACCGCCCCCTTCGAACCTGATTTAACATAAGATCAGTTGGCGTACCGGGTCCTCAACAGTGCGCTGGGCCAAACCGCACCAGCGCCGGCCGCTCTGGCATGTCCGGGTTACGGGCTCTGCTTGGCCAACCGCGCGGCGGCGAGCGCGATCGCAACCCGATCCCGCCCGACCAGCCGGACGATGGCAAATGCCTGGCGAATGCTGACGGCGTGGCGGCGGGCGATTACCCGCAGATACCACCACCCGCCAGCCCGGCCACCGCGCCTGCGTTTGCCGGAACCGGCCTGATTTAGCACCGCCGTCACCCGCTCAGACCCCCGCCGCCGCCGGAGCCATGCCCGCCAGAATGGCGCGATAGTGGCGCGCCAACCGCAGGTAGGCGGCGCGCCTGTCGGCCGCGCGCGCCCAGCACGCAACCAGATAGCAACGGTCGATCCGGCGCATGAGGAAGTCGCGGGTCCAGAAGCGCTGCATAGTTCACTCCTCTGAAATTCGACTGATTTGGTAGAGAATAATCTCCGGCGTCGCACCATCAAGGGCTGGGCGCCGAGGCGCGGCCTGCTTGCGCTGAAGTGACCGCCCCGCCCGGCCTTCGCCGGTGCAGCAGACCGGGCATCAGGGGAAGAAGCCTGTGAGGTTGATCGAACCGTACCGCGCGGTGCTGGTCCGTCCGTTCGGCGCCGCCTCGAGAAAGTGGCCGCGGGCCAACAGGGTGCCGTCGAGTTCAAAGCGCAGCTTCGCCGGAGCCAGCCAATAGCGCAGGCGCGCATCAACCTGGTGCCCGGCGAACGCCCCTGAGCGGCCGCTGGCATCGCGCACACCGCTCGTCGAAAAGGCGTCGTGGCGATCGGCCAGCCACAGGGCCCGATAGCCGATGAAGGCATCGACGCGCTTGGAGGGGGTAACCTCGAGCCGGATGCCCGGCGACAGGATATTCGACCGGCCCACGGCATTGTAGAGCCCGGCCGGGCCGAGGTCGGCCCGGCGCATGCCGAACAGCGGGTCAAAGCGGCCATAAGTCCGTCCGGGTCCAGCGCCACTGGCGCGATCGAATTCAAACAGCAGGCGCGGCTTCCACCGGCCGGGGAAGCTGTATTCGGCGTGGAGGCGGACGAAGGTTGCGCTGACGGGGACGAGCGGCGCACCAGGCGTCAGCGAGGTTGCGGTTTCGCCCCACTGGTAGATCGCTTCCGCTCCCCAGTCGAACTGGCGGGGGCGCGGCTCGGTGACGAGGCGGAGGGCGACATTGTTCAGCGACCGATCGCGGGTGGCCCGGCCCGGCGTGTCATGTTCACCGAAATGGATGAAGCTGACCTCGGTGAGCTGGCGGCTGCCCTTGCTCTGCCGGGCGAGCAGGCCGCCCCAGAGCACGGCGGCGAAGCTTTCCTTGTCGAGCGCCGGCGTATTGGCACGCAGCGAGGCCGCGTCGTCCGGGAGCCGCGTTTGCGGCAAGACATAGATCGCGGTCGCCTTCACGCCGGCGGGCATGGTGACGTCGGCGCGCAGGCCGGTGAAACTGTTGGTGGTGTTGCGATAATCATCGCTTGCCACCAGGCGGCGGGAGCCGAAGTCGAGGGTGAAGCGGCCGGCCTGGAGCTTTGTCGCGGTGCCGCGGCCCAGGGCGCTGCCCAGATCAGCCTGCAGGTAGGCCTGAACCGGCTCAAAGGTGTTGACCTCGCCGGTGCTCAGCGGGGTGCCGGCATTCGCGCCCCAGGCCCGGCTGTCGTACATTTCCGCAACGAACTGGACGTCGCCGGTTTTCCACGAGGCCTTCAGCTGCGTGCGCAGGTTGACCAGCTCGTCGCTCGCATTGAACCCCGCGCGTGGCTGGGCATCGATCGCCTCGTAGCGCAGACGCACACTGCCGGCGATGATCAGGCCATCGGGCGCGGAATCCGCCCGGGCAGGCGCAGCAACAGCGAGCAAGCAAACAGGCAACAGGGTAGCGTATCCAGCAAACATGCGGCGTCCTTCGATCGACAATGGACGCGATGCTTGGGCGCAAGTGCCTGGAGGGGAGATCGCATCCCCGCAGGCGAATTTGCGCAATCGCATTTCAATGTCAAGTCAGCTAGTAGAGTTTGCAATGGACTCCGGCCGCCTCTCAGCATATCTCCCACTTGACGGGGACGACCCAGCAGCGGAGGCGACAATGTTGAAATTCACGCGGGTGGTCCGGCGCACGGTGTTCATCGGCGCGGTTGCGGCTTGCGCGGCGATGCTCGGTGCGTGTTCGGGCAGCAAAAGCAGCGGCAATGCGGTTGAACTGACCAACGTCTCCTACGACCCGACCCGCGAACTCTATCAGGCGATCAATCCGGCGTTCGCGGCCGCGTGGAAGCAGAAAACCGGCCAGGAGGTCACTTTCCGGATGAGCCATGGCGGTTCGGGCAAGCAGAGCCGGGCGATCATCGATGGGCTCGACGCCGACGTGGCGACGCTGGCCCTCGCTTACGACATTGATGCGATCGCGGCGAAGGCCAAGCTGTTGCCCGGTGACTGGCAGCGTACGCTGCCGAACAATTCGGCGCCCTATACCTCGACCATCGTCTTCCTGGTTCGCCAGGGCAATCCCAAAGGCATCCACGACTGGGGCGATCTGATCAAGCCGGGGGTGGCTGTGATCACCCCGAATCCCAAGACCAGCGGCGGCGCGCGCTGGAACTTCCTTGCGGCTTGGGCCTATGGCCGCAAGGCCGGCGGCTCCGATACCGCAGCCGAAGACTACGTCCGCAAGCTCTATGCTCAGGTTCCTGTCCTCGACAGCGGCGCGCGTGGGGCGACCACCACCTTTGCCGAGCGCCAGATCGGCGACGTGCTGATTGGATGGGAGAACGAAGCGCTCCTGGCCCGGAGCAAGATGGGCGCCGGCAAGTTCGAGGTCGTGGTGCCGCCAACATCGATCCTGGCGGAGCCGCCCGTGGCAGTCGTAACAGCCAATGCCAAGAAACATGGAACTGAAGCGCTCGCCCGCGCCTATCTGGAATTCCTGTACACGCCGGAGGCCCAAGTGGCGATTGCCCGCAACTTCTACCGCCCGCGCGATCCGCAGATTGCGGCTCAATTCAAGGGCCAGTTCCCCGAGGTGACCCTTGCTACCATCGACAAAGATTTTGGCGGCTGGGCGAAGGCGCAGCATCAGTTCTTCGACGACGGCGGGGTGTTCGACCGTATCTACGCGAGGAAGTAGGGACACTGACCGCACGTGAGCAGGCGCGAGATGCCCTCCCCGAAGCCACTCCGACACGGGTGGCGGACGCCATCGGTCATTCCGGGGCTGCCCCTGACGCTCGGCGTCACCCTGACGTGGCTGACGCTGATCGTGCTGATCCCACTCGCGACCTTGTTCCTGAAATCGGCGGGCATGGGTTGGGAGCGCTTCATCAGTGTCGGTTTCTCCGAACGAGCTCTGGCGGCCTACCGCCTCAGCTTTGGCACCGCGGCGGCCGCTGGCCTCGTTAATGCGATCTTCGGACTGCTCGTCGCTTGGGCGCTGGTCCGCTATGCCTTTCCCGGCAAGCGGCTGATCTCGGCAATGGTCGATCTGCCATTTGCCCTGCCCACCGCTGTTGCCGGTATCGCGCTGACCGCGCTTTACGCGCCGAACGGCTGGATCGGCCGCTATCTTGAGCCACTTGGAATCAAGGTCGCCTTCACGGCGATCGGGATCACGGTCGCGCTCGTGTTCATCGGCCTGCCGTTCGTCGTGCGCTCGGTTGAGCCGGTGCTGGCCGATCTCGGACGCGATGTTGAGGAGGCGGCGGCGACGCTCGGGGCCAGGCGTTCGCAGACCTTCATTCGGGTGATCCTTCCGGCGATCTTCCCCGCGCTCCTCACGGGCTTTGCCCTCGCCTTCGCCCGCGGGGTTGGGGAATATGGGTCGGTGATCTTCATCGCGGGCAATATGCCGGGCAAGACCGAGATCGCGCCGCTGCTGATCGTCACGCAGCTCGAGCAGTACGATTACGATGGCGCGACCGCCATCGCGACAGTGATGATGGTCTTCTCCTTCGCCATCCTGCTTGGCCTCAACACCTGGCAGGCCGTGCGCCGACGGAGGCTCGGCTCATGACCCGAACCGCGTCAACTGCGGAGAGTCGCATCGTACAGATCGGGCTGATCACCCTGGCCTTGGTCTTTCTCGGATTCTTCCTGGTCCTGCCGCTGATCGCTGTCTTCGGGGAAGCCCTGAAGCAGGGTCTGCCCCTTTTTCTCGAAGCGCTGGCCACGCCCGATGCGCTTGCCGCGATCCAATTGACCTTGCTGATTGCGGCGATTGCCGTCCCCCTCAACATCGTCTTCGGCATTGCCGCCAGCTGGGCGATCACCAAATTCCGGTTCCCTTGCCGCAACCTGCTGATCACGTTCATCGACCTACCGTTCTCGGTCTCCCCGGTGGTGTCAGGCCTCGTCTTCGTGCTACTGTTCGGGGCCAATGGCTGGTTCGGTCCGTGGCTGATGGAGCATGGGCTCAAGGTGATCTTCGCCGTGCCGGGCATGGTGCTTGCGACAGTGTTCATCACCTTCCCCTTCGTCGCCCGCGAACTGATCCCGCTGATGCTGGAACAGGGCAAGGACGACGAAGAGGCAGCCCTGTCGCTCGGCGCCAGCGGGTGGCAGACCTTCTGGCACGTGACCTTGCCCAACATCCGCTGGGGCCTGCTCTACGGGGTGCTCCTGTGCAATGCGCGGGCCATGGGCGAATTTGGCGCAGTGTCGGTCGTCTCCGGACATATTCGCGGCGAGACCAACACGATGCCGCTGCACGTGGAGATCCTCTACAATGAGTACGACTTCGTCGGCGCCTTCGCTGTTGCCTCGTTGCTCGCTGGGCTAGCGCTTGTGACCTTGGTGGCCAAGACCGTGCTCGAATGGCGCTTCGACATCCGCTCGGGAGCACAGCATTGATCCGGGTTCAGAACATCACCAAGCGTTTCGGCGATTATCCCGCGCTCCATGGGGTCGACCTTGAAGTGCAGCCGGGCGAATTTATCGCTCTGCTGGGCCCATCCGGATCGGGCAAGACGACGCTGCTACGGATCATCGCCGGCCTCGAATTCCAAGATCAAGGCCAGGTCTATTTCAACGACGAGGACGTGTCGCGGGTTGCCGTGGGCGACCGCCGGGTCGGGTTCGTGTTTCAGCAATACGCGCTGTTTCGTCACATGACCGTGGCGGAAAACGTGGCATTCGGCCTCAGCGTCCGCAAGCGCAAGAACCGCCCGGCCAAGGCTGCGATCAGGGCGCGGGCAGAAGAGCTGCTATCGCTGGTTCAACTCGAGGGCTTGGGCAAGCGCTATCCGGGCCAGCTGTCGGGGGGCCAACGCCAGCGCGTCGCGCTGGCAAGGGCGCTGGCGATCGAGCCCAAGTTGCTGCTGCTGGATGAGCCGTTCGGGGCACTCGACGCGCAGGTGCGTAAGGGCCTGCGCCGGTGGCTGCGTGACCTGCACGGGCAGATGGGACTAACGTCGATCTTCGTAACGCACGATCAGGAAGAGGCGCTCGAACTGGCTGACCGGGTCGTGGTAATGGATCATGGCCGGATCGATCAGATCGGCACGCCGGAACAGGTCTACATGGAGCCGGTCACGCGATTTGTCTCGACCTTCGTCGGCGAAACCAATCTGCTCCCGGATGGGCGCCACGTGCGACCCCACGACATTGCTCTTGTACAGCAAGGGGGCGAATCTGTGCTGGTCGACAATGTCTTCCGCAAGGGCGGCCTGTGGCGAATTGAAGGTGTGCTCGTTGCGACGGGACAAGTCATCGAGTTTGACGTCGACGCCGCGCTCACACCGCCGCGCCGCGGCGACACGGTTGAGATCTCAGCGGAGCGCTGGAAGAGCTTTCCGGACAGCGGGACGTAACGATCCACCGACGGCGGGGTAGCTGACACGAGCTATTCATCTCCGCTTCGGACAAACAAAGAGCCCGCAGAGTCAATCTGCGAGCTCTTCGTATTATTGTCACGTGTCAGAACGAGAACTTGATCGTGCCCCCCCAGGTCCGCTGGTCACCAGCCGTGCCGGCGATCAGGCCGGTATTGCCGGGCGCCACCTGCAGCAGCTCGATGTAGTTCACGTTGAAGGCATTGCGCACC
>Ga0207644_10000425_pt1 | contig 27368 bp, 33 predicted proteins | sample KBSS73metaG_FD_184326 | JGI IMG/M metagenome (GOLD analysis project Ga0207644, IMG submission 184326) | Switchgrass rhizosphere microbial communities from Kellogg Biological Station, Michigan, USA - KBS S7-3 metaG (SPAdes) (version 2) | ecosystem: Host-associated > Plants > Roots > Rhizosphere... | reverse complement strand
TGACGACTGCGGCGGCGCCAATAGCCGAGAATTTCGTCATTGCCGTCATCAGCTCGTGCTCGAGAGCCTGCTGCACCCGGCTGTCGATCGAGAGCGTCAGTGGCTGACCGCGCGTGGCAGCGTCCGAAAGATATTTATCGAAGGCGCGCTCCATTCCCGCGACACCGTGGCCGTCGATATCCGTGTACCCCAGCACATGGGCGGCGAGCGTTGTCTGGGGATAGAGGCGATCCGGTTCACGCTGGATCGCCAGTCCAGGTTCGCCAAGCGCATTCACTGCCTCGACCAGCCCCGGCGATGCGCGGCGGCGCAGATAGAAGAAAGGCTTACCCGAGCGAAGGAGCGCGAAATATTGTTCTTGGCTCAGCTCCGGCATCAGCTCGGCGAGCTTGCGGGCGAGCCCGAGCTTGTCGCCGATCACCCTGTTTGGATGGATTGCAATCGTCCAGGCATCGATCGTCCGGGCGAGCGGGTCCCCGTTGCGATCGACGATGTCGCCGCGCTCGGGAATGAGCGCGGTCAGGCCCTCTTTCCGGCCGGCATGGTCGCCAAAGGCTGCCAGATAAAGGATGCGCAACGCGATGATTGCGACGATGCCAGCGTAGACGAGCATGCCGAACATCAGCCGCTGGTACATGACCGCCAGCGTCTGGCGGCGCTGGCCGACCAATCGGAGCCGCTCGGGCCGTGGCGCGACGAGAGCGGGCGACGGTGCGTTCATCGGTCGGCGGTTGAACCCTTTGAGTTGCCGGAATGCTTCGCCTCGAGCGGTGCAAGCGGATCAGCCTTTGCAATCCGTACGGGCTTTGTCAGCGCCTTGGCCGTAACGACCGTCGCCTTATCCACCGATTTCTTTATCGCGGGCCTTGCAGCTCCCGAGGCCTGCCTGGGCAGCTCCTGGGCAGCCAGCTTCTTGCCGGATTGGGCGGCCGCGAGGCCCGGCTTCTCCACGGACTTGGATTGTGCCGGCTTAGCCGTTGTAGCCGGTTTGTCCGCGGATTTTGGGGTCGTCGGGGGCAATGCAACGATCTGCCGCGCCGGGACCTCGCGCGTTTCGGTTTTGAGGCTTGCTTCATGAAGCAAGCTGTTCGGGTTCGCTGCCGCCGAGGCACCGGAATCGTCGGTCTCCGGCGCTCCCATCGGCGACGTCTTCTGGGGTGCCGGCGCAGACGCCAGCACCACCGGCGCCTGGAAGTCGATCTTGTGATCGGGCTGCGCAAGCCGGGCAAGCTCGAAGCTGCCTTTCAGGAACTGGTCGGCAGCTGGTGCCGACAATGCGAATGCGCCGGCGTTCCACCGCTCGAGCTGCGACAGCCGGCCACGCGTGCCGATTTCCGTCTGCAAGACGCGCATGTCGCGCTGTGCGAGGACGATCCGGGTCTCCACGTCCTCGAGCGCGGCGCGCTCCGAGGCGACACGCAATGAGACCAAGTAGCAGCCGAGCGCCGCGCCGGCGCAACTGGCGACCATGAAGACGGAGCGGAAGCTGCGACTACTCATTGCAGGCGTTCCTTGCGGGCAGGTGCGGAGGTGCGGATGGCGGAACGGAGGCGTGCCGACCGGGCACGCGGATTGTCGGCCAGCTCGCGATCCGTCGGGGAAACCGGCTTGGCGACCTGCTCGAACGTCGGTGCGTTCGGATCGACAAGCGCAGGACGGTGCCGCGAACCGGCCGGCGTTCCCCCGCTGCGTTCACGGAGGAAGCGCTTCACGATACGATCTTCGAGGCTGTGGAAGGTGACGACCGCGAGGCGGCCGCCCGGCTTCAGTGATCGCTCCGCCGCCTCAAGGCCCTGCTCGAGTTCATCGAGCTCGGCGTTCAGGTGGATACGGATGGCCTGGAAGGTACGTGTAGCAGGGTCGCTCTTCTGGCCCGGCCGGAAGCCGGCGGCGCGCCGGACGATGGCCGCCAGCTCCGCGGTTCGTTCAACAGGACGCGCAGCAACAATCGCACGGGCAATCGCCCGGGCACGCGGCTCCTCCCCATAGTCGCGCAGGACCCGGGCGATGTCGGCCTCCTCGGCCGAGTTCAGATAATCCGCTGCAGTCAGTCCCGAACGGCTCATCCGCATGTCGAGCGGACCGTCAGACTGGAACGAGAAACCGCGCTCGGCGCGGTCGAGCTGCATCGAGCTGACGCCGATATCGAGCGCGATGGCATCGACGAGGCCGATGCCGCGCTCGGCAAGAGCACGATCCATCTGGCTGAAGTTTTCCTGGATGAGTTCCAGGCGCGGGTCCGGGACGAGCGACCTTCCTGCCTCAATCGCGTCGGGATCGCGATCAAAGCCGATCACGCGCCCCGCCCCCGCCGAGAGCATGGCGCGCGTATAGCCGCCAGCTCCGAACGTGCCGTCGACCACCGTCTCGCCTCCGTGAAGGGCGAGTGCAGCGACGACTTCGCTGACCAGCACCGGCACATGTGGGGCAATTCTTGCGCCGGTGCTGGTCATGCTGCGCCTCGCTCTTCGAGGCGGAAACGGGCGATGTCCTTGAGGTCCTCGGGGATGTGCGGGTCTTCGAGGAAAAGGGCGGGATTCCAGATCTGGAAGGTCTCACCCGTGCCGAGGAACAGGGCGAGATCGTCGATCTTGCCCTTACGGCGCATCATCGGAGGCATAAGGATGCGACCGGAGCTGTCGTAAGGAACTTCCTCCGTGGCGGCGAAGGCCATGAGATTGCGTTGCTGATATTCGAGCTGCGCGTCGGGGCTCGTCTCTTCCTTCTCGAGAAGGCGCTCGAGCTTGGCATGCTTCAGCGCGGCATAAGCGGGGTCATAGGCGCTGAGGCAGGGGAAGGCTTCGTGCTTGGCAAGGACGATGGTGCGGGCATCGCCCCGGCGTTCGATAACGCCGCGTAGGAATGCGGGAATGGAAACGCGGCCTTTTGCGTCGACCGCGTTCAGTGCGCTGCCCTGAAACAGATGCTCTAGCGCCACGCCCAAACCACTCCCCGTTCGCAGCGCGCAAGGCAGGGAATGCGAATGCGCGCCGTCGCGCGCGCCGCATCAGGTTCGAATCAAAGGGTTTGCCCCCGCGCTACAGTCCTTGTTGGTAACCCAACGGGGTGCGGGATACAATGGGTTTTGATGGGATTAAGCGGGATTTCGTGGGTAATGGCGGATTTCTGCGGCTTTTTCCAGGTACGCTTTCTTCCTGTTCTCTTCCTGTTCTGGCAGTCGAACCCTGTGGATAAGTCTGTGATCACCGAATCACTTCCCGTTGAGGCTTGCAAGCTCGCGATCGATACCGGCGAGATTATTGTGCGCTTCGCCGCCAAGCGCCTCGGCATTCAAAAGGTCGGCATCGGCAACGATGATCGCGCGACCTCTCCCGATGGCGCAGTCGGCGACCAGCCGGTCAGTGCTGATATTGCACTTGCCCTCCAGCCTGCCCGGCGAGACCGTGATCACGCTGTAGCCGCCGAGCCTGCGGACAGCCTTCCCCGGCATGTCGGGACCGTCGAGCCTCAGGCCCCAGTGCGCGAGCAGGCCGGTATCCATGAACATCGTCGCCGGCCGAAGCGGATCGCCGAGCGGATGCCTGCTCGGCCACTCCAGCATCGGGTCGGCAAGAAGGAGCAGGTGACCACCGCTCCGAACCCATGCGTCGAGCGCCACGAGGTTTTCCGCGGTCTGCACCGGCGGCTGTGCCATCAGGAGCAGTCGGGCCCTCGCGAGCTCGCTCGAGCTGGTCGTACTGATCGGCAGGACTTCGAATGAAGAACCCAGTGCCTTCATCGCCGGCGAACCGGCGCTTTCGAGGCCGAAGTCTTCGCCAAAGACCAACGGGAGGGTTGTCAGCAGGAGGAGCGGCGGATTTTTGCGGCGTTCTGCGCTGGGTCGGGAATGCTGCGGCGGCCGGAGCGCAAAGGCCGCGGCGGCCACGAGAACGATGACCAGTCCGATAAGCGCGCGGACGCGCGCCTTCGTCATTTGTTCTGGGCTACGTTGTTGCTGCTTTCGGACGCGCCGGGCGCAACGCCGAGCTCGGCGAGCGGTTCGCTCGGCTCATTCGCGCTTGCCTGCTCAGCCGCGTTATTGACCCCGTCGCGGCTCGAGCGGCTGATGATCGAGCCAAGAAGGACGAGCAGAAAGGCGAAGGCCAGGCCTGTCAGCCCGATGCGGATGCGCTGCGCGCTGCTGCCGGCCTGGTAGGGCATGTTCATCGACGAAGCTATGTCCCACTTCGACAATATGCAAGAACGCGCCCTTGACGGTTGTTGTTGGTATGGGGAATTGGCGCTCTTATGACTCGCACCCCCTTTCTCATCATCCTTGCTGCTGCCGCAGCGCTAGCCGGCTGCAACAACAGCGATCACACCATCGTCGCCGGCCCCGATGCCGGAGACAATGCAGCGAACGCCGCTGCGAACGGGCCGGTAGCCCTCCCGCCGTCGATCCAGGCCAGCAAGTCGTACCGCTGCCATGATAATCAGCTAGTCTATGTCGACTGGATGTCGGACGGCACCGCACGCGTGAAGAAGACGCGCGAAGAGATCGGCACGACCGTGGCGCTGGGCACTGACCTCAAGGGCGACCAGAAGGCGTCGACGATCACCTACAAGGGCCAGAGCTGCAAAGACTAAGCGGACAGCGGTGAACTCCCTCTAGCGAGCGCTCGTGAAGCCGCAGGGGACCCCGCAATGGACTTGAGCAGACGACAGTTCGCCGGGCGCGCGCTGGGATTCGCTGTCGCTGCGCATCTGCCCGGGACGGTCTTTGCCCAGGGCCGTCCAAATCTTTCGGAAGCCCTGGCAGCGATCCGCTCTTACGGCGAGAAGCATCGCAGTTACTTCAACCTGCCGGGAATGACGCTCGGGCTGATCACTCCGGACGGTCAGCAAAATGTTCTGAACTTCGGCTATGCCAATGCCGACGCCCGGACTCCAATCACGTCCGACACGATGTTCCAAATCGGCTCGATCACCAAGGCAATGACTGCCGCGGTGCTGCACCAGCTGGCGGCAGAGGGGCGGCTGAGGCTGACCGACCGCGTAAGCAGGATCATGCCCGGTCTGTCATTGCCGGCCGCAAATTCAATCGAGGTGCGGCATCTACTCGACCATGTGGCGGGGCTGCCGACCGACGCGCCGCTGTTTCCGGACGGAGGGCTTTGGACGGCATATGCGCCGGGCGCGCACTGGCATTACTCGAATACCGGCTACGAGATCCTCGGGAAACTCGCCGAGCATGTCGCGCAACAACCGCTCATGCAGCTATTCCGCGACCGATTGTTCGTGCCGCTTGGAATGACCCGCTCGCGCGGTGCAATCCTTGGCCGGGACCGCGCGCTTTATGCTCAAGGCTACGAGGCTGCGGACCCGATAGCGGTCTATGCGCGCGGTGCGCCCCTTCGGCCTGCCCCATGGGTCGACGTGACAGCCGGCATGGGCTGCGTTGGATCGACTGCCGAAGATATGCTGCCGTTCCTGCGTGCATTGGCCAATGCAGCGAAGGGCAATCCCGCACTCGGCCTGTCGGGCGAGGAGGCCCGCGCATTCGCCAGCCATGCCGTCGCTACCGACACTCCCGGCATGAGCTACGGAAACGGACTGATGCACGTGGGTAATGGCGGGCGCGCCTATCTCCACCACACCGGTGGCATGCTGTCCTTTTCCTCGTCCTTCCACGTCGATGTGGCGAGCGGTGTTGGCGCGTTCGCAAGCTCGACCATCACGGCCTTCGCAGATTACCGCCCGAGACTTCTGACGCGCTTCGCGGTGGACGCCCTCACTGCCGCCCTTTCGGCCCATCCACTCCCCCCACCGCCTTCGCTCCAGGCGCGGCTTCCCAACGCCGCTTCCTACGTCGGGCGGTATGAGGGCCCGGCAGGCGCGTTCGAGGTGAAACCGGGCGCGCCCCTTTCCATATCGGCAGGCGGCGACGAAGCATTGCTGGAGGTCGCAGGCGAGGAGGTATTCCGGACGACGCATCCACTATTTCGCAACTTCAGCATCTTGTTCGAGCGCACCAGGGGCAAGGTGACTCTCGCGAGCTTCGGCTCCAACTCATTCCTTCGCGTCGATGCCGGAGCCGGGCTGCCGCCCACCGACCCGTCACTTCGACGGCTCGCGGGCCGCTATATCAACGATAACCCGTGGTACGGCGGCGCGCAGGTCGTGGAGCGCGGCGGCAAGCTATGGCTCGGCACCGAGACTCCAATCACGAGCATCGGGGAGAATCTCTGGCGCGTCGGCAGGGAAGGCTGGTCGCCCGAACGCGCTTCGTTCGCCAATTTCATCGACGGTCGGCCGCAGACCTTTATCCTCTCCGGAGAGAAGTTCCTGAGGCACGACGTCTGACGCTGCAGCAGTTTCAGGCCGGCTGCGGCTCCGCTGGCTGCTCCGACTTCGTGAATTGATCCATCCGCCGCTTGAGCTCGTCTTCGGGAACGTCCTCCACGTGCGTGGCGAGGTTCCAGCGATGACCATAGGGATCGAGCAGCGTGCCCGACCGATCGCCGTAAAACTGGTCCTGGACTGCCCGCTCCTCCCTGCCCCCCGCGTCGATCGCTGTCCTGAACGCACTGTCGACGTCGTCGACATAGATGTGAAGGCTGACCGCAGTGCCGCCCAGCGACTGCGGCGAGAGATGACCCCCTTCCGGCCACTCGTCCGACAGCATCACGATGGAGTCGCCGATCTTGATCTCGGCATGGCCGACCTTGCCGCCATGCTCGAACCGCATGACCTCGCTTGCGCCGAGCGCTCGCTTGTACCAGTCGAGCGCCTCGCCGGCGTTCTTGACGGACAGGTAAGGGGTGACGGTGTGATACCCTTCCGGAATCGGCTTTCCCATTACCGCTCTCCTCTGAGCCGCCCCCGTTAGCGCTGATACCGCCGTCGTCGGAGTCGCTCCAAACCGGCGCTAGCCGCACTCGGCCGACACGGCTAATGGGCCGCCCATGGACGTTCTCGAAGCTTCCCGCATCACGCCCGACATCGTTGCCGAGCACGGTCTCTCCGCCGAGGAGTTTGACCGCATCCTGAAAGCGCTCGGCCGCGAGCCGAACCTCGTCGAACTCGGCATCTTCTCTGTCATGTGGTCAGAGCATTGCAGCTACAAAAGCTCGCGCTTCCACCTCAAGAAGCTGCCGACCGAAGCGCCATGGGTGATCCAGGGGCCCGGCGAGAATGCCGGCGTGATCGACATCGGCGACGGCGATGCCGCGATCTTCAAGATGGAGAGCCACAACCATCCCTCCTACATCGAGCCCTACCAGGGCGCAGCGACGGGCGTTGGCGGGATCCTGCGAGACGTATTCACGATGGGCGCGCGCCCGGTTGCGAACATGAACGCGCTGCGCTTCGGCCGTCCGGATCATCCCAAGATGCGCCACCTCATCGCCGGCGTCGTCGCCGGCATCGGCGGCTACGGCAACTGCGTCGGCGTTCCGACCGTTGGCGGCGAGGTCAATTTCGACGGTGCCTATGATGGCAACATCCTTGTCAATGCGATGACGGTCGGTGTCGCAAAGACAGACAAGATTTTCTACTCGGCCGCATCGGGGATCGGCAATCCGATCGTCTATGTCGGATCCAAGACCGGCCGCGACGGCATTCACGGCGCGACCATGGCCAGCGCGGATTTTGACGAAAACAGCGAGGAGAAACGCCCGACAGTCCAGGTCGGCGACCCCTTCACCGAGAAATTGCTGATCGAGGCCTGCCTGGAGCTGATGGCCACCGACGCAATCGTTGCGATCCAGGACATGGGCGCCGCCGGGCTGACCAGTTCGTCGGTCGAAATGGCATCCAAGGGCGGGGCCGGAATCCGTCTCGACATGAACAAGGTGCCCTGCCGCGAGACCGGCATGACGCCCTATGAAATGATGCTTTCGGAAAGCCAGGAGCGCATGCTCATGGTCCTGAAGCCGGGCCGCGAGGGCGAAGCCGAGGCCATCTTCCTCAAATGGGAACTGGACTTCGCCGTCATTGGCGAAGTGACGGCGACGGGGCACATGGTGCTCGAGTTCAACGGCGAGGTCGTCTGCGACATACCGCTCGGGCCGCTGGCCGACGAGGCGCCCTGCTACGAACGGCCGTACATGGACCTCGACCGGTACAAGGCCTGGGCTGAGGTCAGGCCGCTCGGGAATGTCCCCGAAAGCACCGATATCGCTGCGGACCTGCTGAAGCTGATGGGCTCGCCGAACATCGCCAGTCGGCGGTGGATCTGGGAACAATATGACCAGTCCGTCGGCGCCGACACGGTACAGCGGCCGGGCGGTGACGCTGCCGTCGTAAGGGTTCACGGCGCGAGGAAGGCGCTTGCCATCACCACCGATTGCACGCCCCGCTATGTGTTCGCCGACCCCTATGAAGGCGGCAAGCAGGCGATCGCCGAGGCGTACCGGAATCTTTCTGCAGTCGGTGCGAGGCCCCTTGCAGTCACGAATTGCCTGAATTTCGGCAATCCGCAGCGGCCCGAGATCATGACACAGTTGGTCGAGGCGCTGCGCGGCATGGGCGAAGCCTGCCGGGCGCTCGACTTCCCGATCGTGAGCGGCAACGTGTCGCTCTACAACGAGAGCAAGGCGACCGGTGGTGGCAGCGCCATCCTGCCAACGCCTGCGATCGGCGGAGTGGGCCTCCTCGACGACTGGTCGAACAGCGCGACGATCGGTTTCAAGACCGAAGGCGAGCACCTCGTCCTGATTGGTCACAGCAAGAGCCATGTCGGCCAATCGCTCTGGCTCGACGTCTGCCACGGCCGCCGCGACGGCGAGCCGCCGCCGGTCGATCTTGCAGCAGAGAAGCGCGCGGGCGAGTGCATCCGGGACCTCATCCAGCGCGGGCTCGTCTCGGCGGTGCATGATTGCTCGGACGGCGGCGTTGCGGTGGCGATCGCGGAGATGGCTCTCGCCGGGAATATCGGAATGACGATGACCATCGTGCCCGAGATCCCGAACCCGGGGGCGATCCTCTTCGGGGAAGATCAGGGCCGCTATGTCGTCTCCACCAGTGATCCGGACCAGATCCGAGCGCTCGCGAACGCAGCTCAGCTGTTTACCGTGCCGATCGGCGCGACAGGCGGGGACTCGCTGGTGTTCGACCTAATCGATCGCGGCGGGCGCCAGTCGGTTCGTCTCGCCGACCTTCGAAACGCCCATGAAGGCTTCTTCCCCAGGCTCATGGGCGGCGAGTTGACGCCGGAGTTCTGACCTGGCCAGCGGCTATTCGGGAACGCCGCTCGCGAAGAAGCTTTCGCTGAAGGACGGCATGCGCGTCTGGTGGGAGGGAATGCCCGCGACCGTTCGGCTTGAGATCGAACGGGAAGGCCTTCAATTCTACCACCTGCCGTTCGCGCAGGCTCCCATCGATGCCGCGCATATCTTCGTTACCGAGCGCGCTTGCCTTGAGGCGCGGTTGCGGCAGCTGCTTCCCCTTCTCGAGCGCGCCGGTTTCCTGTGGGTCAGCTGGCCAAAGAAGGCGGCCGGGCTCACAACGGACATAACGGAAGACGTCATCCGTGATGTGGTGCTGCCGATGCAGCTTGTCGACGTGAAGGTCTGCTCGGTCGACGATATGTGGTCAGGACTGAAACTGGTGATCAGGAAAGAGCATCGCTGAGGGGGCGGCCGATGCACGGGGGAAGATTGTTCAGGGCGATCGCAGCAGCAACGCTGGTTTGCGGAACGCTCGATATTTTATGGGCGGTTTTCCTGACGCTGTGGCGCGGGCGTGAGCCCGCGGCAATGCTGCGCTTCGTCGCTTCCGGTCCGGTCCCGCCGGCAGCCGACTGGGGCGCTGGCGGATCGGTGCTTGGCCTCATCGTCCACTTCACCTTGATGGCGGTCATGGTCGCAGTTTTCGTGATCGCCGCCGAATCGCGACGACACTTGGTCGACATGCCGGTTCGGGCAGCAATTGCTTATGGCATCGTCACCTATGTCGCGATGAACCTGATCGTCGTTCCGTTGCGCTTCCCGGAAGCGTGGCCCCCGAAGCCGCTTTCGATCACGACCCAATTGTTCGCGCACATCGTGCTGGTCGCGCTCCCGACAGCGTTCATCACCCGCCGGCTTATTCGCGGTTGAAGATTGTTCTTGCGAACGCTTCGCATTATCGACTATATCGATCGTCATGATCGTGTGCATCTGCAACCGAATCACCGAGAACGAGGTGCGAATGGCCGCGCGGGCCGGTGCTGATACGCCGGAGAAGGCCTATGCCTGCCACGGTTGCGAGGTTCAGTGTGGGTGCTGCCTCGATTATGCAGACGAGATCATTGATGAGGAATGCGTCAAGCGTCCTCCCCTTCGCCTAGTCGCCTGACTTGACCGCCGCCGCTTGACGGCGCAATCGCCTGCCCGCGCGACGGGAGGTTGGAAGATGAAGGGTGATCCCAAAGTCGTCGAGCTCCTCAACGAGGCGCTCAAGAACGAACTGACCGCCACCAACCAATATTGGCTGCACTATCGTCTTCTCGACAACTGGGGAATCCACAAGCTCGCCCAGTTCGAGCGGTCCGAATCCATTGACGAAATGAAGCACGCGGATCGTCTCGCCGAACGAATTCTTTTCCTCGATGGACTGCCCAACTTCCAGGCACTTGGACGATTGCACATCGGCGAGAATATCGAGGAGATACTAAGAGCCGACCTCGAGCTCGAGATGGAAGCGCTGACGCAGCTGCGCGGCGCTATCGCGCATTGCGAAAGTGTTCGGGATTATGTCAGCCGAGACCTGTTCGCGGACATCCTCGACAATGAAGAGGAGCATGTCGACACGCTCGAGCAGCAATTCGAGATGATAGCGCGCATGGGCCTGCAGAACTACGTACAGCTCCAGTCGGAACCCACGAAAGACTAGATCCGGCCAAAGCCCTGATTCGTGACCTTGCGGCCAAAACCGCTTGGCACAGCGCGCTGCACAAGCGGGTTCGTAGCCTTGTCGAAGAGCTCGATCGTCTGGTCGAACAAGGTCCTGAGCTGCACCACTTCTGGGACCAGCTCGTCGGGGAAGCGGTGGGATTCAATACAGAAGCGGGCAGTCGTCTCGATCAGCTCGGCAATCTTTGCGAGCGGCTCGGCACCAAGCTGCCGCGCCTCGCCCTTCAGCGTGTGCGAAGGGATGACTAGCGCCGCGGTATTCTCATCGCGCATCGCCTGTTCGATCTGCGCAATCGACTTGGTGCCGTCTTCCTTGAAATAGCTCAAGATGCGGATGAAGCCCGGCCCGAGTTCGGTCCGGCTCTTCTCGAAATGTGTCCAGTCGACGATATCCTGAGCCTCGTCGGCCACCTATCCGCTCCTCACTAACTCCATGCCTGCGATATGCGGGAAGAGTAAAATTTGCCTTAGCGGCGGCTTCTATCGAACGGGTTCGAGCGGCCGCGGAAGTCGAGCCTTAGCGGCACCGGCCCGAGGCCGAGGTCGCGCCGCATCGCGTTGAGCAGGTAGCGGCGGTAGCTTTCCGGCAACTCTTCGAGGCGATTGCCAAACACGACGAAGCTTGGCGGACGGCTCTTCACTTGCGTGATGTAGCGAAGCTTGATCCGTTGGCCCTTGGGCGCAGGCGGAGGGTTGGCATCGATCGCGGATTCGAACCACCGGTTGAGTTCGCCGGTCGGCACGCGCTTGCTCCACGCGCTGCGCAGATCGAACGCGACCTTGAGGATAGTGTCGATGCCCTTGCCGGTCTTCGCCGATACCGTGAGCAACGGCACGTCGCGCAGCTGAGCAAGCCCCTCCCCAAGCGCCGCCTTCACGCCGTTGAAGAGGGATGACGCATGCTCCGCGACATCCCATTTGTTGAGCGCGATGATCAGCGCACGGCCTTCCTCGATGACCTGCGAGGCAATCTTCAGGTCCTGCACCTCGAGGCCACGCGTCGCATCCAGGAGCAGAACGACGACCTCGGCATAATCGATTGCCCGGCGCGTATCGGCAGCCGACAGACGCTCAAGCTTGTCATCGACCTTGGCGCGTTTCCTGAGGCCGGCGGTGTCGACCAGCCGCACAGGCCGGTCCTCCCAAGACCAGTCGAGGCCGATGGAATCACGGGTAATGCCGGCCTCCGGGCCGGTGATCATCCGTTCCTCACCGAGCATCCGGTTTACGAGCGTCGATTTGCCTGCATTCGGCCGACCGACGACCGCCAGTTGCAGCGGATGCTCGTCGCCATCGTCGTCGTCAGCTTCGAGATGCTCGTGCTCGACATGCGGTCGAAGAGCCTCGAACAGGTCGGCAACGCCTTCCCCATGCTCTGCGCTGATCGCTATCGGATCGCCGAGGCCGAGCCGATAGGCCTCGAGGATTCCGGACTCGGCGGCACGGCTCTCGGCCTTGTTGGCAACGACGACGACAGGCGTTGACTCTGCGCGCAACCAGCGGCCGATTTCTTCGTCGAGCGGGGTGAGGCCTTCGCGACCGTCGATGAGGAACAACGCGGCATCCGCGTCGCGCACCGCCGCTTCGGTTTGCTGGCGCATTCGGCCCGGCAGCGATTCTGGATCCTCATCTTCGAAACCTGCAGTGTCGATGATTCGAAACTCGAGGCCAAGCAGGTTCGCGTCGCCCTCGCGCCGGTCGCGCGTGACGCCCGGACGATCATCGACGAGCGCCAGGCGCTTGCCGACGAGCCGGTTGAATAGAGTCGACTTGCCCACGTTGGGGCGGCCGACGATGGCGACGGTCGGGATTGGCATGGCGGCGCGATAGCAGCGCCTGCCCGGCGCTGCGAGGCCCTACCGGAACGCCGTGAGGCGACCGCGGTCGTCGAGAATGTAGAGCGTCGAACCCGCAACGACCGGCGAGAGACTGACAGGCGCACCGATGCTCGTCTGACTCTGGAAAGCACCCGTCGTCGGATCGACGAATATCAGGGCCCCGTTAGAACCTGTCACGATTAGCCGTCCTCCGGCAAGAACCGGCCCCGAATAATCGATCTCTCCCCTCTTCGACTTCACCTTCACAAATTGCGGCAGCTGGTTGATCCAGCGAATGTGGCCGTTCTGGCGATAGACGCAGATGACCTTGGCATCGTCGGTAACCACGAAGATCCAGTCACCGACGACCCAGGGCGTCGAGATGCCGGCAAGGTTGAGCTCCCACTGTCGTTGGCCCGTGATCAGGTCGAGCGCGACCATGCGCCCGCCCTGGCCGACCGAGATGACCTGGCCGTTGTCGATGACGGGGTCGGCATCAATGTCGCTGAGCGAGGAAACGCTGGTCCGGATGCTCGTGCGCTGCAGCGTGTCTTCCCAGACCTCGCGCCCGTTCTCGTAGCGATAGCCCTTGAGCTCGCCCGAGGAGAAACCAGCAACAACAGTGCCCTGCCCGACCGCCGGCGAAGCCGAACCGAACACACCCGCGACCTCGAGCGAGGCCTGGGCCGACCAGTTCGTCGAGCCGTCGGCCTCCTTAAGCGAGTAAACCTGGTTATCCTGGCTCATCACATAGAGGGCGCCGTTGCCGACCGAAGGCGCACCGCGCAGCGGCCCTCCTGGGCGGACCTGCCACACGAGGCCGCCGTTTCGCGCGTCGAGCGCGGCGACGAAGCCGAGACCGTTGGTTGCAAAGATCCGGCCGCCTTCATAGGCAATTCCGCCGCCGTACAGCGACGCCTGGTTGCCTTTTTCGGTCGGAGTCTGGGTCGCCCACACCTGGCCCCCATTACGGGTATCGAAGGCGCGGACCGTGCCAAGTGTATCGATCGTAAAGACCCGGCCGCCCGCGATGATCGGGGCAGCTGCAAGGCGTGCGGTCAACGTGCTGCCTTTGCCGGCCTGCACCTGGAACGCGCGATTGAGAGCATTGCCAAGAGCCAGTTGGCCCATCGACTTTGTCGAATTGCCGCCTGACTGGGTCCAGTCGCTGTTCACTGTTGCCTGGGGCAAGCTCATCGGGAGGGCGGCCGTTTCGGGGTCGACCTTCACGTCACCTTCGCCGGTCAGCACTGCGATGCGCTCTCCGAGCACGGGTGTGCTTGGCCCCTTGCCCTTCTTGAACACGCTACAGCCGCTCGCAGCGAGCACCGCGGCAATGAGGATTGATACGCGTAGATACGTCGGTTTGCTCATGTTGAGGTCCTATTGGGCCTGGGGCTGAAACGCGGAGCTCGCGTCTACCCCGAGCGAGCCCGCAACCTGGACGGCGCGGGCGCGGATGGTGTCGGGAACGCCATTGTCCTTTGCGATTGCCGCGAACAATTGGCCCGCCTCCTGGCGCTTCCCTTGTTTGATCATTGCCAGCGCCGTCATCTCACCGGCCGTACCGAACCACGGTTCGCCGGGCTTTGCGAGCGGGGCGAGATGGGCGATCACCTCCTGAGGCTGAAGCTGGTCGAACTCGAGCGCGGTTTGTCGGATGAGCGCGGCATCGCGGTACGGCTTGGGCAGATCGCTGTCGTCGGCGACCGATTTGAACGTGCTGATTGCAAGCTTCGTATCGTTCTGCTGCAGGGCGACCGCTGCGCGGGCGAACAAGGCGGACGCACGAACGGCCTTGCTGCTGCTCTTCGAAAGTTCGTCGAATTGCTGAGGTGCCTGGGCACTGTTGCCGGTACCGACGTCCTTATAGACCTGCGCAAGCTTTTCGACCTCGGCCTCATGCTGTTGCACCCGGTGCTGCTTCCACCAGATGAGACCGCCGCTTGCTGCAAGGAACAATACGACTGCTGCGATGAGCCAGTTGCCGTAGGTCTTGAAGAAATCGCGCAGCTGGTCGCGGCGCAGGTTCTCGTCAACCTCACGAAGGAATGTCTCGTTAACCTCAGGGGGCTGCGCCAAGAAAGTGCCTCAATCCACTCGATCGGGGGTCCAAATGCCGGTCGCTTCCCGTTCCCCACCCAAGATGAACGGAAGCTGGCGGCGCTTCGTCTAGCGGCTGTGGCGCGAAAGGCAAAGAGGCCTCAGCGCGGCCGCTTTTCGAGATAGAGGTAAGCGGGATCGAACTCGGCCTTGGCCGTGAGGCCTTCGAGGTCGAGGATTGAAAGCCGCCGGCCCTGGAGGTCGAGGAGGCCCAGCCGACGAAGTTCCTGCAGCGTCCGGTTTACGTGCACGGAAGTGAGGCCAAGGCATTCGCCAAGCTCGACTTGCGTAAACGGAAACTCGTAATTGCCGTTCATCGCCAGGCCGACGATCTCCAGCCGGATATTCAGCTCGCAAAAGAGGTGTGCCATGCGCGAGATCGCGGAGCGGCGGCCGAGCGATACGGTCCACTCGCGGTGGATCGCCGCGTCCATGTTGGTCATGAACCAGTAAACACGCGAAAGGTGTGGGAAGCGCTCCGTCACGTCCTTCAGCCGCTTGTGCGGCACGAAGGCGACGCGGCACGGACTAACGGTAATGATATCATGGTCGAGGCGCTTAAGCGTGAAGCCGTGCAGGTCCGTGAAATCACCGGCGACGTGTATTTCCGCAATCTGCCGCTGCCCGTTCGGCATGTCCTTGGCACGTGCCATCCAGCCGTCGAGCAAGAGCGTCGACTGGCTTAGAGGCTCGCCGTGCCTGATCACCGTCCGGTCAGCAGGGATGTCGACGACCTGCGACACGAGCGAGCGGATTTCCTGCTCTTCGGCGGGGCTGATCTCGTCTCGCGCACGCAGCTTCTTCAAGTGCACTTCGATCATGCGCACAAACTCCGTTACGCTGCACAAACCGTTAAATTGGGAAGAGAGACCCCGAGTTGATGCAGGTTAGCATGGGCAGACCCGTCACTCGCCGATCGCCAGGTGCGACACGCTAAAAGCGAGCACTCGGCGCTGAATGATACCGTCACCCTGCTCGACCCGGATTTCCACGGCTGAAGTCAGCTCGCCGCGTCCGATCGCTTCGCCCGCGACTTCCACGGCCGCTCCGACCCCGGCGGCCATAGCCGCGTCTGCAGAGGGATATTCACCCTCGTCGCAGCTCTCAAACTCGGAGTTGATAAGGTGGACACGATAGCGCGGCATGCACCTGCACTATCGATCCCCGGGGCCTTTTGTTGCTCACCTAGGTTAAGGAACTCTTGGGACGATAGGTCTGGTCAGCCGTCGGGAAACTGCGGGCGCGGACCTCTTCGGCGTAAGTCCGTGCTGCTTCGCTGATCCGCGAGGCGAGATCGTCGTAGCGCTTCACGAACCGGGGGGTGCGCTCGAACATGCCGAGCATATCATCGATAACGAGAACCTGGCCGTCGCACTCGGCAGAAGCTCCAATGCCGATGACTGGTGCCGAGACGCTCCGCGAGATTCCCGTGGCGATTTCTTCGAGCACCCCTTCGACGACAATGCAAAAGGCGCCCGCATCGTCGACGGACTTGGCGTCGCGTTGGATCTTTTCGGCTTCCTGCCCTTCACGCCCGCGTGCGCCATAGCCGCCGAGGATGTTCACAGCCTGGGGCGTCAGGCCGACATGGCCGATCACCGGGATGCCGCGGTGTGTGAGAAACTCGATGGTTGGCGCCATCGCCTCGCCGCCTTCGAGCTTCACTGCCGCGCAGCCGGTTTCCTTCATGATCCGCGAGGCGCTTTCGAACGCCTGCTGCGGCGAGGCCTCGTAACTCCCGAACGGCATGTCCACCGCGACGAGTGCGTGCCAGCTTCCACGCACCACGGCCGCCCCATGCGCGCACATCATGTCGAGCGTCACGGGAATGGTCGAAGGCAGGCCGTAAATGACCTGGCCGAGGCTGTCACCGACAAGAAGCATGTCGCAATGCGGGTCGAGAAGCTGCGCCATCCGCATCGTGTAGGCCGTCAGCATAACGATCGGATGCTCGGTCCTGCCGTCGACCTTTCGGCCTCGGATGGACGGGGCTGTCATGCGCTTGCCCGGCACGGGCGAGGGCGTCGCTCGACTGGTCGAGGTGTCGATAGTGAATGTCGACATGGCGCGGCCTTCTAACGGCCGGGCGATAACCTCGCTAGTGCAAGCCTGTTTCGGCCTCGAAATCAAAGGAACTTTTGGTCAGCCGTAAGCGTCCACTCGAACAGGTTCGTCGGCGAAGCGCCGGCGTGTTTGTCGGAATTGGAGTACACATGACGGTTGATCGCCACTGGCTCGGCGACGTCGCGCTTGCGGTTCTGTTTGCACTATCGCTCGTCGCGCTCGCCCGGCCCCGGACAGACGAAAATCACTCGGCTGCCGCTAGCGTCAAGGTCGCGACTGCAGATCGCCTGCCGGGCAACGGCCGGATCTCGCTTCTGGGCTAGCGCAGCCAGCCGCGCTGGCGCGAGTGCCGCGCAAACCAGAAGATCGTCCACGCCACGGCCATGACGCCGAATAACATGGCGATCTGGTTCGTCGAAAGCAGGTCGCGGAATGCCGGCGTCGCAAACATTCCTGCAAACCACACCAGCATGCCGAGGAGCGAGGCCAACATGGCTCGCTCGGCTGCCTTGTTCCTAAGAACCAGCAACAGCGAGCCAAGCGCTCCTGCAACAAAGCCGAAGGCGGAAGCCGCGAGCACCCACTGCGGTTCGGCTTCGAACAACGCGCGCTGATCCAGTGGAAGCCTCGCAGGGTCGGCAACCGCGTGCATGACGAGCGCGAAGCATCCAAGACTCATGAACAGCAGCGACGTGACCGCCGCTGGCATGTACCAGCGCGCCACCGGTCTTGGTGAAAATCGTTCGTCCAACTCCAGCTCCCTATTTCTCGCCGCCAAGGCGCTCTTCCCAACCGGCACCTTCCGCGAGCGAGATCGAGTCCAGCACAGTCGTGCTTTGATCGCGGAGGATCGCAAATGCGCGGCGGATGGCGCAGGTCGCTTCGTCCTGGCAGTCGCCGCACGGCGCGTAGAAATTGACGCTTGCGCACGAGACCAGCGCGATCGGCCCTTCCATCGTCCGGACGATCTCGCCGAATGATATCTCGTCGGATGGCCGCGCGAGCCGGTAGCCACCCTTCGGCCCGCGGGCACTCCTCACGAGCCCGGCTTTCTTGAGGTCGAGCATGATGAGCTCGAGATACTTGGGCGGGACCCGCTGCGTTTCCGCAATCCGGCTGAGCTGGACGGGCGCGCCCCCCTGCTCCTCCGCAAGGAATAGAAGCGAACGCAGCGCATAGCGGGTCTTTTGGGCGATCATGCCTTTGACCCAGCCTAGCGTCTTGCTTCCCACCCGCAAGGCCCGCGCGTGCTTCGCGATGAACGTAACTTAACTGGCCGGACACGGAGGTGAGAAACTGGCCGGCCTATCCACGACGCCGCTCGACATGAGCTTGCAAACGGAGAACAGATTCCATGAAACGTGCACTCGTTGCTTCTTTCGCCGCGCTCGGCGTCCTCGCGGCTCCGGCCGTTGCCGCCACGACGGCGACCAAGGCAGATGCGAAGGTCACAAAGTCGGAGAAGAAGGCGGCCAAGAGCCAGAAGCTCGCCGCCAAGTCTGCCAAGGCCGCCCCGAAAACGAAGTAAGTCCCTTCCTCCCCTAACCTTGGGCCGTTCGGCAGAGATGACTCCCGCCTCCGCCGGGCGGCCCTGTCCTTTGGGCGGTCAATGAACGCCATTTAACATTGCCGCCACTGGGATGAGATACGCGGCCACTTATCCGAGTTTCCCACCGGCGCTTTCTTGCCGGAGACAGGAGGAAACAAATGAAGAAGTTGATTGCGTCGGTTGCTGCGGCCGCACTGCTCGCGAGCCCCGCCGTCGCGGCCCAGACCGCCTCGTCGAAGACCGTCACCACGAAGTCGGGGAACACCAAGGCGACCACGACAGTGGCGACCAAGGGTAATACTACGACCGCCAAGACGACGATGACGAAGACGCCCGCCAAAGCCAAGAAGCATGCAAAGGCGAAGCATAAGAGCACTCACAAGACGGCCGCGAAAAAGCCGGCAAAGAAGAGCGCTCCCAAGAAGAAGACCACTGACGCCACGCCCACCAAGGGCTAAAAGCCTCGATTGCCCGTACGGCGCTGCATCGCTGACTCCCTCCTGCAGCGCCGTACGGACGTCCTTTGTTCAATCGGAGTAAGCGATAAGCATGGGCCGCAAGATCCTACTGGTTGAGGACGACCGCGAGACAGCCTCATATCTGGCGAAGGGACTGAACCAGGAAGGCCATAGCGTCGAGCAGGCGACCAACGGGCAGGACGGTCTGTTCCGAGCGACCGACGGCAGCTTCGACCTTATCATCCTGGACCGAATGCTTCCCGTTCTCGATGGGCTCTCCGTCCTCAAGGCCTTGCGCGCGGCGAGAATCGACACGCCGGTCCTCATCCTGTCCGCGCTCGCGTCGGTGGGCGACCGGATCGAAGGCCTGGAGTGCGGCTCCGACGATTATCTCGTCAAACCCTTTTCCTTCGCTGAGCTGCTCGCGCGCGTGAACGCGCTGCTTCGACGACGCGAATCCCGTGTCGATCCCGCCGAGCACCGGCTCACGGTCGGCGACCTTGAGATCGACCCATTGTCGCGCAGCGTCAAACGGGGCGGCAGAAAGCTCGACCTCAAGCCGCGCGAGTATCTGCTTCTCGAATATTTTGCCCGTAACGAGGGCCGCGTGGTGACGCGCACCATGTTGCTTGAGCAGGTCTGGGACTATCACTTCGACCCCGGCACAAATGTCATCGACGTCCATGTCAGCCGTCTCCGCCGGAAACTCGATGAAGGTTTCGAAAAGCCCCTGCTCCACACGGTGAGGGGCGCGGGCTACATGCTCGCTGCCTGACGCTGTACTAAGCAGCCGTGCCGACGACCTTACGCATCACGCTGCTTGCGGGCCTGCTCGCGCTGCTTTCCAACCTCGCGGTCATCGGCTTCATTTATTTCCGCACGCATGACGAGGCGGCCGCAACCGTCCACCGCCAGGTGCTCGAGCAGGGCAAGGTCCTTGCCGACGTCTACCGATCCGGTGGCAAGCCGGCGCTGGACGATGCGATCAACGACACGATGACCTACGCCGATCCGCAAACCGCAGTCGCGGTGCTCGGCTCCAACGGTCACGAGATAAAGGGCAACATCGAAGCCGTATCGACGAGTGTTCGCCCCCTCCAGGAGGGTTATCGGAACGCACTGATCCGGCTGCGCGGACAGACAACGCCGCGGGAGGCAGCGCTCGTGGTCCATCGCCTGTCGCCGCAGGAATGGCTGGTGAGCGGACGCATAGCGGGCGAGGGCCTTGCCATTCGCGACACCCTGGAACGCTCATTGCTGATCGCGCTTCTCGTCGCCGGCCTGCTCGGGCTCGTCTGCGGCATCATCACCGCCCATTACGTTGGCGGCCGCATCAATGCGATCGCCGCGGTAGCCAACCGCATCAGCGCGCGAGACCTGTCCCAGCGTGTTGCTGTTTCAAAGAGCGGCGACGCCTTCGACCGCCTCGGGGACCAGATCAACGCGATGCTCGACCGGATCAGCGCCCTGATGGAGGAACTCCGGCTCCTGACGGATAGTCTGGCGCACGACCTCCGGTCACCGGTCAGCCGGCTGCGGTCGGCGGCCCAGGCCGCCGCGGAGGCGAGCGACCCTTCCGAACAGGAGGAGCTCCTCGGGAGCGTCATTCGCCAGGCGGATTCGCTGATGCGAATCCTCACGGCAGTGCTCGAAATCAGCCGCTCGGAAGCACTGACCGGACGCAAGCAGTTCGGCTGGTTCGACGTCGGAGAACTCGCTGCCGAACTCGCCGAAATGTACGACCCGCTTGCCGACGAGCGCGGCGCGCGCCTCCGGTTGGACCGGCCCTCGCGGCCGGTGCCCCTGTTCGGTCACCGCCAGCTGCTGGCGCAGGCGCTGAGCAACCTTGTTGAAAACGCGATCCGCTACGGTTCCGCGGGTGGCGAGATTTGCGTCCGCGTCGAGCCGGACGAACGGCAGGTCCGAATCGAGGTCGGCGATCGCGGCCCGGGCATCCCGGCAGAGCGGCATGCGGAAGCGCGACGGCGTTTCGGCCGACTTGATTCCAGCCGGTCGGACGAAGGTGCGGGCCTCGGTCTCGCGGTGGCTGAAGCGATTGCTCATCTGCACGAGGGCGAGCTGATCTTGGAAGACAATAACCCGGGCCTGCTGACCGTTCTGACGCTTCCCGTTCATTCTCCGCAGTCGCGCGTCGCCTGAGGCGACGAAACAGTGCGACCAGCCGACCGGAGCCTCGATGAACGGCGCATCCGGGCCCGCGCTCGTTCGTTCTTGTGTCGTGGGGCAATCGCCCCGCCAGTGTTACGACGAGGAGAGGCTAGATGGCACAACATGGCTATGCTCGTGAATATGACGAGGGCTGGGATCGTAGCGACGATCGCGAGCGCTGGCGCGCCTCGCACAGCAGCGATCGTGGCTGGCGCGACGAGGAGCGAAACCGCAATTTCATGCTCGGCGACCGGGATCGCAGCTGGGAGCGCGGCAGCCGCGACGACGATCGTGGCTTCTTCGGCCGAATGGGCGACGAAGCTCGCTCGTGGTTCCGCGACGACGAGCGCGAAGCGCGCGGGCGGCAGGATCACGGGATGAGCCAATACGGTCGTGAACGTGATTCGGGCTACCAGGCCGAGTTCGGCCGTAGCGGCCGCGAGCGGACCGGCTCCGCCAGCCGAGGCGATTGGGAACGTTCACCGCGCAACTTCAGCAGCCACCAGGATGACCACTACCGCAGCTGGCGAGACAAGCAGATGAGCGCGCTCGACCGCGATTATGAAGACTATTGCCGCGAGCGTGAGCAGCAGTTCCACCAGGATTTCGACAGCTGGCGCCAGAACCGCCAGGCCGAGGGCTTACGCGGGCAGCCAATGCCCGGCCAAGGTAGCCAGAGCGGGGGCGTTCAAGGATCGCACAACCTCCAGGCCGGATCGTCCGACACGGTGATGGAGCTCGACAATCCTGCACATTCGGTCGCCGGTGCGGTGTCGAGTACGCCTACTCCCATGGAAGAAGCGACGCTTGGTACCAACACTGAAACGACCACGAGCTCCAGTCGCCGTCGCTAGTCGGCGATCGACGTGAGCAAAGCGCGGGCCGCAGCCGTTCGGCCCGCGCTTTTTTTATTAGCCTTCGATGACGACTTTCGAGCCGACCCTTGTTGCCGCGTAAAGCTTTTCAGCGAACTTCATGGGCAGCCGGATGCAGCCATGGCTCGCGGGATAGCCGGGGTTCATCCCGCCGTGGAAAGCGATTCCGTAATTGTCGATGCGCTGCATGAAAGGCATCGGCGCATTATCGTATTTCTTGGAGCGGTAGAACGGCCGCTTCTCGAGGATCGACCAGAAGCCGTAGGGCGTGATGTGACCCTGTTTCGCGCTCGACATCGTCGAGGCTCCGAGCAGGCGGTCGCCGCGATAGACGTAGGTCATCTGCGTCAGGAGGTCGACGACGATGCGCGTGTCCCCTTCGGCAGGTGCCGCGCTCGCCCACACATATTGGCCCGGCTTCAATCCGACCTTGCCGAACTCTGCGACCATATCCCGGTGAGCCTGCGGCGCCGCGCCTTGAGTCCAATGATATGGCACCGGCTGCGGCCCGATCGGCCTTCGCACCTCAACCTGCGTCCGCGCCTTCGGCTTGGCCGTGCCGAAGAGATGGAACTTGGCGTCAGAAGCGGTCGAGCAGGCGGCGATGCCCGCCGCCGCAACCGCGGCAATTGTCCTGTATCTCATCGGTGCCACTAACGCTTTCGATCCGTCGCTGTTTCTCTTGAACAGCAAAAACATGGTGCCCGAGTCAATGCCGCGGTAAATGCCAAGTTACTGTTAACGGGTGAAAATGTCTTGGTGCATCGTGGAGCCTGCCGAGGCTCTAGCGGGGGTTGAGCCGACTACCCGGCTTCCACGACGGCGCGGCAGGCTGATCGGCAACGCGCTCGACCAGCTCGTAGAAGAAGCGATTGAAGTCGGCGGCAGCCTTCCAATCCATGGGCTGTTTCAAATCGTCCTGCGGCTTGTGATAGCCCGTGCGGTACCATTGGCGGTAAATCCTCTCGCTCTTCGAGGCCGGACGGTAGCCGAACACGAAACCGGTTGCCGGAATTCCGGCCTGCATGAATGGCCAATTGTCCGACCTCTGGAGCAGATTGCGCTCCGGCTCCGGATCCTTCTGAACCGTGATGCCCATGCCTAGTGCAACGGCGCGGGCGTCGTCGCCAAGGCTGGTGTCATCGAGGGCATGGACCGTCAAAAGCTCGAGCGGGAAGATCGGCCGCAGCTGGTCGAGGTTGATGTCGGCAGCAATGCTCGACAGCGGAACGGTCGGGTGCTGCACGTACCATTTGGACCCGAGCAGCCCCTTTTCCTCGCCGGTGACAACGAGGAACAGGACCGGGCGCCGGAACGGCTTGCCGTGCCGCCGCTCGGCGAGTTGCATGAGCAACGCGACATAGGCGGCATCATCGAGCGTGCCGTTGTAGATACGATCGCCATTCACCGGCTCGCCGGGGCCATAGCCATCGAGATGGGCCGTCAGCACGATTGCCTGGCTCGCGAGCGCAGGATCCGATCCGGGAAGCAGCGCAATGACATTTGGCGAGTCGATGTCGCGCTCGCGAATTGTGAATTTCGCAATGAAGCGTTGACCCAGGCTGAAGCTCGGCAACGGCCTTCCGGCGCTTCCCGCAGCGATGAGCTTGGATGCGTTTTGTCGGCTGCCGACGAGAAGCTTTCCGAGCGCGCTGGCGTTCAGCGTCATCCTGAGGAACGCGTCTCTCTTGGGACTGTCCGTAGCCAGCGTGACGGTCCGCGCATAGGCGTACGGCCAGCGGGGCGGTTCGACGGCAAAGCCCGGATCGGCAATCGTCAGAATGCCGGCCGCACCCGCCGCTCTGACCCCAGCCTCGCGCTCAGCGGCCGTCGGCAATCCGCTGCGATGCGTGCCATGGCAGATCACAATCTTCGCGCGGACGTCGCGAAGGTCGGCCGGTGAGCAATACCCGCCATAGGCGAGGCGCGCGTCGATACGCTGAGGGAGACCGGCTGAAGGCGACACCATCACGTCATGGAGGAACAGGAGAGGCCGCTGACCGATACGGATCGAGGCCCTCGGCATCGCGATCTCGTGCATGAAAACGCGTTGGTACCAGGAACCCTCCTCACCTGCGGGCTTCAGCCCGGCGGCAGCGAACTTCTTCGCAACCAGCCGCGCCGCGCGCTCGTACGCGGCGGATCCCGTGTCACGGCCTTCCATCGCGTCATTCGAGAGCTGCGCCGTCTTGCTCCACCAGGCGGCAGTGTCAGGATCGAGCTTCCGCGGAGCGGCGATGGACCCTGCCGCGAATAAGGCCGCGGCAGCGATGATGGGCCTCATTCCCATTCAATCGTTCCCGGCGGCTTGGACGTATAGTCGTAGACGACGCGGTTGATGCCCTGCACCTCGTTGACGATGCGCGTCGCGACGCGGCTCAGGAACGCGGCATCGAACGGATAGATATCGGCCGTCATCCCGTCGAGCGACGTGACCGCGCGCAGGCCACACACGTAATCGTAGGTCCGATAATCACCCATCACGCCGACCGTACGCACCGGGAGCAGCACGGCAAAGGCCTGCCAGATTGCATCGTACAAGCCTGCGTTGCGGATCTCCTCGAGGTAGACCGCGTCAGCCTTGCGCAAGATGTCGCATTTCTCGCGAGTGACCTCGCCCGGAATGCGGATGGCAAGTCCGGGCCCCGGAAACGGGTGGCGACCGACGAACGCGTCGGGCAGCCCCAGCTCGCGACCGAGCTCGCGAACCTCATCCTTGAACAGCTCGCGAAGCGGCTCGACGAGCTTCATGTTCATTCGCTCAGGAAGCCCACCAACATTGTGGTGGCTCTTGATCGTGACCGACGGGCCGCCGGTGAAACTGACGCTCTCGATCACGTCGGGATAGAGGGTCCCCTGCGCAAGGAAGTCGGCGCCGCCGATCTTGTTTGCTTCCGCCTCGAAGACGTCGATGAAGGTCTTGCCGATGAACTTGCGCTTGGCCTCCGGGTCCGTGACGCCCTCCAGCCCACCGAGAAAATCGGCGCTCGCGTCCACGTGGACGAGCGGAATATTGTAGCTGTTGCGGAACAGGCTCACGACCTGCTCGGCTTCACCAAGCCTCATCAGCCCGTGATCGACGAAAACGCAGGTCAGCTGCTCGCCGATTGCCTCGTGGATGAGGACCGCGGCCACCGCGCTGTCGACCCCGCCGGACAGGCCGCAGATTACCCTCCCCTTGCCCACCTGCTCGCGGATTTCGGCGATCTTCGCGTCGCGGAAGCTCGCCATCGTCCAGTCGCCCGCGCAACCGCAGACATGCCGCACGAAGTTAGCGAGCAGCTTGCCACCGTCCGGCGTGTGCACGACTTCAGGGTGGAACATTAAGCTGTAGCGCCTGGCTTCCTCGTTGGTCGCAATCGCAAATGGTGCGCCTTCCGATCGCGCAACGACGTCGAAGCCCGGAGCGAGCGTTTCGACGCGGTCGCCGTGGCTCATCCACACCTGGTGCTTTTCACCGACCGTCCAGAGGCCGTCGAACAGTGCGGAGGGTGATACTATGTCGATGAACGCACGGCCGAACTCGCGCTGGTCGGAGGCGACCACCTTTCCGCCGAGCTGCTGGTGCAGCGTCTGCTGGCCATAGCAGATGCCCAGGAGCGGCAAGCCACTGTCGAACAGGACTTGCGGTGCACGCGGACTGTCTTCTGACGTCACGGATGCGGGACCGCCCGAGAAGACGATGCCTCTCGGCTGCAGGCGGTGAAAGGCTTCTTCTGCCGCGTTGAACGGCGCGATCTCGGAATAGACCCCGGCCTCGCGGATGCGGCGCGCGATAAGCTGCGTCACCTGGCTGCCAAAGTCGACGATGAGAATGGATTCGGTAGGGTGGACCGTCATGGCGGGCGGATAGGTAACGGCCCGCAAAGAGTAAAGTAATGCGCCGGAGCATCCTTGCCCCGGCGCATCCCTTGCGACTGGTCAAATCTGATCAGTAACGACGATAACCGTACTGCGAGTAATCGTTGGCGTAAGGCGAAGAGTACGGCGTGTAGGCGCCGTAGCCGTAATTCGTCTGCGCGCGGTCGATATCGACGCCGCTGACGAAACCACGGTAATCGACCTTGCACTTCCAGGTGAGGTCCACCGGCGCCTGCTGCGCCCCGTACCCGCCGTAGCCGTAACCGGCATTGCGGCCGCTGCTCGCAACGCCGCGAACGGTGACGCCGCCATTGTTGCGCGGCTCGACCCGGCTGATCCCGAGCACCCGCCCGCCGCCATTGTAGGCATAGCCGGCGTTGCCGCCGCTCAGGCGCGCCTGGACAGCATTTGCACACTGGTTGACCGCGGCTTGGCTGTTCGCGCCATAGCCGTTGTACCCGTAGCCGCCGCCCAAGACCTGGCTCAGCACCTGGCCGACGGGATTGCCGTAGCCATTGCCGTAGCCCGGATAATATTGCGCTGCGGCCGGAGCCGTGCTGGCCAGCGCGGCAATCGCAACGCCGCCGGCCAGAACCTTCGTGATAGCCTTCATGGGCCCTGTTCCTCTCGTTCCCTAGGTCGCCGGCAACAACGCACGGCGACCCATTCGGTCGCTTTATCGTTACGGCGTTGCACTAATGCTGAACCGGCTGTTTGCTGGCGTTCAGCTATTCGTTCGCGGTGACGCGGGTTTCCCAGTGCTTGAGCTTTCGCTGATGCTGCCAGAGTTCCATCGGGCGGTCCTCGCGCCAGCTTTCGGCAATTCCGAGCGCCGCCATGTCGTCCGCTGCTTCGAATTCGCGGAAATGGTCGATGTGGCCGCTGAATGGGTCCATGAAATAGAGGCGATAGTATCGCATGTTCACCCCCCGGTGATGCCGCCCTTATAACACCAATAAGGGTCCGTAACGAATCATGGGGATCAGTCGGCGAGGATGGGCGTAAGCAGGCTCACTGCTCGTCTCCGGCACATCGGATGGCCGGGGTTTTCCCGCGATTCAGGGGGTCGAGAATCCCTGATAACTGTTGTTAACTTACTCTAAACTCACTTTGGTTAACGATTTACAAATCATTGGAATCGGTGCATTTAGCACTCCGACGGCCGGGGGGCGGCCAGGCTCCCCTCACGTCATGGACCAGGTGTACGCGTAAAAGCTGGTGACAGGCCGACTTCGGACCTGAAGAGTCGAAGACGCAAATCCGTCTTCGCGTTCGGCCCGCGGGTAGCCGACCTGCCAGTTGCTCCTTTTGCAGGGGACCTGAGCCATGACACACGGCCCATAACGCGTAGCTATTCAAGTCTACGGTTCACTTCGAAGCTCGTTGAACCCCGCCACGGCGGCCCATGCTGCTGTGTCAACGCGCGATGTCCATCTCCCGTTCGGAGAAGCACGTTGGCGGCGGAAACACGTCCAGGCGAAACGCAATGGCTGATCAGAGCTGAGGAAGCACGCGCGCCGGGCATCACGCCTCCGGAGCGGCATCGATTTACTCAATCCAGTTTCACGAATGCAGGGCGGCGGCACGCGGGGTGCCGTCGTCCTGCACTGCCATTCAACGCATCGGCCGCAGCGGCC
>Ga0207644_10000423_pt1 | contig 27440 bp, 20 predicted proteins | sample KBSS73metaG_FD_184326 | JGI IMG/M metagenome (GOLD analysis project Ga0207644, IMG submission 184326) | Switchgrass rhizosphere microbial communities from Kellogg Biological Station, Michigan, USA - KBS S7-3 metaG (SPAdes) (version 2) | ecosystem: Host-associated > Plants > Roots > Rhizosphere... | reverse complement strand
ACCTCGCCGTCCGAGAAACGGCCGACCTTGGCCTTGCCGAGGCCGATCGACAGGTGCGTCGCGATGTCCTGCGCGAGCGCGGGATTCGCATTGCCTGTGAAGAGGACGGTGTTGAAGAGCACGGGAGAAAACTCCGAAGGGCGGCGATTCAGCGAATTTGGCAGGGGAGGAAGGATTCGAACCTTCGCATGTCGGAATCAAAATCCGATGCCTTAACCAGCTTGGCGACTCCCCTACACCGGTGCCCGGCTCGCGCCGTTCACCTTGACCGAACTCAAAAGCCTCGCCCGCTCCCGGCCCAGGCGGCGAGCGGGTGGCGCCGCAGCGAGCGGCACATCCGGCCCGACCAGCCCGCGGGCCAATCGCTCGGCATCGCTGCCGACGGCGCCGTGCCGCTGCCTGCCCGCGCGAAGACCGCGCTTCCCGAACCGGTCATCCGGCTGTTGCCGTAGGTTCGGAAAAGAGCGGCCGCTGCGCTTCGGACGTCGGGGCAAAGACTCTCGGCCGCGGCCTGGAGGTCGTTCGTCCCGAAGCCTTCGGCAAGTCGAGGCCCGGTTTTCAAGTCTTCCTTCCCGTGCGCCCCCGGCCCGGCATCGACGCCGGCGACTGCTTCGGGAAAGCCCGCGATTCTAGCAGCGGCGACGCGCTCGGCGACCTCCGGCCGGGCGAAGACCTCGCCCGTGGCCAGTGCCGCGGCCGGCTTGACGACGGCAAACCACGCCGGGGCGGGGTCAACCCGAACGAGCTTGTCGCCGATGTCGCTCGCGAGGGCGTTCGTTCCGGCGAGGAAGAACGGGACGTCGGCGCCGAGCGCCAGGCCGATCGGCATCAGGCGATCGAGGGGCCAGTCGAGGCGCCAGAGCCGGTTCAGGGCGAGCAGCGTCGACGCCGCGTCGGAGCTGCCGCCGCCGAGGCCGGCGCCCCAGGGCACGCGCTTGTCGATCGTGATGTCGGCGCCCATCGTCGTCGCCGACGCCGACTGCAGGGCGCGGGCGGCGCGCAGGCAGAGGTCGTCGGCGGGCAGGGTGACCGACGCGTCGTGGCGGCGGAGAGCGCCGTCGCGTCGCGGCTCGACGTGGATCGTGTCGCACCAGTCGATCAGCACCATCAGCGACTCGAGCAGGTGCATGCCGTCGGCGCGCCGGCCGACGACGTGCAGGAACAGGTTCAGCTTGGCCGGCGCCGGAACGTCGTAGATCGCGGCGATCGCCATCGCGTCACGAGCCGTCGAGGCGGATTCGCACCGAGACCACCGGCGCCGGCGTTTCGCGAGTCGCCGCGATCGTGCCGACGCCGAACTGGGCGAGGTCGACGCGCCAGCCGAGCTGGCGAAAGCCGGGCGCCGACGCGGCTGACGAGGCGCTTGGCGCTGCCGCTGTGGACGCGCCGGCCGCGACATCGACGGGCGCGATTGCGGCGGCACCGACCGACGCGCTCGGCGCGCCCGGCCACGGCCGGCCTCGCAGCCAGTCGAACCACGCTTCGATCGGCACGCTCTCGCCGAGCGCCTCGCGGGTCAGCTCGTCGAGGCTGGCGAAGCGACGCGTCTCGCGCGGCGTCGTCAGCACGACTTCCACGGGTGACCAGCGCGCCTGCGCGATCAGGCTGCCGAGGGGAGTCGACAGGCCGAGCGTTCCCGCGCTCGAATCGCCGCGCAGGTCGAACGCCGCCGAGACGGCGCGCGCCGATTCGCTGCCGATCGGCTCGACACGAAGGGCGAGCCGGCCCGAGATGACGTCGCCCGTTCCGGCCGGAGGCGGCGGCGGCACGGTCGTGCACGCGGCGGCGAGCGCGGCCAGCGCGCCTGCGACGACGAGCCGCCAGGGCGGCGGAAGAGTCGGCCGCGGCAGCGCGCCGCGACTCGTCACAGATCGACGCGCAGGCGCGCCAGCGTTTCGCGCAGGACGTCGTTCTGCGCGTCGCGCGAGCGTGCTTCGCGGAAGACGCGGCGCGCCTCCTCGGACTGGCCGACGCTCCAGAGCACCTCGCCGAGATGGGCCGCGATCTCCGGATCGGGACGCGACTGGTAGGCGCGGCGCAGCAGGCGGATCGCTTCCTCGCGATTGCCGAGGCGGTACTCGACCCAGCCCATGCTGTCGGTGATCGACGGCTCGCCCGGGCTCAGGTCGAGCGCCTTCTGGATCAGAGTGCGGGCTTCCGGCAGGCGGAGATTGCGCTCGGCGAGCGAGTAGCCGAGCGCGTTGTAGGCATGCGGGTGGTCGGCCTTGAGCGCGATCACGCGCCGCAGCAGCCGCTCCATCTCGTCGAGGCGGTCGAGCTTCTCGTTCAGCATCGCCTGGTCGTAGAGCAGGTCGACGTCGTCGGGGAAAGCCTTGCTCGCCTGCCCCATCACCTGCTCGGCCTCGGCGTACATCTTGCGCTCGCGCAAGAGGTCGGCCTCGGCGAGCAGCTTGGCGCGCGCGTCGCCGGGCGACTGCTCGGGAACGCGGCGGATCAGCTCGCGCGCCTCCTTGATCTTGCCCTGGCGCGCGAGCAGTGACGCGCGCCGTGCCTGCACCTCGAGCGCCCGCTGCGGGTTGTCGACGCGGGCGAGCCAGCGCTCGGCGCCGGCGAAATCCTGGCTCTGCTCGGCCGCCTGCGCGAGGAGGAGGAACGCCTGCGTCAACGCCGTTCCGGCGTTGGGCGGCGTGTCGTCCTCGTCGTCGCCGCCCGAGCCCTGCGGCGCGCTGGCGGCGACGCCGAAGTTGACCGCGGCGCCGCCCTCGACGAGGCGCACGTAGTTGAGCAGCGCTGCCGTCGCCTCGCGCGGCCGCTTCATCTCGAGATGGAGGGCGCCGAGCGTGAGCCACGGCGGCGCGAGGTTCGGATCGCTCTTCGTCAGGACCTCGATCTCGGCGGTCGCTTCGGCGAGCCGCTGCGACGTCGCCAGGATGCGAACGTACTGAAGCCGGACCGAGGGATTCCTGGTGGCGCCGGCCAGGTGGCGCTTGACGATCGCTTCGGCCTCGGGCGTCGCCGGGAGCAGGTCGAGGGCGAGCAGGGCCGGGCCCTCGGAGGCGGGGTCGGCATCGCTCGCGCGCCGTGCGAAGTCGAGCGCCTTCGCCCGATCGCCGGCCGCGAGCCAGGCGCGACCGATGGCGACGAGCGCCGGCCCGCGGGTATCGGCGGCGTTGATGAAAGGCCGAAGCGAGCGCTCGATGAGCGCAGCCAGCGCATCGCGATCCGTCGCCCGCCCCAGGAAGCGGGGCAGGGCATCGATCAACCCGGGAAGCGACGCGCGCGGCGTCTGGCGCAGCAGCGCGCCGAGCGGCTCCTCGACGTCGGCGATGCGGTTGAGGACGACCAGGAGCTGGATGTGGTAGCGCAGCGCGTCGAGCGACTCGGGAACCGCCTGACGCCAGGCGAGCACGGCCGAAAATGCCAGGTCGCCCGAGCGCGCCTGCAGCGCGATCTCGGTCGCGCGCCTGAACAGCTGCTCGTCCTTGCTGCGCTTGGCGGCGTCCAGGATCGTCCGGTAGGCGCCTTCGGTCTGCCCGTCGCGAAGCTCGATCTCGCCGAGCAGCAACTGATAGAAGAGCGCCGCGTCGAGGCCGGAGTTCTCGGGTTTTCCGGTGTCCGGCTCGGCTGCGGCGACGGCGGCCGGGCCGGCTGCCAGCCATAGCAGCGCCACCGCGATGGCCAGCGTCCGGCGCGAGGCGGAAGCGATGCGAAATGCCGGCATGAAAGGTTCCTCAGGCGAACGTCGATTCTAGTGGGGACGGGTTGCGCCCGAGGCCCGGCGGAAAGGTTCGCGCGGGTGACGCAATGTCCGATCTCGAACGATCGTGATAATTCCCCGCGCCGGCGAAAATCGGGCGGTCTTCGCGACCGCCCCCCGACCCCCCCGACCCATGCCCGAGCTCCCTGAAGTCGAAGTCACCCGGTTGAGCTTCGCCGAGCGGATCCGGGGTGCGCGCGTCACCGCCGTTCGCGTCGGCAAGCCCTTGCGCTGGCCGCTCGGCGTGAGCCCGGAGACGCTCGTGGGGCGACGCGTCGGCGAGGTGAGCCGGCGCGGCAAGTACCTCTGGCTCGCGCTCGAGCGCGGCGGCCTGCTGCTGCACCTGGGAATGTCGGGATCGCTCTCGTTCGGGCCGGCGAAGGGCGAGCCCGGGCCGCACGATCACTTCGATCTCGTCACCGCCCGCGGCACCTTGCGGCTCACCGACCCGCGCCGGTTCGGCGCCGTCGTCTGGTCGCAAGCTCCCGACGCCGCCCCCGCGGCGACGCTGCTCGCCGGCCTCGGCCTCGAGCCGTTCGACGATCGCTTCGACGGTGCCCATCTCCACGCCGCGCTGCGGCGCCGCCGCGTCGCCGTCAAGACGGCGCTCCTCGGCGGCGAGATCGTCGTCGGTGCCGGCAACATCTATGCGTGCGAGGCGCTGTTCGAGGCGGGAATCGACCCGCGCCTGCGCAGCGATCGGATCAGCCGTGCCCGCGCCGCGCTGCTCGCCGACGCCGTCCGATCGACGCTCGCCCGCGCCGTCGAGCTCGGCGGCTCGACGTTGCGCAATTTCCGCGACGCCCACGGCGCGGCGGGGGCGTTCCAGCTCGATGCCAAGGTCTACGGCCGCGCCGGCCAGCCGTGCGTTCGCTGCGGCACGCCGATCCGGCGAATCGTCCAGGGAGCGAGAGCGACGTTCTTTTGTCCGGTGTGCCAGCGCCGTTGACCTTCGCAAGGGCACGTCGCAACGAATGCACGCGATCGTCGCCGCGGGCGTCGAGCGTGCCCCCGTGAACAGGGGGCACTCGCAAGCGATCGGCAGCCGTGCCGCCGCCGACCGTGCGAAACGTCCGGCCGCCCGGGAAGAGGAAGCGTTTGGTCACGGCTGATTCGTGAACTCGTGCGCTACCATGATTTGAATCTCTGCGCCGCTCGATGACGCCCTCATTCGCCACCAGTCTCGACGCCCTCGGCGGCTGGCGTGCCGCCTTGGGCGAGCGCCTCGAGGCGCTGGCGCGCTTTCTCCACGAGCAAAATCTCGCCCACGGCGAGGCCGCCGAGCAGATCAGGGCCCTGCGCGAGCGTCTTGGTAACGAAAAGCTTGTCGTCGCCTTCGTCGCCGAGTTCTCGCGCGGCAAGTCGGAGCTGATCAACGCGATCTTCTTCGCCGACACCGGCCGGCGCATCCTGCCGGCGACGCCGGGGCGGACGACGATGTGCCCGGTCGAGCTCGGCTGGCGCGGCGACGAGCCCGCGTCGCTGCTCCTGCTGCCGATCGAAACGCGCCTCGAGGGCCTCTCGCTCGGCGAGATGCGCGCCCAGCCGCGCGCCTGGCGGCGCCTGCCGCTCGACATCGGCGACGCGGAGCAGCTGGCGCGCTCGCTGCAGGAGGTCACGCGCACCGAATGGGTCACCGAGGAGCAGGCGCGCGCGCTCGGCTTCTGGGACGACGATGCTCCCGACGACAACCCGCCGCGCGACGACGCCGGCAAGGTCGAGGTCCCGGCCTGGCGCCATGCCCTCATCAACTATCCGCATCCGCTTCTGAAGCAGGGGCTCGTCGTCCTCGACACGCCGGGCCTGAACGCGATCGGCGCCGAGCCCGAGCTGACGCTGAACCTGCTGCCGAGCGCGCACGCGACGGTCTTCATCCTCGGCGCCGACACCGGCGTCACCAAGTCCGACCTCGCGATCTGGCGCGACCACCTCGGCGCGCACGCGCCGACGCGCTTCGTCGTCCTCAACAAGATCGACGCGCTCGAGGATCCGCTCGCGACGCTCGAGGAGGTCGAGGCGCAGATCGCGCAGCAGCAGCGCGAGACGGCGCGAACGCTCGGCGTGCCGATCCAGCGCGTCTTCCCGCTCTCGGCGCGCGACGCGCTCGCGGCGCGCGTCAACGGCGACGAGATGGCGCTCAACGAGAGCCGGCTGCCGCTGCTCGAGGGCGCGCTCGGGGCGCAGCTGCTGCCGCAGCGCCGCCAGGTGCTCGAGCAGGTCGTCGAGGAGGGCGCGGCGCGGATCGAAGGCTACGTCGCGCGTCACATCGGCGATTCGCGCCGCCAGCTCGCCGAGCAGACGCTCGAGCTGCGCGGCCTGCGCGGCAAGAACGGCTCCAAGGTCCGCCTGATGCTCAAGCGCGTCGAGGCCGAGACCGCGGAGTTCGAGCAATGCACGACGATCCTGCAGGCGATGCGCTCGGTGCACGCGCGCATGCTCAAGGACATGCTCGTCGACCTCTCTTCGGATCGCCTGCGCGACGAGGTCGCCGAGATGCAGGCGCAGGTCGGCTCGGCGTTCCTCAACCTCGGCGCGCGCAAGGCCTTCGTCGCGCTGTGCGCGCGACTGCGCGCGCTGCTCGCCGCCGGGCTGCACCGGAACGCCGAGATCCGCGAGATGCTGACGGCGTCGTTCTCGCGCCTCAACGCCGAGTTCGGCTTCAGCCTCACGGTCGGCAAGCCGCTCGACTTCGAGCGCTTCACGAGCGAGCTGCAGCTGATCGAGAACAACTACGTCCAGTACCTCGGCCTGACGCTGGCGCTGCGCCTCGCCCAGCCCAAGTTCATGGAGCAGTTCAGGCGCATGCTCGTCTCGAAGCTGCGCGTCGTCTTCGAGAACGCGAGCAGCGAGCTCGAGCTCTGGAACAAGGCGGTCTCGGCGCAGGTCGACAGCCAGCTGCGCGAGCGCCGCAAGGCCTTCAAGCGGCGCATCGAGACGCTCGAGAAGGTGCAGAACGCGGCCGGCGAGCTCGAGACCCGGATCGGCGAGATCGACGCCCAGGACGAGCGGCTGCAGCAGTTCCAGCAGCGCACCTTCGAGCTCGCCGAGGCGATGCGCGAGCACGCGTTCGCGGCGCCGCTGGCGACCGACGCCGCGCTCGTCAGGAGCGACCTGCCGCTCTTCGACGACGCCGTCCCGGTCGAGGCGATGGAGCAGCGCCAGGCTTGATTCGCGCCCGCCGCCGGGTCGCCTCGTGAGCGATCGGCACGACCTTCCCGAAGCGTTCTCATTCGCCGCGCGAGTCGTCGAATGGCAGCGCGAGCACGGCCGCAACACGCTGCCGTGGCAGAGCACGCGCGATCCGTATCGTGTTTGGCTCTCCGAGATCATGCTGCAGCAGACCCAGGTGGCGACGGTGCTCGCGTACTACGACCGCTTCACCGCGCGCTTCGCCGACGTCCGCGCGCTCGCCGCCGCAGAGCCCGCCGAGGTGCTCGCCGCCTGGAGCGGCCTCGGCTACTACTCGCGCGCCCGAAATCTGCATCGCTGCGCGCAGGTCGTCGTCGCCGAGCACGGCGGCGAGTTCCCGACGAGGAGCGAGGCGCTTGCGCGGCTGCCCGGAATCGGGCGCTCGACCGCGGCGGCGATCGCCGCGTTCTGCTTCGGCGAGCGCGTCGCGATCCTCGACGGCAACGTCAAGCGCGTCCTCGCCCGAGTCCTCGCGTTCGACGGCGACCTCGCCGAGGCGCGCGCCGAGCGCGAGCTTTGGGACGCGGCGACCGCGCTGCTGCCGGCGTGCAACATCGAGCCGTACACGCAGGGCCTGATGGACCTCGGCGCGAGCGTCTGCGTGACGCGCTCGCCGCATTGCCTGCTCTGCCCGGTGCGCGACGGGTGCCGTGCGGCGCGCACCGGCACGCAGGAGCTCTATCCGGTCAAGTCGCGACGCGGCGTTCGCGGTCGGCGCGAGAACGTCTGGGTCGAGCTGCGCTGGCGCGGCGCGGTCCGGCTCGTCGAGCGACCCGCGAGCGGCGTCTGGGCCGGGCTCTGGAGCCTGCCCGAGCTCGATTCGCTCGATGACTTCGAAGCCGCGAGCACGGGTTGGCCGGGACACGGCGAGCTTCTCGATCCGTTCATCCACGTGCTCACGCATTTCGACTGGCACCTGCAGCCCGTGCGCTGGACCTTCCCGGCGCGAACGACGGCGCAGGCGCTTGGACCGTTGCTTGCGCGCTGGCCCGGCGGACGCTGGTTCGCGAACGATGCGGCGCTCGCCGTCGGCCTGCCCGCGCCGCTCAAGAAGCGTCTGCAGGTCGAGGCCGCGGCCAGCACCTGAAACCGCGGAAAGCCCGGCCCCGGGGCGTCAAGAAGCCGGGTGACGCACTCGCATCAGCGAATCGACAAGGTCGAGGCGGACGAGCGGATCGCCGATCGTCATCAGCCGCTGCTTCGCCTCGATCGGCAGCGGCAGGATCTCGCACCAGCGGTTCGCGACCCAGCCGGCGTCGTCGAGCCGGTGCGGCGCGAGGAACGGCTCGGCGCCCTGAGCGGCGAGCGCCGCGATCGCCTCGGCGAGGCTCTTGATGACGTTCGCATGGCTCGCCAACGGCGCGACGACCGCGTCGTCGGCGACCGGCGTCGTCTCGGCGAGCCAGAGGCCGTCACGCTCCTGCCGCGTCGCGCCGACGCCGAAGCGCTGCGTGCCGCGGCAGCGAACGAGGAGGATGCCGGCCTGCGCGCTGTCGACGTCGATCAGCTCAGCGAGCGTGCCGACGTCGTGCAGCTGCACCGTGTCTGCGGCGGCGCTGCGCGCCTCGCCGCCGGCGCGCAGGGCGACGACGCCGAACGGCGCCGATTCGCGCAGGCAGCGCGACACCAGGTCCAGGTAGCGCGCCTCGAAGATCTTGAGCTCGAGCAGTCCGCCCGGGAAGAGGACGGTGCGCAGGGGAAAGAGCGCAAGCTCGGCCACGCCGACCTCGGCAACGTCAGGGGGCGGCGTCGAGCTCGCGGTGGCGCACCAGCGCCGACGCGCCTCTGCCGAACGACCGCGCCAGTCGCTCGGCGAACCACACCGATCGATGCTGGCCGCCGGTGCAGCCGATCGCCACCGTCAGGTAGCTGCGCTGGTCGGCCTCGAACGCCGGCAGCCAGCGGCGCAGGAACGCCTCGATCTGCGCCAGCATGTCGATCACCTCGGGCTCGGCCTCGAGGTACGCGGCGACGGCGGCGTCGCGGCCGGTGAGCGGGCGCAGCTCGCGGACGTAGTGCGGATTCGGCAGGACGCGGATGTCGAACACGTAGTCGGCGTCGAGGGGAACGCCGTTCTTGTACGCGAAGCTCTCGAAGACGAGCGTGAGGCGGCTGTCGGCGGCGCCGACGAGCTCGCGCATCCACGCGCGCAGCTGCGTCGGCCGCAGCTGGCTGGTGTCGATCACGGTCGAGAGCTCGCGCAGGCCGGCGAGCAATTGGCGCTCGAGCTCGATCGCCTCGACGAGCGCGCCGCGATCGGCGAGCGGATGGGCGCGCCGCGTCTCCGAGAAGCGGCGAACCAGCGCGCCCGTCGTCGCGTCGAGGAAGATCGCCTGCACGCCGATGCCTTCGCCCTGCAGCTGCGCGAGCAGCGGCAGGAGGTGCGGCAGCGAGCCGGCGCTGCGCACGTCGACGGCGATGGCGATGCGCCGGTCGCGTTGCTGCGTCTCGAGGCGAAGGAACTCGCGCAGCAGCTCGGGAGGGAGGTTGTCGACGCAGAAGAATCCGGCGTCCTCTAACGCGTGCAGCGCCACGGATTTGCCCGACCCGGATATCCCGGTTACCAGGACCACGCGGGCGACTTCGTCGCCCGCTTTTCGCGGCACGGCGCTGCCCGCGCTGCGGCCGGCTGCGCCGTCCGCCGCGTGCGACAGGATTGCTCCCTCCCCGCTTTGCTCCCCTCCCTCCGAGAGGGAGGGGCCGACCCCGTTGGGGTCGCCTTTTGGGTCGGGGTTCATGGTGCGGCTTTGCGCGTGCGCGCGGGCTTCGGGTCGGCGCTCGAGGCGAGCATTTCCTGGGCGTGGGCGAGGCTGGTCGACGAGAGCTTTTCGCCGCCGAGCATGCGGGCGATCTCGGCGACGCGGGCTTCGCCTGCCACCGGGTCGACCGCGCTCGTCGTCTTGCCGGCGACAGCGCGCTTGCTGACGACGAAGTGATGGTCGGCGCACGCCGCGACCTGCGGCAAGTGGGTGACGGCGAGGACCTGGCGGCCGGTGCCGAGCTGCTTCATCAGGCGGCCGACCGTCTCGGCGACGGCGCCGCCGATGCCGGCGTCGACCTCGTCGAAGATCAAGGTCGCGGGACCTTCGGCCGCGCCGCGAAGCTCGGTGCCGACGACGGCGACGGCGAGCGCGATGCGCGAGAGCTCGCCGCCCGAGGCGACCTTGGCGAGCGGGCGCGGCGTCGTTCCGGCGTGGCCGGCGACATGGAACTCGGCCGACTCGACGCCGAACGATTGCGGCGAATCGGTCGCGACGAGCTCGACCGCGAAGCGGCCGCCGGCCATGCCGAGCTGCTGCATCGTCCGCGTCACCGCGGCGGCGAACTTCGGCGCCGCCGCGCGCCGCGCCGCGGAGATCCGGCGCGCCTCGGCATCGTAGGCAGCGCGCGCGGAATCGCTCGCGCGCGCGAGCGCATCGAGGTCGGCGGCGGCGTCGAGCTCGCGCAGCTCGGCCTGCCACTGGGCGAGCAGCGCCGGCAGGTCGGCGGGCGGCCGGCGATGGCGCCGCGCCAGCGTCATCCATGCCGACAGCCGCTCCTCGACCTCGCGCAGGCGCGCCGGGTCGAGCTCGGCACGGTCGAGGTAGCCGGCGAGCGTGTGCGCGGCGTCCTGAAGCTGCGCCTGCGCGCCTTGCAGCGCTTCGATCGGACCTTCGAGGCGCGAATCGAACGCGGCGACGTTCTGCAGCGCGTCGACCGCGCGGCCGGCAAGCGAATCGGCGCTGGCGTCGGCCTCGGAGATCGCATCGAGCGCGAGCCGGGCCGCGTCGAGCAGCGACTGGCCGTGCGCGAGGCGGGTGTGCTCGGCGTCGAGCTCGGCCCACTCGTCGGCGCCGGGAGCGAGCTTGGCGACTTCGCCGATCTGCCAGGCGAGCCGCTCGCGCTCGCGCTCGAGATCGCTCTGCTTCTCGCGCGCCGCGGCGAGCGCCTGCGTCGCCGCGCGCCACGCCGACCAGTGCGCGGCGAGCGGCGCGGCGTCGACTTGCGCATAGCCGTCGAGCAGCGCGCGCACCGCCGGCGCGCGAGTGAGCCCCTGCCACGCGTGCTGGCCATGGATGTCGACGAGGTGCTCGGCGGCTTCGCGCAGCTGCGCGATCGTCGCGCCGCTGCCGTTGATCCAAGCGCGGCTCTTTCCCTGCGAGTCGATCGTCCGGCGCAGCAGCATGCGGCCGGGATCGCCGGCGTCGGCGTCGAATCCGGCGTCGGCGAGCCATGGCGCGAGCGCGGGCGGGACGTCGAACTCGGCGCTGATCTCCGCGCGCGCCGATCCCTCGCGGACGACGCCGGCGTCACCGCGGCTGCCGAGCGCGAGCTGCAGCGCCTCGACCAGGATCGACTTGCCCGCGCCGGTCTCGCCGCTCAGCACCGACAGGCCGCGGCCGAAGTCGAGCTCGAGCGAATCGACGATGACGAAGTCGCGGATCGCGAGGCGATTGAGCATGGGTCTAAGCGCGACCGGCCGGGCGCCACGCCGCCCCAAGGCCGGCCGGGCCCCCTCGGGGGGCAGCGAACGAAGAGAGCGAGGGGGCTGTCATCAGACGCCCGACGCCCAGTGCAGCTTGCCGCGCAGCGTCGCGTAGTAGCTCCAGCCGCGCGGATGCAGGAAGCGGACGCGGTCGGCCGAGCGGCGAACGCGGATCCGGTCGCCGTGCATGAGGCTGGTCAGCGACTGCATGTCGAAGTTGACGCTGGCGTCTCGACCGGCGGCGATCTCGATCTGGACCTCGCCGCTGTCGGGGACGACGATCGGCCGGTTCGAGAGATCGTGCGGCGCGATCGGCACCAGCGCCCAGCCGGCGATCGCCGGATGCAGGATCGGCCCGCCGGCCGAGAGCGCGTACGCCGTCGATCCGGTCGGCGAGCCGACGATGAGGCCGTCGGCGCGCAGCTGGGCGACGAACTCGCCGTCGATCTCGATGCGCAGCTCGACCATCCCGGCAGTCGCGCCGCGGCTGACGATGACGTCGTTGAGGGCGATGCTCGCGAAGATCGTCTTGCCGTCGCGCTCGACCCCGCCCTCGAGCATGCTGCGCTGCTCCTCGTCGTAGTCGCCGGCGAGGATCGGCGCGAGCGCGCTCTCGAAGTCGCCGAGCGCGACGTCGGTGATGAAGCCGAGCCGGCCCTGGTTGATGCCGACCAGCGGCGTGCCGTGGCGGGCGAGTTGGCGGGCGATGCCGAGCATCGTGCCGTCGCCGCCGACGACGACGGCGATGTCGCAGGCGGCGCCGAGCGCGTCCGCCGGCAGTCGCGGGTAGCGATCGATCGCCGTGTTCGCCGCGGTGTCTTCCTCGAGCGTGACCGCGAGGCCGTTGGCGACGAGGAACGCGGCGACCGATTCGAGCTCTTCGCGGATGCCGCCGGCGTTGAACTTGCCGACGAGCGCAGCGTGCCGGAAGCGGGTCGCCATTCGCGGGATTACACCACAGCGACCTCTTGCGACGCAGGCAGAATCGGCGCGTCACTGCCCCGGAAACCGATGCTCGACGAGCGTGCCAAGACCCTGCTGAAGACCCTGGTCGAACGCTACATCGCCGACGGCCAGCCGGTCGGCTCGCGCACGCTTTCGCGCGCCAGCGGCCTCGAGCTCTCGCCGGCGACGATCAGGAACGTGATGGCCGATCTCGAGGAGCTCGGCCTGATCGCGAGCCCGCACACGAGCGCCGGGCGGATCCCGACGGCGCGCGGCTATCGCCTGTTCGTCGACACGATGCTGACGGCGCAGCCGCGCGACCTGGCGACGCAGGCCGGCGCCGAGCTGCCGATCGAGGCGCAGCTGAACGCCGACCAGCCGCAGCGCGTCATCGCCAACGCGGCGCAGCTGCTGTCGAGCCTGTCGAGCTTCGTCGGCGTGATCACGGCGCCCAAGAAGGCGAGCGTCTTTCACCACATCGAGTTCATGCGGCTGTCCGAGCGGCGCGTTCTCGTCATCCTGGTCGCGCCCGACGGCGACGTCCAGAACCGCGTCATCTTCACCGCACAGGACTACACCTCGACGCAGCTGCTCGAGGCCAGCAACTTCCTGACCGCGCACTACGCGGGCCTGACGCTCGAGGAAGTTCGCGAGCGCCTGAAGACCGAGGTCGACGCGCTGCGCGGCGAGATCTCGGCGCTGATGCACGCGGCGGTCCAGGCCGGCAGCGAGGCGATCGCCGAGAGCCACGAGCGTGTCGTCATCGCCGGCGAGCGCAACCTGCTCGCGGTCCAGGATTTCTCGAGCGACATGGGCAGCCTGAGAAAGCTGTTCGACCTGTTCGAGCAGAAGACCCAGCTCATGCGCCTGCTCGAGGTGTCGAGCCGCGCCGACGGCGTCCGCATCTTCATCGGCGGTGAGAGCCTGGTGGTGCCGTTCGAGGAGCTCTCGGTCGTCTCGGCGCCGTACGAGGTCGACGGCCAGGTCGTCGGCACGCTCGGCGTGATCGGCCCGACGCGGATGGCGTACAGCCGGATGGTCCAGATCGTCGACATCACGTCGCGCCTGGTCAGCAACGCGCTCAGCACGAGGTAGGGATCCGACCTTTGCGACGAGCTGCGTGGGATCGTTCCTTGTAGGGTCAAGGGAAGGACCGCTGTCCGCCATGAGCTGCCGTACGCGAACGGCAGCTTTAGGCGCTCCTCATGCCGTCGCAGGTGTAGTCGGGCGCACGCGCCCGGCTTGCCCGGTCGGTGCACGCCCAGCGCGCGCGACCAGACAGCCGCCATCAGCCTTCAACGTTCGGGCGGTCACCCACACCTGAAGCGTACTGCTCGGGCCCATAGACGCGGAGGGAAGTGTTCCAGCCCACGCAGTGAACAGCGCTGCGCGGATGGAGCAGACGGCGACCACCGGCGGGCTGGGCGTCCGACGAGAGACCCACGCTCAGGTATCTAGTGAGCGAAGAGCACTCCGGCGCTACGGTACTGCGCTTAGCACGCCTGCCGCTTATCAGGGATGGCGCGGGATGAAGGCGGCTCGGCAGTGAAAACGCCGGCCTCATGGCTCAGTCGCGCAAGACCAGCCACGGAGCGGATCTTCAGCTTGACCATGATTGACCGGCGGTGAGCTTTGACGGTTCGCTCGTGGATGCCCAGGTCGCCGGCGATCTGCTTGTTCAAGCGGCCCTGCAGCACGTGACCGAGCACTTCGCGCTCTCGCGAACTGAGGGCCTTGAAACGCATTTTAAGAGCCTGCCCCTGGCTCCGCTTTTCGCGGGCCTGTTCGTCGCGAGCCAAGGCCCGGTGCACTGCGTCGAAGAGAACCTCCAATTTCGCGGTCTTATCGAGGAAGTCTTCGGCCCCGCCGCGCATCGCGCGCACGACCAAGGCGGTTTCTGCCTCGCCGGTCAGGAAGACGATGGGAAGAGCATTCGGCGTCCGCGCTAGGGCGGACTGCAGATCGAGCCCGTCCATTCCGGGCATAAGAAGGTCGGCGATGACGCAACCCGGCTCGCCAGCCCGGCCCCTGCCGAGAAAGGCCATGGCCGATGAGTAGGTCTGGACGCGGAACCCGTTTGCCGCAAGCAGCCGTGAGAGGGCGAGCAAGAACGACGGATCGTCGTATACGACGTGGACAGTGGGTTCGATCATCGACCGAGTGACCCGATGGATCTATTGGCGGCCGCTGGGAACGCTTCGGGAAGCAGCGCGCGCGTGCTGCAACGGTCGGAGAGCCTCCCGCATGTCATGGAACTCGCCCAGCGTCGTTTCAAACTTGTTCGGACTCGAGCGATCTGCGCCATCGTCCTGCGAATGGCGCTTGCTGCGGCGGCGACTGTGCACTGCTAACAGAGCGCCAAGCACGACGAGGGCGAAGAGAGCTGCGACGATGACTTCAGGGGTTTGCATGCTGAGGACTGGGCATTAGGAGTCGGCAGGTTTCTTTCGGGTGCGGCATAGCGGCGGCTCGTGAAGGTCAGATCGGCCAGAACCGGTCCTCGTATCAGTCAGCTTTCGGGATGCATTTTTCCAAGTGCTGGTCGATTTGCTCGAACGGCTGGGTATCAGCGAATGGCGTGGCGCCCGTGTCGCCGAACGCCCGCTCGAACTCCGCGAGCTCCTGCGTCAACCGCCGATGGAGACCCGACCCTGGATCGGCCCCCTGCCAGTCGCGTCGTAGCCGCAGGTACTTTGAAAGCAAAGCGAGGACTTCCGAATGATGGCTAGGGATCTCTCGTGCGCAACGAGGTCAAGCAGACGACGAGCGCCCGACATGACACCGCGCGCCGTAGGCCAAACGAAAGGCCACGTTCAAAAGCCTGCCACGCGTAGTCGCTCCAGTAGCTCGTCGGTGAGCGGGAGTTCTTGCAAGGCAGCGATGTCATCGCCGTGGCAGGGCGAGGCATACCGCCAGGACGGTCCGCACACCGGCTCGCCGCACTCCCGGGATCCCTCTCCACATTCGGGAACCGATTCAGGATCAGACATGAGTGCTCGCGAAACAACGGACACATCGATCGTGGTGCGGCTTGACCAAGTCTCGCCTGACCTTAGTACCGTTCCAGGCGAGATCTGGGCACGGCGCGGCATTCGCACGTGCGAAGGTCGGGCTGGGCGCCCGGATAGAGCCCAACTGCCTGTGCACACGTCATGAATTCGGGCATCAGCTTGCGGCCGCCAGTGCGCCTATCGACGATGAACCATCGGTAGAAGAAAGCCGGTACAGACCGTTCTTCACGGGCTTCGAACGAAAACGAGCCTGGCAACATGACGGCCATGTCGGCGGCGATCATCGACTCGACTAGCGCCGAGAATCGTGCGTCGAGCTGTGCGACCTTAACGACTGCCCCGGGAGCGCAAGCGGGAGCGACTGGGTCGTCGCTCCCGCGCAGGGTGCGATGAGCGCCAGGCGCGGACCGGATGGAAGCTGCTGGAACCATGAGATCAAGCGCGGGCGCTCGTTTGTCCTAGACAAGACTGCAACGGGACCCAGGATACTGGCGGCTTTGCCGCGTGTCAAAACTCTTTAACCAGGACAGCATTGAGTCGATCGATTGTTCCAATAGCCGCCGTCGAACGCGATGTCGGCCTGTCGAAAGACGTGCTGCGCGTCTGGGAGCGCCGCTACGGCTTTCCCGTCCCTGCACGCGGACCCAACGGCCAACGCCTTTATCCGGCCAAACAGGTTGAGCGGCTGCAGCTGGTCAAACGCCTGATGGACCAAGGCCATCGCCCAGGGCGACTTCTCACGAAATCGGACAAGGAACTGAGGGCGCTGGCGGCACCGGATGCGCAGGCGCACGCTGCCGAGCAGGGCGATGACAGTCTCGGCGAGCTACTCCGCTGTATCACGCGGCACGACAAAGACGCGTTCGTCCAAGGCATGCAGCAGCGTCTCGCACGCGAAGGCTTGCAGCGATTCGTGCACGACTCGATCGCACCGTTGACCAAGCTGGTGGGAGTCGCTTGGCAGGAGGGCCGTCTCCGGGTGTTCGAGGAACACTTGTTCGCGGAGATGACCGAGCGGATGCTGCGACATGCCAGCGCCTCGATCCCGCGGGGACACCGGCCTCGTGTGCTTCTGACCAGCGTGCCAAACGAGCGGCACGCAATGGGACTCTTGATGGCCGAGGTCATCTTCACACTGGAGGGAGCGCAATGCATTCCGCTTGGGACTGAGTTGCCGTTGCCGGATATCGCGCGCGCCGTCGCGGCGCACGGTGCCGACATCGTGGGGCTTTCGTTTTCGTCGGCGTTCCCACGGCGACAGATCTCCGGGTTGTTGGGCGAACTGCGCGGCATCCTGCCTCGCGCAGTGGAAATATGGGCAGGAGGTAATGGCGTGCGCCGGATAGCTTCGACGGGCGACGTGCACGTGATGACCGCACTAGAAGACGCTGCCACCGGCCTCGCCCGGTGGCGCAACGCTCATTGAGAGTGCGGTTTGGTTACGTCGAGGTGGCGCGGGACAAGCGCGAGCAGGTCCGCCGTATTGCCGCCGTCGAGGAAACCAGATCCGCCTGCTGATGGCCGCTCGCCGTCGTTGAGAGGCGACCACTACGCTGAGCTTCGCTGAGCAAGCAGTCGTTGCAGCCCGCGTCCGCAAGAGCGGACGTGACAGACGTCTGACATGCCAACAAGACCAAGGTATCCTAGAGCCGCGGCGCTTTGTCTAGGACAAATACGTCAACGAGATGCGCGGCAAAAGGGCGCGCCCTGAAAAGTCGAAGTTGATCCAACCCAGAACCGGACGGCGACGAGCGCCTATCCGGTCATCTATTCGCCTGCGTTAGTTGGAATGAGTGACATAGCGATGACCCGGTGCCTGGCCGACACGCCCACCGGCGGCGTGGTCGCAGTGCAAGCTAGGCACTTGTGGCTTGGCAACGAGGAGCTCGACTCCGACGTGAAGGGCTGGCTGGCAGTCGGCGGAGGCCCCGGTTTCATCGCGATCAGGGGCAGCCGAGAAACACGAAGCGACGATCGCCAATACAACACGATCGCAGTCCAGAGAACCAGCTGGAAGTGCACACCACCGAGGTCAGCCAGCCAAGCAAGGCGACGAGCTGGAGTGGTTATTGTGTGAGTCAACGCGACGGTGCAAGGCAGTGAACAGAGCGAAGGACGATTCCTGGTGGCCCAGCTGACTCGAGCCGTCGATTTGTCGACAACCAACCGCAGGCAAGTGCTCGCCTGTGAAGGTTGAGGTACGCCGCAGGGGCCGGCGCTTCGAGGCCGAGGCGATGCTCGAGCTCGCTGCCGACGCGCAGACCGTGTGGGACACGATCACTGACTACCACACACTGGCGAGCTTCATGCCGGGCATCCACTCTTGTCGGGTGATCGAGCGACGCACGCCGACGAACGGGGTCGAGCATCTGTTGGTCGAGCAGCACGGCGAGTTTCGTTTCATGTTGTTCACGCAAGCCATGACGTTGCGGCTGAACATCGAACATCGGCTGCATCGCGTGGCCGAGGCAAGAGCCGTGAGCTTCGACCTCGGCCTGTTCAGGGGCCGCGCGATCGACGTCTTCGAAGGTCGCTACGAGTTGATGCCGCACCGCCGGTGCGGGAGCGAGCCGCAGACGCAGTTGCGCTATGCCGCGGTGATCGGACTTCGCCTGCCGCCGCCGCCGGCCGTCGGCAGCATCGCCGTTCGTCAGAACCTCGTGACCCAGCTTCAAGCGATCGCCAAGGAGGTCGCCCGGCGCAGCCGCCGATCGAAGACCGTCTTGATCGCTCCTTAGCTCAGCCCTTGCGTGACGCCGATCTCACAGTCGCCCTCGGCCGTGCCAGCCACGGACTCGGGCGTCGATCACGGCACGCGGGTGGCAGTGGTATTCGGCGCCACCGGCTACATCGGTTCCCATCTCGTCCCGCGCCTGCTGCGCGAGGGGTATGCGGTGCGAGCCAGTGGCCGCGATCGCAAGGTGCTCGACGCACGAGATTGGTCCGGAGTGGAATCGGTGGAAGCCGATGCGCTGATCCCGGAGTCGCTCCAGGCGGCGCTGGCAGGCGCGGACACCGCCTACTACCTCGTGCACTCGATGGCTGCCGGACAGGACTTCGGCCGGCTGGACGTGGAGGCTGCCGACAACTTCGCCGCCGCAGCGCACCAGGCCGGTGTGCGTCGCATCGTCTACCTGGGAGGGCTGGTTCCGGATGACGCCGATTCCGAGCACTTGGTGTCACGCCGCGAGACCGGCGAACGGCTCCGCGCGGGCCCTGTTCCGGTGACCGAGATCCGGGCCGGCATCGTCGTCGGTCCGGGGTCGGCGGCGTACGAGGTGGTTCGCGACCTCGTCAACCACTTGCCCCTGATGGTGACGCCGCAGTGGGTGCGTTCGAAGTCGTCGCCGATCGCGCTCGAGAACCTGCTCGAGTACCTGGTCCGCGTGGCGTCGTTGGAGGAGGCAGCGGGCAAGGTTCTCGACGCGGCCGGCCCGGACTACCTCAGCTACGAGGAGGTGATGCGTCAGTACGGCGAAGTGGTCGGCAAGCGGCCGCGAATTCTCCGGGTTCCAGTGCTCACGCCGGAGCTCTCGGCGCGTTGGCTGGGCCTGATAACTTCGGTGCCGACCAACATCGCGCGCGCACTGATCGGCGGACTCAAGCACGACCTGCCTGCCGACGACGCCGAGCTGCGCCGACTCGTGCCGCAGCAGCTCATGAGCTTTCGTGAGTCAGTGGTCGCCGCGCTGCAGGCAGAACGGTCGCAAACCGTGACCGCGCGCTGGAGCGAAGGCCACCTCATGTTTCGCGGCTTTCAGCTTGACAACTCCTTCTACGCCAAGCGCGCCAGCGGCAGCGCCGTCGGTCCGGCGTCGCCCTCGGCCGTGTGGCACGCGGTCGCCACCATCGGCGGCGGCAACGGCTACTACAGCATGGGCTGGCTCTGGTGGTTGCGCAGCCTCATGGATTGGCTCGTCGGCGGTCCGGGCCTGACCCGCGGTCGACGCCACCCGACCGAGGTGCGGCTCGGCGACGGGATCGACTACTGGACGGTTCTCGCACTCGAGCCCAGGCGCAGGCTGACGTTGAACTTCGGAATGCGCGCACCGGGAGCCGGCGTGCTCGAGTTCGAGGTCGATCCGGAAAATGAAGCAGCGCACCACCGCCGCACGCGACTGACGATCACCGCCTACTGGCATCCGCAAGGGGTCTGGGGCTTGCTTTATTGGTACGCACTCGCACCAGCACACCTGTTCATTTTCCGGAGGATGAGCCGGGCGATGCTTCGCCGCGCTGAACAGCTCGATGCTGACTCTCGCGTCTGAAGCCGTCGCAGCGCACGGCCTGATTGACCCAACACGAGGGACTCCAGCGGACCGAGCTCGAGGTGGTGTGCCGTGCCGGCTTCGACGAGCGGCTCGGTGAACTGAAGATCTGCAAAGCACGGATGGTGATTGAACGGTATCAGGCTCTTCGATCGCTTGACCCCAGCTGAGGTCGGGCCGTATGGCTTCTAAACCGTTAGTTGACTGTCGGCTTTGGAGCGGCTCAACCCGCGGCACCGAACGGTCTCCTTTGGGTCCGATCGGAGTCAGTCGCCAGCGCTTTGGCTTGCCTGGCGAATCCTGACCATTGCCGAGAGGCGTGGCAGCGGTCGAACGAATTGCTCGGACTTCGCGGCTGGTGTAGCGTTTCGGTGTGCAGCCGAATCCCGACGCCCTGCGCCGCCGCGACGTCATGCGCCAAGCCGCCTGCGTGGCCGGGGCATGGGCGGCCTCGGGGGCGCTGCCGGTCGTGGTCGCCGGCGAGGTGCAGCGGCATCCGCGCTCGCTGCTGGTCGACTCGCACGGCAGCCCCTGGTCGGCTCGCCAACTCGGGAAGGACGAGGCGTTTCTCTTCAACTATCCCTACACCGTGTCGCCGGTGTTCCTGCTCGCCTTCGCGCACGAGGTGAAGCCGGCCGATCTTGTCACCGAAGACAAGCAGCGCTACGCCGCGCCGGCGGGCGTCGGCCCGAACAAGACGATCGTCGCGTTCTCGGCGATCTGCGCGCACAAGCTGATGTACCCGACGGCGGCGATCAGCTTCATCGGCCTGCGCAGCGGCGGCCGGGGCGAGCCGCCGCTCGTGATCCACTGCTGCGGCGACAACTCGCGCTATGACCCCGCGCAGGGTGCGCGCGTCATCGACGGCCCGGCGCCGCAGCCGCTCGCTGCCGTGCTGCTGGAGTGGGAGCCCGGCAGCGACCATCTGTACGCGGTGGGAACGCGAGGCGGCGAGAGGTTCGACGCGTTCTTCGAGAAGTACGCGGCGAAGCTCGAGGTCGAGACCGGGAGCGGGCGGCCCAAGCCGAGCGGCCCGGCGGTGGTGGTGCAGCCGGCGGCGAGCTACAGCAAGCAGTGGCGCAGCTGCCGCGCCTGAGCGGCGACTCAGAACCAGTAGCGCATCGCCACGCGGAACACGTTCACCGAGTAGTTCGGTGAGTGCGCGCCGAGCGTGAGCAGGTTAGGCACCGTGCCCGGAGCGATGCCGTCGAGCCGCCAATCGGTCGAATCGTAGTGCTCGTAGTGGTAGCTGCCGGTGATCGAGAGGTTGTCCTTCAGCGTGTACGTCCCGAACAGCTTGATCGCCTCGAGCTTCGTTCGCGCGGTCGGGAACGGCGGTGCGGCGAGGATGTTGTCGACCGCGACGTCGCTGCGCGAGCGTGACACGGTGAGGTCGGCGCCGATGTCGAGCTTCTTCGGGATCGCCACGTGCTTGACGCCGACGCCGAGCACGTCGAACTTGTCCTTCATGCGGCCGGTCCAGTCGGGCACGGAGAACGCCTCGCTGCCGTTCTGCTGCGAACGGATCGTCTGCGTCTGGAAGTAGGCGCGGCCCTGCGTCCGTTCGGTGAAGACCGTGGCGAGCTCGACGGCGACATTGGCGCTGCGCGCCGAGGTGAGGCCGACCGAGGAATGGCTGTAGTTGTCGTCGGCATAGTCGGCCGAGACGCCGATCGAGACCTTCTCGCTGATCGCGTAGTCGAGCCGGCCTTCGATCATGTTGCGCTCCCGGTCGGCGAGGTAGAACTTGCGCAGCAGCGGGTTTTCCGGGTAGCCGAACCAGTACGACGTTCCGTAGACGGAGTTGTCGCGCCACGAGTACGCGTACTTCAGCCACGTCGAGAGCTTTTCGGTCGGCTGTGCCGTGACCTTACCCCAGAGCGTCATCTCGCGCGTCGTCACGACCTCCTGGTACGTGCGCTCGCGCATGTCGTACTCGGCCCCGCCGGTGAGGCGCGTGTTGTTCGGCAGGCCGCCGCTGTAGTCGCCGATCAGCTTGAAGCGGTCGAGCGTGAAGCTGAACGGCGTGTTGTTCTGCGACGTCGTGCCGACGAACATGTCGGTCGCGACGGTCGGATAGCTGCGCACCGGCGTCTTGTTCTGGCGGCTCTCGCGGTCGTAGCTGCCGGTCACGCGCAGGCCGTCCATCGGCGTCGCCGTCATCTTGGCATTCGCGGTGAACGTGTCGATCTTTCCGTCGAGCGAGCTCGCGGGCAGCGGCGGAACGGTCGGCGCGAGGATCGCGTTCACCGTCGGCGCGAGGAATGCGTCGTTCTGCGTCATGCGGCCATACGCCATCTCGCCGCTGACGCGGATCGTCGGCGTGACGTCGTAGCCCGCCGTTCCGCGCAGCTGCTGGAACTGGTTGTCGGGCGCCAGCGCGAGCTGGCCGCTGGTCGCGCCGGGCACGACCGGGAAGAACGGATTGGACCAGGTCACGCTGGTGTTGTCGTTGCGGAACGACGAGAACAGATAGCTCACCGTCGCCTGCAGTTGCTTGGTCGCGTAGGCGACCGTCAGCTCGGCGCCGTCGGTCTTCTCGTTCACGGGCGCGGCGAACTGCGACGCGGTGGAGAAGAACGATCCCGAGGTCGGCCGGGTCCCGTCGCGCTCGTCATGGCGCAGGCTCAGGTTGGCGCTCCAGCCGTTTTCGCCGATGAAGGTGCCGCCGAGATCGAGGCGCTTGTACTTGAAGCCGATGTCGATCGGCTGCAGCGTGCCGGCGAGCGGCATCGTCGTCGTGTCGGCCGCGGGGAAGCCGCCTGGAAGCGTCAGCATGCTGCTGCCGCTGCCGAGGAACGGGGTGCTGGCTCCCTCGGTCAGGTGGCGCGGGATCTCGGAATAGCCGACGTTCACCGAGTACAGCCCCTCGCGGCCCGCCTGGCCGTACAGGCGGCGACTGTCGAGGCCGAGGTCGGCGCCCCAGAGGTCGGCGAAGTATCCGTTCTCGCCCCGGTGGCTGATGTTGCCGCCGAGCTCGAGGAACGCGCCCTTCTCGTCGAGCCCCGTGTAGTCGCCAAACTTCTTCGACGAGTCGCTGACGTAGCCGACGCCGGCGTCGACGCTGCCGGTGGTTCCCTTCGGGTACGGACACGACGTGCATTTCCATTGCGACGTGTCGACCTGCGCCGAAGCGCCCGCGGCTGCGCCCAGCGCGCCGAGCGCGGCGAGCAAGTGAAGGGAGCTGAAGATCTTCATCTCGCATCCGTTCCGTCATGTCGCGCGGCCGCCCTCGGCACGCCCGTCAACGCATCAGCTTGGCTCCTGCCGGGTGATTGCTGCCATGGACCCGCGAGTGGCAGTTGGTGCAGCCGCCCGCGACCAGGAAGATCGACCCGCCGGCGCTGCCGCCCGGCAATGACTGGCTCGTCCGCGCGACCGAGGGATGGTCGGCGGGCGCATGGCATTGCTGGCACAGCAGCGGCGGGCTCTTGGTGAGCAGCGCGCTGCGCACCGAGCCATGGGCCGTGTGGCAGAGCGAGCAGTCCTCGGCGACGGGCGCATGCTCCCAGAGCAGCGGTCCGCGCTTGTCGGCGTGGCAGCTGAAGCAGGTCTGGTTGAGCGTCGGCTTGTTCAGCATCGCCGTGGTGGTCGAACCGTGCGGGCTGTGGCAGTCGCTGCAGCTCATCAGGCCGAAGCGGACCGGGTGCGTCGAGGGCTTCTGGAAATCACCGCGCTTCTGGCGATGGCAGGTGAAGCACACGTCGGCCTCGGTGCTCTTCGCGAGGACGGGATCGCGGTCCTGGTGGATCCGGTGGCAGTCGCCGCACGCGAGGCCGCTGCGTTCGTGCGTGCTGGCATGCCAGCCGATCCGCGACCCGGCCTGATGGCAGCCGAGGCACGTCTGGTTGCGCTCCTGCACCGGCTGCGCCGAGCTCGCCTTGAGGCTGTTGATCGATTGCGGGTTCTTGCTCGCCGCGTGCCGCGCACCGGGGCCGTGGCAGGCTTCGCACTGCAATCCGCCCGGACCGAACGGCGCGCGCTTGTCCATGCGGTGCGCATGCTTGCCCTTGAAGATCGCGGCACCCGAGTAGCCCGGCGTCACGTCGTCGTGGCACTCGAGGCAGGTGTCCGCGCCTTTGTCGGTGTACTGCTCTCGCGGCGGCAGCGGCGCCTTGGGCTTGGCCGGTGCGCTCGCCGCGTCGGCCGCCGCCGGAGCGCTGGCCGCCGGGCGGGCGGCGGCGGCGCTGGCGGCGCCGGCGGGTGCGGGCTGGGCCGACGCGCTCGCGCAGGCCAGTGCGCCGGCGATGGCGAGCAGGATCCGAAGCCGGCCGCCGAATGCAACCATCTAGCGCCTGCCCTTCGACACGGTCGGCGGCATCGCGACCACGAGGCGCTTGATTGAGAGGAACGGACCGATCGGCAGCGCATCCTTGGTGACGAGGTCGCTCTTCGTGAGGTAGGGCCGCTTGGCGATGATGCGATCTGCTTCCTCGGCGCCGATGCCCGGCAAAGTCATCAGCTCCTTGCGTCCTGAGCTGTTGAGATCGACGTAGTACTGGACTGTCGGACGTTGCTGCGGGCCCGCCGTCGCCGACGGGCTCGCTGCTGCAACCCGGGAGGCAGGCAGCAGGCGACCGTCGACCGCCGCCGGCGCGCCCGACGGGGTTGCTGCGGCGATGGCAGGGACTGCAACCGCTGCCGCCACCATCATGCGCGTCGCCCTCAGCCGCATCCCTGTCCTCCTGCTGCCGACCGGGCCCCGCCGAGTGGCGGGGGAGGCCAATGTCTTCTTTCCGCGCGCTCTTTCGCGAGCACTCAGCGGTTCTTCGAGTGCACGACCGCGATGTCCGCCGTCCGGCCGGTGCCGTGGCAGACCAGGCAGGTCTCGCTGGTGCCGAGCGCCGCGCTGCGCGGCGCGTAGAACGAGCCGGTGTTGCCTTTCATGTGCGTGATGGCATCGGGCGAGTCGTGGCAGGCGGAGCAGGCCGAAACGGTCGGCGATAGCACGAGGGTGGTCGGTGCCGCGGCGGTGGGGACCCCGTTCGCGTCGGTGGAGAACCCGCTGCCGTAGTTCGTTCCCACCGCGACGTACGGCGACAGGCTCACGGAGGCACTGTAGGTTCCCGTCCCGACCGTCCGAAGGAGGCGGGTGCTGAGTGCCTGGGCCGGCGTGGCGCTGAAGTCGAAGGTGCCCGGCAGGTGACAGGTCTGGCAGTCGTTCAGGATGCCCGGGAACGTGACGTTGAAGAAGCCGTCGGTCGACGATACCGCGTGCCAGTTGTAGGGCACGGTGCGCTTGGCCGACGCGTGGATGGCGTGAACGAAGGCGGTCGAATCCACCGCCCAGCCGCTGCTCGTCTTGGCCGGGTTGTGGCACCACGAGCAGGTCGTGGCATCGTTGCGCTGGCCGGCGTGGAACGCGTCCTCGGTGAAGGTGCCGAGCTCCTGGTGGCAGGCGTTGCAGCGCTTGTCCTCGACGATCGCGCGCCGGCCGGTGTAGCCGGTGGCGACCTTCTGGACGTTGGGCGCGATCACGATCAGGCCGCCGGCCTTGTTCGTCTGCCCCGCGATCGGGTTGGTCACCGGGAAAGCGGCCAGATTGGTCTGGGTCTGCGGCTGCGTGCTCGTCGCGTTGTACGAGTAGCCCATCCCGCCGGTCAGCATGACGGCGTTGTCGGGGATGGTGACTCCGGTGAGCGTCACGGTGTAGAAGCCGCTGGCGTCGGGCCCCGTCAGGGTGCCCGCGCCCGCGCCGGTGGCGGTGCCGTCCCAGATCTTGCGCAGGTAGCCCGAGTCGGAGGCGTTGAAGTCGGCCGGCGCGGCGATGCCGTCCTGCGGGACCGCGTACACGAACTGCGCGCTCGGCGAGCCCATGAAGTTGTCCCACATCTCCTTCTGACCGGTCTTCGGGTTGACGGCGGCGGTGGCGAACGGATTGATGGGCACGGGCGTGCCGTTCTGCAGCCAGCGGAACACCATCACCGGTTGCTTGCTCGCATTGCGCGAGACGCTCTGCACTTCGTACGTCGGCACGATCGCGCCGGCCGGGATCCGCCCGACCGACGAGCCCGAGGCGATCCATGCCGAGTTCGTGTTCGCGTTGCCCGGGGACACTACCAATGCGTTGCCCGGATTCGGCGGCGTCACCGGCAGGTGGGCGACGTCGATGCTGCTCGAGCTGTGGCAGAGCGCACATCCACCGTCGTTCGGCTGGGCGCCCCCGGCGTGAGCGAGGCCCGTGCCGTTGACGTTCGACTGCGTGAGTCCGGCGGCCTTGTCGTGCAGCGTGATGCCGGCGCCGGTCGCGAAGTTGATGCCGTCATGGCAGGCGCCGCAGGCCAGCGTGCTCGGCTTCGCCTTCCAGTTGTCGCCGTCCTTGGTCTTGGTTGAGAGCGCGGACTTGCTCGAGGCGTCATGGCACGACGTGCAGTTGCGGATGTCCTGCGGATACGTGGTGTGCTCGGGCTGGACGCCGGCGTAGTCGTACTTCTGGTGGGCCAGCAGCGGCCCCGTGTGGATCTTGTGGATGTAGTTGGGGAAGTTGCCGATCGTGCGGCCGTCGACGAGCCGCGTCTCCGACGTAAACGTCTTGATCGCGCCGTTCAATGTGAACGTGGCCTCTTTCTGGCCATAGCGGCGCTGGTCGGTGTGGCAGACCACGCAGTAGTGCGTCTCGTTGCGGGAGCCGCCGTGGAATCCCGCGGCGTCCTCCGCCTCGCTCAGCCCCGGGATCCCGCCGAGCTGGCGGTGGCAGGCCTTGCAGTTGTCGACGGAGACGACCTCACGCGAGAAGTCGGCAGCGGTCACCGGGGCGCCGGTGGCCGGAATGAAATCGTAGATGGCGTTGGCCGGGTGCTTCATCGACACCGATGCGACGCTTGACGTGGCGCCGGTCGGCGTGTTGCTGCCGGTGGCCGGCGCGCTGCCCGAGAGGGCGATCGTCAGGCGGTGCGTCAGGGCCGGGTTGAAGCTGAGGTCGCCCAGGTCGGCGGTGCTGTTCGGCGGGCTCACCGTCATCGAGTCGACCTGCGACTTGATCGTCTTGACGTCGCGGTAGAACGTGTACTTGTAGGTGCCGTCGCCGTTGTCGACGAGCGTGCCGGTGTTGTCGGTGCCGGGCCGTTGCGGCGCGGCCGCCGTCGTCGTGCTCGGCACGGTCGTGACGATGTAGCTCACCCACCTGCTCGGCGCCCCGCTGGTGCCGGGTACCAGCTTGGCGAGCGCGAACGACAGGTTGGGGTAACTGGCGACGGTCGCCGTCGAGCTCTTGCTGGTGTTGCCGAGCCCGACGACCGCCTTGCCGAAGCTGTCGGTCACGATGAAGCTCACGACCGGCGGGCTGGCGATCGTGACATTGGTGATCGTCACGGTCGGCTGAAGCTCGGCCCACGCCTGCGCGTTGGCGGTGATCGCGGTGGGATCGGTCAGCGCGTTGCTGCCGACGTTCGATGTGCCGCCTCCTCCCGGGACAGCTGGGGTCCCGGGCGTGCCCGGAGGACCTGCCGGGCCGGCGGGGCCGGGCGGGCCGGCCGGACCCGCCGGACCGCCGTCGCCGCCGCAACCGGCGACGGACGCAGCGATCGCGGTTGCGGCCGCAACTGCTAGCCAGTATGGAAGCTGTCGCCTTCCCATTGCCGTTCTCCCGCCCGCCTCGAGTGACCTAGGAACCCCCCGCACCGTAGGCTCCGGCGAATGCCTAGCCAATCGCCCCTAGGGGACACAGGGAAAACGATTACTGACTTGACGCGGCCTTCGCGGGCGGCTGCGGCTCCGTCGGCTCCTTGTGCGCGACGCCCGTGTGGCAGTCGATGCACGTGGCCTTGCCGGAGGCGAACTTCTTGTGCTGCTTGACGGCGTCTTCGGACTGCTTCGCGTTGTTCATCGCCTGCGGGTCGTGGCAG
>Ga0207644_10000419_pt1 | contig 27559 bp, 22 predicted proteins | sample KBSS73metaG_FD_184326 | JGI IMG/M metagenome (GOLD analysis project Ga0207644, IMG submission 184326) | Switchgrass rhizosphere microbial communities from Kellogg Biological Station, Michigan, USA - KBS S7-3 metaG (SPAdes) (version 2) | ecosystem: Host-associated > Plants > Roots > Rhizosphere... | reverse complement strand
TCCTGGCGGCGGCCGAATGGTCCCCCAGAGACCCGCGCGTCAATGTCGATTTCGACGTGCGCGTATATTGCGAGGTGGGCGAGATCGACGCCCAGATCGTCAACCTCTCGAGCGACGGCTTTCGCCTCCAGACGACCGGATCGCTGCAAGTCGGATGGGAAGTCACGCTCGAGGCCGCGAAGCAATTCCCGGTGAAGGCACTGATTTGCTGGGCCTGTGGTCAGGAAGCGGGCGGCGTATTCGCAGAGCCGGTAGCTCTTTAAACCCGTAACGCCGCCGTAGCGTCGGCCTCACGCTTCAGGTTGCGAGCGAGTTGGGCCATACCGTTCAGGTACTGAGGCGGAATCGCCACGTCGCGGTAGTCGAGCTGGGCGGCAGCGCGCAGAGTCCAGAACGGATCGACGAGATGCGGCCTTGCCAGCGCCACGAGGTCGGCGCGGCCGGCAGCTAGGATCGAATTGGCATGGTCGGGCTCATAGATGTTGCCGACCGCCATGGTCGCGAGGCGGCCCTCGTTGCGAATTCGGTCGCTGAACGGCGTCTGGAACATGCGGCCGTAGACGGGCTGCTGACCGACCCAGGTCTGGCCGGCCGAAACGTCGATGAGGTCCGCGCCCTCGCGAGCGAAGGCTTCCCCGATCAGCACCGCTTCGTCGGGTGTGACTCCATCGTCGCCGGCCCAATCCGTTGCCGAGATCCGGATCGACATCGGCTTGTCGCCTGGCCAGGCGGCACGCATCGCAGCGAAAACCTCGAGCGGGTAGCGGAGGCGGTTGTCGAGCGAGCCGCCATATCCATCGGTGCGCCTGTTCTGCAGGGGAGTGAGGAAACTCGAGAGGAGGTAACCGTGCGCGGCGTGGAGCTCGATCATGTCGAAACCAGCTTCGAGGCCCATGCGCACGGCAGCGACAAATTGGTCACGCACCATGTCCATATCCCCGCGCGTCATCGGCCGCGGCACTTGGTTCGCAGGGGACCAGGGAACGTCGCTCGCCGCCATCACGGGCCAGTTCCCTTCGTCGAGCGGGACGTCATTGCCTTCCCAGCCGAGCTTGGTCGAACCCTTGCCGCCGGAATGGCCGAGCTGCAGGCAGATCTTCGCCTTCGAGTTTGCATGGACGAAATCGACGATGCGCTTCCACGCGGCCACATGTTCGTCGTTCCACATGCCCGTGCAGCCGAGGCTGATGCGGCCTTCGGGCGAAACGCAGGTCATCTCGGTGAACAGGAGTCCTGCGCCACCGATCGCGCGCTCGCCGTAATGGACGAAGTGGAAGTCGTTGGGCGTGCCCTCGACCGCCGAGTACATCGCCATCGGAGACACGGTGATCCGGTTCTCGACCTCCATCTCCCGAAGCTTGAGCGGAGCGAACATCGGCGGCGCAGTCTTATTCGAGCCGCCGTTCGTCGCCCGCTTCCAGAACCAGCGCTCGACGGTCTCCAGCCATTCGCGATCGCGCAGGCGAAGGTTCTCGTGACTGATACGCTGGGAGCGTGTGAGCAGCGAGTAAGCAAACTGCAGCGGCTCGAAATGAGTATAGCGCTCCAGGGTCTCGAACCATTCGGTCGAGTTGCGCGCGCTGTTCTGGAGCTTGAGGACCTCGAGGCTCCGTTCGACCTGATATTCGCTCAGCGCTGCTTCAAGGCTCAGGCTTTTGCGGTTGAGCACGTCGGCGAGCTTGATCGCATCTTCGAGCGCGAGCTTGGTACCCGAACCGATCGAGAAATGAGCGGTGTGAGCAGCGTCGCCAAGGAGAATGACGTTGCCGCTCGACCAGCGCTCGCACTTGATCCTGCGGAAATTAAGCCAGGCGGCGGAGCCTACGAGGTGCGATGCGTTCGACTGCAGCGAGTGACCGTCTAGATATCGGGCGAAAAGCTTCTCGCAGGCGGCGATGCTTTCGCCCTGGCTCATTCGGTCGAAGCCGAAGCGTGCCCAGGTATCCTCCGAACATTCGACGATGAAAGTCGAGCAGTCGGGAGCGAAGCGATAGGCATGCGCCCAGATCCAGCCGTGCTCGGTTTCCTCGAATGCGAAGGTGAAGGCGTCGAACACCTTCGACGTTCCGAGCCAGACGAACTTGTTGGCGCGGACATCGACGTCCACCCCGAAGGCATCGGGCTGCGCATCACGGAAGCGCGAATTGATGCCGTCGGAAGCGATGACGAGGTCGTAGCCACGCCATCTTGGGTCGCCAGGATCGCATTCCGCGTTGAAGTGCAGCGCGACGCCGAGCTCAAGGGCCCGTTCCTGCAGGATTTCAAGCAGGCGCTTGCGTCCGATGCCGATGAATCCATGTCCGCCCGAAGTCACGGTCTCCCCGCGAAAATAGACGTCGATATCGTCCCAGTGGGCAAACTCGCTGGTGATGATTTTGGCGGACGCGGGGTCGTTTCGTGTGATGTTGTCGACCGTGAGATCGGAGAAAACCACGCCCCAGCCGAACGTGACACCGGGCGGATTGCGTTCGAATATCTCGATCTCGTGCGTCGGCTCACGCAGCTTCATCGAGATGGCGAAGTAGAGACCCGCTGGCCCAGCTCCGACGCAGGCGATCCTCATCGCGACAGCCTCTCGAAATTAGCGGCAATGCCTCCCGCCAAGGCGCCCGGAAATACGTCGTCTACATCGGTGCGCGCGCGTGCGTCACTCACTAATCGGCGCGAGAAATCGAGATTGCGAGTGTGAAACGGCATCGCCGCAGCATTGCACAGCAGCGCGGCTGTAGGACAGTGGGGATGATTGCATAAAGAATAGGCCCGGCGGAATCGGGGTTCCGCCGGGCCGAGGTATAACTGGAAGGGCTAGAGCTTAGGCGATCTGCGCCAACCCCGCAGGCTTTCGGTTGCGACGCACGGCCGCTCCAATCCCGACAAAGCCTAGCAGCATCATGGCCCAGGTTGCCGGTTCAGGCACTGCGCCGGTGGCTTCCGTGACGCTGACGTCGTCAAGCGCGAGATATGATGGCGGGTCGGTCGCAAGAAGCGTCAGCGTGTCCGATCCGGTCCCGGTCACCAGGAAGGAGAACAGGGTGTAAATGCCGTTGGAGTTGGGATTGACCAGCTCGCTCCCCGCGATGGTTTGCCCGTTCCAAAGTGCACTGAACGTCGTGCTGTTGTCGCCGTGCGACGCAAGATAGTAGCTTAGCGTGTAGGTTTGACCGGCAGCAGTTGTCAGTAGCTGCGAGAGGCTCCCCGTCCCGGAGGTGTCGCCGAGATACGCAAAGTCATTGCCCGAGTGGGGCGTGTAGCCGGAGAAATCACCCGCCGCCCCTTCGTGATTGCCGGTGATGCTCCAGCCGGTGAGATCTCCCGTCTCGAAACCGCCATTGGTAACGAGCTCGGCGGCAGCAGCGGGCGTCGCCTGGGCAGCAACGCTCATCGCCGCAAACGCGGCCAACATACGCATCGATTTCATGAAAACCCCCTTACTTACGCAAACGCAACGAAGGTCGGCCTAAGAGCGAGTTAACGAGAGCTTGGCAAGCTGAATTATTACCCAAAGTTAACTACGACTGTCGCTGGTTCGGTCAAACTGACTCAGGAACTCGTCCACGATGTGATTGAAAGCCTCGGGTTTCTCGAGATTGCCGAGGTGACCGGCGGCCTCGATCAGCTGCATGCGTGAATCAGGCACCAGGTCCATCAATTCTTCGGAGAGGTCGAGGGGCGTTACCAAGTCCTGGTCGCCGACAACGATCAGCGTGGGTACGTCGATCGCGGCGGCGCGATCGCGCTGGTCGGCGAGCCATACCGCTTCGGCGCCGGTTCGATAGGCGGCCGGATCGATCCGCGACATGGTTGAGACCACCTCGGAGCGGACGGCGGGATCAGCTGGTTGGGCGATAAGGACGTCGACCCGCGCTTCAGCCATCGCGCGCAAATCGCGGCTGCCGGCGAGCGAACGCTCGAAGATTGCTTGACCGTTGGGATGCACCGCGAACGTGTCGGCGAGGATCAGTGAAGCACAGCATTCGGGCGCCGCATGGTGCATGGCGATCGCGACCACGCCGCCGAGCGAAAGTCCGCAGACATGCGCGTGCTCGACGCCCAGCTTTTGCATCGCCGACAGGATGCCGTCGGCGAAATCGTCGCGGGTTGTTCCCTCCGGCGCCGGATCGCTGTCGCCGTAGCCGGGGTAATCGAACGCAATCGCGCGTCGCGTTTTTCCGAAATGCCGAAGCTGCGGCTGCCAAACCGATTTGTCCGATCCAACGCCGTGGAGGAAGGCGATGGGCGTGACGTTGCCGCTGCCGGTTTCTTCATAGCCGATCATTCGGCCGTTGCTGGTTTGCACCTTTGGCATCGCTACATCTTGGCAGCGTAGCGGCACGCACGCTAGCGTCGGGCGATGACGCGCATGACGGTGAATGGCGAAGGGGTGAACTATCGGCTCGATCCCGAGACGCCTCTCCTTTGGGCATTGCGTGACGCCTCGAACCTGACCGGCACCAAATATGGCTGCGACAGCCGTGACTGCGGCGCGTGCACGGTCATCATCGACGGGCGCGCGGTAGCGAGCTGCAGCGTCGCGCTTCGCGATCTTGAAGGCGCGGCCGTCACAACCATCGAGGGACTGGCGGCCAACGGCAGCCATCCCGTTCAACAGGCCTGGCTTGCCGAGCAGGTGACGATGTGTGGCTATTGTGAGCCGGGCTTCATCATGGCGATCGCGGCCTTGATCGCGGCGACCCCCGCGCCATCGGAGGGGCAGATAGCCGCGCTTCCCAACATCTGTCGCTGCGGCGCCTATCCGCGCATCCGCAAGGCCATCGCGAGGGCAATGCAAGCGACGCCGGCACCCACCGCCGTGCCCAATCCGGAAGGCTGAATATACGCTTCCGAAACGGTTAATTTGCCGCTCAGGGGCAAAGGCGCACTTCGTTCCCAAGGGAACTGAGAAAGACTTGAGTCATGCGTAACTTTCTAATTGCCGTGCTGCTGACAAGCGTCGCGGCGTCACCCGCACTCGCGCAGGATAGCCCTGACCGCGAGTCCTGGCATCGCGGCGGCGGCGATCGTCGCGAGCAAAGCAGCCAGTCGGAACAGACCCGGCAGGATCGGCAACAGGCACACGAGGAGTTGAGGGCCGAGCAGCCGCGTGCCGAGCGACAGTTGCCGCCGCAGGTCGAAATGCGCAGCCAGGCCATCGAGCCCGGAGTGCATGCCGACGCGATCGCCCGCGCCAACCGTCAGGCTATCGACCAGGTGCGCGCCCCGCGGCAATCCGGTGGCGGGTTTGACCCCAACCGTGCGCAGCGAGCAGGCGGCGTTTCGCGATGGACTCGCGACGATGTGCAGCAGGCCGGCGAAGCGTCACGCTGGACGCGCGATCCGGACCAGCGAGCCGGCGAAACGTCGCGCTGGACGCGCACCCGCGAGCGTTCGCAGGGCGGCGCGCAAGAGACCAGCAATGATCGCGTCGAGCGGTCGGTAGCGCCGGGCGGCTGGACCCGGACTCGCAATGGCTGGTCGCGGGCCACGGGGGGCGACTTCCGGCAATCCGATCGCTCGCCGCCAAATGTGATGAGGGCCCGCAATCCGCTGGTCGTAAGCACGGTTCCGCGCGAAGGGACACAGCCGCCGCTGCGCGTTGATTCACGCCGGCATTCCTCGACTAACTGGAGCGCCGCCTGGCGACACAACAGCCGCTACGACTGGCGGGGCTGGCGCGACCAGCACCGGTCGACGTTCCACGTCGGCCTTTATTACGATCCGTTCGGTTGGGGCTACCAGCAGTATCAGATCGGCTGGCGGCTGTGGCCGAGCTATTACGGCAGCCGCTACTGGATCAACGATCCTTGGCAGTATCGTCTTCCCTATGCGCCGCCTGGAACAGTGTGGGTCCGCTACTGGGATGACGCGGTGTTGGTGGACACGTTCACGGGCGAGGTCATCGACGTCATCCATAATTTCTTCTGGTAGAGCCTTACCGCTCATTGATCGAAGAGGCGTTGCGGCCTAGCCGTGGCGCCTCTTCTCGCATTTCGCGAAGCTCCACGTCCCGGGAAAACCTATGAAGATCGCTGCCCTGATCGTATCCACCTCTTTGCTTGCCCTCGGCGCATGCTCGACCACTCTGGCGTCCCCGCCTGCGGAGCACGCGCCGATCGTCGCATCTCCGACGCAGGTGGCTGCGCCGCCTCAGGTGAGCGCCCACGACCGGCTGTTCCGGCTGTTCCGGGAAAGCGACGAAGCAAGCCTCAAGCGCAATCCGATCCAGGCGCTCTTCCGCGGCGACATGCGCTACGCTGACCGGCTCGGCGACCTCTTCAGCGACGCCCATTTCCAAGGCGAGAAAGCCGCGGCCGAGCAGGACCTTGCCGCGCTGAATGCGATTCCACGCGGCGAGCTGAGCGCGACCGACCAGATCGCCTACGACGTATTCGAATACCAGACCAAGGACACGCTGCGCGCGCTGCAGCCTGACCTGCTGCCGCTCTATGAAGCGCTGCCGATGAACCATTTTTTCGGGATTCACACGGCCTACCCGACGCTCGCGAGCGGGCAGGGCGGAGCGCCGTACAAGACCATACTGGACTATGAGAACAGCTTGAAGCGCAACCGCGACTTCGCCAAGAACATCGACGAGGCGATCGCGCAGTGGCGCAAGGGCGAGGCGGAGGGTGTCGTCGACACCAAGCTCACCGTACGCAACATGATCGAGCAGCTCGACAACCAGCTGAAGCTGAAGCCCGAGGACTCTCCTTACTGGGGCCCAATCAAGAGCTTCCCCGACACGATCGGGGCTGCCGACCGCACGCGCCTAACGAACGAATACAGACAGTCGATCAGCGGCGTGATCTACCCGGCGCTGACGCGCATGCGCGATTTCCTGAAGAACGATTATCTGGGTCGGGCGCGTGACGGCGCGGGCGAGATGTACATGAAGGGGGGCGATGCACTTTATCGCTACCAGGTGCAGTCGACGACGACGACGCCGATGACGCCAGACGAAATCCATCAACTGGGTCTGAGCGAGGTGGCTCGCATCACCGGCGAGTTCGAGAAGGTGAGGGCGGAGGTCGGCTTCAAGGGCAGTCTCCACCAGTTCTTCGACTACATGCGTACCAGCCCCAAGTTTCAGCCGAAGAGCCGCGAACAGCTCAACCAGGACTTCTACCGGATCCAGAAAGCGGTCGAGGCCAAGGTGCCCGAATATTTCTCGAGCGTGCCGAAGACGCCGCTCGTGATCCGTCCCTATCCGCCCTACCGCGAGAAATTCGAGGCCGGCGGCTCATACGATAGCGGAACGCCTGATGGCGCACGCCCGGGCACCTTCTATTTCAACGCCTACGACCTGCCGTCGCGGAGCACTTGGGAAGAGACGACGCTTTTCCTCCACGAGGGCGAACCCGGCCACCACTTCCAGATCAGCCTGGCGCAGGAAGACCCGAACCTCCCCAATTTCATGCGCTTCGGCGGGAACACTGCCTATGTCGAAGGCTGGGCGCTCTACGCCGAGACCCTCGGCTACGACATGGGCTTCTACAAGGACCCCTACGCGCGGTTCGGCACGCTGAACGACGAGATGCTGCGCGCGATGCGCCTGGTGGTCGACACCGGCATTCACACCAAGGGTTGGACGCGAAACCAGGCGATTGATTACATGCTCTCGCACTCGGGCATGGGAAAGACCGACGCGACCGCCGAGGTCGAACGCTATATCGCGATCCCGAGCCAGGCGACCGCCTACAAGATCGGCGCGCTCACGATCCAGCGGCTGCGCAAGAAGGCGCAAAGCGAACTTGGCCCGAAGTTCGACATCCGCGAGTTCCACGCGCAGATCCTCAACACCGGCGCGCTGCCGCTCCAGATCCTCGAGCAGAAGATCGACCGCTGGATAGCGGAGAAAAAGACGAGCTAGACTGTCGGGTCTCTAACCGGCGCCGTCCCGTCGCGGAACAGACCGCGGAGCACGGTGCCGGACCTCGCAAAATCTGCTATCGCCTCAAAAAGGCGGGGCAGTTCAATGACAAAGCTGATCATTCAGATCCCATGCTTCAACGAAGCGGATAGCCTTCCCGCGACCGTGGCTGCGCTCCCGCGCGCCATTCCGGGGATCGATGACATCGAGCTTCTCGTCGTTGACGACGGCAGCCGCGACGACACGTCGCGCGTCGCTGCCGAACTCGGAGTTCATCACATCGAGCGACATCGGACCAACCGCGGGCTAGCCGCCGCTTTCCGCACCGGCCTTCAGCGCGCGCTCGACGAGGGCGCCGACATTGTCGTCAACACCGACGCCGACAACCAATATGAAGGTGCTGACATCGCACGCCTTGTCGCGCCCATTGTGATGGGGGACGCCGATGTGGTCGTCGGCGATCGCGGCGTGCGCGACAACGCGCATTTCCACCCGTTTAAGCGCCGCCTCCAGCGCCTCGGAAGCACCGTCGTGCGCCGCTTGTCGCGCACCGAGGTGACGGACGCAGTCAGCGGCTTTCGCGCGATCACTCGGGCGGCCGCCCAACACATCAATATAACCTCGGACTTTTCCTACACGACGGACATGCTGATCCAGGCAGGGCGCAAGCGCATGTGCGTCGTCTCAGTGCCGGTGAGGACGAACGGTGCGGTCCGCCCCTCGCGCCTGTTCCGCTCGATTCCCCAGTTCATGGTAACGACCGGCCTCACCATCATCCGCGTCTATGCGATGTACAATCCGCTGCGCATCTTCGTCTTCGCGGGAGCCGCGGTTGCGCTGGTCGGAATGGCGCCGCTGATCCGCTTCCTTTGGTATTATGCGAACGGTAACGGCAGCGGGCACGTCCAGTCGCTGATCATCGGGGGTGCGCTGATGGTGCTGGGCATCGTCACCATCATGCTTGGCGCTCTCGCGGACTTGATCGGTAGGAACCGCGTGCTTCTCGAGCAGACGCTGGAGCGGGTGCGGATGGTCGAGGAGAAGCTGGACAGGGCGGCGGCTACCGGCGCGGACGAGGCCGGGCAGCCGCGAACGCGCAGGCGCGCCTGAGAAACCCCCGCACTAACGTGGATCAATCAGCGGTGAAGGCCGACAATGTCGCGGCGCTAGTCATCACCTATTTCCCAGACGCGGGCCTGCCCGATCGGATTGACGCGCTTCTCGCCCAGTTCGATCGCCTGGCCGTCGTGGACAATGGTTCGGGTGAAGAGGCCATCGCCGCACTGAAACGCTACGACCAGCGCGTGATCGTTCAGCGCAACGCGACGAACCTCGGCATCGCCGCCGCGCTTAACCAAGGGCTAAGAACCCTCGCCGCCGAGGGCTTCGAATGGGTGGTAACCTTCGACCAGGATAGCGCAATCCGCCCCGGCTTCCTGTTGTCGATTCTGGAGACGCTTAACTCCGAGCCGGACCTCAGCCAGGTCGCGCTGATCGGCGCCAATCGCGTCGACCCTGGAAGTCCCGTCCCGCACAGGTGGCTGCGCCCGCGCCGCGGTTTCCCTTTCTTCGAACGGGTCACCTGCGAGGAGGCATCCAAGGGCGTGACCTTGGTGATCACCTCCGGCACGCTCACCAGCATTGCCGCTTTCGAGGCTCTCGGCGGCTTCCGCGAGGAATTGTTCATTGACTTGGTGGACAATGAATATTGCCTGAGAGCTCGGGAGCGCGGCTACCGCATCCTAATCAGTTGCGACGCCCAGCTCATCCACAAGGTGGGAGATAAGACGACCTCGACAGCGATGGGCGTGTCGGTTTCCGCCACTCACCACGGCCCGCTGCGCAAATACTATCTGTTCAGGAACAGCATTCCCGTGATCAGGCGCCACGGTCGATCGCAGCCGCATTGGCTTGTCTATCACGTGCTCTCCTTGGGGGAAGTAATCCTGGGCATATTATTGTGGGAGAATGACAAGGCGCAAAAACTAAAGGCGTGCGCCTTAGGCGTCATTGACGGTTTAATGGGCAAGAATGGACCCTCTTCACGATCGTGGAACCAAACGAGCCCGGTGAGTGCCGATAGATGACGCGTTTCAGCGGGGTTCGTTCGGTTGCTCGGAACTCGGCATTTCTCTTCGCCACGCAAGCGACGTCGATAGCAATCCGTTTCGTCTATTTGTTCATCCTTGCGAGAACGCTTAGCCCGGCCGCGTACGGCTCTCTGAATTACTCATTGTCCTGGTATCTGGTCGTCTTACCGCTCACCTATCTGGGCGCAGACGTTGTTCTGGCTCGGCACATCGGCCGCAGGCATGATGGCGCGTCGCACTTGCTTGGATCGACACTGGGCATGCGGGTTTCGGCAGCAGTGCTGGTGACGGGCAGCTTGCTTGCAGCAAGCAGCCTTCGTGAGCAGGATACATATCTCAAGGGATTGATTGCGCTCTTCAGCTGCGCGCTAATCGGACGCAGCGTTTGGATGTGGAGCGCCTCGGTTTTTACTGCTTTCGAGCAAGCAGGACTGACCCTCGGTTTCGAGATAGCGTCGAGACTATTGGAATTATGCGCTGTACTGCTCGTACTCAAGCTGTTCGGGCCTGACCTTTACAAGATTGCGATTGTGCATGCCTTTTCCTGGCTGCTGCAAGGCGCCACCTCGACCATTGTTGCAGTGCGCCGTTACTCGCCGAGCTTTAAGCGCCCTGGATTCGAATGGTTGCATTTATTGAGAGAGGGAGCGCCGGGCGCCGTCTTCTCGATTTCGACCGCGATATTCTTTCAGCTCCCAATCATTCTTTTTGGCCAAATCGTGGGTCCCGGCAATTCGCTCGGTTACTTCGCGCTCGCTTTCCAGGTAATCACCTATCTTGTTGGCATACCCACTGTAATCGCTAGCGCGTCGCTTCCGGTGCTTTCGCGATCAGCAGCTAGGCGGGACGGCAAGGACAGGCTCGCCGCGCAGTATTTAGTTGGCGGAATTATTCTCGTGGGTCTGGGCCTTGTCGCTGCCGCATGGCTTGTCGCCGGCCCCGTCGTGGCATTCTCGTTTGGCGACAGATATGCCGAAGCGGCCCTCGTGCTTAGGGCCGGTGTATGGCTCCTGATCCCGGCAAGCATCGCAATGCTCTTCCAAAACGTGCTTTTCTCGAACCATGCTCGATCAATGCTTGCTACAACGGCGTCGCTAATGGGCGTTGCGGCGATGATAATCCTGTTTCCGCCATTCGCGCGCTCCGAAGGCTACGTGGGCGCCCTGGTGGCCGTCGGCGCTGGTCTCGGACTGTGGACTTTCCTAGCTGCCGCTGAGACTTTTCGAATTGGCTTCTTCAAGAAGCGAATCAATGTCCTGAGGGTAAAGTAGGCGCCATGGGCAAGCTCAGGCATTTAGCGGGCCGGCTCGCCCAATCGGGGCTCGGTCAGACCGCCTTGGAGGCACTCGGAGCGACCCTGGCGCGTCCATTGGCGACGAAACACGATGACCCGTCATTGCTGCCCGCCATCCGGCGAGTTGATTTCGTGGCTTCTGTACCGGTGTCTGATCCTGTACTCGAAATCGGCCCGTTTGATCGTCCTTGGCTCTCGGGACCCTTAGTTCGGTACTTCGATGTCCTTGCGCAAGACGGCCTAAAAGCCAGAGCGACAACGGAGCCCAATCGGAATCCGGATGGGTGCCCCTTCATCCATTACGTTTCTCCGACGGGCGATCTTTCCATCGTCGCGGATCAGTTCTCGGCGGTCTTTAGTTCACACTGCATCGAACATCAGCCGGACCTCATTCATCATTTACGGGAGGTCGGACGGCTCCTTCGTCCAGGTGGTCGCTATTATCTCATCGTGCCCGACAAGCGCTTTTGCTTCGATCACTTTCTAGACGAAAGCGATGTGGAAGACGTGCGCGCCGCCAAGGGGCGCTCTTTACACACAGAAAAAGCCGTCTCCGAGCACGCGCTCGCGACGACGCACAATATCAACATTCTCCATTGGCTGGGCTTCCACGGACATCGAGCAACGAATGATCCCGAAGCGCGAGCCCGTAGCGAAGCGTCGATCAGGCGTACCCGCCAGGGTGAATATGTCGACGTTCACGCTTGGCAGTTCACGCCCGCATCGTTCCGGTCGCTCGTTCAGGAACTATACGACAAAGGCGAAATCGATCTGGAGCCCACGCGAGTGCACAACACTGGCTTCGGTCGTATAGAGTTTATGGCCGTTCTGACTCGGCGGGCTTGAGAACGACTTTACGCGGTTCAATGATTACGTGCATTGGCCGGGCGCGAGCGCCCTTTTCTATCACAATGATGGAATCGTGAACGTGTACTCCCGCGACGTCATCTCGCGCTGACGTCCGCGTGCGGCCGCCGTGGTACCATGCGTGCATGTCGTCGACGATTTGCTTGCTCCACTCGATCGCCGTCCCGCGCCTGCGATAGCCGCCGCCGAACCGGCGCCAATAGGAAGTGTGCGTGTCCTCGATCATGTAGATCCCGCCTTCGCTCAGGAGCGGGAAGAGGATCTCGAAACTCTTGCGCTGGTGTTTGCCGACATGGGAACCGTCGTCGAGGACGATATCTATGCCGCCCATCTCATCCACGACGCGGCGCAGGAACTCCGCGTCATCCTGGGAACCGATACGGATTTGCGTCGGTGGCCTTGCTAGCCGTGCGCATTCTGAATTGATGTCGATGCCGTAAATCGTCGTACTCGGGCCGAAATATTCCCGCCACATATCGAGCGAGCCGCCTCCGAACACGCCGATCTCTAGAAACCTTGGCGACTTGTCTCGCCAGTCCGCGAAATAACGCTCATATATGGGTAGGTAGTGCGGCCATTTATGAAGTCGTCGGCAACGGCCACTGAAGAATATTTCGGCAAGTAAACCCGCCTGCTTGTCAGCAAATGTCGATACTTCGGAGGCGCTTCCGATGAATTCCTTCGCGGGATTCCCAAACCACCGGTGCAAACGACTGCTCAACCTTTGGGCCATGTCGTCGACATAGCTTGGCTTCAGAGAGCGCGAAAGCGGCCCTTGAGTCATGCCCGCGTGGCCGTAACTCGTTGACACTATCGACCCTAAGCTGCCGCGTTCACTGCGAACTTTGGGAATAATCGCACAAGGACAAGCGATAGCGTCAAGTTCGCTTTGAGTTCATCAAGAGCTTGTGCATGCCTTGACGGGGACCAAGCTCCTTCTGTGCGCTGGCTGGAATCGGCGCCGATGAATCCGCGGCGGCAAGCGCTTCGCACACCGCACCGGCAAGCGCCGCACCGTTACCCGCCGGCACCGTCCTAATTGCTCCCGGAAATCGCAGCGCCAGCTCCTGTACAGCCGGGCTCTCGCGCGTGATCAACTGCGTGCCGGCTGCGAGCACCTGGAAGACCTTGTTGGGTATCACACGCCCCGCCTTGTCGCTCGTACCGAAGATGCCTAGCGCGATTTTGGCGGTCGCGATGATTGCGGGAAGTTGCTCGTAATCGACCCACGGTAGCCAAGTGACGTTGTTGCTTCTGTGCTTGTCGAGGAAGTCGCGCAGCTTTGGCTCCTCCTGCCCACTGCCGATCAGCAGCCAGCGGAACGGCTCATCAGCGGTTCGGCGGACTGCGTCGAGGATCGTGTCGAGCCCGTGGAGCGGGATGAGCTGGCCATAGAAGAGTACGGTCGGCAGGTCGTGCCCCTCGGCGGCCGGCGGCGCTGCGCGGCGGACCTTCCAGAATTCGTCCTCGGCCCCGACCAGCACGGTCACGAATCGCTCGCCCGCGATCGCGAATTCCTTCGCAAAGAACTCGCCGTGTTGGTCGGTGTCGACGATGACGACATCGGCAAGTCGCAACGCAAGCCACTCGATGCCCCAGACAAAGCTCGCGCGAATGCTTTTCGCACGCAGCATCTGCCGGTCCGAAACCATCGTGTCGTAAAGGGAAATGAAGGCGTCGATGACGATCCGGTGGCCGCGCAAGCGCGCGACCGGCCAAGCGGCGAAGATGTCGGGGATCGCCGGGTATGGTAGGATCACTGTTCCGCCCCCTGGCTGCCGTGCGAGCTTCGCCAGTGCACCGGGGTACGAACCGAGCAGCCGTATAAGTGATTTTAACAACCGGCGCTGCCCCGCAACTGCCTTGTCGCGGATCGCGCTCCATACCGGAATATTGATTTCCGCTTGTAGAGCGCCTTGCTTGCGAAGCTCCCCAAGCAGCAGCCGCACACGCGGCTTGCTCTCGTCGTAGGAGCCCCAGGCGATCACGCGCGGCGGAGCTTCAGAAGTTGGTGAAGACACGGTCCATCGGAATGTTTGGCGGGGTCGTCGGTAACCTGTTGCCGCGCCATAAAGTTACAGGAGAATTCCTTTCTCCGCTGACAAGGTGCGGGCCTCGGCTCAACGCAATAATGGACCCCGCCGCGACGGTCGCTCCATCGATCGTTAGCGGCGCGCCAGCGAGCACGAAGTCTCCGTCGCGCCGCAACTCGAACCGGAAGGCCCCCGACCCGGCGGGAATGAGCACGCCCTCGCGCCACAGCACACCCCACTGCTGGACGTAATTGCCGCTTATCGCCGCCATGTCGTCCGGCAGAAACGTTCCCGGGAAGGGATGGCCGCTGAGCGCCGCCTGTATCACTTCCTGGTTGGCAATGACGAAGGCCACCTTTCCGCGATCTATCTCCCTCCCGACGATCGGATCGCGCGCCTCATAATAATAGCGGATTCCGTTCCCTGACGTCAGTACGGTGAGGATGCGCGGATAGTCCGCGATCATCGAAGAATAATCGAGGTAGCCAGTCTTTTTCGGGAATTCCCGGTGCACATAATCAATCAATGCGCGCTGGCGCTTGATCATGTCGCGGGGCTCGAGCACGGTCATTGCCAAGGGCACGGCCGAGAGCACGAGCGACAGGAAAGCGTTGCCGTACCGCTCTCGCACAATGCCGAGCGCCGGCGCAATCGCAACCGCCGGCGGCGCGAGGACGAACTCGAAGTAATAAGGGAAGGTGTTGCGGTAAAAAACCAGCGACGCGAGGGGCGCGAGAAATCCGGCAAGCGCGAGCTTGGCGTCGCCTCTCAGTCCGACTCTCGTCCACGCGAGTGGAGCGAGAACCGCGCAGAGGAAGAAGAGTGGCGCCAGTGCAATTTCCACGAGCACGAAGCGGACGAACGGCAGGTCGATGGTTATCCACCGCAACATCAGAGGAATGAACGACGGCCGTTGTCCCGTATGCGCCAATGGCGTTGCAGCGACAGTGTGTGGAAAGCCAGACGTGTGCCACAGATAGATGACCGCAAAAGACAGCGCACCCGCGACAGAGATTACAACCAGCTTGGCTAGAAGCTGTGGTTTGCTCGGCGTTTCCCGGAGCCTGAGCCACGCCAGCCCCGCAAAGCAGGGCGCGTAGAACATGGCCTTGAAGCTCATTATTCCGGCAAGCCCGATGAGCACGCCGACACAAATCGACTTGAACAGAGTGAGCTGCGCCTTCGCCATCAGGAATAGCGACGACATGAGCACGGCCGTGACGAACGGGTCGTGACGGATCGAGAAGGCCTGCGTGAAAACGTAGCCGGCGCCCATGTAGGCGAAGGCGGCGAAGAAGGCGTTGGCGGCATTCGTGAACTGCCGGGCGACGCCGTAGATCATTATCAGCGTCACGAGGTGCACGCCCCAGACGAAGATCCGCGCCGCACGCATCTGGTCAATGAGATTTGCGGCGACGTCGGGCGCCCACCACAAAAGGCGCAGGTGCACCGACTGGAACGGCTCGTCGAACGTGCCCGCTCGAAGCTTTAGCAACTGGTTGTAGTGCAAGAACTCGTCCCAGTTGAACGACTTGAAAAGCACCAGATACAGCTGCGCTGCCAGGCAAATCGAGAGCAGGAGCACCGGGATGCTAACCTGAGCGCCGAACCTCGTGTGCCTCAGCTCCGTGCCGGTCGCTAGTACTCCGTCCACCGCGCACTCCCCCGAAGGCAAGCGCAGTGTTCGCCGTGTTGACGGGAATGGCAAGGCCCGCCGCTCGGACCTGGATGAAAGTTGCGCTAGGCGCCTGCAGCATCCAGCGGAAGGAACGGCTCGAACTTTGTCTGACGCTTGACGAAACTGGTCTCGTAGCGGTGCACCGTCGAATCGACCACGAGCACGCGCTCGGCGACCTCGTTGAACTCGGCCATCGTCGCGCAGTCGAACGCCAGCACCAGGTCCCAGGTACCGGCGAGTTCGTAACAGAATTGCACTTGCGGCGTCGCGCGAATGCGGCGGATGAGTAGCGCCTTCCCCTGCTGGTCTGCATGTTGGCTTAGTTGAGCGAGTACGATCGCGCGTAACCGCCGTTCGACCAGCTTGTCGCCGAGCAGCGCAATTGTGCGCGCGATCCAGCCTTCACTGCGCAGTCGCCGCAATCTTCGTGCAATCGCCGATGGCGAGAGAGCGACGCGCTCAGCCAGGCTTTCCGCAGTTTGCGCGTCATTCCTTTGTACGAGGTTCAGGATCGTGAGATCGAAGCTGTCGAGCATCACGCATCCATGCCAAACTTTGGCACTTCATGCACCGTTTATGCGTCCGACTGGCAATCTGTTGGTGTGGCGGCTTGCGGTTAATGTGCGAGACAGCGGAATTGGCCCCCGATGCGTGCGACAACGCACGCAAGGGGAATAAATCATGCGTACGGTACCGACCTTCGCGACTGCGATGATACTTGGCCTAGCGGCTGGCCTGCCCGCGCGAACCCTAAACGCGCAGGCTGCCGCGCCGGCGCCCGGGGCCGGGGTGCAGTCCCCAGCAAGCCTGGCCGCGGCGCCGGCCAGTGCAGCATTCGACAAGGCCGAAGCGGGGGCGGCAGTCACTGAGCTCGCGCAGAAGCTCGAGGATACCTTCGTGTTTCCGGACGTGGCCAAGCAATATGCGGCCATGCTTCGGGCCAACCTGAAGGCCGGCAACTACGCGAACTTCACCGACACCGGTGCTTTTGCTGCGACAGTTACCGCCGATTTGCAGGCGGTGCACAAGGACGGTCACCTGAACTTTCGAGTATTGCAGCCTGACGCCGCAGAGCGTCGCATGAGAATGCGGGACGAAAGCAGTGGCGTGATCCGCTCCGGGTGGATTGCCACGGACGTCGCCTACATCGACTTCAAGGGCTTCCCCGGCAATGACGCGAGCATCGCGGATCTTCGCAAGTTCCTAGACGAACATCGCAATGCGAAGACGCTGATCATCGACGCGCGCCACCATCGTGGGGGCGGGCTTGATGAGATGAACGTTCTTTTCCCCGAGCTGTTCGCCAAGGAAACCGTATTGCTCGACATGGACACGCGGGCTGCTGTTGCCCGCGAACGTGGAAGCCCGCTGGAGCCGGAGCCGTTCGTTCGCAAGGTCGCTGCGCCGGCGGGGATTTTCCGCGAACAGCATTACGCCGTGCCGGCCAAGAACCAGGGCGAACTCGCCAAAGCGAAGGTTTATCTGCTCGTGTCGAAGGGAACGGGTTCTGCCGGCGAGCACCTAGCGCTGGCGCTAAAACGAACTCACCGCGCCACCCTCATCGGCGAAAGCACCCACGGCGCCGGCAACTACGGCATGTTCCGGCAGATCGGCAAAGGCTTCGTCGCGTTCATCCCATTTGGGCGCACGTTCGACCCGGACACGGGCGAGGGATGGGAAGCAGTCGGCGTGAAGCCTGACGTCGAGGTGGCGCCAGATAAGGCGCTCGACGAGGTGCTGCGCCGTGCGGGGGTCAAGGCGACTGGAGATATTGCGCTCGCCAGTCTGCGCTGACTCGTGCTTTGGCGGAATTCGCGCTCTCGCGAATGAATTGTTTTCCGCGCAATCTTCATCAGGGGCTTCTCAATTCCGAGATGGAAAGCAAACCCCACTGCCAGACATAACCAGACGACGAACAGAAGGGGCGAGTGGTTCGGTAGGATGTATCCGACGCTGACGTGTGTCAGGTAAATGGCATACGAAGCATCGCCGATCAGTGCGACCGGTCGCCACAGACGATGTTGGAACACGCGCTCGTTCGTGACTGCCAGCCACAAGATAAACGCAGCCACTGGTCCATAGGAAAGGACCCGATGATCAACTGCGGCGCCAAGCAGCAGCAATGGCAGAGCCAACCAGGCCTTTCGGGCGATAGCGAAACCGGCGAGGAATTCGAGCACGAACGCGCTTCCAACGTAGGGTTGTCTTGCAAGAAAGGCCAAAGCGAAGAAAGCCAGAACTGCCCGCCAACTAAGGAACATCGCAGCGACACATGAAGCGTAAAAAATCGCTTCGTAGCCGAGAGACCAGGCAGGATAGAGATAAACGGCCTTGGGGTTGGGCCAGAGCACCAGCGAACGGTAGAAAGTCAGGGCGTCGAATGCGGGCGCTTTAACTAGGAAGAGCAGCACCATCGCAGCCAGAAATGGCGGATAAATCCGCGTGAACCGATCCCATGCAAACTGCGCGGGGCTACGATCCATCTGACCTGCCATGACGAAACCGGAAATGCAGAAAAACAGGTCAACTCCAGCGCGCCCGAGCTGAAACGTCGAGAAGTGAAAAAAGACAACGGGAATTACCGCGACGGCCCGAAGCACCTGGATTGACTGGTACTTCTGCACCACGCTTCTCCCGAGTCCGGCTAGATATTAACGAAAATTGTATGAACTCCCAAACAGCCGCAATCGAAGGGGGCTTTCCAGCGCGAAACACGGGATCGTGGACCGTGAAGCGCTAGTCGCCGCTATTCGAGCGCTTTTTGCGAATGCATGTCGCCCGACCCCACGTGGATGCTTCGGGCACTGCTTAGAAGACGCGTTCGCTCACGCCGCTATGGTCTCGAGAGCACACTAGCTGGAAGAAGCGGATCGGCTTGGAAGAGGCGGCCCGGCGCAGTGGACACTGAGACCGTGCCGCCTCTCGAGCGAAGACCCGCCGCCTCTGGTGTCCAGCCTCGAGTTGGAACGGCGAGTCCCGTTGCCGATCTTACTATCGTTAATATCAGACGAGAAGGCCGAGCTTACCTGCGTCGATAGTCGACATGTCGGTTCGTCCGCACGATCCGTTAACCATTTTTGTTTAAATGAGAAGCGGCGAGGAGAGTTACAGTGGCTTATGCATCGAACATCCACGTGGCCGTGTACCAGGTGCTTGATCAAGTGATGACAGCCCACCTTCCGCCCCCAGGGGCGAAAGCGACAATTCACTCGATCATCGATGATCTCTACTTTGCGCATGCTCCCCACGCGATGATCGCTCGCGCGGAGAAGATCTCGGTTGAGTTGCATCATCTGGAAGCCGCCGTTCGGCGAGGGGCTCAGGAAGACGCCTCTCATGCGCGTGAAGCGCTAAGACACATCGCCGCCGAATGGCTCGACTGTCGAATATCGCATTAAAGCAAAGGAGCCGTGCGTAAGGAGTAGCGGCCCGGCAGAGCGCTGCAGTGGTTGCGCGGGCGCGTCGTCGGAAACCCCATCCGGGATTCCGTGGATTAGGCCGCCGAGCCGATGCCCGCGTGAGCTCCGCCCCAAATCGCTTCGGAAACAAAGATTTTCCCGTCATTGTAAATGCCCGCAGCGAGCGGATCATCGGCAAGGCCGAATGGCCCATCGAGATCGACGACGTCGCAGAGCTGCGCAACCACGAAGCCCGGTGCCATTGCGAGCGTCGACCCGCCCATGTTTCCAACCATGACCTGCTTGCCGAGCAGGCGAGCCGCTCGTGCCATTTGCAGCGCCTCGGTGAGGCCGCCGCATTTGTCGAGCTTGATGTTGATGACGTCGAACTGCGGCGCGCGCTCCAACATTTCCTCGAGATCGAGGATGCTCTCGTCCGCGGCGACGGGAACGCCGGGCTTCCAACCCGCCAGCGACGCTTCATCGCCCCTCCGAAGCGGCTGCTCGACGAGCGCGATCGAAAATTCCTTAAGCGCTCGCGCCAGCTCTTCGAGGTCAGCTTGCTCAAACCCCTGGTTGGCATCCACAGCGAGCCAGACATCCGGCCGGGCACGGCGCACAACGGCGATCCTTTCAAGGTCCGCCGTGATGTCACCGTCCAGCTTGAGCTTGATCGCGTGGGCGAAAGAAAGTCGCCCTACCTTCATGGAAAGTACTGCGGGGTCGTCCGCGGGCAAGGTGAAGGTCGTGATCCGAGGCACGGGAGCAGGGACGCCTGCAAGTCTCCACACCGGTGTTCCCGATTGCCTGGCCTCGAGTTCCCAAAGCGCACAGTCAAGGGCGTTGCGCGTACCGCACGGGCCGAGAGTGCCCTGCAGATCCGCGCGGGGGAGCCCCGCCTCGATCTGCGCTCGGACGCCCTCGATGGCAGAAATCATCTGATCCTGGTCGTCACCCAGATAGTAGACGCCGGCAGCTTCCCCTCGGCCGATCGCATCGCCTTGTCGAATAGTCGCCACCACGGACGGCATGGCTTCGAAGACATAGCCCGTAATTCGGAACGGCTCCGCGAAGCGGATGGCTGCCCTGTCGACGCTGAGGTTCCGTGCGGTTTCTGTCGTTGCCATCCCAGAAGCATAGCAACGAGAAACAAAGTTTCAAATAGTGAAACAGCTAGGCTTCGTTCGCGTGATCGTCACCCAGCTGCCAGCTTTTCCCAGCCGCCCCGGCGAGATGCTGAATGCCTTGCCCGGCACACACTGCGAGGACTTTGCAGGCTTCCTTGCTGGTCCGGACATAGCCGTGAGCCATCCCGCTATCGAAATAGACAGAGTCGCCTGGTCCAAGCGGAAGTGGAGCGTAGAGGTCCGAGTAGAGCTCCATCGTTCCGCTCAGCACGTAGAGATATTCCTCGCCGGCGTGGCGGACCAGGCCGCCCAGCTCCTCAACGCTCCTGGCCTGAACGTCGATGATGATCGGAATCATCATTTTTCCAAGGAGATCCGCGGCTGGATAATGATGCACATGTCGCTCGGACTGTGCGTCGAGCTCCTCTCCGGCGCGGGTTACGCTCCGCCGCCCGACCGCAAGCGGGGGCGCCGGTTCGCCAGCTTCCGACACGATGTCCTTGAGGTCGACATTCAGTCCCTGCGCAAGCCGGATGAGCTTGTCGTAGGTGAGGCCCATCTTCCCGTTCTCGAGCTTCGAAAGGGTCGAGTAAGGAAGCCCCGCGCGTGCCGATAGCGCGCGAAGGCTGAGCCCCTGGGCAAGCCGAGCCTGCCGAATCGCACGGCTCGGTGCCGGGATCTCCCCGCCGTTGCCGTTCGAGCGATCTTCGTCGTTTTTTTCCGTTCTGGATCCAACCATTTGACGCCCACCTAGAAACCAGTTGCCAATTATGAAACATGGCGGCAATGATGATTGCACGACACAGCTTGGGGAGGCTAGTCAAATGATGAAACGCTCAGTCGCAGTTTGGCTGGCCAGTGCATGCACGATAGCGACGGCGTCGGCCGCTTCGGCCCAAACCGCCGCTTCCGTATCGGCGCAGGATGCGCCCGCGGGTTCGGTCGCGCCTACCGACGAGAACGCGATCATCGTCACCGCCGAGAAGCGGCCGCAGCTGCTGATCGACGTGCCGCAGTCAGTGTCCGTGGTTTCCGGCGCGACGCTCGAAGCCCAGCACGCGAGCAGCATCCAGGATTATCTGAAGCTCGTTCCCGGCCTCCAGCTCGACCAGTCGCGAGCGGGTGAAGGACGCCTTATCGTCCGCGGCATCAACACCGGCGGGATCGCTTCGACGGTCAGCGTCTATGTCGATGAAACTCCGTTCGGGTCCAGCAGTGGGCTCGTCAACGGCGCTGTTCTCGCCGGCGATTTCGACACGTTCGATATCGACCGCGTGGAAGTGCTGCGTGGGCCTCAAGGTACGCTTTACGGGGCAAGCTCGCTCGGCGGCGTGTTGCGGTTCGTCACGGCGGCGCCTTCGACTAACGGATTCGAGGTCCGCGGGCGCGCAGGGATCGAGGACGTCGCCAACGGCGGGGTCGGCTACAGCGCCAACGCTGTCTTCAACGCGCCGCTCGGCTCGAACCTCGCGTTCCGTGCCTCGGGCAATTTCCGCAAGAACTCGGGGTTCATCGATTCGATCGGCACCGGCGGGTCGGACGTCGAGAGCAACATCAACGACAGCCGCACCTACGGTGGACGTGCCTCGCTGCTTTTCCGGCCGAGCGATGCGGCTTCGATCAGGCTTTCCGCGATTGCGCAGAACATCGAGTCCGACGCCGATTCCGTCGTCGAGGCCGATCCCGTAACGCTGAAGCGGCTGCACGGGTTGTCGCAGTCGCAGTTCACTCCGACGTTCTCGAACCTTCACTACCGGATCTACAACGCGACCGGGAACTTCGACCTTGGTTTCGCGAGCCTCACGAGTTCGACGAGCTTCAGCAAGCAGAACCAGGACCTGCGCAACGACCTGACGGTCGCGCTCAGCGCTGCAATTGCGGGGCTTCCGGGTGTCGGACCGAACGAGTTCATCGAGCCACAGCTAACCAACCTGTCGAAGTTCACCCAGGAGCTGAGGCTTGCGAGCCAGACACGGATCGTCGATTGGCTCGTCGGCGGCTTCTACACGCACGAGAAGGGCCTCATCGAACAGGACCTCACCGCCGTGAAGCCCGGCACTCTTACCCCGATCCCGGCGCCGGCTCTGATCGGCGGGGACTGGGGTCACCTTACGCTCAATTCCAAGTATCGTGAGATTGCGGGTTTCGCCGACGCGACGCTCCATTTCACGCCGCAGTTCGATCTCCAGCTCGGCGGCCGTTACAGCCACAACAAGCAGTCTGCGCATCAGACCACGCGAGGCTTCCTTGCCGGCGGCGTTTCGGACATCTCCACGCCGTCGTCCGAAAATGTTTTCACTTACTCGGTCGCGCCCAAGTACAAGCTCAATCCCAACACGACCCTTTATGCGCGGGTCGCCAAGGGCTTCCGTCCTGGCGGGCCGAACGTCGTTTCGCCGGATGCGCCGCCGGAGGTGCCGCGCACCTACGGATCGGATTCCGTCATCAGCTATGAAGCTGGCGTAAAGGCGCAGACCTCCGACCATCGCTTCAGCATCGATGCGGCCTTCTTCCACATCAAATGGAAGGACATCCAGCTCGCGACGGTCGTCGTCGTCCATCCCGCGAATGGCCCGGACGTCCCGTTCGGCGTCAACATCAACGGATCGGCAGCCAAGAGCGATGGCGTCGAGCTGAATGCGACGGCCCGCCTGCTGCCCGGTTTCGACCTGTCACTTAACGGCGCCTACACGAACGCCCGTCTGACCGCGGATACGCCAGTGCAGGTCGGGGGCTTCGACGGTGACCAGCTCCCGTTCACGCCGAAGCTCAGCGTTGCGCTCAATGCCGATTATCACTGGCGGCTCGGCTCGGGCGCGAAAGCGCACGTCGGCGGCTCGATACGTCACCTGTCGGGCCAGACGGCCGACTACCAGGCGTCATTCGTTGCCGCTCATGGTCACCAGCGGCACGTCGATCCCTATAGCGTCGTCGACCTTAATGCCGGCGTCGACTTCGGCCGGTTCGATATCGAGGCGTACGCCAAGAATCTCGGCAACAGTCACGGGATCACCTCGACGAGCGGGCTGAACCTGCCCGTCTTTCCGGGCGGGGCGATCGGCACCGGCATCATCCGTCCTCGGACCTTTGGTCTGACCCTCGGCTTCGATTATTAAGGGAGTCCCTCGATGCGCGCATTGGCCTGGCTAACAGCGATCGCGGCAGCTGCCGCCATTCCGGCGAGCGCACAGTCGCCCGCGCAGCTGCAGCCTGCACCTTCCAACAAGGCGGTGCTTGCCTCGCCGTCCGTGCCTGCGGCACCGACGACTGCAGCGGTCGCACATGAGCTGACCAAGAGCGACGTCGACGCCTGGCTCGACGGCTTCGTTCCTTATGGCCTGAAAGCCGGGGGGATCCCTGGTGCCGTCGTCGTCGTCGTGAAGGACGGCCAGGTCCTGACGCAGCGCGGCTTCGGCTATTCGGACGTGAAGGCGCAAAAACCGGTCGATCCGGAAACGACGCTATTTAGGCCTGGTTCGGTCTCGAAGCTTTTGACCTGGACCGCGGTGATGCAGCAAGTACAGGCCGGAAAGCTCGACCTCGACAAGGACGTCAACACCTACCTCGACTTCAAGATTCCGCCCAAGGACGGCAAGCCGATCACGCTTCGGAATCTCATGACGCATACGGGTGGATTTGCCGAAACGGCGAAATACCTGATCGATTACGACAAGGCGCCTGCGACGCTCAGGCAGGTTCTGACAAAACAGGTGCCCGATCGCATCTACGATCCGGGAACGATGCCCGCCTACTCCAACTATGGGGCGTCGCTAGCAGGCTATATCGTCGAGCGGGTCTCGGGCGAGCCATTCAATACCTATATCCAGAACCACATCCTCACCCCTCTGGGGATGAGCCATTCGACTTTTGAGCAGCCGCTTCCGGCAAACCTCCGGCCGCTGATGTCGAAGGGTTATTCTTATGGGGCTGCGGATCCCAAACCCTACGAGGTAATCGGGATGGCTCCCGCCGGGGCGCTTGCCGCGTCGGGCGCCGATATGGGCAAGTTCATGATTGCCCATCTCAATAACGGCGGCCCTTTGCTCAATCCTGCAACCGCGCAGCTCATGCATTCGCAACAGGAGCATTTCTATTCGGCGCTGCCGCAGATGGCGCTCGGCTTCTATCATGAGGATCGCAACGGGTTGAACATCGTGGGCCACGGCGGCGACACGATTTTCTTCCATTCCGACCTTCACCTGTTCCTGGACAAGAATGTCGGCCTCTACGTGTCGATGAACAGTCCCGGCAAAGCGACGGCGGTTCACCCGCTTCGCGAGCAATTGTTCGAAGACTTCACGGACCGCTATTTTCCAGCGGCCGAGCAGAACCTTCCCACAACGGCGACTGCCAAGGCGCACGGTGAAGCTCTGTCCGGCCCTTACGTCAGCAGCCGCGCCGGCGGGTTCAACTGGCTGAGGCTGGCTGCCGTCCTTGGTCAAACCAATGTTGGCGTGGACAAGGATGGGATCCTGACCGTTTCGACCGTTACCGATCCCTCAGGCGCTCCGCGACAATGGCGCGAGATTGCTCCATGGGTCTGGCAGGAGGTCAACGGAACCGACAAGCTGCAGGCGGTGATGGACGGGAATGGCAAGGTCAGGATGTTCTCGATCACGCCCTACGCGGCGATCATCGAGTTCCTGCCCGCTCCGGCTTCCCTCAATGCGGGCTGGATCCTTCCGGTGGCTGGCGTGGCGATGCTCATCATGCTGATCGCGGCATTGGGCTGGCCGACAGTCGCGCTTGTTCGCAGGCGCTACAAATATGCCTCGGAACTGAGCGGCCGGCCTTTGCAGCTCCACCGCGCGGCGCGAGCCACCGGCTGGCTCTACATCGCTCTTGCCGCAGGCTGGTTGGTCATCTTCACCCTCATCAACAAGGATCTCACGGCCCTCGACGACGGCCTCGACATCTGGATGCGCCTTCTTCAGCTGATCCTTCTGGCGGCGATCATCGGCACGGCGGCAGCAATCTGGAATGCGTGGAACGTCATTCGCGCGCCTGGCCGGCATTGGTTCCGGACGGGCTGGGCGGTGCTCATCGCCATTTCGTCGGCGTTCCTCGTGTGGTTCTGCCTCGACATGGGACTTCTCACCACGTCGCTGAACTACTGATCCGATGAGCCGGGCCGGCACTTTCGATCCAATCGGAAAGCCGGCCCGGCCCCTATTCGGGCATCCGCCCGGCCTGACGGTCCTGTTCACGACCCAGATGTGGGCCGAATTTTCCTTCTTCGGCCTTCAGGCACTGCTCGTCTATTACATGACGAAGCACCTTCATTTCCCTCAATACAAATCGTCGCTCGTTTATGGCGCCTACGGCGCGGCCGCATTTTTCAGCCCGTTCTTCGGCGGGCTCGTCGCCGACCGCTGGCTCGGTCGAACGCCAAGCGTGATCATCGGCGGGACAATGATGATGCTCGGCCATTTTGCGATGGCGTTCGAAGGCCTGCTTTTCCCCGCGCTTGCCCTGGTGGCAGTCGGGAATGGCTTGTTCATCCCGCCGCTCGCGATCCAGGTCGGCAGCCTTTACGGCGATGACGACCCGCGCAAGGCCTACGCCTACAGTGCCTATTACATGGGCATAAATCTCGGCGGCCTGCTTGCGCCACTCGTCTGCGGAACGCTCGGGGAGCTGTACGGCTGGCACTGGGGTTTCACCGCGGCCGGCGTCGGAATGGCGATAGGCCTTGCGATCTATTGCAGCTTCTTGCGGTTTCTTCCTGCCGAGCCCCGCAAATCGGTGATTGCGTTGGAACAAGGGCCAGAGGCCCGATCGCCAATCCGGCAGCATGTCACGATATTGCTGCTGATGATCGCGATGGTCGTACTTTTTCGAGTTGGCTATGAGCAGAGCGGAAATGTGATTGCCTTGTGGGTCGCGGATTTCACGGATCGCTCGGTCGACCTCCTCGGGACGCGGTTTACGATACCGGCGACCTGGTTCCAGTCGATCAATCCGCTTCTGATCATCCTCGGAACGCCACTTATCATTCGCGTGTGGAGGGCGAGGGGTACGAAGGAAACCACGTCTCACTTGCTGCGAAGAATGGCGATCGGATGCATCGTTGCGACCGCGGCAATGCTGGTCATGGTCGGCGCTGCGATTGCAAGTGGAACGGAGGGCGGGCGCGTAAGCTCGCTTTGGGTGTTTGCCTATTTCGTGCTGCTTACCTTGGGCGAGCTTTTCGTGATTCCGGTCGGCTTGACCCTGGTTGAAACGCTTTCTCCTGTGAGGTTCGCGTCGATGGCGATGGGCGGCTGGTACATTGCCAAGTTCGTCGGAAGCCTGCTTGCCGGCCTCATGGGAGCCTACTGGCTGGTCATCGCTCCCTCGACATTCTTTGCACTGGGTGCCGTTTCCACGCTGATCGCTGGCGCGAGCCTCTGGTGGATGGCAAGGCGGGTGCGCTCAGCAAGCTTCGCAGCAGCTGCACCCGGACGTATCAATCCAGCGCCCCAGTCCTGAAGATGCGCCGCTGCGCTGGAGCAAGGGTCATTTGCGGCTGGAATCGTAGAAGGCAGGCGTTGTTCTACATCGACTCGATCATGCCCGGCCCCAATCTACCTCACTGCGAACCCAAACCTGCCATTATACTCGCGCCCTCGTGCAGTTGCTCGCCAGGTCACGGTATAAACTCCTGACCGAAGGTCCGAGAGCGGAATGGAGTAGTCGGGAACCTCTCCGACAGCGTGAATCGCGCTGGGCATGTCCCCGTCGGGTCCGCTCACAATGAGCTCGTCCAATCGTGCCGGTGGGTCGAAGTGCAGCTCCACTGCTTCGACCGGCTCTCTGACTGTCGACCCGTCTGAGGGATTGGAATTGGCCAGGATCGATCGTTGGACCTGCGGCGTCACGAACGAAGAAGCCCCCGAATGTTGAACGGCGCACCCGCAAACGAGTGCGCCGCCAACAGCAAAGCCCGCAATCGACCGGAGTGTAGCCACGCGACCTAATTGCTGTGGCCGGACCCCGGTTCCCTTATCGCGGTCGTTCGCCCGGAACCCAGAACACGTGTGTCACGGCTCTTTGGCCGCTGGCAAAGTCCTTCACGAAGACATCCGGACGTCCCTGGCGGTCGTGATGAATCGCCTGGCCCCACTCGGCCGGACTATCGCCAATGCCCTCGGACGGCGGCGCCTGCGGAACGGGCCTCCCCACCTGGCGAATGCCGCAGTTCGTTGACTGGACCGCAGCCGTGG
>Ga0207644_10000416_pt1 | contig 27744 bp, 28 predicted proteins | sample KBSS73metaG_FD_184326 | JGI IMG/M metagenome (GOLD analysis project Ga0207644, IMG submission 184326) | Switchgrass rhizosphere microbial communities from Kellogg Biological Station, Michigan, USA - KBS S7-3 metaG (SPAdes) (version 2) | ecosystem: Host-associated > Plants > Roots > Rhizosphere... | reverse complement strand
CTCGGTGCGGGCGCGGGCCCGCTCCAGGTCGGTGCGGACGGCGGTGACGTCCGTGTCGTCGATCAGCCACCAGCACGTCCCGCCGTCCGGCAGGTGGACGGGCTGCGCGGTGAACACCCGCTCCCCCAGCTCGCCCGAGACGGGGGTGTCCCCGCTCAGCCAGCAGGGTGCGGTGTCGGCGATCGGAGCGCCGGGCAGCGCGGTCGGCAGGAGCGCGCGGGACCGGGCGTTCGCGGCCTCGACGGTGCCGAACGCGTCGACCACCAGCGACGGGACCGCCGCAGCGTGCCACGGCGTCTCGTCGCCGACGAGAAGCTGCTGGTCACGGTGGAGAGAAGTCACGGCTGCGGACTCGGGACTGGGAGTCCTTGCCACCTTCCTGTCTCGTGCGACCCGGGGAGGCGCCGCTCGTGCAGTGGGCCGAGCACGCGGTCTGCACTCGTTCCGGACGAGAATACTCGGATGTGGGGAGACGTCGAATCGGCGCGTCGGGAAGTGATCGCTCCCGGACGGCGTTGGGTGCGACATGGCGCTGCGGAAGCTGGGTTTCCTCACGATCGGCACGTTCGACCGCGAGGACCCGCGGACCGGGCACGAGACCACGCTGCGGATGATCGAGCTCGGCGAGCGGCTGGGCTACGACAGCGCCTGGGTCCGGCACCGCCACCTGCAGTACGGCGTGTCCTCGCCGGTGGCGCTGCTCGCCGCCGCGACCCAGCGGACCGACCGGATCGCGCTCGGGACCGCCGTGACGCCGCTCGGGTGGGAGAACCCGCTGCGGCTGGCCGAGGACCTCGCGACGGTCGACCTGCTCTCCGGCGGACGGCTGAACCCGGGGGTCAGCGTCGGGCCGCCGATGCGCTGGCCGGACGTCAAGGCCGCGCTCTACCCGGACACCGCCGACCTCGAGGACTTCTCCCCCGCCCGGCTCACCCGGCTCCTGGACCTGGTGGCGGGCGAGGAGGCGAGCCCCTTCGCGGGCACCGAGGGCTTCGAGGTGTTCTCCGAGCGGGTCGAGCCGCACTCCCCCGGTCTGCGCGAGCGGATGTGGTACGGCGGCGCGAGCCTCGGCTCGGCCCGCCGGGCGGGCGAGCTGGCGATGAACCTGCTGACCAGCAGCGTCATCGAGGCGGGCTCGACGGAGGGGCCCTGGGACTTCGCCGCCATCCAGGCCGCGCAGATCGACGCCTACCGCGAGGCCCGGCCGGAGGGACGGGTGTCGCAGGGCCTGGTCGTGGTCCCCACCGACTCCGCCACCCCGGCTCAGCGGGACCGCTACCACGCCTACGCCGAGGCCCGCACCCCGCGCACGGCCACCCCGCAGGGCCCGCGCGGCATGCTGTTCGCCCGCGACCTGGTCGGGACCTCGGAGGAGATCGCCGCCGAGCTGCGGGTGCACGCCGGGTACCAGCGGGTGACCGAGGTGGTCTTCGCGCTGCCGTTCGCCTTCCGGCCCGAGGACTACGAGCAGATCCTCACCGACATCGCGACCCGCCTCGCCCCGCTGCTCGGGTGGCGTCCTACGGCGTGAGCACCACCTTGCCCTCGGCGTGCCCGGACTCGACGAGGGCGAGCGCCCGTCCGGCCTCGGCCAGCGGGAACACCTCGGTCACGTGCGGGTCCAGCGCGCCCGCCGCCACCAGCCCCACCAGCTCCTCGAGCACGCGGGTGCTGCGGTCGCGCACCACCTCGCCGCCGCCGAGCTCGGCGACCAACGCCTTGTCGGCCACCGACCGCAGCCGGGAGGGGTCGGTGAGCAGCGTGGCGACCTCGCGCAACGGGTCGCCGCCGACCAGGTCGAACACGGCGTCGACGCCCTGCGGCGCCGCGGCCCGGACCCGGTCGAGCACCCCCTCGCCGTAGGCCACGGGCGTGGCGCCGAACCGCGCCACGAGCTGGTGCTTGCGCGGGCTCGCGACGCCGACGACCCGCAGACCCGCGGCCCGAGCGAGCTGCACGACGGGCACCCCGACCCCGCCGCCCGCGCCGTTGACCAGCAGCGTCGCCCCCGGCGGCAGCGCGAGGCCGGTGAGCGCGTCGAATGCGGTGCCCGCGGCGACGGGCAGGGCCGCGGCGTCCTCGGGCCGCACGTCCGGGGGCCGGTGCGCGGCGAACCCGGCGGTCACGATCGCCTCCTCGGCCCAGCCGCCGACCATCCCGGCGCAGCCGCCGAACACCTCGTCGCCGGGCGCGAAGCCGGTCGTGCCCGGGCCGACCGCGGTGACGGTCCCGGCCACCTCCCGACCCAGGACCGCGGGGCCCGCGGTGCCGTAGGCCCCCTCGCGCAGCCGCCAGTCGCCGGGGTTCACCCCGGCCGCCCGCACCCGGACCCGCAGCTCGCCCTCCCCCGGCTGCGGCACCCCGACGTCCAGGAACGCCTGGTTCTCGGGGCCGCCGGTCTCCGTGAACCCGTACGCACGCATACCGCGGATCATGCCGGACCGAACCGGACGGCGTCCGGGGGCGAACACCACACCGTGAAGGCAGGCGAGCCCGTGACGGGACCCGGGACCGCGGATCGCCGGTCCGCGCCGCGGGCGGCCGCCCCGCTCGACGAGGAGGACCTCCTCGCCGCGCTCGCCGCAGGCGACCGGGCCGCGTTGGCCGGGCTCTACGACCGCTACGGCCGTCAGGCGTGGGCGCTGGCCCGCCGCATCTGCGCCGACGACGACCACGCCCAGGACGCCGTCCAGGAGGCCTTCCTCGCCGTGTGGAAGGGCGCCGCGCGGTTCGACCCGGTGCGCGGGCGGGTCGGGACCTGGGTGATGACGCTGGTGCACCACAAGGCCGTCGACCTCGTGCGGCGGGAGGACGGCGCGCGGCGCCGCACCACCGCGCTCGACGACGAGCGGACCGACCTGCCGTCGGTGCCCGCCGCGGAGGGCGAGGCGCTCGCGGCCGTCACCGCCACCGCCGTCCGGCGGGCGCTGGACACCCTGCCCGACGAGCAGCGCCGCGCGCTCGCGCTCGCCTACTTCGGCGGGTACACCCAGCGCGAGGTCGCCTCGCTCACCGACAGCCCGCTGGGCACCGTGAAGTCCCGGATGTTCGCCGGGCTCGCGCGGCTGCGCGCGGTCCTCGGCCCCTCGTTCGACGACGGGGCGGGCCGATGACCGCGACGACGCCCTGCCCGATGGGCCGCGAGCTGGTCGGGTACGCGCTGCACGCCCTGGAGCCCGCCGAGGAGCTCGTGCTGGCCCGGCACCTGCGCTCCTGCCCCGAGTGCATCGCCACGCTCCCGGGGTACGAGGCCGTGCTCGCCGATCTCGGCGGGGCCGTCCGGGTGGACGGGCCGCCACCGCAGCTGCGGCGCCGCATCCTGGAGGGCGCCGCCGTCGGGGCCGGGGACCCGCCCGCCGCGCTGCGGGTGCTCGCCCCGCTCCCCGCGGAACCGCCGGTCGAGGTGCACCCGCAGGCGGAGCCGCGCGGTCGGCAGCGCCGGTCCCGACGCCTCGCGGGCGTCCTGCTGGCCGCCGCGGCCGCGATCGCCGTCGGCGGGCTGGCGGGCCAGGCGGTCGGCGACACCGGGCCCGGCCTGGACAGCACCGTGTCCGCCCTGGAGACGCCCGGCAGCATCCACTCGACCCTGCACGACGAGCGCGGGACACCCGTCGCCGCCGTCGTCGCGTCGTCGGAGTCGGTGCAGGTCGTGGTCGCGGACCTGCCCGCCAACGACCCGACGCGCTCGGTGTACGTGCTGTGGGGCATCGGCGCCGGTGCGCCGCAGCCCCTAGGCACGTTCGACGCGGGCTCCGGCGGCACCCGGGTCGTGACTCTCCCCGCCGGCGGGCCCGGTGTCGTGTCCTACGCCGTCTCGCTGGAGGCCGGAAGGACCGCGCCCGCCGCGCCCAACCGGGTCGTGGCCAGCGGTCAGCTCGCCTGAGGACCGAACCGAAAAGGCCCGGGAATCGAATACCGGGCATGACCACGGAACACCGTCTGCCCCGATTCCTCGCCGCCGGGATCGGCATCCTGGCGGTGGCCGCGGCGGTCGCCGTCGGACATCTGGTCGCGGCGTTCACGGGGGCCGGTTCGTCACCGTTCCTGGCCGTCGGGGACACCGTGATCCGCTTTTCCCCGCAGTTTCTGACCGAGTTCGCGAAAACGACCTTCGGCACCGCCGACAAACCGGTTCTGCTCGGCGGGATGGCCGTGGTCATCCTCGCCGCGGCGGTCGTGGCGGGGCTGCTGGCGCGCCGCCGCCCGGGACCGGGGCTCGTGGCCGTCGTGGCGCTGGGGTTGCTCGGGCTGGTGACGGTGGCCGCCGCGCCGACGTTCCGCGCGCTGGATCTCCTCGCCCCCCTCGCCGCGCTGCTGGTGGGCCCGGCGGTGTTCCTCGGCCTGCACCGGCTCGCCCGCCGCGCCGACGGCGTCGAGCCGCACGGGCTCAGCAGGCGGGCCGCGCTCGTCGGCGCCATGGCGGCCGTCGCCGTCGTCGCGGTGGCCTCCGGGGTCGGCGGGCTGCTGGCAGGCAGCGGGCTTGCCGAGTCCCGGGCCAGGGTCACCGATCGGCTGGCCCGCGCCCGGATCGCCCAGCGGGCCCCCGCGATCCCGGCCGGGGTCGACTTCGCCGAGTTCGGCACCCCCACCTTCCTCACGTCGAACGCCGACTTCTACCGGATCGACGTCGCGCTGCGGGTGCCGGAGCTGCGCGCCGAGGACTGGTCGCTGCGGATCCACGGGATGGTCGACCGGGAGCTCACGCTCACCCTCGACGACCTGCTGGCCCGCCCGCTCGTCGAGCGGACCGTGACCATGACGTGCGTGTCGAACCCGATCGGTGGGGACCTGGTGTCCACCGCGACCTTCACCGGGATCGACCTGCGCGACCTCCTGCGGGACGTCGGCGTGCGACCGGGTGCGGAACAGATCTTCGCCACGAGCGTCGACGGCTGGACGGCGGGGACACCGACCGACGTCGTCCTGGAGCCCGACCGCGGCGCGATGCTCGCCGTCGGGATGAACGGCGAGGCCCTCCCGCCCGAGCACGGCTTCCCCGTCCGGATGCTGGTGCCCGGCCTGTACGGCTTCGTCTCGGCCACCAAGTGGCTGGTCGACCTCGAGCTGACCACGTTCGCCGACCGCCGGGCCTACTGGCTCGAACGCGGCTGGTCCGAGCGGGCGCCGATCAAGACCCAGTCCCGGATCGACTTCCCGCGCGGCTTCCAGACCGTCCCGGCGGGCCGGGTGCGGTGCGCGGGGATCGCGTGGTCGCAGCCGACCGGGGTGAGCCGGGTGGAGGTGCGGATGGACGGCGGGCCGTGGCGCCCCGCGACGTTGACCACCGAGCTGAGCGGCCGCACGTGGCGGATGTGGACGGTCGACTTCGACCTGACCCCGGGCAGCCACACCGTGCAGGTGCGCGCGTCCGATGTGAACGGAACCGTCCAGACCGAACAACGGACCGACCCCATTCCCGACGGCGCCTCCGGATGGCCCGCCACGATCTTCACGGTCGGGTGAGTCGAAAAGAATCTCCGACCTTCTCCGAACCGTTCCGACCGCCCCACCGAACACCAGTCAAAGGGTCCGAGAACACCGGATCCGAAATTCTTCGAGGAGCTCGAAAATGCGCAAGCCCTTCCGTCTCGCCGCCGCCGCGTCGATCGCCGCCCTGACCGTCACCCTGGCCGCCTGTGGGTCCTCGGAGTCCGCCGCTCCGGCGGCCGCCCCGTCCGCCGCCCCGATGTCGGCGCCCATGTCCGCCCCGATGGCGGCGGGCGGCGACGGCGTCACCACCAACGCGGACGTCTTCGGCCCCGCCTGCAGCGCGCTGCCGCAGGGCGACTCCCCCGGTTCGCTGAACGCCATGGGCCCGCAGCCGGTGGCCACCGCGGCGAGCACCAACCCGCTGCTGTCGACCCTGGTCACCGCCGTCGGCGCGGTGCCCGGCCTGGCCGACACCCTGAACCAGCAGAAGGCGATCACCGTCTTCGCGCCCTACAACGACGCCTTCGCGGCGGTCAAGCAGCAGGTCGGCGACCAGGCCTTCAACAGCCTGCTGGCCAACCAGCAGCAGCTCGGCGGGCTGCTCAGCTACCACGTCGTCCCGCAGCGCTACGACGCCGCGGGCCTGGTGGCCGCGGGCAAGACCACCGAGCTCGCGGGTGGCGACCTGACCATCGGCGGGACCGCCGACGCCCCCACCGTGACCGACGGCATGGGCAACACCGCCAACGTCCTGTGCGGCAACATCCCCACCTCGAACGCGACCGTCTTCGTGATCGACAAGGTGCTCATGCCGAAGGCGTGAGCATGATCGGGGCGAACCGGCTGCCCGGTTCGCCCCGAACGCCCTGACGAAGCGCCCGCCGGGTCCCACGGGATCCGGCGGGCGTTCCGTCGTCGGGGCACGGAGCGGGACCTCCGACGACCACCGGCCCCGGCGCGCCCTCGCCGGGGCCGGTCCACCCCGCCGGACCCATGATCACTCCGAACGTGACACGGCGGTCGTCCCGGGAGCGCTCCCGTCCCACTCGCACCCCGCGATCACTCCGAACGTGACACAGCGGCCGCCCCAGGAACGCTCCCGTCCCACTTCACATGATCGTTCCGAGAGGGACAGGACGGCGCTCCGGTGAACCGTCCCGTCACACCCGCGCAGCATGATCGCTCCCGGCGTGACGCGGCGGTCGTCCCGGGAGCGCTCCCGTCCCACTCGCACCCCATGATCACTCCCGGCGTGACACAGCGGCCGTCCCGGCAGCGCTCCCGTCCCACTCGCACCCCATGATCACTCCGGGCGTGACACGGCGGTCGTCCCGGGAGCGCTCCCGTCCCACTCGCACCCCATGATCACTCCGAACGTGACGCGGTGGTCGTCCCGGGAGCGCTCCTGTCCCACTCACACCCCATGATCACGCCCGGGGTGACGCGGCGGTCGTCCCCAGGAACGCTCCCGTCCCACTTCACATGATCGTTCCGAGAGGGACACGACGGCGCTCCGGTGAACCGTCCCGTCACACCCGCGCAGCATGATCCCTCCGATGGTGACGGGACGGTCGTCGCCCCAGCGTTCGCGTCCCCCTCGGAACGATCATGTCGACGCCCCGGACCTCTGCCGGCGGCTCAGCCCGGCCGGCCCGAGAGTTCGGCGACGGCCCGGACCGGCGAGCCGTCTCCGTTGAGGGCCAACGGGAGGAACGTCAGGGTGGCGGGACGCCCCAGCAGCCGCTCGACGCCGCGCAGGTTCTCCACGATCACCCCGCCCGCACCCAGCACGGTCTCGTGCACCGCGAGGGAGCCGCGGGGATCGGGGCTGAGGGTGTCGACCGCCAGCGCCCGGATCCCGGCTGCGACCACCGCCCGCGCGGCGTCCGCCGTCAGCCAGGGGTGGTCGAGGTACGCGGGGGTTCCGAAGTGCCGGGACCAGCCCGTGCACACCACCAGGACGACCCCGGGGCGCAGCTCACCCAGGTCCGCGGGCCCGATCTCGCGCACCCCTCGGACGTCCGCCACCAGTGCCTCACCCCGGAACAGGTCCAGGTCGAGGTCGGCGAGCCCGGCCGCGCCGGGGACGACGTGGGCGGGCGCGTCGACGTGGGTGCCGGTGTGCGTACCGAGGTGCAGCTCGGTGACCGCCACCCCGTCCGCGGTCAGGCTCAGCGCGGGCGCGCACCGGAACTCCGGGTCGCCCGGGTAGACCTGCATGCCGGGGACGAGCGGGTGGGTCAGGTCGAGGAGGGGCATGCCCTCACGATCGTCCACCACCCGCCGGGCCTTGAACGTGGTCTCCGGCAGGGTGCCCGGCGATCACCGCGGGGACCCGGATGCCGAGCGCCCGGCGCCCTCCCGCAACCATGATCGTTCCGAGCGGGACGGGGCGGCGACTCCGGAAACCGTCCCGTCCCGCTCGCAACGATCTCCACCGCACGATCAGTGCGAGGGGGACGGGACGGTCGGAGTCCGAGCGCTCCGGTCACATTCGGAACGATCATGGACGGCTCAGGGTTCGGGGAGGGAGCGGGTGAGGCCGTGCAACGCGGCCGGGTGGGGGTCGCCGAAGATCCGGACCTGCATCCGGATCAGCTCGCGCAGCCCCACCGCGACACTGTGACCGGTGTCGACCTGCAGTCGCCCCAGCTCGGCGAGCAGCTGCTCGGCGGGCTGCTCGACCACCGCCGGCAACGGCTCCTTGGACCCGACGTAGTCGTCGATCGAGCCCTCGAGGATCCCCACCCGCGCGCCGATGCCCTCGAGGGTGGCGTTCTCGTCGACGATCTCCGACCAGCGGCTCGGGTGGGGGCCACCCTGAGAGCCTGCACGCGCCCCCGGTCGAGGCGAGGCGCCCCGCCGTGGCCGGCTCCCCGGCACGCCGCCGTGGCGGCGGACCGGGCGATCGACGCCCTGCCCCGAACCTCGGTCAGTCCTCGTCGGAGAAGAGCGTGTCCTCGCCGTCGTCGTCGCCCGTGGAGGGTGCCTGGCCCGTGTCCGCCTTCCACTGGTCCACCAGCGAGCGCTTGAAACGGTTGTTGACCGGGACCTCGATGCCCCTGGCCTCGGCCCACTCCCGCACCTGCTGGCGCTGCTCGGCGGTCAGCGCGGTGCCCGACGGCGGGGCGCTGCGCCGGGTCATTCCGGCAGGCACGGAGGCCTCGATCCGGCCGACGTCCAGGTACGGTTGCAGCAGCTTGAGCAGCTTCGCGTACTCGGGATCGGCCAGGTCGATCTCGATCCGCATCTGGTCGACCTGCAGCTCGTGGGTCTGCACGTTCTTCTCGACCCCGCTCAGATCGCAGAACTTGATCTGCCGGACGCCCATGTCAGGCCTTCCCGTCGGCCGCCGCGCGCTTCTGCGCCTGCTTGATCGTCTTGCGCAGGGCGGTGATGCTCTCGCCCGCCAGCGCCTTCGACGCCACCGAGTCCCCGATCTGCCGGGCGGTCATGTGCCCGCGCCCGGACGGGGCGAGGTACTCCGCGCCGTCCGGCCCGGTCTGGTAGACCAGCCCGGACGTGACCCGGCTGAACCGGGTGCGACCGCCGCGACGCGCACCCTCCCACTTCTCCACCCGGACCGCCAAGAGGCAGCAGGTGCACGTGAGCCTGCGGATGAACAACCCGTCGTCGTCCACCTCGCTGAAGTGGATACCGGCCTGCCGGATCGAGGGGAACAGGTGGCGGCCGCGCTCGCGGCAGGCCAACACCTCGTCCGAGACCCGGTCGACGTAGAGGTCGACGTCGTCGTCCGACGCCCGCACCCACGTGCTGTCCTGCGCCTGCTCCTGCTCACCCTGGATCGACAGTCCCGCTCGACCCGATGTCTCGTCTGCCAAGACCCCGCTGCTCCCTTCGGTGGACGACCGCGCGCGACCGGTGTCCGGTCGTCGGTCGCGCGGTCCGATCAGATCACGACATCATCTACCCTGTACAACCCAGGATCGACCATGGGTCGGCGTGTCGTGTGTCCTACTCCACTCGGTGGATCGTCGCCACCCCTCGCAACCGCCGGCTGAGGGCTCAGAGCACCGGCAGCGACTGGTCCAGGCCGAGCAGCGGCCGCAGCGGGTCGCCCACGTCGGCGACCCGCTCGAGGACCGTGTCGGGGGTCCACGCCGGCAGGTCCGGGCCGTCGAGCTCCGCCCAGGTGACCGGCACCGCGACGGCGCCGTCGAGGGTCGGGCTGAACGGGGTGAGCGGGGACTGCGCGGGCGTCGGGCGGACCGCGAGATCGGGGACCATGCTCCCCACCGCCGCACAGAGCCGCTCCGCCCAGCGGCGGACCTCGGCCGCAGTCGTTCCCTCCCCCACCGGCACGTGGACCTGTAGTCCGCGGCCGGTGACGACCGGCACTCCTGCGACGCCGAGGTGGTCGAGCGCGGTGCGGACCAGCCTGCCGACGACCAGGACGTCGGCGGGGTCGGCGCGCGGGCCGGGCACGAGCTCGACCACCACCCAGGTCGCCGGGGTGGCCGCCGCCCGCAGCTCGACGACGCCCGCCTCGGCCAGCGCGACCAGCGCGTCCGCCGACTCGACCGCGACGGGCCCGCTCCGCCCGACGACCGGAAGCCCCTCGAGGTACGGAAGCAGGTGCGGCGCGATCCGCCGGAGGTAGCGGACCAGGTCCTGTGCGTCCGTCACCGGGGCCGCCTCGGGGATGTCGGTGAGGACGATCTCCGCCGGGTCCCGGTCCGGCCGCAGCCCCCGCCAGACCGTGTGCCGCAGCCGTCGGTCGTGGGTCAGGGTGCGGTACTCGACCTCGCCGACGACCTCGGGCTCCAGCCAGGTCACGCCGCGGCGCAGCTCGCGCGGGACCTCGTCGTCGAAGGGACTGTCCACCCGGGACAACGGGCGCAGCAGGTCCAGCAGCCCACGCAGGGCCGCCTCGGAGAAGCCGGACCCGACGTTGCCGAGATACCGCAGCCGCCCCGCCTCGTCGTACGCGCCCATCAGCAGGGCGCCGAGCGTGCTCCCGCGGTTGCCCTTCCCGGCCGTCCAGCCGCCGAGCACGACCTCCTGCGGGTGGAACAACGCGGTCTTGACCCAGGCCCCGGACCGTCGCCCCGGCTCGTAGCGCGCCGAACGCCGCTTGGCGACGATCCCCTCCAGCCGGTGCGCCCGCGCCACCTCCAGCCCCTGGGCCGGGGTGATGTCGGTGAACGCGGGCGGCACGGACACCCGCCGCCACGCGTCGATCCCCAGCTCCCCCAACCGTTCCCGACGGGTGTCGTAGGACTCCGCGGTCACGGCCCGCCCGTCGACCTCCAGCAGGTCGAACACGTACAGCTCGACCGGCACCTCGGCGAGCAGGGCGACGCTCGGGGCCCGGACGTGCATCCGGTGCTGCAGCAGCCCGAAGTCCGGCCGCCCGCCCGCGTCGAGGGCGACGATCTCGCCGTCGAGCAGCAGGTCCCGGTCCGTGGGGATGGCACCCACGAGCTCGGGATAGCCCCCGGTGACGTCGTTCCCGTTGCGGGACACCAGCCGCACCGCGCCGTCGCGGATGTGGACCAGGGCGCGCACGCCGTCCCACTTGAACTCCACCGCCCATCCCGCCCCGACGGGTGGCACCCCGGCGGTGGCCAGCATGGGCCGCAGGTTCTCTCGGGTGGGCACACCCCAAGCCTGCCCCATCCGGACCTCGGCGACGCTACGTTCACCCCATGCAGACACGGGTGGTGGGCACGACGATGCCCATCCTGGAGATCACCATGGCTGCCGGTGAGCGGCTGGTCGCCGAGGGCGAGGACGTCGCCTGGCTCACCCCCGGATTCGCCCTGGAGACCTCCACTCGGTTCGGGTCCGGCGGCAAGGGCGGGTTCATGAGCGGCCTGAAACGGGCCCTCGGCGGAGGCCAGCTCTTCCTCACGGAGTACACCGCGCCGCCCGCGGGCGGGTTCGTCGCGTTCGCGGCCCAGCTCCCCGGCGTAATCCGGGAGATCCGGGTGGACGCGGCGGACCACTTCATGGTGCAGTCCGGCGCCTTCGTCGCAGGCACGCCCGACGTCGAGGTGTCCGTCGGGATCCAGCGCAAGCTCGGCGCGGGCCTGTTCGGCGGCGCGGGGGTGGTCTTCCAGAAGCTGTCCGGCGACGGGACCGCGTTCGTCCAGCTCGCGGGCGAGATCGTGGAGTACGACCTCGCGCCCGGTCAGTCGATGCTGATCCACCCCGGACACCTGGCGCTGTTCCGTGCCGAGATGAGCCTGGAGTTCGCCTCGATCAAGGGTGTCCGGAACAAGCTGTTCGGCGACTCGCTGGTGCTGGCCGAGATCCAGGGCCCCGGCCACCTCTGGCTGCAGTCGATGACCCCGGCGAAGCTCGCCGCGGCGATCCAGCCCTACCTGCCGGAGAAGACGCAGGGCGGCGGGGAGTCCTAGACCGGGAGCCGTCGAGTGGCGGCTCCCGCGGCACCGGCCCATCCTGGATGAACAAGGTCTGGCGCGGTTCGGACCGGACCGGTCACGAGGGAGGGCCATCATGAGCAGGATCGAGGGACGGCCGGGTGCACCGTCGGAGGGCCGGATCCGGTCGGTGCACCGGATCGGCTCCATCACCATCGGCCTCGGCCTCTGGGTGTTCGCCGTGCTCGGGTTCGTGCAGGAGCTGGCGTTCTTCTCGACGGAGGGCAGGCCGGTGCTGGGCCTGTCGTCCAACGGCGCGCTGTCCACGGTGTCCGCCGTCGTGGGGGCGATCCTGATCGTTGCGGGGATCCGGGGCGGGAAGGTCGCCTCGACGGTCGACGTGGTGGTCGGAGCGCTGTTCATGCTCTCCGGGATCGCGAACGTCCTGGTCCTGAACTCCGAGTACAACCTGCTCGCGTTCCGGATGCAGAACGTGGTGTTCAGCCTGGTGGTCGGCGGGATCCTGCTCATCATCGGCTCCTGGGGCCGCTTCACCGCCCGCCCCCACGCCGACAGCCCCTACTCCGCGGCGCGCCGCGCAGGCGCATTCGGTGACCCCGACCGCACCGAGATGGGCGGCATCGCCCTGGACGGCTCCCCCGGTGAGGCCGAGGCCGCCGGTGAGCTCGCGGAGGCCGAGCGCGCGGTCGCCGAGCGTCGCGCCCGCCCCGAGGTCGCCGCCGCGGTCCGCGACCTGGCGGGCCTCCGCCGCCCCGAGGACCGGATCCGCGCCTGGCGGAGGCGGGCCGGGGGTCCGCAGAGCTGACGGGTGGTCGAGAGCACGAGACTCTCCGACCCACACCGTCGACTAGTCCGGCGAGCCCCCGGGTTCGAGGACCAGGCGGAGATTGGGCGTCGGTATCGCGTGCCTGCCGGCGCCCGGCCCGGCGCGCAGGATTCGGATCGCGTCGCGCATCGCCCACATCCGGTCCTCCACCGGGCTGTGGACGTCGAGATAGAGCACCGGCTCGGGGCCGAAGGTGTCCAGCCGGGCCACGGCGTCCGCCATGGGGATCTCGGTGATGTGCACCAGGTCGAGCAGCGCGGCCCGGAGCGCGCGGGCGAGCGACCCGGCGTCGTCCGCTGTCGCCGTCGGCACCGCGACGTCTCGCCTGACCTGCACCCGCAACCCCTCGTCCCACTTCTCGGGAGCGCTGGCTCGTCGCGGCGTCTGGACGGCTCGTCAGCACTGTCGAGCTCACCCGCCATCGTGGTGCGCGGTGAACTCATCGTGTACCTGCACTATCGTCCGCGGATCGGCAGGCGTTGCTCGTGAATCCCTATTGCACCTGTTCAGGCCAACGACTGCGACCGGGAACGACTTCTCGGTGACGCTCGATCACGACCGTCCGCGCCGGACTGGGCCATCAGGGTCCCGGCGCGAGGGCGCCGCGGCCTTGGGCCACTCGAGCGCGAGGCCACGCAGGCCGTCGTCCGGGGTGGGACTCCGGTCCGCCACGTCGGCGACGGCGGCGCGGATCGTCGCGAGGAGGGCGTCTCGGGTCCGGTCGGAGAGCCGTTCGGTCCCGGAGGGCAGCAGGCGCGACAGCTCGGACTCCCGGGTCCGTGCGTCCAGCCCGACGCTGCGGGCCGCGGCGAGGACGACGGTCGTGATGTCGACCTCCAGGACCTGGGCGATGACGACCAACGACCCCGGGTCCGGGAACTTCCGCGGCGGGGCCCCCGCCCCCAACTGGTGCCAGCGGCCACGGCTGAGTGCCCGATCCGACCGTCGCTCGAGGTCCGTGTAGGACCAGCCACGCTCGTCCATGCGGGCGCGGAGGAGCTGCTGCAGGGTCGGCGGGGGGTCGCCGGGTCCTTGCGGGTCCGTCACGGATCAGCCTCGTCCTCGTCCTGGTGCTCATGCCCGTGCTCGTGCACGCGGCTCACCGAGCCCGTCGCGCCTCCGAGTCCGGCTCGCGGGACTGTCACCCCCGGTCGACTGACCCACCACGCTTGTCAATGGACATACCGCGCCTTGACACCCCCGGGCGCAAGAGGCAGTCTATGCAGTGTCAAGCAGCAGACGACGACTGGATACGCCAGCCCATCGAATCTACCGGTGCGACCACCGCACCGGCGACCGCCGAACAGCCGCGTGCGCCATTCGTCGACGCTGACGAGGCGACTCTGACAAGGCGACCCTGACCAGGCGCTGCCCAGCCGAGCGCTGAGCGCGCCGTGGCCCCCACGTCCTGCCCAGCAGCCCACGCCACGCGGACCGCGCTCCGATCCCCCGGTCTCGATCGACCGGTGGCCCCGAGCCCCCGCGGTCCGGTACCGCCTTCCCCATGACGAGGAGGACCGTTCGATGACCAGCATCGACCGACACGACAGCCTGGTGGCGGTCGCCGACGACGACCGACTGCTCGACGCCTTCGGCGACACGGCACCACGCGGCGCCCCCGCCGCGGACGACGGCACAGGAGGGCTGCTGACGGCCCTCCTCACGGCATGGCAGCGGCACGACCTCGACGACGGGGTGCTGCCGGTCCGCGGGGAGGATCGGCTCCGCCCCTGACGATCCGGACCCAGGCGCCCCGGGAACGACGGCACAGACCGTCGCGTGCGGCGTCGGGCCCAGCCCCGCCGCGAGCGCGGGGCGGTCGTGCTCCTCGGGCCCCTCAGTCGGGGAGCCGCAGGCCCACGAGCCGCTCCGAGGCCTCCGTGATCCGCCGGGCGTCGGCCATGCTCTTCAGGGAGGCCCACAGGTCCTGCCGTCCGGGCCCTCCGCTGACGTTGCCCAGTCCCGTCGGACCGTAGAACTCGTCCCCCCGGGCGTCGGGGCCGGTCGCCGCCACCAGGGCGGGCAGCGCCGCGGTCTCGGGGGTCCCGATCAGGCCCAGGCGCGACATCACCCGGATACCTCGGACGGCGACGGTGTCCCGCTGCCGCCCCATCCCGGGTTGGGCGGCCAGCAGGTTCGTCGGGGACACGCCGGGGTGCGCGAGGTTGCTGGAGATTCCCCAGCCTCCCGCGACGCTGCGCGCGTGGAGCTCGCGGGCGAACAGGCCCACCGCGGTCTTGGACTGTCCGTAGGCCTTGTCGACGTCGTAGCTGCGCTCCCAGTTCAGGTCGTCCCAGTTGATCGTCCCGCGGCGGGCGGCCACGCTCGTCTGGTGCGTGACCCGGGCCGCGCCCGCCCGCAACAGCGGCAGCAGGCCGACGGTGAGCGCGACGTGGCCCAGATGGTTCGTGCCGAACTGCAGCTCGAAGCCGTCCGCGGTGACCTGGCGGCTCGGTGGGGTCATGACGCCCGCGTTGTTGACCAGGATGTTGATCGGGCGGCCCTCGCCGCCCAGGGTGTCCACCAGCGCCGCGACGGACGCCAGCGACGACAGGTCGAGGTCGCGGACGGCGAGCTTCGCCCCCGGGACGCTGCGGCGCAGCCGGTCGGCGGCCTGTTCCCCCTTGGCGCGGTTGCGGACGGGCAGGACGACCTCGGCGCCTGCGGCGGCGAGCCTGCCTGCGATGACGAACCCGATCCCGTCGCTCGCGCCCGTGACGACGGCGAGTCGCCCGGTGAGGTCGGGGACGGCGATGTCGGTGGTGCGGGGCATGTGGGGCTCCTTCGGGGTGCTGATCGTCTCGCCGTCCATCGTGGGTGCGGGCGCGCGGCCTAGCCAGGTCCGCCTCATCCACTGATCGCCGTGCCGTGGCTGAGCATCCGTGATCACGGTAGAACGGTCCGGAGTGGAGGTGGTGGGTCGTGAACGACCGGACGGGACTCGCGGAGTTCCTACGGCACCGGCGGGAGGCGCTGCAACCGGAGGACCTCGGCCTGCCGCGCGGGAGCCGCCGCCGGACCGCCGGGCTCCGCCGCGAGGAGGTCGCGGCCCTGTGCCACATGTCGACCGACTACTACGCCCGCCTCGAACGCGGCGACGGCCCGCAGCCGTCGGAGCAGATGATCGCCTCGATCGCGCAGGGGTTCCACCTGACCCTCGGCGAGCGCGACCACCTGTTCCGGCTCGCGGGCCACCGCCCACCGGACCGCGGGACGTCGAGCAGGCACGTCAGCCCGGGCCTGCTGCGCATCCTCGACCGGCTCGCCGACACCCCGGCGGAGATCGTCACCGAGCTGGGCGACACGCTGCGGCAGACCCCGATGGGCGTCGCGCTCACCGGCGACACGACCCGCTTCACCGGCCCGGCGAGCAGCCTGGGCTACCGGTGGTTCACCGACCCGGAGTCCCGGGCACGCTACGCGCCCGAGGAGCACGCGCACCTGTCCCGGGTGTACGCCTCGGGCCTGCGCGGGATCGTCACGCGGCGCGGTCCGGGGTCGCGGGCCGCCCAGCTCGCCGACCTCCTGCTCGCGCGCAGCGCGGAGTTCCGCAGCCTGTGGGCGACCCACGAGGTGGACGTCCGCCCCGGCGAGGTCAAACGCTTCGTCCACCCCGAGGTCGGCCCGCTCGAGCTCACCTGCCAGACGCTGCTGGACCCCGAGCAGTCCCACCTGCTGCTCGTCTACACCGCGGTCCCGGGCACCGAGAGCCACGACCGGCTCCAGCTGCTCTCGGTCCTCGGCGCGCAGCCGCTCGGCTGAGCCTCACACCCCCGTCGTCGAGCCGGGTCGGACGATCATCAGGACCGTCACGGCGGCCCACAGCAGGTTGAAGACGCCGGTCGCCGCGGCGAGCCCGCCGATCGCCCGCCGGGCCCGGACGGCGGCGCCCGGGTCCGCGGTGGCGGCCGTGACGTCCGCGAGCAGGCTCCGCTGGCGCGGCAGCACGACGAGCGCGAGCACCAGGGCGGCGACCAGGGTCAGCCCCAGGGAGACGAGGAGCCAGGCCTCGGCCAGCACCCCCATGGACGCGCCGGTCATCAGCCCGAACACCGGCACCGCGAGGCCGACCACGGCGTAGACGCGGCTGATCCGCGCGAGGACGGTCAGCCGGGTGCCGCCGTCGGCGCTCTCCCCCGTCAGCGCGCGGCGTGCCTCCGCCGGGAACATGCTCGCCGCGACGCAGATCGGTCCGATCGCGACGATCGCGGCCAGGACGTGCAGCGACAGCAGGACGGCGTTCACGAGGCCGCCGCGGACACGTCTGCGGAGCGCCGGGCCGTCCCGCGGCGCTCGTGCCGGACGACGTGGTGGTGCATCGGGGTCTCCTCGGAGTGCGGGGCCGAGCGGGTGCCCGAACCGGTTACAGTCCGACTGAAGGTAGTTTCAGTCTTGCTGAGTCTCAAGGGCGGGGGTCGATCGCGGTGGGCCTATCCGGGGTCCGCGACGACCCCGTAGCCCTCCATGGACCGGGTGAACTCGAGCGGCTCACCGTCCACGAAGGTGTCCGCCGAGAACGCCCGGTCGGCCATCACCCCCCAGGCCCGGCGGCGCTGCATGGCGAGGTTGCCCGCGTCGTAGAGCGGGAAGACGGCCGCCTCCCGGTAGAACCTCGCCATGGGGAACTTGCGGTCGAGGGCGTTGACGCCGACGACCCGCATGCAGTCGAAGACCACGCTCTGCATGAGATCCCCGCAGAAGGTCTTGTTCATCCCGCCCAGCGCCTGCCCCTGGCCGGGATGGGCGTCCATGTAGTGCGCGGCCTTCCAGCAGAAGTAGCGGCCGGCCTCGATCCGACCCGCGATCTCGGTGAGCAGGTTGCCCACGGCCTGGTGGCCGATGATCGGGCCGGAGCCACCGCCGGTGTAGGTGCGCGCCCACTTCAGCGTGAACTCGTAGGCGCCGCGCGCCAGGCCGACGGCGGCGATCCCGGCGATCGGCCCGGACCAGGTGAAGTTGCGGTTGATCAGGAGGTCCCCGGCCCCCTCGGCCAGCAGGTTCGCCTCGGGGACCCGGGCGCCGCGGAAGGTCATCGTCACGTTCTGGCAGGTCCGGTGGGCCATCTTGTCGATGACCTCGTACTCCACACCGGGGGTGCCGCGCTCGACGAGGATCGCGCTCAGCGCCTCCTTCCCGCCCGCGTGCCGGTCGGTGCGGACCACGCACAGGGTGACGTCGGCTCCGCCGAGGTCCCAGCCGCCCGCGTTGCACGGCCAGTGCTTCTCGCCGTGGAGCACGTACTCCCCGCGCCTGCGGTCGTGCTCGGCCAGCAGCTGGATGCCCGCCCGGGGGCTGGGGTGGTCGAAGTTCGCCGTACCGCCGCGCTCGCTGACGGCCCACCCGGCCAGGAAGTCGCCGGTGGTGTCGGCGGTGGCGCAGCGGATCCAGGTCTCCTTCTGCTCGTCGGTGCCGTACCAGAGCAGGGGCATGAGGGCGAGGCCGTTCACCAGCAGGACCGTCGGGAAACCGGGATCGACCGCGCAGAGCTCCTCGATCGCGATCAGGAAATCGACGTTCGACGCTCCCCCGCCGCCGTACTCGCGGGGCAGGAACATCGTCGTCATGCCCAGGGCGGCGGCCTGGCGGTACGTGGGCCTCATGGCGCGGAAGGCCTCCTGCGGATCGGCCAGGGCGTCGGCCGACTCGGCGGCCGGGCGCAGCACCTCCCGCGCGAACTCCCGGGCCCGGTACTTCAGCCGCCGCTGCTCGGGGGTCAGGTCGAAGTCGACAGGCACGGCGTTCCTCCACGAGCCCGGGGCTCTCCAGCGGTCGGAGGCCACGGCGGCGGGGCCCGGGTCAGGGTCGGTCAGGTGCCTGCGATGCCGATCATGCCGAGGGCTCCGCGCAGGCCCTGGTCGTTCTCGGCGATGTCCTCGAGGGTGGCCTCGTCGAGCACCGCGAAGTAGGCGTCGAGCGCGCGGGCGAACACGTTGCGGGCCCCGCACACGCCGGCGATCCGGCAGTAGCGGGCAGGCCCGAGGCACTCGACGACGGCGAAGTCCGTCTCCATCGTCCGCATGACCTCGCCGACGGTGATCGACGACGGGTCCCGGGTCAGCTGCACACCCCCGCCGCGACCGCGGGTCGTCTCCACGAGACCGGCGCCCGCCAGTCGGTTGACGACCTTGTCGAGGTGGTTGCGCGAGACCCGGTGCGCCTCGGCGATCTCCCCCACCGAACCCCGCCGCCCCGGCGCCACGCGCAGGTAGAGCAGCACGCGCAGGGCGTAGTCCGCGTGGCTGGTGTGCTTCATGCGTCGGCTCGTCTCACTCGGCTCGAAGCCGAACGGTACCCGCAGGCGCCGCGGAACCTGCACCGACGACGCGGGAATCACCGCCCGCGGGTCCGGCCCGACCCGCCTGTGGACGGGCCGGGCCGGTCGCGCGGTCAGGCGACGATGGTGCCGATCGACTCGTGGTGCTTCTCGAACCGCACGTAGTCGTCCTCCATGATCGCCCGTGGGTTGTACAGCGGGTCGGCCAGGATGCCGTGGACGCGGCGGCGCTGCATGCCCATGTTGCCGCCGTCGTAGATCGGCAGGACCGACGCCTCCCGCAGGATCTTGCCGAAGCCGTTCTTGGTCTCCAGGCTGTTCACCCCGACGATCTGCATGCACTTGAACACGCAGTCGAACATCATCTCGGTGACCTGGATCTTGTTCATCGCCCCGACCAGCTCGGCGTGCTGGTCGTGCTTGTCGAGATAGTCCGCGGCGCGCCAGGAGAAGTAGCGGCCCATCTCGATCTTCGACGCGACGTCGCCGAGGACGTAGCCGACGTTCTGGAAGCCGATGATCGGCTTGAGCGCCCCGGCGGTGTTGCCCTTGGCGAAGTCGAGCGCCATCTCGTAGGCGGCCCGCGCCATCCCGACCGCGGCGATCGCCGCGATCGGACCGGACCACGCGAAGTTGCGGTTGATGACCAGGTCGCCGTTGCCCGCGGCACCGGGGAGCAGGTTGTCGACCGGGATGCGGGCGTTGCTGAACGTGATCTCCGCGTTCGACGCCAGCCGGTGGCCGGTCTTGTCGAGGTGCCGGTAGGTGACACCGGGGGTGTCGCGCTCGAGGACCAGGGCCGAGAGCCCCTCGGTCCCGCCCTTCTCCGAGTCGGTGCGGACGATCAGGGTGCCCGCGTCGACGCCCCGCTCGTCCCAGCCCGCCGAGGACGGCCAGTACTTGCGGCCGTTGACGACGTAGTGGTCACCCTCCCGGACCGCGGTCAGCCCGACCCCCGCCGGACGCGGCAGCGGGATGTCGAAGTTCGCGGTCCCGGACGGGTTGCCGGGCGGCTCGCTCGCGGTCCACCCACCGAGGTACTCACCGGTCGGATCGGAGGTGGCCGCCCCGAGGAACCGCTCCTTCTGCTCGTCGGTGCCGTACCAGGCGACCGGCATCAGACCGAGCCCGTTGCACAGGACCGTGCAGGCGAACCCGGGGTCGACCACGCAGATCTCCTCGGCGGCGATCGTGAGATCCACACACGAGACCCCGCCGCCCCCGTACTCCGCCGGCAGCATGCACATCGCGATCCCGGCCTTGTAGGCCTCGACGTACGCAGGCTTGGTCATCTGGAAGCCCTTGAGCGGGTCCGGCTCGGCGTCGGCGTCGGCGACGATCGGCTTGAGGACGTTCTCGGCGAACGCGCGGACGTCGTACTGCAGCTTCCGCTGCTCCTCGGACATCGTGAAGTTGATGGTCATGTGAGCTCCAGGCGTCGACAGTGCACGGGGTGTGGAGGGGATCGCCGTGTCGCACGACGACTGCGGCGACGGGGCTCACACTCACAAATCCGCATTACCGATGCGTCTTTAAGACGTTGCCGCGAGGTTGCCGGATGTTCCGTCAGCCTCTCAGTCCCCCGGGGCACGCCGTGAGGGGACCGAGAGTGCTCTCACGCGGTGTTCGGGAGGACCGCCTCCGAGGTGCGGAGGACGTGGTGGAGGACCGGGTCGTGGTCGTCCTCCCGCCAGATCAGGTAGACGGTGACCGGAGGCAGGGGGTCGGCGACCTCCCGGACCTCGACGCCGTCGAGCGGGAGGGTGGCGACGGCGCCCGCCGTGGTGAAGTGCAGGCCGACCCCGGCGGCGACCAGGGCGATGGCGGTCCAGGAGTCCGGGGCGGTCTGGGTGAAGCGCGGGGTGAACCCGAGGGCCTGGCAGCGGGCGACCAGGACCGCGCGGACCGTGGAGCCGAAGGACTCGGGGAAGGCGACGAACGGTTCGTCACGGAAGTCCGCGAAGTGCAGCGCGTCCCGGCGGGCGAGGGGGTGGGTGGCCGGGACCGCGACGACCCCCCGGTCCCGCTCGATCGCCCGGCTCGACACCCCGACCGGCGGCTCGGCGAACCGGGCCAACACGAGGTCGCAGTCGTGGCGCAGGAGGTCGCCCACCGCCGAGCCCCCGTACCGGCCGGGGTGGAACTCCAGGTCCACGAGGGGGTGGCGCTCGCGGACGGCCCGGGCGAGGGTGCCGACGGCGAGGTGTGCCGACGGGCCCGCGAAGCCGATCCGGACCCGCCCGCTGCGCCCCTCGTCCGCCGCGGTCACCGCGGCCCGGGTCTGCTCCTCGAGGGCGAGCATCCGCTGGGCCCGTTCGACGAGCGCCGCGCCCGCCGAGGTCAGCTCCACCCGACGGGTCGTGCGCCGGAACAAGGTGACGCCGAGGTCCGCCTCCAGGGCCTTGATGGTCCGGCTCAGGTAGGGCTGGGCGAGCTGCAGCCGCTCCGCGGCCCGCCCGAAGTGCAGCTCGGCGGCCACGGCCTCGAACGCACGGAGCTGGTGCAGGTCCACCGCGCCTCCTTTGATGCGAATAGCGCAACAATAGGGCGGATCCCGGTCTTGGACTTGCAACAGACGGTGCGGCAGGCTGGAGGCCATGACAGAGGTGTCCGCCGAGGACTTCGACTTCATCCGCCGCCAGGTGCGGGACTTCGTCCGCACCGACGTCGTCCCGCGCGAGAACGAGATCCTGCGCGAGGACCGCGTCCCGGACGACCTGCGCCGGGCCGCCGCGGAGATGGGCCTGTTCGGCTACGCGATCCCGGCGGAGTGGGGCGGCCTCGGCCTCGACCTGACCCAGGACGTCGAGCTCGCGATGGAGTTCGGCTACACCACCCTGTCGCTGCGCTCGATGTTCGGCACCAACAACGGCATCGCGGGCCAGGTCCTCGTCGGGTTCGGCACCGACGAGCAGCGCAAGACCTGGCTCGAGCGCATCGCCTCGGGCGAGGTCGTCGCCTCCTTCGCCCTCACCGAGCCCGGCGCCGGGTCCAACCCGGCGGGCCTGCGCACCCGGGCTCGTCGCGACGGCGGGGACTGGGTGATCGACGGGCAGAAGCAGTACATCACCAACGCCCCCATCGCGGACCTCTTCGTCGTCTTCGCCCGCACCGCCGACGCGCAGCCCGGCAACCCCGGCATCGCGGTGTTCCTCGTCCCCGCGCACACCCCGGGCGTCACCGTCGGGCCGAAGGACCGCAAGATGGGCCAGGAGGGCGCCTGGACCTCCGACGTCACGTTCACCGACGTCCGCGTCCCCGCCGAGGCCCTGATCGGCGGGCAGGAGGCGGCCGGGTACAAGGCCGCGATGACCGCGCTGGCCCGCGGCCGCGTGCACATCGCGGCAGTGTCGGTCGGGACCGCCCAGCGGGCCCTGGACGAGTCGGTCGCCTACGCCACCCAGAACACCCAGGGCGGCACCCGGATCGGCGAGTTCCAGCTGGTCCAGGCCATGCTCGCCGACATGCAGACCGGGGTGCTCGCCGGGCGAGCGATGGTCCGCGACGCCGCCCGCGCCTACGTCTCGGGCGAGGACCGTCGGATCGCCCCGTCGGCGGCCAAGCTGTTCTGCACGGAGATGGTCGGGAAGGTCGCCGACCTGGCCGTGCAGGTCCACGGCGGCGCCGGGTACATGCGGGAGATCCCTGTCGAGCGCATCTACCGGGACGTCCGGCTGCTGCGGCTCTACGAGGGCACCAGCGAGATCCAGCGCCTCATCGTGGGCGGGGGTCTCGTCCGCGAGGCGCTGAAGAACTCGTGAACCTGCCCCTGGAGGGCATCACGGTCGTCGCCCTCGAACAGGCCGTCGCCGGTCCGCTCGCCACCCGCCACCTCGCCGACCTCGGCGCCCGGGTGATCAAGCTCGAACGCCCGGACGGCGGCGACTTCGCCCGCAGCTACGACCACGCCGTGCACGGGCTCGCCACCCACTTCGTGTGGCTCAACCGCGGCAAGGAGTCCCTCGCCGTCGACCTCAAGTCCGCGCACGGGCTCCGGGTCGCCCGAGCCCTGATCGCCCGGGCGGACGTGTTCCTGCACAACACCGCGCCCGGCGTCGTCGACCGCCTGGGGCTGCTGGAGGGTGCCGACCCGCGGTTGGTCGTGGTGAACATCTCCGGCTACGGCACCGGCGGCCCCCGCAAGGACCGCAAGGCCTACGACATGCTCATCCAGGCCGAGTCCGGCATGGTCGCCGTGACCGGCACGCCGGAGACGGCCACCAAGACCGGCGTGCCCAACGCCGACATCGCCGCAGGCCTCTACTCCGCGATGTCCGTGCTCAGCGCCCTGTTCCGGCGTGCACGCACCGGCGAGGGCGCCGTGGTCGACGTGTCCATGTTCGACTCCGCCGTGGAGTGGATGGGCCACCCCATGTACATGCAGCTCTACGGCGGCCGACAGGTCCCGCGGATGGGGCTGAGCCACCCCGCCATCGCCCCGTACGACGCCTACCCCACCGCCGACGGCCAGATCCTCATCGGCGTCCAGAACGACCGTGGCTGGCGCACCCTGGTCGGCGAGGTCCTCGGCGCCCCGGAGCACGCCGAGGACCCCCGCTTCGCCACCAACGTCCAGCGCGTCGCGCACCGGACCGAGTGCGACGCCCTCGTCGCGGACCACACCCGCGAATGGACGACGGCCGAGCTCGACGAGCGGCTCGCCGAAGCGGGGATCCCCGCCGCCCAGATCAACGGCACCGCCGCGCTCCTCGACCATCCCCAGCTCTCCGAGCGGGATCGCTGGCGCACCGTCTCCACCGAGGTCGGAGACGTCCGCGGGGTCCTGCCCCCGATGACCTTCCGCGACGTCGAGCTGCCGATGGGCGCGGTCCCGGCGCTCGGCGAGCACACGGCCGCCATCCTCGCCGAGCTCGGACTGTCCCAGGAGGAGAGGACGTGAGCCCCGCCGCGCCGGGCGGCCGCCCTCTCGGGACGGACACCCGGCCCGGAGCCCCGAGCCGCACGAGCCGGAGCGACGCCGCCGCGCACCGGTCCGCCGCCGGGTCGTAGCGTCCCCGGGGCGCCGCGATCGCCGCGGCCGGGAGGTGGCGTGGGCGGGTCGACCGTGGTGGTGGGGTGGCAGCTCGGCGTCGCGCTGGCCGTCCTGGTCCTGATCGCCGTCGCCGCGGCGGTGGCTGGCGGACTGGGCACGGGGCGGGCGTCCGCGATCGCGGCCGTGCGGGCGGTGATCCAGCTCGGCGTCGTGGCGACGATCATCCTCGACGTCGTCGGATCCTGGTGGGCCACGGCGCTGTTCGTCCTGGTGATGCTCGGCGTCGCGACCTTCACCTCCGCCGGGCGGATGACCGCCGGGCCCAGCGGCGCCCACGCGGGCGTGGCCATCCTCGCCGGCACCCTCCCCGTGCTCGCCGTCGTCCTCGTCAGCGGCGCGGTCCCGCTGACCGGCATCGCGGTCGTCCCCATCGCGGGCATCGTGATCGGCGGCGCCATGTCCGCCACCTCGGTCGCGGGCCGCCGGGCCCTGGACCAGCTCGAGGGCCGCCGCGGCGAGTACGAGGCCGCCCTCTCCCTCGGCCTCCTCCCCCGCGACGCCGCCCTCCTCGTCGTCCGCGGCTCGGCCACCGACGCCCTCGTCCCGGCGCTCGACCAGACCCGGACCGTCGGGCTGGTCACGCTGCCGGGCGCGTTCGTCGGGGTGCTGCTCGGCAGCGGCGACCCGATCCGTGCCGGGGCCGCTCAGGTCCTCGTCCTCATCGGACTCCTCGCCGCCGAGACCATCGCCGTGCTGGTGGCCGTCGAGCTGGTGGCCCGCGGCCGGATCCGCCGCGCGGACCACGGTTCCGAGAGCGGCCGCCGCTGAGCTCGGGGCCCGGCGTCACGAGCCGCGCCCGACCTCACCGATGGCGTCAGTTCGCTCCGCCGGGTCCCCTCCCCGGGCCTCCGGTGGAGGCCTCGACCACGGCGGAGGGCAGAAGGACGCGCTGACCCTCGGTGAGTCCCGACTGGACCTCGGTGAACTCGTCGCCCGACAGGCCGGGGGTGAAGGTCGTCGTCGTGGAGCCGTCGGCGCCGGGAACGGTCACGACCGAGCCACCCGAGTCCTGGCGGACCGCGGCGGTGGGCACCCGGAGCACGTTCTCCCGGAACTCGGTGCGCACCACCGCCTGAGCGGTCTGTCCGTCCTTGAGCCGCGGGTCGCCGCCGTTGAGCACGATGGTCGCGTAGTAGCTGACCACCCCCGAGATCTGGTCCGCGGTCGGGGCGACGGCGACCACCGTCCCGGGCACCGTCAGGTCGGGGACCGCGTCCACCGAGACGTCGACGGGCTGGTTCGCGAGGATCTTCGCCGCGTCGCTCTCCTCGAACGGGACGACGAGCTGGAAGGTGCTCAGGTCGTTCAGCGTGATCAGGGCGCCGCCCGCCGGGGACGCCGTCCCGGCGACCGAGGTCGCGGTGCCGACGGCGGCGGGGATGCGGGCGTCGGTGCCGGGGGCGAGCGTGGTCGCGGCGCTCGCGGCGGAGACGAAGTCGCCCACCGCGCCGTTGATCGCGGACACGGTCCCGGCGACCGGAGCCCGCAGGACGGTGTCCTCGAGCCCCTGTCGGGCGTCGGACAGCGTGTTCTGCGCGTCGGCGACCACGGCGTCCTGGACCGCGATGTCGGCCGGGCCCGCGGAGGTCGCGCTGTCGAGCTGGGACTGCGCGTCGGCGATCGACTTCTCGGCGTTGACGATCGACAGCCTCCCCGCCGCCGCGTCCGTGCGCTGCGTGCTCCGCGCCTGGTCCAGCGCCGTCTGCGAGGCGATGACCTGCCGTTTCGCCGTCGTCACGTTCTGCTTGTCGGTCGCCAGCGCCGAGCACGCCGGATCGGAGGCCGACGCCGGCGTGGTCGTGCTCGGGGCCGAGCCAGTGTCCGTCGTGGAGGTGCTCGTGGACGTGGACGTGGTCGACGTCGTCGTGGACGTGCCGTCCGGGCAGGCCCGCTCGTCCTCCGCCAGCTGCTGCTCGGCCGCGTCCCGCTGCTCGCGGTCGAAGTCCAGCTGCACCTGGGCCCGCGCCACCGCGGACTCGTTCGCGCCCGCGGTGGCGTCGACCTGGCCGCGGGTGGCGTCGAGGACGGCGCGGGCGGAGTCGAGGGCGGACTGGGCCGAGGCCACGGAGTTCCCGCCGGTCAGCTTGCGGAGCGAGGCGGTCTGCTGGTCCAGCTTGGCCTGGGCGGAGGCGAGCTGGGACCGCGCGGTCCCGTCGTCGAGCCGGGCGAGCGGCTGGCCCGCCGCGACGACGTCGCCCACCTTCACGCTGAGCTCGGTGATCCGGCCGCCGTCGGCGAAGCCGAGGTTCTGCTGGGTGATCGACACCAGGGTGCCCGACGCCGACACCCCCTGCGACACGGTGCCCCGGTCGACGACGGCCGTCGGGGCCGGGGGCGTGTCGCTCCCGCTGCAGCCTGCGAGGACCGCGCCCGCCAGCGCGGCGGCCACGGCGAGACGGAGCCGGGTCGTGGAGGGCTTCCTCGGGGTGGTCGACGTGCTCACGGGACTCCAGGTCGTCTGGGGGTCGGAAAGGGGCGGCGGGGTCGAATCCGGGATCGAATCCGGGGTCGGTTCCGGGGTCGGTTTCGGGGTCACTGGTGCCGCAGGGCGTCGATGGGGCGCATGCGCGCCGCGCGGTTGGCGGGGAACCCGCCCGCGAGCAGGCCGATCACGAGGCTCACCCCGAAGGCGAGCACGACGGAGCCGACCGACACTGACGGCGTCGGGAAGTCGTTCACCAGCCGGCCCAGCACGGCGCCCGCGCCCACCGACAGCCCGATCCCGAGCAGGATGCCGATGAGCCCGCCGAGGCCCGAGAGCACCATCGCCTCGATGAGGAACTGCTGCAGGATCGCCCGGCGGCGCGCGCCGATGGCCTTGCGGATGCCGATCTCGCGGGTCCGCTCGGTGACCGTGACCAGCATGATGTTCGCGACGCCGATGCTGCCGACGAGCAGCGAGATGCCCGCCACGCCTGCGACGAAGATCGTGATGATGCTCAGGACCTGGGAGAACTGGTCCAGCAGGCTCTGCAGGGCGGTCGCCGAGTAGTCCCGGTCCTGCGGGTCGCGGATACCGTGCCGCTGGTCCAGCACCGCCTGCACCTGCTCGAGCGCCTGCGGGACGGCCTCGGGCGACGCCGCTCGGACGGTGATCGACCCGACGACGTCGCTGCCGCCGAGCAGGTAGCTGCGCGCGGCACCGAGGGGCATCACGGCGATGTCGTCCTGCTGGCCGTTGCCCGCGAGGACCCCGATCACGCGGAACGTCGTCCGGCCGATCCGCACCTGCTTCCCGAGCGCCTCGCCCGCCTGCCCCGCGAACAGCGCCGCCACCGGGTTCGGGCCCAGCACGACGACCTTGGCCTTGCCGGTCGCCTGCCGGTCGTCGAAGAACGACCCGACGACGAGCTCGCGGTTGGCGACCTCCAGGTAGTCCGCCTCGGTGCCCGTGACGGAGGTGCGGACCTGGTCGCCGCCGGCGAGCTGGATCGGGACGACGCCGCCGACGGAGGGGTTCACGGCCGCGACCGCGGGCGTCCGCGCCGGGTTCCGCAGGGCCCGCACGTCGGCGTCGGTGAGGTCCTTGGCCGCGGTGACCTGCTGGTCCTTGGCGATCTGGATCTGGTTGGCCAGCGGCCCGAAGGCACCGGCGACATAGGTCTGCAACCCGTTGCCGAACGCCACGAGGAGGATCACCGCCGCGACGCCGATGATGATCCCGAGCATCGTCAGCGCCGAGCGGAGCGTGTTCCCCCGCAGGCCGCGGACGGCGATCCGGGCGGACTCCCACAGGGTCATCGGCGCTCGTCCCCCACGATCCGCCCGTCGCGCAGGGTCACCACGCGCTTCG
>Ga0207644_10000415_pt1 | contig 27794 bp, 23 predicted proteins | sample KBSS73metaG_FD_184326 | JGI IMG/M metagenome (GOLD analysis project Ga0207644, IMG submission 184326) | Switchgrass rhizosphere microbial communities from Kellogg Biological Station, Michigan, USA - KBS S7-3 metaG (SPAdes) (version 2) | ecosystem: Host-associated > Plants > Roots > Rhizosphere... | reverse complement strand
CGCAATTGCGGCACGCAGGACGTTCGGCTCTTCGCCTTCCGCAAACAGGACCCTTTTGGGGTTCTGGCGTGCGCTCTCGTACGCGAGGCTCATGACCGACACGGTAGGGTTGAGACGCGCGCGGAGCTCCTGGCGATAGGCTTCGAGGTTCGCCACCGGCTTTTGCGCCACGCCGCTCTTCGCAGCCGCTTCTGCAACCGCCGACGAGACTGTCTCCATCAGCCGCGGATCGAACGGCGCCGGGATGATGTACTCGCGGCCAAAGCTGTGGGCGCGACCGCCGTAAGCTGCGGCGACCTCTTCCGGCACGGGCTCCCGCGCCAGCTCCGCAAGAGCTTCGGCCGCCGCAATCTTCATCGCCTCGTTGATTGCGGTCGCGCGGACGTCGAGCGCGCCTCGGAAGATGAAGGGAAATCCAAGGACGTTATTGACCTGGTTCGGGAAGTCCGAGCGGCCGGTGGCAATGATGGCGTCGGGCCGCGCTTCCATCGCATCGGGCGGCCAGATCTCAGGGTCGGGATTGGCCATTGCAAAGATGATCGGCTCTCTAGCCATCGACTTCACCATGTCCTTGCTGACCACATTTGCCGCCGACAGCCCAAGGAACACGTCGGCGCCTTCGAGAGCCTCGGCAAGCGTCCGGCGATCGGTGTCGACGGCATGCGCGGACTTCCACTGATCGAGGTCGTCGCGGCCCTTGTGGATCACGCCCTTGCGGTCGCACATGATGACGTTGTCGCCGCGAACGCCCATCGCCTTTACGAGTTCGGTGCAGGCAATCGCAGCTGCGCCTGCGCCGTTCACGACCACCTTTATGTCCGAGAGTGCTCGGTTGGTGAGATGGCAGGCGTTGATGAGGCCTGCAGCAGTGATGATCGCCGTGCCATGCTGGTCGTCGTGGAAAACCGGAATATTCATCAGCTCGCGGAGCGTCTGCTCGATGATGAAGCAGTCGGGAGCGGCGATGTCCTCGAGGTTGATTCCGCCGAAGCTCGGCTCCAGCAGCTCGACGGCATCGATGAACCGCTGCGCGTCCTCGGTCTTCACCTCGATATCGATCGCGTCGACATCAGCGAATCGCTTGAAGAGCACCGCCTTGCCTTCCATCACCGGCTTTGACGCCAGTGCTCCGAGGTTTCCGAGCCCCAGGATCGCCGTACCGTTGGAAATGACGGCGACGAGATTGCCCTTGGCCGTGTAGTCGTATGCGCAAGTCGGATTTTCGGCGATGGCTTTGACCGGCACCGCGACGCCGGGCGAATAAGCGAGACTAAGATCGCGCTGCGTCGCCATTGGTTTCGACGCGATGATTTCGAGCTTGCCCGAGCGACCGCGCGAGTGGAATTCGAGGGCCTCTTCCTCGGTATATCTGACGTTGCTTTCCGACATGGCGACGGCCTTAGCGGAGAGTTCGCCAATGAGTCACGTGCGCGCGAGATTCCGCACGTCGACCAAGGCTGTTACTACTGCTGCAATGGAAGAGCGCTCAGAGCCGGCAAGACGGCAATCCGACCGCGTGGCCCAGGTGCTTCGCTGGCTTTCGAGCTCGGAGGTCCTCGTGGCGCTACCAACGCTCGTCATCTCGCTAGCTCTCGCATATTTCAGCTTTGTCCAGGCCGATGCCGCAAGAAAGATGCAGCGTTCGGGTACCTGGCCCTATGTCTCGTTCGAGACCAGCAACACCTCGCCGGACGGCAAGAGCGAAATCTCTTTCAATCTCGCGAACGACGGCGTTGGCCCAGCGCGTCTGGAAGAAATGGAGTTCCTTTATCGGGGAAAGCCGATGAGCAACCCGCTAGAGTTCGTTCATGATTGCTGTGCGGGCAACACTCCTCTCGCCTTCACAAGCTCGGGAGTCGGCGGGGTGCTTCGCCCGGGCGAAAAGCGCGAATTCATCAAGCTGGCCAAGACGGAAAAGAATGCTGCCATCTGGAGTCGGCTAAATGACGAGCGTTGGAACGTGGTCGTTCGAACCTGTTATTGTTCAATCTTCGACGACTGCTGGTTGTTGGACAGCCGGAAGGATGGTCCGGAACCGGTGGGGGTCTGTCCTCCGGGCTGGGCGAAGTATCAAGAGCATCCGAACGAGCGCCCGGCTGGCGCCTAGGGGTTTCCAACAGCAAGGAATCGCTCGCTCCCTTCCGCCTTTCTGGCTACCCCTTAACCATGGCCCGAGCCGACACTCCCACCCCGATGATGGCCCAGTACCGGCGCCTCAAGGAAGAGGCCGGCAACGCTTTGCTATTCTATCGAATGGGCGACTTCTTCGAGCTGTTCTTCGATGATGCAAAGATCGCTTCGGCATGCCTGGACATTGCGCTCACGAAGCGCGGCGAGGATGCGGGCGAGCCGATTCCGATGTGCGGCGTCCCGGTCCACTCGGCGGAATCCTACCTCGCGCGGCTGATCAAGGGCGGCAACCGAGTCGCAATCGCGGAACAGATCGAAAGTCCCGCCGAGGCCCGTAAGGCGCGCGGGTCCAAGGCACTAGTCGAGCGAGCCATCGTTCGCCTCGTCACTCCCGGCACGCTTACCGAGGAAACCCTGCTCGAATCGGCCTCCGCAAACTGGCTCGCCGCGATCGGACGAGCGGGTGACGATTGGGCGATCGCTGCCGCCGACATTTCGACCGGACGCTTCGAGCTCGTGAGTTGCAGCGCGGGCGAGCTTGCGGCGGAGCTCACGCGACTGTCGCCCGCGGAAACGATTGCCGACTCCCCGCTACCGGGAATTCGCGCCAATGCCGGCAAGGGCAGTTTCGACAGCCTCGCTGGCGAACGCGCCCTCAAGAGCCGGTTCGGGCTCTCGACGCTGGACGGCCTCGGCTCCCCCGCGCGGGCGGAGCTTGCCGCCGCGGGCGGGCTGCTCGCTTATCTCGACGTCACCCAGAAGGGCGCCGGGATCCTTCTCGATGCGCCTCGTAGGATCTCGCGCGCGAGCCACATGGCGATCGACGCAGCGAGCCGGGACAGCCTCGAACTGACGCGGTCGGTCTCGGGAAGCATTGCGGGGAGCCTGCTGGGCGAGATCGATCGTTGCCAGACCGCCGCTGGGCGCCGCCTGCTGTCAGAGGACATTGCGGCGCCGCTGACCGACAGGCGAAACATCGAGCCGCGCCTGGCACTCGTCGCCTGGCTGCATGAGGATGCCATCCGCCGCGAGCGCATCCGGATTGCACTCAAGGCGATGCCGGATTTCGCCCGCGCACTCGCCCGGCTCGCCGCGGGGCGTGGTTCGCCGCGAGATCTTGCCCTGCTGCGCGACGGACTTTCCGCCGCCAATGCGCTGCAACGGGAGCTCGAGGCAGAAGCCGACCGCCCGCCGCTGCTCGACGCGCTGCTTCCAAGGCTCGGCGGCCACGAGGCGCTGACTGAGCGGCTCGAACGCGCGCTGGTCGCTTCGCCGCCGCTCGATGCATCAAAGGGCGGATATATCGCCGAGGGGTACGACGCCGACCTCGATGCGCTTCGCGACGCGGCGTCAAATGGGCGGCGCGCCATTGCGGCGCTCGAAGCAAGATACCGCGACAGCACCGCAATCAGCTCGCTGAAGATCCGGCACAACGCTGTGCTCGGCTATCATGTCGAGGTCTCGGCGAGGCACGCTGACAGGCTCATGTCTCCCGAAAGCGGTTTCACGCATCGCCAGACGCTTGCCGGCGTGGTGCGCTTCAATTCGCCCGAGCTCCATGAGGAAGCGAGCCGGGTGATCGAGGCCGGCGCACACGCCCTTGCGGCCGAGGCCGCACATGGCGAGGAACTGACAGCGCTCGCCGTCGCGGCCGCACCCCAGATTACTGCAAGCGCCGAGGCCATCGCGCGCATCGACGTTGGCACAAGCCATGCTCACCGCGCCGCGGAGGGCGGTTGGACCCGGCCTCAATTTGTCGACCAGCCATGCCTCGAAATCGAGGGCGGTCGTCACCCCGTGGTCGAAGCCGCACTGCGCGATGCGGGCGAGCGCTTCGTCGCCAATGATCTCTCCATGGGTCCGGACGATCGTCTTTGGCTCATCACCGGCCCGAACATGGGAGGCAAGTCGACGTTCCTTCGACAGACTGCGCTCATCGCTGTGCTCGCTCAGGCCGGCAGCTTCGTGCCTGCAGTGCAAGCCAAGCTCGCAATCATCGACCGCCTGTTCAGCCGGGTCGGAGCGTCGGACAATCTTGCACGCGGCCGATCGACATTCATGGTCGAAATGGTCGAGACCGCAGCGATCCTCGCGCAGGCGAGCCCGAGCAGCCTCGTCATTCTCGACGAGATCGGCCGCGGCACCTCCACCTACGACGGCCTCGCGATCGCGTGGGCGGTGGTGGAGGCGATGCACGACGAGGTGAGGTGCCGGACGCTCTTTGCAACCCACTATCACGAGCTCACCCGACTAGCAGGAAGGCTGGATTCGCTGTCATTGCACCACGTGCGGGCACGTGAATGGAAAGGTGACCTCGTCCTGCTCCACGAGCTTGCCGGCGGCGCTGCTGACCGAAGCTATGGCATCGCGGTCGCAAAGCTCGCGGGCCTGCCTCCGGCCGTGGTTGCGCGCGCCAAGTCCGTGCTTGCGAAACTCGAAGCGGGGCGCGACGCGACAGGCGGGATCGCGGCGGGGCTCGACGACCTGCCGCTGTTCGCCGCCACCGCCGAGCCCGAGCGTCGCCCGGATCCATTGCTCGCCGCGATCGAAGCCGTCGATCCGGACAGCCTGACGCCGCGCGAGGCGCTGGAAGAACTCTACCGCCTCAAGAAGCTCGCGGCCGAGCACGGAACATGAGCCTGCACGAGATCGAGCATCAGCGCGCCATTATCGACCGGCGCGCGATCGCCGATCGGCTGCATGAGCTGCGAGCCGGCAAGATGCTGACGGCGGAGGCCAGTACCGTCCTGCGCGGCACGCTCGAACATGGGCGCGCCGAGATTGCGACCCGCCTGGCCGAAGAACCTGGCAATGGTCGTGCGGCTGCCCAGGCGACCTCCTTCCTCCACGACCAGCTTGTGCGCCTCGCGTACGACTTCGTCTGCGACCGGGTCCTCGGCCGGGCCATCGAGGGGATGGCGATCGTCGGTCTCGGCGGCACCGGCCGCGGTGAGATGGCCCCGTTCAGCGACCTCGATCTCATGTTCCTGACCGCAAAGGTGCCGAGCGCGGAGCAGGCCAGTGCTGCCGAGGCGATGTTGCACCTGCTGTGGGACCTGAAGCTCAAGGTCGGTCATTCGGTCCGGTCGGTGTCGCAGCTGGTGACCCTCGCCAAGCAGGACATGACGATCCGTACATCGGTCCTTGAGGCGCGGTGGCTGTGGGGCGACGGGAAGTTGTTCGACGCGGCCATGCGCCGCTTCCGCAAGGACGTGGTGTCCGGCACTGCCGCGGAGTTCGTTGCCGCGAAACTCGCGGAACGCGACAAGCGGCACGTTCGGATGGGCGATAGCCGGTACGTTGTCGAACCCAACGTCAAGGACGGCAAGGGCGGGCTGCGAGACCTTCACACGCTCTATTGGATCGGCAAGTACGTCCATGGCGTCGAACGCCCAGCCGAGCTCGTCAAGGCAGGCTTGCTCACCACCGCCGAATTCCGTCGCTTCGACCGCGCCGAGCGCTTTCTCTGGGCTGTTCGCTGCCACCTGCACCTGCTCGCCGGCCGCGCCGAGGATCGTCTCAACTTCGATTACCAGCCGCGGATCGCGGAGATCATGCATTACGCCGAGCGGCCGGGAAAATCGGCCGTCGAGCGGTTCATGCAATTCTATTTCCTCAATGCCAAAACCGTCGGTGACCTGACCGGCGTGTTCCTCGCCCAGCTCGACGAGCAGCTTGGGAAGAAGGGCTTCCGCTTCGCATTGCCGACGATCCGACGTCGTCCCAAGCGCCTCGAAGGGTTTGTGCTCGACCGCGGCCGTATTTCCATCCCGTCCGACGATTATTTCCGCCGCGATCCCGTTCGCCTGCTCGAGCTGTTCGCGCTGGCTGCTCGCGAGCAACTCGAGATCCATCCGATCGCGATGCGCGCTGCGAGCCGCGACGCGGTGCTGATCGACCGGCCAATACGTGACAACCAGCGCGCGAACGCGCTGTTCATGGACGTGCTCACCTCGATCCACAATCCGGAGAACGTACTCCGGTGGATGAACGAAGCCGGTGTTTTCGGCCGCTTCGTGCCCGACTTCGGCCGCGTCGTCGCGCAGATGCAGTTCGACATGTACCACCATTATACGGTGGACGAGCATTCGATCCGTGCCATAGGCCTGCTCGCGGCCATCGAGCGCGGCGAGCTCAAGGACGACCACCCCGTCTCTACGGCGATCATCAAGCAGATCGCGTCACGCCGGGTCCTCTATGTGGCCGTGCTGCTGCACGACATCGCGAAGGGCCGGCGCGGAGACCACAGCATTCTGGGAGCCGATGTCGCGCTGAAGCTCTGCCCGCGACTGGGCCTCGACGCGGCCGAGACCGAGACAGTGTCCTGGCTCGTTCGCTATCACCTTTTGCTCTCCTCCACCGCTTTCAAGCGTGATCTCGCCGATCAAAAGACGATCGAGGACTTCGTGCATCAGGTGCAGAGCCCGGAGAGGCTGCGATTGCTCCTAATTCTGACGGTCGTCGACATTCGCGCAGTCGGACCGGGCGTCTGGACCGACTGGAAGCGCACGCTTCTTCGCACCTTGTTCGAAGCCGCGGAGGAGCGATTGCGCCTCGGCCACAAGCAGCATGGCCGATCGGAGCTCGTCGAGGACCGGCAGAGGCAGCTTGCAGAACAGCTCGGCTGGAAGGCGAGCGCAGCGCGCGCCCACGCGAAGCGTCTACCCGACAGCTATTGGCTCGCGGAACCGCCCGCGTGGCAGCTTGCCAATGCTCGGCAGGTCGCAGCCGCCGAGGCGCACATCGGCGACGCAACGCCTAACGTCGTCGTCGAGGATGATTCGGAAAGCGGCGCCACCCGGGTCAGCGTTTTTACGCCCGATCGCGAAGCCCTGTTCTACCGGATCTGCGCCGGCCTCGCCGCGGGAGGCGCGAACATCATCGACGCTCGGATCCATACCACCCGCGACGGCATGGCGCTCGATAATCTGCTCGTGCTCGACGGTCGCGGTCGACCCTATAACGACCGTCGCCTTCGCGCTCGTCTCGGCAAATCCGTGGAAGCCGCGCTCGCGAGCACTTCGCTGCCGCCTGTCCCGAACGCCGACGCGCCGCGGCGGACGGTTGCGTTCGAGGTCGCACCGTCCGTGGCCATCGCGGATCGTGCTTCGACACGAACGACGGTCGTCGAGGTGAATGCAAGGGATCGGGCGGGCCTGCTCGCAGCGCTGGCGGCCGCTATTCATTCGAAGGGCCATGCCGTCCATTCGGCGCATATCGCGACTTACGGCGAGCGTGCGGTAGACGTATTCTACCTAACCCGAGCCGACGGCAGGAAGCTCGCATCGGAGGATGGTGAAGATCTTCGCGCGGCGCTCCTCGAGGCAGCTCGCGAGCCTGCAAAAGCGAAGGCGGCCTGAAAAGGAAAAGGCCCCACCCGAAGGTGGAGCCTCCCCCTTTGAACTCGATGCTCTGGTTCAGCCGCGCTCGGGTGCCGGCGGTGGCGGTGGCGGTGGTGCCGGCGGTGGCGGAGCAGGCTGCTCGACCACCGGTGGCGGCGCTGGCGGTGGAACGTAAGCTGGCGCGGCCGGCCGGTTGAAGCCCATCTTCGCCCGCAGCGTCACGCCGAATGTGCGGGGCTCGCCGAGGAACGCGCTGAAGAGCTGAGTTGAGCGAGCCGGGAACGGCGGGCCCGCCTGGGCACCGCGCGTGGTTCCGCTCCCCTGAAGCGGGGAGTCGAACGCGACCTGGATCGAGTTCTTGTCGAACAAATTCTGTCCCCAAAGCTCGAGCGCCCAGGCCTCGTCCGGACCGTGAATGCCGACGCGGCCATTGAAGACGGCATAGCTGCCCTGGGTCTTTTCGATGTCGAGGTCGGAGCCCGTGTTATACTTGCTCATGTAGCGGCCATCGAAATAGATCAGTCCGCGTAGGCCGGACCCTCCGATCGGCGGGGTCCAGGCGACCGATCCCGTAGCAGTCCACAGCGGCGCGCCTGATACGCGGCGGCCCGGAAGCTGGAACAGATAGTCGTTCAGGGGCTTGCCGCCGGCGCCCACCAGATTGTGGCGGTACTTTGTATCCGAGAGGGTGAGCCCGCCGTTGATGGCGAGATCACGCATCGGCCGGGTGAATGCTTCCAGCTCGAAGCCTTGGCTTCGGACGCCGCCGCCGAGATGACCCGTGCAGGCTCCGGTTCGCGAATCGGCGTCGGTGTCAGCGCCATTGAGGTCGTCGCCGCAACTGTTGATGGTCTCGACAATGAAGTTGAGACCGTTGAACGTGTTGAGCTGGAAGTTGCGGAAGACCTGGTGGAACAGCGCGAAATTCACGTCGATTCCACGGCCGTGGTATTTGAGGCCGGCCTCGAACGCGTCGTTGATCTCGGGTCTGAACTGCAAATCCGCGCCCGAAGCGACAATTCCCTGGCACCCGGTCTGGGTGGCGCTGGTACACACTGCGCCGCTGCCTGAGAGCGGCGGGTTGCCGAGCACCGCCGTGCCGGGCGTCGCAGGCACGGTCGTTGGGATCGCCTGCGCCCGCCACAGGGCTGAACGATCGAGATTGAAGCCGCCCGCCTTATAACCCCGCGAGTAGCTGGCGTAGGTCAGTAGCCGATCCGTCGGTTTGTAGCTGATCACCGCAGTGCCCGAGATTTTCGACTCGCTGCGGGAGTCATCCAAGCCGAACCCGGCAGGGCCCACGGTGGGGATCACGCAGGGAAATTGCTGCAGACTGGTGCCCGACAGGAAGCCGCAGATGCGGTTGTTGTCGGCAAAGTCGGCGCTGAGCGACTTCTTCTCGTGCGTGTAACGAGCGCCAAGCGTTAGCTTGAGGCGGTCCGTGATCGAAAAGATGTTGTGCGTGAACAGCGCCCAGTTCTTGCTCGTCTGGCGATAGCTGTCGTCGAGTGCCGCCCCATTCAGTGTGAGTGCGGGATTCGTCAGGTTCGCGTAGCCACTATCCCCGAAAGGCGCGACGCTGAAGTTCGGTAGCGGAATGCTCGGCGGTAGCCCAGTGTTCGGAAGACGGGCAAAGGCTGAAAGAGCACCGATCTGGCCGGCAAGGTTGGCGGCGGTGGTGAACTGGCCGGCGGCGAGAGCCGCATTGTACCCGGTGATGAGAGACGAACGGACCGCACTTGCGACCGGTGTGTTGAAGCACGTCGGCGACGCCCCGGGTGCAAGGATCGACGGGGGCACGCCGGGGGCCGCAGCGAAGTTCGCGGCGACGAGACAATTCCCGTAGCGAGCATAGTCGGCGCCGTATTGCAGGTTGTCGTCAACGGCGAGCTTCTCGTTTGCGTAATAACCGCCGATGAGCCAGTCGAGCTTGTTGCCCAGCGCATTGCCCTGCAGCCGGAGCTCTTCGGTGAAGGTCTTGAAGCGGTTGAAGGAATTGCCGTCGCTGGCCCGATAAAGAATGTCGAGATTGTTATAATCGGCGTCGGTGCCACGCGTATATTTGTTGAAGCGGTATGCGGTAATCGACGTTAGCTCGGCAGCACCGAAATCGTAGGTCAGCTCGCCGGAAAGCCCATAGTCCTTGACCTTTGAATCATAGTCGCGCCCGGGAGTGATCGCGATGCGACGAGAGAAGGTGTCGTCGTTGATGATACCGCCCAACCCTCGCTCGATCGCGGCGATGGTCGAGGGTTGCGGGCCGGCCGCGGTGACATCCTGGACCGGCAGATAGGTGGCGCCGCAGCACTCCTCGTCGCGATGCGTGTAGTCGCCGACGAGGCGGAACGACAGATTGTCGCTGGGCTGGAACAGGATTTGTCCCCGCAGGAGCCAGCGGTCGCGATCGTTGATGCGTCTTCCGGAGATGACGTCTTTCAGGAATCCATCGCGCTTCATCCAGACCCCGTCGAGACGAGCGGCAACGGTGTCGCTGATCGGCCCCGTGATGCTCGCCTGAAAGCGGCGCAGCGAGTAGTTTCCGATGTCGATCTGGCCGTCGACTTCCGGTTCGAACCGCGGCTTCGCGGTGATGATCGAGATTAGGCCGGCAGAGGTATTGCGGCCAAACAGGGTGCCCTGGGGGCCGCGGAGCACCTCGATGCGATCGAGCGGGCCGAGTTCGGAGAGGCCCGCACCGACGCGTGAACGGTAGACGCCGTCGATGAAGATTCCGACCGAGCTTTCGAGACCCGGATTGTCGCCGACCGTGCCGATACCGCGAATATTGGCGCGCGCGGCGCCTCCCTCGGACGATGTGGAGAAGACGTTGAGCGAGGGTGCGATTTGGTTCAGCGCGCGGATGTCGGTCGCGCCGGTATTGCGCAAATTCTCGGCAGTTACCGCGCTGACCGCCATCGGGACGTCCGATAGCGCCTGGTTGCGGCGGGTCGCAGTGATGACGATGTCGCCGGTATCGACCGGCTGCTGCTCGCGTGCCTGATCCTGCGCCGCGGCCCCTTCAGTCGCGCCGGGCGTCGGCTGCGCCGCCTGCTTGTCGGTATCGGTTGTGGAAACGGCGGTCTGGGCAAGGGCCGGCGTCGCAATGGCAAAAAGGCCCGTGGACACCAGCAGGGCGGACTTGCGCATCATATTTTTTTCTCCCCCTCGGGCGGCGCGCGCCCGGTCGGGGGAGAGGCTAAACCCGAACAGCGCTACAAGGGAAGCACCAGAGGCGATCGATCATCAACAATGACCGACCGCTGCAGCAATTTGGCAACACGGATGTAAGTAGCGGCCAACGCCCTCAGGCGTAGCTTTCAAGATATCCGCAGCGGCGGCAACGAAAGGTCGTCACCGGCAGCTGGTCTTTGCCGCGAAGCTTGAGCCCGGTCCAGATGCTCTTCTGGGGTTCGCCGGCAACCCACTTCGGCACGCTTGCGGTACCCTGACCGTAAGTCACATCGACAACGTATCCCGCCTCCATCGATCCTCCGCAGCGCGGACAGGAGAGGGAGCGTGTCGCCATGCTTATTTCGGCGCGAGCACCATCAACATCTGGCGGCCTTCCATTCGGGGATGCGCTTCGACCTTGGCCATCTCCGCGGTCTGCTCCTGCACGCGCCGGAGGACGGCCATGCCGAGCTCGCCATGCGCCATCTCGCGACCACGAAAACGCATGGTGACCTTCACCTTGTCGCCTTCCTCGAGGAACTCGAACACCTTCTTCATCTTGGTGTCATAGTCGTGATCGTCGATGTTCGGACGCATCTTGATCTCCTTGATCTCCTGCGTCTTCTGCTTCTTGCGCTGCTCGTTGGCCTTCTTCTGGGCCTCGTACTTGTAACGGCCAATGTCGAGGAACTTGGCTACCGGCGGGTCAGAATTGGGAGAAATCTCGACGAGGTCGAGGCCGACCTCCTGTGCCTGCTCGAACGCTTCGCGCGTAAACATCACGCCCAGGTTTTCGCCATTTTCATCGATCACCCGGACCTTGGGCGACTGGATGAACTCATTGAAGCGAGGGCCGCTCATCGGCGGCGGCGGCGCCATTCCTCGGCGCGGATAGGGCGGTGGTATAGCGAAGACTCCTATGGTTGCTGCTAAACATACGAATTAAGCGTTCGCGGGCCCCGTGAAAAGGCCGCGCAGGCGAAGGCGGGTTATTTTTGCCGCAAGCTGTGGCGCGGAGTCGTCAACTAAGGTCCGGTGCGACCGCCTCACCGCGGATCATCGCCACCACGTCGTCGAGGCCCATCATCTTCTGATGCTCGTCGCTGCCGAGGCGTCGCAGCGCTACCGTCCTTTCCTCCGCTTCACGCTTGCCTACGACCAGCAGCAGCGGGACTTTCGACAGCGAATGCTCGCGTACCTTGTAGTTGATCTTCTCGTTGCGAAGGTCGGTCTCGACCCGGATGCCCGCCGCCGCGAGTCTGCCGGCTACCTCGAGCGCATAAGCGTCAGCATCGGATACGATGGTCGCGACCACGGCCTGCACCGGCGCGAGCCACAGCGGAAGCTTGCCCGCATAATGTTCGATCAGAATGCCGATGAAGCGTTCATAGGAGCCAAAGATCGCGCGATGGAACATGATCGGGCGATGCTTTTGCCCGTCCTCGCCGACGTAGGTCGCATCGAGACGGTCGGGTAGCACGCGATCCGACTGGATGGTGCCGACCTGCCAGGTGCGGCCGATCGCGTCGGTCAAATGCCATTCCAGCTTTGGCGCGTAGAAGGCGCCTTCGCCCGGCAGCTCTTCCCACCCGAACTGCGAAGTCGCCATTCCGGCCGCGACGACGGCATCGCGAAGCTCGCCCTCCGCCTTGTCCCAGTCCTCGTCGCTTCCGAACCTCTTGTCGGGCCTCAGCGCAAGCTTCACCGAATAGCCCGCGAAGCCCAGGTCCTTGTAGATTCGGTCGGCGAGTTGGCAGAAGGCCTGCACCTCGTCGGCGATCTGGTCCTCGCGGCAAAAGATGTGCGCGTCGTCCTGCGTGAACTGGCGGACGCGCATGAGGCCGTGCAGGGCGCCGTGAGGCTCGTTCCGGTGGCAGCAGCCATTTTCGTAGAGCCGGAGCGGCAGATCGCGGTAGCTCTTGATGCCCTGCTTGAAGATCAGAATGTGCGCCGGGCAGTTCATCGGCTTGAGCGCCATAAGGTCCGCGTCGCCCGACAGGATCGGCGCATCATCGTTTGTGGACGGGATCTCGTCAGGAACGACGAACATGTTTTCGCGATACTTGCCCCAGTGGCCGCTCTTCTCCCACTGCCGCGCGTCCATGAGCTGCGGGGTCTTCACCTCCTGGTAGCCGGCCTCGTCGATGCGGCGGCGCATGTAGGCCTCGAGCTCCCGCCAGATCATGTACCCCTTGGGGTGCCAGAAGATGGAGCCGTGCGCCTCGGCCTGGAGATGAAACAGGTCCATCTCCTGGCCGAGCTTGCGATGATCCCGCTTGGCTGCCTCCTCAAGCCGGACGAGGTAAGCGTCGAGCTGCTTCTTGTTGAGCCAGGCGGTCCCGGAGATGCGGCTCAGCATCGGGTTCTTCGGGTCGCCTCGCCAGTAAGCGCCGGAGACTCGGGTTAGCTTGAATGCGCTTGGGTCAAGTTTGCCGGTCGAGGCCAAGTGGGGCCCTCGACAAAGATCGACCCACGAGCCTTCGCCGTCGCCGGTGCGATACATGGTGATGGTCTCGCCAGCAGGCAGCTCCATCACCCACTCGGCCTTGAATGCCTCGCCCTGTTTTTCGAAGAAGTTCCGTACCTGGTCGCGGGTCCATACTTCACGGACGAGCGGCTTGTCGGCAGCGATGATGCGCCGCATTTCCGCCTCGATCAGGGGAAGGTCCTCTTCGGTGAACGGGCCGCGTTCGGCCGCCGGAGCGAAATCGTAGTAGAAACCGTCGTCTGTCGCCGGACCGAAAGTGATCTGGGTTCCGGGAAAAAGGTTCTGCACGGCCTCGGCGAGAATATGCGCGAAGTCGTGGCGTACGAGATCAAGCGCGTCGGCTTCGTCGCGCGAAGTGATCAGCGCGAGGCTCGCGTCGCTCTCGAACGGGCGCATGATGTCGCGGATCTCGCCATCGATCTTGGCCGCAAGCGCAGCCTTGGCGAGGCCGGGGCCGATCGCGGCAGCCACATCGGCAGGCGTCGACCCTTCGGGCATTTCACGAACGGAGCCGTCGGGAAGCGCGATCTTGAACATCTTGGTCATAGCGCGTGCCATGTAGCGATGCGGCAGCGGCACCTCAACGCCGCCGCGCGCAGAGTGCCTCGATCCCGCCTCTCTTCGAAATTGCCACGCCCCTTTTTAAATCGCGGCCATGTATTGATCCGAACTGTCACGTCCGAATCTGGCTGCGCGCTTCGCGCGATTGTCCAGCGCCGTCCCCCGCGCTTCTTTGAGGTAAAGGCTCCTTGATATTCAAGGCATGGCCTGTCAGCTTTACTTGTCACCAAGTTCCAAGGAGGAATTGCCGACGATGGAGAACCGCCTCCGCACTTTGCGCAACGAGCGTCGCTGGAGCCAGTTGCAGCTTGCCGAGCGCCTTGAAGTCTCGCGTCAGAGCGTCAATGCGATCGAGACAGGCAAGTACGACCCGTCCCTCCCCCTCGCATTCCGCGTCGCAGAGCTGTTCGAACGGTCGATCGAGGAAATCTTCGTTTCGCCGTCGCGGCGCAGCTCGAAGGCGATCTAGGCCGCAGGAGCGTTCGCCAGCGCCTCGTCGATGATCTGCTCGGCGCGCAGGAACAGCTGCGTATCGACAATCGTACCCGACGCCGCCGCATTTTCGCGCACCTGCTCGGGGCGCGAAGCGCCGATGATTGCCGAAGCGACGTTCGGCTCGCGAAGCACCCAGGCGAGCGCGAACTGCGGCAGTGTCAGGCCTGCTTCCGCCGCAATCGGCTTCAGGCGCTGCACAGCGCGCAGAACCTGCGGTTGCATCAGCCGGTCCATGAAACCGCCCATTTCTTGGCTGGCCGCACGCGAGTCTCGTGGCGGCGGCGATTCCGGATCGTACTTCCCCGAAAGCACGCCCTGAGCCAGTGGCGACCAGACGATCTGCGAGATACCGTTAGCTGCACACAGTGGGATCACTTCGTCTTCCGGCTGCCGCCATAACATTGAATATTGCGGCTGCGACGAGACGAACTTTGCGACGCCCGTTATTTCCAGCGCTGCCTTGATGCGCTCCGCCGGCCATTCCGAAAAGCCGATGTACCGGGTTTTGCCGCTCTCAACGGCGCGAGTCAGCGCCTCCATGGTCTCCTCGAGCGGGGTGTCCCAGTCGTAACGGTGGCACTGGTAGAGATCGACATGGTCGGTCCGCAGCCGCTGCAGCGACGCATCGATCTGCTTTTCGATCTGAACACGCGACAATCCGCGGTCCGTGTCGCTCATCGGGAAATAGACTTTGGTCGCGAGCACGTACGAGTCGCGCGTGCGCCCTTGCAGTGCTTGCCCAAGGAAAGTTTCCGCAGCGCCGCGCCCATAGGCGTTCGCCGTGTCGATGAAGTTGATGCCCTGGTTGAACGCCTCATCAAGGCAGGCCCGCGCCTTCTCCGCCTCGACCCCCACACCGTAAGTGAGCCAGGAGCCAAGCGAAATTTCCGAAACCTCAAGGTCGCTGTCGCCAAGCTTGCGATACTGCATGGGGGACTCCTTCAACCGGGATGGGCGAATTCGCTAGGCCTCGCGCCGTTCCGCATCAACCATGGGAACGTGCTGAGCTGCCGTGCCGCCCGCTTCGCGAGCACCCCGTCGAGATCCCGCGCGCTCCGACCCGGAAGGAGACACAGGCAAGTGTCGTCACTAAACGCTCGCCCGGTGACCAATCCTGACTTCATCGACGTTGCCGGACGCCGCATTGCTTATCGCCGGCGTGTCGGCGCCGGTCCGACGATCGTCTTCCTGCCGGGATACGCCTCGGACATGGAGGGCAAGAAAGCGCTTGCGCTCGATGCCTTTGCCGAACTGCGCGGTCACTCGGTTCTTCGGTTCGATTATTCGGGCACCGGGTCGAGCGCGGGCCGGTTCGAGGATGGGACACTCACCGCCTGGCTCGAAGAGGCGCTCGCAGCAACCGACAGACTGACTAGCGGCCGATTGATCCTAGTAGGCTCGTCGATGGGCGGCTGGGTCGCCCTCAACCTCGCCCTGCGCCGACCCGAGCGGGTTGCAGCGTTGGTGGGAATTGCAGCGGCGCCCGATTTTACGGACTGGGGTTTCGCCGATGGCGATGCTGCCGAACGAGCGGGCCTTGCACGCGGCTTCTGGGACTCCGGCAAGACTCATCTCCTCCTCAACAAGGAGATCGGCATCGACTGTCCCGTTCGCTTGATCCACGGCGAACATGACGAGGAGGTGCCGCTCGATATCGCCTTTCGCACCATGCGCGCGCTTCGTTCAGCGGATGTCCAGTTAAATGTGATCAAGGGCAGCGGTCACCGGCTGTCGGAGCCGCACGAGATCGACGCGATCCTGCGGACCGTCGCTGCACTCCTGGAGCTCGCTTCTTGATCCACCTCCTCCTTACCGCTGCCGTCACGGCGATGGCCCCGCCCCAAAAGGCCGGCTGTCCTGACCTGGTCACGCCCGATGCGCTGGTATGCCGCGCGCTCGAATCACAGAAAAACGGCGACAATGACGCCGCCGCCCAGGGTTTCGAAGAGGCCGCCAAGGCCTCAAGCGACAAGGAACCGAAGACCGCGCGCATGTACGCCGCCGCCGGCAACCTGTGGATCGCAGCCAACGAGCCGGGCAAGGCCGCCCTCGATCTCGACCGGGCGCTCGCGCTGACTGGACTTGAAGCGGAGCAGCGAGGCGAAGCCCTGCTCGACCGCGCCCGTGCCGCCGAGGCGCAGAATGACCTCAAGACCGCGCGCTCTAAGCTGACGGAAGCCGCAGCCTCGATCTCGGATGACCCCTTTTACTGGTACTTCTCGGCCGCACTCGCGATCCGCGAGAACGATCCTGTCACGGCCAAGAGCGCGATCGGGAAGGCGCTGACCATCGCGCCGTCGGACCCGACAATCCTGTTCGAAGCCGGCCATGTGGCAGACTTCGCAGGCGATCACGAGCAGGCCCGAAGCTACTGGTCGCGCGCTGCCGCAGCCGACCCCGGTGGGCCCGTCGGCAGATCGGCTGCCAAGGCAATCGAATTGCTTGGCGTTAATCCCACGGTGAAAAAAGAATCACAGCCGCCTAAATAGGCCAGCATGCATTTCCTCCACGCCATGCTTCGGGTCAGCGATCCGGACTCTACCATTCGCTTCTTCAAACTGCTCGGCCTCGAAGAACGCCGACGGATGGAGAATGAGGCCGGTCGCTATACATTGATCTTCCTCGGCGTTCCCGGCGACGAAGGCGGTGAGGTCGAGCTAACCTACAACTGGGACCAGAGCGATTACGCTGGAGGCCGCAATTTCGGCCACTTGGCCTATCAGGTCGACGATATTTACGAGACCTGCCGGCGCTTGATGGACAATGGCGTCACAATCAACCGGCCACCCCGGGACGGCCGAATGGCGTTCGTCCGAACGCCCGACGACATTTCGATCGAACTGCTGCAGAAAGGATCGGCCCTGAAGCAAATCGAACCATGGTCGTCGATGCCGAACACGGGCGAATGGTAGGCTGGCGCGATCGTCGACTGCTCGACTTACTGGGATGCGAGCACCCGATCATCCAGGCGCCGATGGCGAATGTCGGCGGCGTCGACCTATGCGTGGCAGCTGCCCGCGGCGGTGCGCTTGGCTCGCTGCCGTGCGGGATGATCACTCCCAACCGTGCCCGTGAGCAGGTTGCGGATGTCCGCCAGCAGGTCGCCGCTCCGATAAACCTCAACTTCTTCTGCTTCGAAATGCCCGCGCCGGTCGACGACAGTGAATGGCGCAAGGTCCTGATCTCCTATTACCTGAAGTTCGGTATCCCAGAGCCGCAGGCCGCCGCGCTGAGGGTCGCCTTCGACGAATCCTATTGCGCGCTGATCGAGGAGATCAGGCCCGAGGTCGTCAGCTTTCACTTCGGCCTACCCGAAGAGCCACTGCTCGAGCGCGTCCGCGCAACCGGGGCTGTCATCATCGGCTGCGCGACGACCGTTGCGGAAGCCCTCTTTCTCGATAAGTGTGGCGTCGATGCGATCATCGCACAGGGCTATGAAGCCGGTGGTCACAGCGGGCGCTTCCTCGATGCGGATCCGCGAGAGGCGCTCGGGCTCTTTGCCCTGCTTCGGCAGGTTTGTGAGCTCGCATCGGTGCCCGTTATTGCGGCGGGCGGGATCGCGGATGGCCGCGGCGTGGCGGGCGCGCTGACGCTCGGCGCAAGCGCGGTGCAGGTCGGGACGGCCTACCTCCATTGCCCGGAAAGCTTCCTTCCGGATGGCCACAAGGCAATGCTTCGCAACCGACCGACGATTGTGACCAACATCTACAGCGGTGGCCTTGCCCGTGCCGTTCGCGGCCGACTGATCGACGAGATCGGGCCGATCCGCGGCGAGGCGCCGCCCTACCCCCTGGCCGGCGCGATTTCGCTGCCTCTCTTCCGCGCCGCGATCGAGCAGGACGATTACGAATTCATGCCAAGCCTCGCCGGCCAGAACGCGCGCCTGGGCTACGAGGCCCCTGCGGAGGAGCTCACAAGGCAACTCGCCGCCGACGCCCTGGCGATCTTGGAAGGGGGGAGTTGAGAACAGCCATGCAGGTCATCGCAGTCCCGGCTTTCAACGACAATTACCTGTGGCTCGTCCACGACGAGCCGAGTGGCGAAACAGCGGTTGTCGATCCTGGCGACGCAGGGGCGGTGTTGGCTGAAGCAGAGCGGCGCGGGTGGACGATCACCCAGGTTTGGAACACGCACTGGCACCCCGATCACGTCGGCGGGAACCTGGCAGTGAAGGAAACCACCGGCGCCCGCATCTCCGGTCCGGCCGGAGAAAGCATTCCTGGTCGCGATGTCGCGCTCAGCGAGGGGGACGAGGTGAGACTCGGCCAGCACATCGGCAGGGTGCTTGCGGTTCCCGGCCATACGCTTGGCCACATCGCCCTGATCTTCGAGAAAGAGCGCATGGCATTTGTCGGCGACACCTTGTTCGCGATGGGCTGTGGTCGGCTGTTCGAGGGGACGCCGCAACAAATGTACGGTTCGCTCCAGCGCCTCGTCTCCTTGCCCGACGACACGCGACTTTACTGCGCCCACGAATATACGCTGTCGAATGGAGTGTTTGCCGTTCACGCGGAGCCCGAAAACGGGGCGACCGCCAGACGGGTAAGCGAGGTCAAGCGGTTGCGCGAAGAGGGAAAAATCACTCTTCCGACGACGGTCGCTCAGGAACGTGAAACCAATCCCTTCGTTCGGGCCACCAACGAGCAAGAGTTCGCGCGTCTCAGGAAAGCGAAAGACAGCTTCCGTTCATGAACCGAAGCGCTGTAGCTTCGTTTCGGGGGCGTGCAGAGAAGATCCAGGAGGTCAAAATGAGAGTGATCTCTATGCTGCTGGCGGGTGCGATACTCGCGTCCTGCACCACCGGGCCGCCGCCGCCGCCGATGCGATCGGCGCAAAACCAGCGCGAATACGACCGCCTGCTGTCAGGCAAGGTCGCGCAGGCCCCGATCAGTTGCCTGCCGCATTACCGTTCTGGCGACATGCGCACGATCGACGAATATACGATCCTGTTCCGCGACGGCTCGTACCGCACTTACGTCGCCCACATGGAAGGCGGCTGCAATGGCGTCGGGAGTGGCCATTATGCGCTGGTGACCCGGCAGTTCGGCAGCGCGGACTTGTGCCGAGGCGATATCGCGCAGGTCGTCGATCCCGTGAACCATATTCAGGTTGGCAGCTGTGTGTGGGGCGGCTTCACGCCCTATGTGACTCCAGGCCACGGCTAACGCTTGTAGAGCGCGTCGAGCCTTTCGCCGTAGACTTTCGAGATGATGTGGCGTCGGATTTTCATCGACGGCGTCAGTTGCTCGTTCTCGATCGTAAACCCCTCGTCGGCGAGGATGAACCTGCGCACCTTCTCGATCACCGACAGGTCTGCATTGACGCGATCGACAGAGCGTTGCAGCCTCGCATGAAGATCGGGGGATCCTGAGATCTCCGGATCCGGCACGAGCAGTGCAACGAGGTGAGGCCTGCGGTCGCCATAAACCATCGCCTGCGCAATCTCGGGTTGCAGCGTCAGCATTCCCTCGATCCGCTGTGGGGAAACGTTATCGCCCTTGTCGTTGACGAGGATATCTTTCTTGCGATCGGTGATGACGATCCGGCCCTTGCTGTCGAAATGGCCGACATCGCCAGTTGCAAGCCACCCGTCGCGCAGCACCCGCGCCGTCTCTTCCGGGTTGCGCCAATAGCCGAGCATCACGTTCTCGCCGCGGACCATGATCTCCCCGTCTTCGGCGATCCTCACCTCGCTGTTCTTCGCGGGCGGGCCGACCGTTTCCAGCCGAATGCCAACGCTCGGCCGGTTGCAGCTTATCAAGGGCCCGGCCTCGGTCTGGCCATAGCCCTGAAGGAAAGTGATCCCCAGCGACTGGAAGAAGACTCCGACTTCGGGGTTAAGCGGCGCACCGCCAGAAACCCATGCCTTGACCCTTTTGCCCATCTTTGCCCGGATTTTCCGGCGAAGGGTCACGGCAAGGACGCCGTCCATCGGCAGGTCCCAGGGCTTCAGTCGGCCATCATACTTGTCAGCGCCGATCTTGAGGGCGCGACTGAGCAGATATTTTGAAAGGCCACCGCTCGCTTCGATCGATTTGATGATGCGCGCGCGCAGCAGCTCGAACAGCCGCGGCACGACTACCATGATCGTGGGCTGCACCTCCTCTATGTTGGAAGCGAGCCGCTCGAGGCTTTCCGCGAAATAGATCTGGGCGCCAAGCGCGATCGGGAACATCTGCCCGCCGGTGTGCTCGTACGCATGGCTTGCCGGAAGGAAAGAGAGGAACACCTCGTCATCCCATCCGAAGTCACTCGAGATGATGTCGGTGCAGCCTTCAAGGTTATGAAGGATCGAGCCGTGGTGAAGCTGCACACCGCGCGGTGCTCCACCGGTGCCACTGGTGTAGATGATGCACGCGAGGTCGCGGCGGCCGACGTCCTTCTCCCGATCGCGCAAGCCAGCGACGTCGGCTTCGCCGGCAGTCAGCTCTGCCCAGTGGTGGACATTGACCCAGTCAGGCACCTGCCCGACGCGAATCTCTTCAATGCCGATGATGTGGTGACATTCGTCCGACATCAGAACCGCCGGTACGAGACTCTTCGCCAGCTTCTGGTTCGAAACGATCACGGCACGCGCGCCGGAATTGCCGAGGATGTGCGCGTGGTCGCGGGTCGTATTGGTGGTGTAGGTCGGGACAGTTACGCAGCCGGCAGCCATGATTGCGAGATCGGCGATCAGCCATTCGGGCCGGTTTTCACTGACCAGCGCGACCCGGTCCCCATTTGCGAGGCCGATTTTTGTCAAGGACGCTGCAAGCGCCGTCACCTGACGAGCAGCATCGCTCCAGCTCGTCGACCGCCACGCTCCCTCGCGTTTCGCCCAAAGGAAGGGTTTATCGCCCTTCTCCTGCGCACGGGCGAGGAAAAGCGACACGAGGTTTTCGAACCGTTCGAGTTGGCGAGCCAATTTCCCTCCTTATTGCGAGACCGCGACGCCTTCGCTGCGCGGGTCGGCCCCGCCGACCCAGCGGCCGTTCAGCCATTCGATCGCGTTGGCCTTGAATCCCGGCTCGCGTGTGCGCACGTCCTGGCCGAATGCCTGGAGCTGCGGAATCATGGCTTCGAGGTAAGTGCCCTTTTCGACGAACACCGTGTCGCCGGGCGCAAAGATGACCGGCAACGCGATTGCCTGCTGGGCAGTGAGCTTCCAGTCGACAACGCCGATGATCGTCTTGATCACCTGCGCCGGGATCGTCGAGCCGCCGGCCGCTCCCAAAGCGAGGCGAATGTGACCATCGGGTCCCCAGATGATCGTGGGGCTCATGGAGCTTCGCGGCCGCTTGCCGCCTTCAACACCGTTTGCCGTGCGGCATCCGTTCTTGTCGGGCACGATGTTGAAATCAGTCAGCTCGTTGTTGAGATAATAGCCGTTGACCATCAGGCCGGAGCCAAAAGCGCTTTCGATCGTCGATGTCTCGGACGCGACATTCCCTTGGCTGTCGACGGCGACGAAGTGAGACGTCCCGCGCTCTTCGACGGGTGCTGCCCTGCATATTACCTTCGGCGCTCCGGCGGGCTTGCCGGCAGTCACTGATGGAATTGACCGGTCACGGGAAATCAGGGCCGAGCGCTCGCGAAGATAGGCCGGGTCCATCAGTCCGGCGGTCGGCACCGGCACATAGTCCGGATCGGCGAGGTAGCTGTCGCGGTCAGCGTAAGCGAGGCGCATCGATTCCGCGATCAGGTGCCAGGCTTCCGGCGAGTTGGGTCCGAGCGCTGCAAGATTGAGCCGCTCGAGTTGCTTTAGGGTTTCGAATACGGTCGTGCCGCCCGACGAGGATGGCCCCATTCCGCAGATTCGGTATCCGCGATAGGTGCCGCAAAGCGGCGGGCGCGACTTCACTGAATATGTCGAGATATCCCCAGTCGTCATGTTCGACGGGTTGCGCGTCGATCCGTTCACCGTAGCAACGATCGCCTCGCTGTTTGGCCCGACGTAGAAGCTGTCAGGTCCGCGCTTCGCGATCGCGTCGAGGAAAGAAGCGAACGCCGTGTTCTTGACCAACGTCCCCACCGGCAGCGGATTGCCGTCGGTTGCGTAGAACAGCGCCCGCGCTTCCGCCGACATGGCGCCAGTCTCGCGATTATTGTTGAGTGCATTGTAAAGCCGCGGGGTGATCTTGAAGCCGTCACGCGCAAGCCTGATGGCCGGCTCGAAGAGCATCGCCCACGGCAGTTTCCCGTGCTGCTGGTGTGCGATCGCCATCAACCGGATGTTGCCCGGGACTCCGACGCTCTTTCCGCCGGGAACGGCCTCGACATGCTCCATTGGCCGGCCGTCCTTGTAGAACCAGGTCGGGGTCGCGGCATGCGGCGCCGTCTCGCGGCCGTCATAGGTAACCGGCGCCTGGCCATGGTCGGAGTAGAGGAGATAGCCGCCGCCGCCGATGCCGGAGCTCTGCGGTTCGACCACGTTCAGCGCGAGCAATGTCGCAAACGCCGCGTCGACGGCGGTGCCGCCACGCCGCAGCATTTCCGCTCCCGCCTCGGCGGCGCGCGGATCGGCGGCGCTGACCATTCCCGGGGCGGCGATCGTCTTGGCGTTGGGGGCGGCGGTGCAGTTGCCGGCAAGCGCGAGCAGGCCGACGATGGAACTCAGGAGACGCAGGCGCATTCCCAAGCGCTACCCGCTCCCCACTGCATCGGCAATGTTGGCATATCCTTCACGCTTGAGGAGCGCTGCGAGCCCGTTGGCCATCCGCCGCGCGATCCCCGGCCCGTCATAGACCATGGCCGAATAAAGCTGGATGAGGCTCGCGCCGGCGCGAATACGCTCCCACGCATCTTCGGCCGTGGCGATCCCACCGACGCCGATCAGCGGCATCTCGCCACCTGATGCCGAACGAAATTCTTGCAGCATCTTAAGTGCCGGTGCCTTGAGCGGAGCGCCGGAAAGCCCTCCCTGCTCGTACGCATATCGCGACTTCAGCGGGGGCCGGGAGACCGTCGTGTTGCTCACAATGATCGCATCGACGCCGTGCTGGATCGCGACCCGCACGATCTGGTCCGGCTCGCCTTCGCCGAGATCTGGTGCAACCTTCAGGAAGATCGGCGGGCCACGCTTTGGCCGCGCCTCGTAGATCGCCGAGAGCAGGGCCTTGAGAGCCCCCTCATCCTGAAGTTGGCGAAGCCCCGGCGTGTTTGGCGAGCTGATGTTGATCGTGAGGTATTTCGCAACCGGTGCCATGGCCCGCACGCCGCTCACATAATCGGCGATTCGATCGGCACTGTCCTTGTTCGCCCCGATGTTGACCCCGATGACCCCGGGAAAGCGCAGATCGAATTGCAGGCGACCATAGGCCGCGGGCTGACCGCCGTTGTTGAATCCCATTCGGTTGATGACGGCCCGGTCTTCGCTCAGTCTGAATAACCTCGGGCGCGAATTGCCTTCCTGCGCCCGCGGCGTCAGCGTGCCGACCTCGACGAAGCCGAAACCGAACGAGAGCATCTGCTCCGGCACCTCGGCGTCCTTGTCGAAGCCGGCAGCAAGCCCAATGGGTGTCGCAAAGTCGATTCCCGCCACTCGCGTCTTCAGCGACGCCGGAAAATCCGGCGGCCGCCGCGGCGGCATCAGCTTCAGCGCCTTGATCGCGGCGCGGTGAGCCGTCTCGGCGTCGAGCGCGAAGGTCAGAGGGCGAATCAGCGGGTAAAGGTGCATCAGTCATCCATCGTCATGCCGGACTTGTTCCGGGATGGGCCTTCTCCTTGAAGAAAGGCAGACCGCGGCTCAAGACCGGGGTGATACGGGATGCAGGTTGAGTTTCACCGCGAAACTCCCTAAATCCTACCAACACACTCCGAATTGTAGCTGATGCGCCTGAGCCACCTTGCCGATTATGCAGTAGTGCTGATGACCGCCGCCGCCCGCCGGCCCGCCGGCGCGCGTCTTAGCGCGACCGAGCTCGCGTGCGAAACCGGCGTGCCCCTGCCCACTACCCAGAAGCTGATGGGACAGCTCGCGGGTTACGGCTTGCTCAGTAGTTCGCGCGGCGCTTCTGGCGGCTTTGCTCTCGCCCGCGCCCCACAGGACATTTCGCTAGCCGACATCGTTGAAGCCGTCGAAGGGCCGATCAGCCTCACCATGTGCGCCGATTCCAACAACCATGAATGCGCGCTCGATGCCCACTGCCGCATCAAGCCGCACATGGGGGTCGTTGGAAATGCGGTCCGCGGCGCGCTCGGCGCAGTGACCCTGACGGAGCTTGCGCAATGAACGAGGCCGTCAAGAACCGCGAACTCAAGGAGCATGTCGACCGCGACTACGAGTGGGGCTTCGTCTCCGACGTCGAGCAGGAGTTCGCGCCCAAGGGACTTAGCGAGGACACCGTCCGCTTCATCTCGGCCAAGAAGAACGAGCCGGAGTGGATGCTCGACTGGCGGCTCAAGGCCTATCGCGCGTGGCTCGAGATGGAAGAGGTGAGCTGGGCCAAGCTCGACATCCCGCCGATCGATTACCAGGACGCTTACTATTACGCCGCGCCAAAGGCGAAACCGAAGCTCGCATCGCTGGACGAGCTGGATCCCGAGATTCGCCGCACCTATGAAAAGCTCGGCATTCCGATCGAGGAGCAGAAAGTGCTCGCCGGTGTCGATGGCGCGGCGAGGGTCGCAGTCGATGCCGTGTTCGACAGTGTTTCCGTCGCGACGACCTTCCGCGAGGAGCTGAAGAAGGCGGGAGTCATATTCCTCAGCATCTCTGAAGCTATCCGTGAGTATCCGGAGCTGGTTAGGAAGTATCTTGGAAGCGTCGTCCCCCAGCGCGACAACTACTTCGCCTGCCTCAACAGCGCGGTTTTTTCGGACGGGACCTTCGTCTTCGTGCCCGAGGACGTCCGCTGCCCGATGGAGCTCAGCACCTACTTCCGGATCAACGCCGAAAATACAGGCCAGTTCGAGCGCACCCTGATCGTCGCCGACAAGGGCAGCTATGTCAGCTACCTCGAAGGCTGCACCGCGCCGATGCGCGACGAAAACCAGCTGCACGCGGCAGTGGTCGAAATCTTCGCCCACGAGGATGCCGAGGTAAAATACTCGACGGTCCAGAACTGGTATCCCGGGGACGCCGAGGGGAAGGGCGGCATCTTCAATTTCGTCACCAAGCGCGCCTTGTGTTCAGGTGACCGCTCGAAGGTCAGCTGGACGCAAGTCGAGACCGGGAGCGCGATCACCTGGAAATATCCGAGCTGTATTTTGAAGGGGGATGGGAGCGTCGGTGAATTCTATTCGGTCGCGGTGACCAACAACCGCCAGCAAGCCGACACCGGAACCAAGATGATTCACATCGGGGCCAACTCGCGCTCGACGATCGTCTCGAAGGGCATCAGTGCGGGCAAGTCCAACAACACCTATCGCGGACTGGTGCGCGTTCTGCCGCGCGCCGAAAACGTCCGCAACTTCACCCAGTGCGATTCGCTCCTGCTCGGGAGCGACTGCGGCGCTCACACCGTTCCCTATATCGAGGTCAAGAACCCGACTGCGACCATCGAACATGAAGCGACGACCTCGAAGATCAGCGAGGACCAGCTCTTCTACGCGATGAGCCGCGGCCTCGATCAGGAAGCGGCGGTCGCTCTGATCGTGAACGGCTTCGCGCGCGAAGTGCTGAAACAGCTTCCGATGGAGTTCGCCGTCGAAGCGCAGAAGCTATTGGGAATCAGCCTCGAGGGGAGCGTCGGATGATCGATGGCCGCCCGGTTTCCGACCCGTTCCACGAATTCGTGATCAAGAAGTACGATGCTAAAAATTGAAAACCTTCACGCAGCTGTCGCCGATAAGCCGATCCTGAACGGCGTGTCGCTCGACGTCCCGGCGGGCGAGGTGCACGCGATCATGGGCCCGAACGGTTCGGGCAAATCGACGCTCGCCTATGTGCTCGCCGGTCGGCCAGGCTATGAAGTGAGCGAGGGCAGCGCGAACTTCGACGGCCGCGACCTGCTCGCGATGGAACCGCACGAACGCGCTGCGGCGGGGCTGTTCCTTGGCTTCCAGTACCCGGTCGAGATCCCTGGTATTTCCTACCTCCAGTTCCTGCGCGAAAGTCTCAATTCGCAGCGCCGCTCGCGCAGCGAGCCCGAGCTGTCGGCGGGTGAATTCATCAAGCTCGCGAAGAGCCAGGCAGCCGTGCTCGGAATGGATGTCGAGATGCTCAAGCGCCCCGTCAACGTCGGCTTCTCCGGCGGCGAGAAGAAGCGGGCCGAAATGGTTCAGATGGGAATCATGAGCCCGAAATTCGCGGTGCTCGATGAGACCGACAGTGGGCTCGACATCGATGCACTAAGAACCGTCGGCGCGGGCATCAACCGGATCATGCGCGCGAGCGACAAGGGCGTCCTGCTTATCACCCATTACCAGCGCCTCCTCGACTATGTTGAGCCCGATCGCGTCCACGTGCTGCGCGCGGGCCGCATCGAGCGCAGCGGCGGACCCGAGCTCGCGCTCGCGCTGGAGCGCGAAGGATATGAGGAGGCGGCCGCGTGACGACGTTCGTCCTGATCCTTGGCTGCATTCTGTTCATGTTCGTGATCGGCATGATACGCGACAATCCCGGGCGCGCGGTTGCCGACACGGCGCTGCTGGTTCTCCTGATCGGCATCATCACGATCGTCGACCTGCTTCTTGGCCTTTTCATCGACACCGGAATTGCGGGAAGCGTGGTTGCAGTTGCATGCGCCGCCGTTCTTGCACTCGACGCTCTTTACGGACTGATGGCGCCTGAACGGCAAAAGCAGCGCGACAAGATGCTGCGGCGGCTGATGAAGAGACGCGCATGACCGCGCCCTTTCCCACCCATCGCCAGGAGCGGTGGCGTTACGCCGACCTCGACGCGCTGAAGCCCGTCTGGGAGGAGTTCGCCGAAGCGACCACCCTGACAATCGGCGCAGGCGAAGAACTCGAAGAAATCTGGCTGCCGATTGCAGATGACGTGCAGCTGCGCCGTGTGCGCTTGGCGCTCGGCGAAGGCGCGAAGGCGCGCATTTTCGCGCTCAACACGGCCCCCGTATATGGCCGCGTCGAGCTTGAGGTGAGCCTCGCCGAAGGCGCCGACTTCCAGCTGTTCGGTGCGAACATCGGCACCGGCGTTTCGACCAACGAAATTGTCACCACCGTCAAGCATGTCGGCGCGGGTGCACGCTCGCGCCAGACCATCCGCAGTGTCCTCAACGGCAAGGCGGTCGGTTCCTACCTCGGCAAGGTCGAGGTCGCCCGAAAGGCGCAACAAACGGACGGCGAACAGTCGGTGAAGGCGATTCTGCTCGCCCGTGGCGCAACAGCGAACTGCAAGCCCGAGCTCGAGATCTTCGCCGACGATGTAAAATGCGCGCACGGCGCGAGCGTCGGCGAGCTCGATCCTATGCAATTGTTCTACGCCGAAAGCCGCGGCCTCGACCCGGCGAGCGCACGTGCGCTGCTGCTCGAGGGCTTCATCATGGGACTGTGGGATGCCGCAAAGGACGCCGACCAGATCGGCGAGGCGGCGCGCGAAGCGCTGAGGAGGGTGGTGTGAACCGCGAGACCCAGCTGATCGCCAACTCGATGCTGTCGGTGCGCGACCAGTTCCCGGCGATCGAGAACTGGCATTATCTCGACAGCGCCGCCACCGCCCAAAA